>ERZ1034897.13-NODE-13-length-124485-cov-180.282167_pt1 | contig 124485 bp, 202 predicted proteins | sample MGYA00520629_ERZ1034897 | MGnify/ENA primary metagenome ERZ1034897 (study PRJEB33766, sample SAMN09781789) | gut metagenome | biome: gut microbiome | host: Homo sapiens | place: Madagascar | study: EMG produced TPA metagenomics assembly of the PRJNA485056 data...
GCCCGATGAGCCAATCTTAGCAGAGTAGCCCGATGAGCCAATCATAGCATAGTCGCCCGATGAGCCAATCATAGCATAGTCGCCCGATGAGCCAATCTTAGCAGAGTAGCCCGATGAGCCAATCATAGCATAGTCGCCCGATGAGCCAATCTGTTTCCTTCGGTCTCCGTTGTCGTTCAACTCACCATCTGTCTTAACTTTAGATGGTGATGTAATATCTTTCAGCCACTCGACACCGATATTAATGATGTCTGCCAGTTTCAACTCAGCCTTAATCTTGATGTGTGAAGAACATACCTTTGTTGACTTTTCTTCTTCGTCAATCTTTCCAGTCTGCTCTACCTCGGCAAAGCGAGAGTTTAGCATATCGTAGTAGTCCCATACTTCCAAAGGAGACTTGCAAGCGTGAAAACCTCGGTTACAACACTTGATTTCTCCGTCCATTTCATACTCTTTTCCAACTTCGTACTGGAAATTACGGCATTGCATATTCTTGTTGAAAGCCTTGTACGAGGTGATAACTTTTTCACTCATATTCTATCTATTTATATCCTTGCGGATGGTTAATCAATCTTTATTATTGTATCAGGAGCAACGTCTCTAATGTTTCCATAACATGTGTATACTGCCTCCACAAAGTCTTTCTTCGTAAGGAACTCTTTATCAGGAGACAATGTTATATCTATTGTAAACTTAATATGTTTCATATTACTATCTATTTATGCCCGAAGGCGGTTAATACTTTGTGATTTCAAATTGGTCGTAAAGCGGTGATTTCTTAACATGAGGTATAGAACCCAATCGGTTGTTACCTGTTACTATCACTATTTCCATATCACCTTCATTATCACAAAGGTCTTGAAGTTGTTGAATAAATTCGCTTATAAGCATACCTACACCTCCATTTCTGAGTTAATTCCTAGACCGAAGAGAAAATGCTGGAGTTCGTGGATATAATGTATCTCCATTATAAAGATTCTGTTAATAGCAACGTATATATTTTCGCTAAGCTCTATTGTTAAGCGAATATCGTTAACGTTCTTCTCAAAGAATTTCTCATATAATTTCACCCATCCATTCTTCTCTAGAATTTCTGGAGTGAGACGAATAGGAACAATATCCTTAACCCAAGCGCAACAGTCACCGAATAGAAAGCCTTTGTCTCCAAATTCAACACCTTCAAGATTCTCTAAGCGAACAACACCTTTCAGAACCGCTCCATCGTTCAACTCCAAAGTCTTTGATGGGTCAGATGATGTTACTCGGTATACAACATCTTTGGCAGTACCTAGTGGTACTCCATTTGTCATCACCAAATCACCTGGAATGTATTCTAACTTATCCATACACCTATATTTTTAAATTGCTATCTAATTGCAAGCCATAAAGAATATGTTGGAGTTCATCTACACATTTTATCATAACAGTATCGTCTTTTCCGTCATTGAAAGATACTCCGCATATTCCTAAAAAATTATTATATCGCAAAGTGAAAGGGTATTCTTGGTGTTTATACCACCTATGCCCAAAAAATTCTCCTTCTGAGCGATAACATGTCCATCCATTCTTTTTAAGAAACTCTTCCCAAATATGAACGTGCATAATATCATTTTGACAAATTTTGCCCAAGCTTTGCCCATCAATAACTTTCAAGTCGTAAGAATAATCTATATTGAACGGATAGATACTACAGACAACACAGATAAATCCGTGACTATAAACTATATCGCCCACCATATAACGAGGTGGATTTCTAAATTCTTTATGTACCATACGCTTTACTCCTTAACTGCTTTAAAGATTACATCCTTTCTATCAGAACGTATAAATTTAGAGCATTTAATCGTTGAAGAGGCACAATAACCTTTATAAAAGAAACACCCCTTACAGCTATTTTTCTGCTCGACAGCTTCAATAGTAATCTTTTCTCCATCTTCAAGAGTTATAGTTACTCTTTCTCCAACTTTAAACTCTTTCATTGTTCACCTCCTTCTTTCTTTGGTAGTATATCAGATAGATAAGCCCACTTAATGATTTGACATCTGCTAATCGAATGTCTCCAAGATTCCTTAGACCAAAGAATGGATTCCTTAAACTGTAGGTAAGCATCATTATCAAAACCAAGGGTAATAATATCGCTCTTGCTCTTGTCTGGCTCTTCTGTGTTTGAATGCCATAAATTCTTTAAGAACTCATTGATAGCCCACTTAGCACCTAGTCCAATAGCTTCTTTGATGTCCTCTTTGTAGTACATTTCTTCCTTAGCATCATTATCGAAGATGACATCTTTGCCATTTAACAGAAACCTATCTTCATAGATTTCTTCCTTTGCAGCTTCTATTTTCTTATCGTCTATCATAATCTACCCTTTCTTTTTCTAAATTTCAGTTGCCACATTCAGCAAAGTGCAATTATCTTCTTCACACCCTTCTGAGGTGTAATGTTCACAATCATAGCATAAAGCTATATTCTTTGCGTCTATCATAACTACTTATTTTTATATTTTACTAATCTAAAATTCTCCAGCAACAAATACCGTAAGAATCTTCTACAACATTATATCCATTAACCAAGCCAGATAATATATTTCTCGCTTGTAGTAGATTTGTATCATCGGGATGATAGTCAAGACTTCTATTTATTAATGCTAAACATTGTTTTAATCGAACGTCCATTTATCCCTCACCTCCTTTCCACTCATCTGTTGTGCCCAAGAGGTGCATGGTCTGTTCATTATAAGGGAGAACAATCAAATTAGATAAATCATATACAGAAACACCAATTGGAACGGCATCATACTCATCAACATAAGAAATGAAACTTGCTTGCCATATAGCGCCTTCAAAACCTTGCACCTTCCATACGCACTTATCAAATGGCTTAAACTCGCACTTCTTTGGCAAGTCCACCAACATCTTCTTCTCTGCATCCCAAGCCTTGCCTTCCTTCTCTAGAGCTCCAAAGAGCTGCTGCTTCTCTTCTTCTGTGGCAAGGCGAAGTTTATAAAGGTTTTTCTTAAAGAAAGCAGTTCTGTAGCCCATACTCAAAGTTAGACTATTTAAATTTAAAGAAATAAATGAGTTATAACCTTCTGATAAATTAGTTTTGCCTGATACTATAAATACATCTTGTCTATTACCATAGTCGGCAAAAGCTATATCCCCATCCTTGAACTCTTTTTTAGGCTGCTCAATCTGCAATGTGGAGAGGTTGAGCTTACCACCACACTCCCTTTCTAAGGAATCCATATATATCTTAGTTTCTGCATCTGTCATTTTTCTCCAATTTCTAGTTATAAAATTAGAGATTGGACTATATCTGTTTTGCAATGGTTTATCAATATACCCACCAATGGAAGTAATAAGGTGTACCGCATTAAATCTTGTATAATCATCATTAAGCCATTTATCAAAGACAACTCTATATCCATCCATAATCAGCACATCGCCCTTCTTCCAAGCGAACTTAGACCAGTCTCGCAGCTCCTTGGATGGGAAAATAGTACATTCTCCATTCTCATCATACTTGCCATTAGCGTAGAATATTTCTGGTACTCTCTTATTGGTATCTACACCAAGACATGAATTATTACAACTGATTTCATCAAATGTACATTCTCCAAAAATAGGAGACCATAATTTTGTGCCTTTTGGCTTATCCTTCAATATAGCCGCTATGTTAAGTTCTTTTTCCATAATCTTCTTAGTTTACTTGTTGTTAATTGAGTCCCTTGCTATGATGCAGTCCACGTTATAAATATAGCTTGCACCATTATCGCTGTGAAATTCAGTTATTGAGAACATACCATTTGACAATTCTTTGCCATCAAGGCAGGTTCTCCAATACTTAGCCACAACCTCCGTGGTATCCTTGTAGTTGTTGTGAACCACGATGAAGTGATGCTCCTTCTGCTCTTCGCAAGAGAGGAAGAGAAGTGGCAATAGGAATAATGCTGATTTCTTCATACTAATTTCTCATTAAGTGAACCTTTGTCAATTTGTGAACCATCAATGGTTGGACATCGTTGAAATCCTTCACTAATGTTCGCTCCAACTCCTTGTGAGATACCCCCCCACTCAGAAAACTTTGTTTGATTTGGAATACGGCTCTGAACTTATAGCCATTATCTAGTGTGCAAATCGCATTTCGCTCTATAATTTTCTCACCAAACATATCACTTGCAATTAAAAGGGTTAGACTTATATTCGCTCACGATAGCCTCCATAGAGCCATAGCACCAAACATCGCTTGTTTGTCCCTTGTGGAGACGTGAGGACTTGATGTAGTAGCCGTTGTTCACGTCATAATGCTTGCGAATGGCGATATTGTCGTTCACTGCGCTCACTTGGCTATCCAAGATAACATAAGCCAACTTGTCGTTGCACTCTACCTTGTAGCCTGCATAGACACCATCGACAATAACCATTTGCTCCTTACCGTTCACACCCCAATTGGCGAAGTCCCAAATATCATCTAGGTCATCGTCATTCAAGAGGTTGTTTTCGGTCAGAACCTTTCCAATCACCTTGAACTTGCCATCGCTGCCCATAGCCTCTACTACGAACTCCTTCTCCTTGCTATACGAACTAACGCTCACTCGTCTCATAATACTTATGCTTGATGTTCTCGTAAACCACTCGCTTTGCCGCCTTTGCCCTTCTCTGGTTGTCAGATAGAACATCGTCCAACAAAGTCATATCTTCACTCTCCCACGACACGTGCTTGCCTTTGTAGCAAGCATCGAAACGACACCCTTTCTTGGTCTTCGCAACCGTGAACTTCATCTTACTAAACTTAATGCTCTCCATACGCTAGCCCTTGAAGAAGATTAATAACGTAATCATCATCGCAAATCCGAAGATAATTAAATTCTCACTTGAAAATATTCTTTTCATAATCTTGATACAGTTTTTTCGGTGTGTTCTCACCGCTCTAAATGTTTATGTTGTTGGGAGAAAAGGCTCTCCCCTTTGCCTTATACCATCCAAACTTTGTAATCGTTCAGATAACCATCTCTTTGAAGTTTCTCGACTATCACCTTCAGCTCTTCTTTAGAGTTGTCCAAGTCGAAGTCCACTAACTCGGAGAATACGAAGTACTTAATGTTACCTATTGTCTCGGCAATCTCCTCGATGTTACCTAAAACCAATTTCTCTCTTGATGTTAAAGTAGCCATAATGCTATACAGTTGTTACGGTGTGTCTCACCTTTTTATTGTTAAACTTGTGTTTCTTAATCACGATGCAAAGATACAAACTTTTCTTTGTTCTTGCAAGGTTCTTATTGTTTTTCTTTCTGTTATTAATGTTTATTATACTTTTTCATATCCGTATTAACACCCAATAACAGAAAAAGCCAAAGAATCGACCATCTCGTTGTATACATCGCCCCGATGCCCCTTGACCCAATGGTATCTTACTACTTTGCCTTCGCATACCTTATTATATATAGAAGCCAAGTCCCCTAGCCTACCATCCCTTATCTTGCCTATGACCGCTTGACAATCCGTATACACGTCCACAGAACAAGAAAGAGGACAATCGCCCAATCCACGGACAATCGCCCTCAACTCGGCATATACCGAACTATTGTCATGGCTAGTAATTCTCTCTTTCCCACTTTTTACAATCGCTTCCTTATGGATAACCAACCAAGCGCAACCACCGATGCCGCCCTTGCAAGAACCATCGGTATACAAGTCATACCTTGTGCCCTCGCATTCATCTACGACCATCCGCCCTATAGTCTCCAAGGAAAAGTTTCTCATCTGATAGGCTATGCGCTTGGCTTTCTTCTTCATCGGCTACTCGGTGATAAGTCCAAACTTCTTGAAGTCCTCATAAAGAGGTGTAGCTAGCATCTCGATGTCTGGGTGAGGTGCGCCTGTCGTTCCCTTGGAGCGCAAGTCGAAGAAATGCTTCCAATCGCTCACGAATGCGGTATGAATCAACTCAGTGTTGGTGTCTAACGGCAAAACCACCCTTGCGTCCTGTGGCTTCATTCCGTCATCCTCGACCAAGCTCAAATACATCATCTCCGATACCTTGTTGGCAAACCACCACTTTGTGATAGGAGTCCACTTCTTGTATGCAGGCATAACCGAGAGAAGTCTTATCAAATCCTCCTCATCACCCCAAGCCACCAAGTCCGCTCCTTGTTCCATAGCCCACTTAGGCATATTGATGGAAATCTCGCCACCGAACTTGTCCTTGGAGTAGTTGCAATACCTTGTGCTCTGTTCCGCTATGGAATCAACACGATGTCTGTTAGCCTCTCTACTTACCGCAATCTGTGTAGTAAATCGGACTGTTATTCGTTTTTCATGCCATTCCGTTGGCTCGCAGATATAGTCCAAATCATCAAACCACTCATTTTCAACTATCACTCTGTAATTGGTTGTAATATAGTAATCGCTGCCAATCTGCATCACCTTGGAATACTTGTTCTCACGATAGTGCTTTACCAACAAAGACTCTGGTACAAAGAACTCGTTATCGTAAGCAACATGAAGATAGATTGTTCCATGCTCCAACATAGAATTGTGCTTTGAGTTCACCATACGCTCAACGAAAGGCTTTGCGCTGCCCTCCTTGGTCTTGTCGCTAGACTTGTAGCAAGTCCTGCCACATAGCTCTATCTGCTTGAAGACTCCATCAATGCCCTCACCTTGGGGCAATATCTCATAACTTGGTTTAATTATGTTCATTTTCCATTATTTTTTAAAATTCCACCACAAAGGTAGAAAGAATATCTTATCCAGACAAGCGTTTAACAATATTTGTTCTTCACTTCCTAGTTTTGTGCGATTTTCGATGTTCCACGAAGAGATGTCAATGAGACGAAAAGCGGCACCATCAGAAAATATATAGAGAACCAAGGTTAATTTTTGTGCCAATTCATCCCAAAGGCTAAAGACCTTTGGGTTTTCTTGGCACTATTATATAAAAAATCTGATATATCCAAATTTATTTAGGACAAAAGAAGAGGAACGCACCACGCATCCCTCTTCTTTGTTTACAATCTACTCATCTTATCTTTCAATTCGTGAATATCATTGAATGCTTGGAGCATAGGCTTGTGCCAGCTCTCTTGCCTTTCGTCAATGGATTGCAAGTACATCATGCTCTGGGCTAGGATTGTTCGTCCCTCGTCCACCGCCACGTAGATGTTCCCCACGTTCTGACAGATTGAAGAGATGTCAGCGGTGAGCAAAGAATCACCTCTTGTGTTCGGGGAGTCCGTTACGACTTGTTGGTTGACTGCTTGCTGCAACTCCGAAATGCTCGTTCTGAACATATCGGTGCGCTTGCTATTGATGAAGTCAGCCAAGTCCTCTGTATTCAGTCCGCTCTCATACTCCAAGGAATGCTTGCCACTCAAAAGGCGATGCTTGTTGATGGAGTCTATCATTCCCAATGTGCTGCCCTTGAAGTTGAGGCTATCATTAACCATATCGTCCATCTTCTTGCTTAACTTGTCGGAGATGGTCTTTGTAACATTGTCGGTTTCCTCTTTCTTAGGTTGAGGCTCCTCCTTGGTTGCGCCCACTATCTCCTTGGAGCGGCTATCCAATCCTAGCATCTGACTCAACTTCTTGTCAATGCTCTGAACTACTTGGTATGTTCCCTCCGTGGCTATCTGAACCGCAGTAAAGCGACCATTCAACTCATCTCCTGTGTCTTGGCTCATTGACTCGAAAGCACCAGAAGACGCACTCTGCTCGTAGGACTGCTTGTAACCCGTGATGTCGGCAATGTTGTCCCTTATCTTCATGCCCTCTTCAGTAATGTCTGCATATTCCTTTTTAAGGTTATCCAAATCCGTAGTAGAGAGTTGACCTTGCTTCATCTTATTTGCCCACTTCTCATAGAGTGGCTTTAATTTCTCATCCATCAAATCTCCTAAAGCGTAGTTGAGCATTGACTGGGTGAGCATCGTAGTAAAGTCATTCGAGAACTCCTTGGCACTCTTCTTCATGTCCATCAAGTTGCTTACGAAGTCCTGCTTCATGGAATCGAACGATGTCTGAGTGAGGTTCTGGTTTATTTGCTCCGTCAGACTATCCAATTGCTCCGCCAATTCCGTATAATTCTCCCAATACTCCGACTTATCATACTTACCTTGGTCGAGCATATTCTTCCATACGTCTTGGTTATATGTGCGTATATCTGCCATTTGCTCAGGTGTAAGCTTGTAGATGTCCTCCAAAGAACTGACCTTGTTGATTGTGGAGTTGGTATAACCGCCACGAACTTCCTTCTGTTGCGCCAAGGTTTTGTTGATAGCCGAATAGTCTTCCTTAGACAAGTTCCAATAATAGTTGTTGGAGTGATGCGCACCATGATACCCCATCTGCGTCTTCAAGATTTCTATGCTATTGGCGTTAATCTGCTTTTGCGCTTCATAAGCCTTATCATAGTTCTTGACCGCACTCATACCAGAAGACCTGTCAATGGAATCCTTCAGTTTGTTAATGGAATACTCCAACCTCTCGTTAGCCTCAGTGAGCTTTTCTGTTGTTTCGGCTACCTCTTTTGCGTTTCCACCAATTCCAAGCCAACTATTTAGACCACCAAACGTGATAGTGTTAAGGACATTGCCGATACCACTAATCAAAGAACCACCTATCTGTGTGATAAACTCACCGCTTAGAATATTCTTTAATATGCCACTGATAGCATTAAATACAGTGTCAAGAAGGTTGCTAATCAAAGTTCCAATACCATCTTTCAAAACATCAAGTATCTTCAAAATGGCAGCAACAATTTGACCAATAAGCCCAGCTTTTGACAATCCTTCACTTAGCGCATCACCAGCTTTCTTGCCAGCATCTGCGGCTGCATCTGCGGCTTCCTTACCCATATCCTTCAGTCCATCAGCCGCTTTCTTAGCCTCGTTCAAAGCTTTCAGTCCGTCTATTCCACCTTTAAGTTGGTCAAAACTATCCCAAAGAGATGCTAAATCGGATAGTCCGGAAGTTGAAAGGAACTCATGGATAGCGGAAATCGGCTGCGTTACATTCTGTGTAGTTTGTGCTAACTTCTGACCGCTTGAACGAACCTTTGTGTTAGCCGTAACAATCTTCTTGCCGGACTCCGCTAACTGACCTTGAACTTTATTCAATTCTTCTTGTAGCCTTGTTTGCTCTGCTACATTACCCGACTTTTTCGCATTCGCTATCTGATTTTGTAAATCCTTAATGCGAGGTATAAGCTTGGTTTCTGTTTCCGTATATTCTTCTTGGGCAATTTTCGCATTCTTCAGAGCCTCCTGATAAGCTACAACATCCCTTGCAAGGTCTTTCCAACCCAAATCACTTGTATTGCCAATCGAATTACGGATATTCTGCATAGCATCAACGATACTCTTCTGCTGGTCTGCTCCCAAATTTTGAAACTTATCCGTACCTACGAACTTATCCAGATCTGCTAATAAAGGAACAAGCGCATCCTTCATAATGCCACCAACATTTCCGAAGACTTGATACCAATCTATCTTCTGCATAATAGCACTAGCCTCAACCGAATCCGTCTCTTTCTTCTGCTCATCTTTCAAAGACTTTATCTTCCATTGCTTGCTTGAGTCCGAATCCGTAGAGTTTTCAACCTCGCTAATCCTCTTAGCATAATCGGCAGCAATAGCTAACTTCTGCTCCTGGAATGTGCCATAAGTCTTCAGATAATCGTACATGCTTTGCGCTTCTTTAGCAAGTACATCCTCATTCTGCTTTACCGCCTTATCCCGAATTGCATTCATCTGATTAGCAACACTCATGCCTATGGTCATATTCATGCCATTGACCTTAACCGGATTACCCTTGCTATCCTTCATGGTTTCATTCAAAACCTCATTCTTATACTCTTCATCGGTTTTGCTCTGCTTCCACATATTAGCCTTACGACCCTTGCCGGAATTAACCCAAACAGCTTGGTCACGCTTTTTCCTAGCCTCGACCAATTTGTCTATACCATCTTCTACTGCTTTTTTCTCCTTGTCGGCATTCTCCGTTATCTGAGCCAATTCCTTGCTATAGCCCTCATTCATTGCATTAATGCGGTTCTTGGTCATGTCTTGGATAGCTTTCTCCGAATAGGATGAAATAGACTTGGAATAGTCCTCCTCAGCCTTTTTGCGTTCATACGCTCTTGCTTGTGGGTCATCGGTGTACTTCTTTGGAGTGGTCTTGGTGGTATTCTTTCTGTTGTTACCTGTCGTAGTACTAGTTTTTGGAGTCCTAGACTTGATAATGGAATTAGCCATAGCAATATCTTGCTGATTATCTTGCTTGGTTCTATATGTACCATTAGTTCCCGTAACCAATTGATGCCCCTTATGTTGAGAAGAATATGCGTCTTGTTTATTTATATCTGACTTTCTTCTGTTAATCAAATCTTGAAGTTGTTTTGTAGTCATATTCTTCATCCAACCAGGAATTTCAGAGTCGTCATAATGGATTTTTAAATTAAGTCCATACTCTTGATTCCAAATTTGGATAAGGCTATCAGTTGAAGAAGTCAACGCATCTATAGATTGCTTATTTTGTTGCGCAACCCATCTCGACCTTACTTGTGCATTATTCCAATCTACATTTTTTGCAGCAGCCTTCATAATAGACTCCTCTGCCAATTTATAACTTTGTCTCAATTTAGCGAGATTACTTGTATGATACAAGATGGACTGATTGGTATTCCCTATTGTCGCAGCATTATAGTGTTGTTTCTCCAAGAAGCTATCAATAGGAGCAAAAGTTTCCTTCACGGCACTATTATAATCATTCACCGCCTTAATATGGTCTCTATACGATAAGGTGTCATCGTCAACCTTTTGCTGCAATTTAGATAATCTATCAAGCACTTCATCACTTGCGATAGAGTTATACATCATTTGTATTGATGTTATATCTTCCTTATCTACATGTTGCCCACCTTGATACCAATGTCCGGATAAGTCTTTGCCGAAATTGTCATCTTCTTTGTTTCTTGCTTCTGTATATTGTGAAGTGGCAGACATTAAAGCATTAGCCTTTTCTCTTTCTGCATTCTCTAATTGTAAGGTTGCAACAAATTCATCATGCTTTCCTTTAAGTGTTGTTAAATTGTCCTTTTCGGCATCACACTTAATCCCGAACTGCTCGTAGGTTTGGATGAGTTCTTCTTTAGCTTTGTTGTAAGCATCAGTTCCTTCCTTAGAAGACCTCATTACGTTAAGCAAGCCATCAACTTTCGCCCTTGTGTTTTCAGCAGAATCTCCAAAATGCTTTGTGTCAACAGAAATATCTTCCTCTTCACTTCCGAACATAGCAACGGCACTAGCAAGCGTTGTTACCAATGTTATAATACCAGTAATCGGATTTGCGAGCATAGCTGCCCACATTCCCTTTAAAGCCATAGTTGTGGATTTTACCGCATTACTGAGCATTAATTCAGCAGTTGTCATTATTTTAACACCAGCGGTATGTATCGCATTTTTAACGGTTGAGGCTACAGTTGTTAAAGTATTTGCTTTCTTAGAAGTACTATTCGTTACTTGGGATGCCGTATTGAGTTGCGTTTGTAAGGTTGCTTGTCTTTCTTGCAATTGTTCCCTTATCAACGCTGTACCTCTTTGACTGCTTTCTATCGTATTCAACTTTGTTTGAGCCGTATTCACTTGCTTGGTTGCAGTCTCCAGACGTTCCTTTGCCTCAAGAGCATTCACGGCATTACCCTCGGAATCGAAAGCCAAGTTTGCACCACCTGCGGTTTCCTCAACGAGCTTGTTCGCCTCGCTCAAAGCATCTTGTGCATCAGCTAGTTCATTCATGGCAGCAACATATTCCTTAGCCAACTCCACGTCTCGGTCATTGAGAGAAGAAAGCTTGGTTGAAGTCTCGGTCAAATCATTCTTCAAAGACTCAATCTTCTGCTGGCGCAATTCCTCGGTCTTACGCTTTTCCTCATCAACCTCCATCTGACTTTGAGCCGTGGCTTGTTGTTGTGCTTGAAGAAGTTCACGCTTAGCCTCCAACTGTGCCTTCATTTCCTCAGTAATGACGCCCTCTTGGGTTGCTTGCTCCAACTTAGCCTTGATGAAGTCATCAGAGATACTAGTATCAGCTACCTCTTTCGTCAACTCGGATTGCTTGTTGGTTCGCTCTGTCTTAGAATCCTTGCCAAGATACTTGTTGTTCGCCTTCTCTAGGTCTTGCAAACGTTTGATTTCTGAGTCAATTCCCTTCATCATATCATCGGCTTGTTGTGCCTCCTCAGCCTTTCGGATAGACGCAGCTGCCATCAAAGCAGCTCGATAGCTACCAACGGCTACAACGGCTGTTCCAATGACCTTAATCACCTCTTGCCAATTCTCAACCATTGAAGAGATAATTGACAATCCACTAGAGAACACGCCCTCGGATTTTTTGCCGATTTCGTTGAACGCTTGCTGGATGGAATCGCCAATGTTACTCCACTGACCCTCCAATGTCTTTGATTGTTGCTCCATCAAGCCTCCGAAACGACCGCCAGCTTGCGTCATATTAGCGATAGCCTCCTTGAAGATGTCTGATGTGACTTTTCCCTTAGAAACAGACTCTTGAACCTCAGTTGTGTTTTGGTGTAAGATTTTACCCAATTCTTCTGCCAATGGGACACCTCTACCCATGAACTGACGCAAATCCATTGTAAACATTCTTCCTTGCGAGACGGTCGTTCCATAAAGATAAACAAGGTCTCCAAGTGGAATGTTCAAGCCCGAAGCAATATCACCAAGCTGGACAAGGGTTTTATTAACATCTTTCGCTTCCGTTCCGTATGCCAAAAGTTGTTTTGCGCCACTCGTAATACTGGACATATCGAAAGGTGTATGAGCTGCCGTTTGGATAAGTTCGTCCATTAATTGTTTAGACTTATCCGCACTGCCCAACATTGTTGTAAAAGAAATTTCCAATTGTTGGAATTGAGAGCGAGTATTAAAGATACTACTTGCCAGTTGCTCAAATCCTAAGCCACCAAGTAATGTTGCCGAAAGCATGTGAGCATCACCAGTAACTCTTTGGAACAAGCTAGACATACCCTCTCCGGCAGTTGGAGCGGACTTCATGCGTTCTATCATTTGGCTCATGCTATCGGTCAACATATTTGTGGCATCTTTTGCCGGATTTGCCGAACCTGCATACAAGGTATATTCATTCCTCATATTCTCCAAGGCTTGACGTGCGCCAACCGCACCACCTTGAAGATTTTTCAATTGCTCGTTTTGTCCCGATAATGATGCCCGAAGATAATCAATGTTCTTCTGCAAGTCTGCTTGTGAAGACTTGTCCGTAGTAACACCTAGTGTAATACGCTTATTCGTTATCTCTTGTTGCAGCTTCTCAATACGTTTTTTTGTAGCTGCCATCTGTAACTCGTAGGCATACACTTCTTGTGCGGCTGCCTGCATTTTTTTGTTAAATTCAGAACCCATAACGTAAGCCGCCCTTGAAGCCGCCTCCGTCAAATCCTTCATTCTATGACTAGCGTCCGCATATTTTTCCGTTAAATCTGCAATTATGGATGGGTCGGTTGACTTGGTTACTTTCTTCAACTCCTCCCTTAATCTCTCGCATTCCTTTCTAGCCTGCTCAACCTCGTCAAAGGTTGCCTTGACCGTAAATCTCATTTCTGCCATAAAGAAAACTTTTTATTGGCAAAAATAAGTATAATTCAATAGATTAGACTAGTTTTAACATTGCGTGTTTTCACTTCTTAGATTAGTGAAAAAGAAAACCTAAAAAAAGAAATAGAGCCACCCTAAAGGATGGCTCTCCATACTGTACTATACTTTACTATACCATATTTCCCAAGTAGAATTGAACAACCTTTTTTAGTTGCATACGTACTTGAAAAAACTCATTCTTCACATAAAGTGGTAAGTTGCGAATTCTGAGATTTTTGAACCATTTCTGATTACGTTTGAAAAGGTAAGCATAATTTCTGAAACATGCAAATTATTTAGTGCATTTCTTTATTCTTTTAAACCTTATTTTCTTTTAGAAACTTATTTTTAAAATTACACCTTATTATATTATCGGTCTTGCAATGTGCCAAACAAACCATTTCTAAACAAGATATTATAATCTGGTCTTTCGGAAGGCTCTATATATAAGATTTTCGTAACATTCTTGTCTGTTCTTACAACATATTCATCCTTTTTCCCTAGAACAACCATCTTAACATGATAAAGCATTCCAACATGCTTTTGTTCTTTTCCATCATAATCACAAAATTCCCTTGTTTTCGTAGATGTTACATCTTGTATTAGAGAATAGCAAGCGGCTGCTAATGGTTGAATGTCTCTATCTACTTTCTCTTCATAAGCATAATCAAATTTGTTAGGAATTGATTTGATTATAGAATCTATTTTCATCTCAACCTTATAAAATTGATATTCCTTATCAGAAATCTTATCATCAAACCATTTCAAACTATCTACTTTAGTAACAGATATATTCTTATACCCTTTTTCTTGAAGCATTTCCTTTATGTCACGAGGGTTATTGCAGCTTGTCGCTACAAAAAGTATGAAAAGCAACAAACCAAACAATATTTTCTTCTTCATAATCACATTTATTAAAATTGTTAGTATCCTAAGTTTACAACACTCCAAGAGCCATCGCTGTTCTTCTTAACAACACCATGCAAATCAACGAATTTCTTCTGACCACCATAGGTTGAGCGCAAAGAATAAGAAACAGTAACCTCACGTCCACTAACACTTTCTTTCTTAACTTTGAACACGTTGGAGCTTTCCGCACCAACAGAACTTGAAGCATTACTAATATTCCACTCTTTTTGAAGAGCATCCTCTATTGAATACAGGTCTTCATCCGAAACATACACATCGGTCTCATTAGAAGAACTGATAGCATTTGCTTTTTCGTATTCTTTTGGGTCTTCCTGCTTTCCATCTCTCACAATATAAACATAATGGCATGATTTCAAGTCTTTCACTATCAACGATACCAAATTCCAATCTTTAGGATTCCTATAAGGAATTGAGACTTCCATATCATACGCAAATTTTCCATTTTTCCCTGCCACAACACCTTCTACAGTTCCTTTATCACTAAAGCTACCATTCTGATCATTATAACCCTTATTGCTATAAAACTGACTATCAATCACCTTATAGCTTTTACCAAAATATTTTTTTAAAACCAAGTCACGTTTTGGCATACAGGAATCCTTGGATATAGCTCGTATTTCATGTTGTTCCCACTCTTCAACTATCATCTTGTCTCTTTCAGAGGCAACCTTTATTGCGTAACCACAAACGACAACAATTACTACAATAATGGCTATGTAAGCAATCTTCTTCATAATCCCATTTATTTAAATTGTCAATATACTAACTTTACAACACTAAACCTGTTAATTCGTTTATTTACGAATCGGATGTATTCCTATGATACTTTTCATATCTTTGTCAAAGAACACTTCATATTTAGTGCATTTTCTATTTTTATCCACAAAAGAGCCATTAATCTTAGTTGGTGAAATGGTGGCGTAATATCCACATAACTCTTCTTTGGCAGAAGACGAGGTGGAAAGAATATCCGCTCTTTCCAGCAACCCCTTTGCATTGGCTTCTTGATTAACTATCTTTCCATAAACATAATTAATGTTATTGCTTGACAAGTCCATGTTTCTCATCAAGGAATCATTCTGCCACAAGGAATTATAAGCTGTCATCATAAGGACAGATGATGCCGGATTGCAGTTGAACTCTTCTAGCTTTTCTATATGTGGGCAATCAAAGCCTCTATCCTTAACTAGTGCATCCGCTTTATCTTCTTTGGAGGTACAACTTACCAATACAGATAGAGCCAAAGTAAATACAAAACATATCTTCTTCATAATCCCATACTTTTAAATTATTGAACATAGTGAGGAACACCCCACGTTACTTATCTATATGCAAAGTTATCGGTTTGCCACAATGAGGACAGATAAGGGAAGCACCCTGATGGTCGTTTTCGAAGAACGAACAAATACTTATCTGCATAGCATCTGCAAGCCTTTGAAGTGTTTCAACTGTAGGGTTGGCACTATTCACTATTCGAGACATAGAAGACTGTTTTACCTCACGCCCCTCTATCTCCTGCATTTTGGCTCTTAATGATTCCAGAGTCCATCCATTATCTTTTATTGTTTTCTTTATATTCATATATACATTACTTATATGTGTTATTAATTTGGTGCAAAGATACAAAAAGTTATTGAAACAACAAAGAAAATAAGCAAAAATATGATTTTAAAGTGTTTTATTGTGAATATATATGAATTTCAAGCGTTATTTGTTAAGAAACATCAAAATATTGCATAAAAGTGATATTTTATTTTGTTATATCACATAAAAGCGTTATCTTTGCATCGTGATTAAGAAACAAAGGTCACAATAACATTATTAATTTAGCTGAGGTTGCACCTCCGAGTCGGCACTCGTAAAACGGTATAGCAATATGACTACTTCAATGATAAGAAGAAACTTGATTCAGAAGTTCGTTATGATAGAGTTCGTAAGCAACAGGATAAACACCCAAAAGGACGTTGATAGAATGTTGAATATGATAACAATAAAGCTCAATATGAACAACGATGAGGCTAAGAGCTTCTTGCGTGAGAGCATCGGACTTGCAAAGTAAGTAATTTAAGTTTAACGTTTAAAATTGAAAGATTATGGCTACTACATTTAAGAATATGATGAGAGAAGTGATGAATATGGCACACAGAGCCTTTCAGCTTAAAGGTGCTTATATGAGTTGGGCAGAATGCTTGAAGCAAGCTTGGCAGGTTATCAAACTGAAGGTTCGCATGAAGAAGCAGGTCGTTGAGTTCTACTTTCAGAAAATGAATGGTGAGATTCGTCAGGCTTTCGGCACGTTGATGGAGAGTCATATTGACTACACTCCAAACGGCAAGGGTTACGCTTGCAAGGACTGCACAAAGTATTGGGATGAAGTCAAGGGCGAGTGGAGACAATTCAAGAACTACAACTTAATTAGAGTTGCTTAACAAGGTTATTAAGGATTTAAAAAGAAACTAGATATGAGCGCAAAGATTATCGTGATGCAAGGCAACATGGTTGCTACCATCGAAGAGACGAACAAGGACGCATTTATCAAGCATGGTGAGTATAAAGAGACCGAGCTAGACAAATACAAGCGTGAGGTTGATTTCTTGATATTGGGTGTAGGTAAACGTTGGGAGATACGCTTTAATCACCCTGTGAGCCTCAAGGAGAGCCGCAGCATCAAGAAAAGCCAGAGTGATGATAGAGTGTACTTCGTTACCGAGAACGCTTTGGAGAAGTTAAAGAAACAATATACAAGTGCGTGTGATTTTTAATTGAGATATAGTTATGGATAAGAAGTTATTGGATGTACTTTACATCAAGCATGATGCCAAATACGGCATTTTAAGCGAGAATAAGAATGAGGTGGTAAAACATATCCTTGGTACAGATTTAACGCTTGTAGAGCGCAAGCAAGATGGCAAGGTGTTTCTTCTAGTCCCACTTACCAAGGCGCACAAGATTGAGTGCCACGTAACCACAAGTGGGAGCGACTCTATATCCGTGGACGGCAAGGTTATCCAGAGCGGCAATTTCTTCCGCAAGGATGCTTGCCAGTGGATTGAGATTGACAACGAGACGCTATCCAAGGTAGCGTAAAAGATATAGTTAACGGTCGGTGTGGGGATTGACGAGAGGCACTCGTCTTTAAAAAAGAGACTGCGGCTGGAAGTCACATCGACCACATTTATTAATCATTTAAATAACTTATCAATGAGTAAGTTTTTGTTAGCAGGTAATTGGGAGTTTCCAGCATTCCCATTGTTGGACAAGTTCGTTGGCGATGGTCTCGCCAGTGAGAAAGGTGGTGTTATCAGCGTAGTAGTTGAAGAAGTGAAACAAAACAAAGTTGCCCTCTCGAAGGACAGTAAGGAGGTTGACATTCAGCATTACTTTGAGGGTGTGCTAGAGTTGGCGAAGTCCGACAAAGAATTTCCGATTAATTTCGATGAGGTATGGATGCTTGCTTATAAAGACAAGCGAAGTGCAATTCACGAATTAAAGGACAAGTTTGTGCAAGACTTTGATTATAAGACGGTACGGAAGAAAATACAATCGTCAAATGTGGCAGGTTACACTTATGCTTATGATTATTTTCTCACTGTCTCTTGCATGGAGTACTTTGTTGCACGCAGGGTTAAGGCTGTCTTCGAGGTTTACCGAAGGGTGTTCCACGGAGTAGCAAAGATGGCTCAGCAGTATGCCGTACCATCTTACCAAGAACAAGACCCAATCAAGCGAGCCGAGCGATGGATAGAGGAGGAGAAGCAGCGACAAGCCTTGATGTTGGAGAACAAGGAGCAGAAGAAGCAACTTGAAGAGAATAGCAAGGAAATCGTGGCTTTGAGTTCCACCATCACTCAGATGCAGCCAAAGGTAACGTATTACGATACCATCTTGGCGAACAAGTCAACGGTAAAGGTGAGTCAGATTGCCCAAGATTACGGCATGAGCGCACAAGCCTTTAATAAGTTGCTTTGGGAGCACAAGCTGCAAAGAAAGGTTGGCAAGCAGTGGATATTGTACCGCCAGTTTTTGGATAAGGGTTATGTTCATAGCGAGCCTATCCCAATCGAACATCACGATGGTAGCCAAACGTACAACTACTTGACGGTTTGGACTCAGAAGGGCAGAATATTCCTTTATGACTTTTTGAAGAGGTTTGATGTACTGCCTATGATTGAGCGAAGTGATTCGGGTGAGGCACACAAGTAAACTGAGGATACAGGGTGGGTATGCAAGGAAATTTGTGTATCCATTCTATATTTAAAAATAGTGAAATGAATCATAAAAGATAGCAAAAACCTTGCAAGATATAAGGAAAATATGTATCTTTGCAAACGTTTCGGTGAGATACACCATAAAAAACTATTAATATATTAAGTATATGATTACATACAAGTACAAGTTATATCGGACAAAGAAGACGAAGTATCTGGATAAGATGCTCCGAGAGGCTTGCTTTGTATGGAATCACGCTCTCGCCTTGCAGAAGAGATACTATAAGTTATATCATAAGTATATCAAGTTGCATGATATGCAAAAGCATCAAGCAAAGCGCATTAAACGCAATTTGTTGTGTGCTCAAACAGTTCAAGAGATATTGGAACGTTTAGATATAGCCTATAAGCGTTTTTTTAAGCATGATGCGAAGCGTCCACCAAAATTCAAGAAGGCTATAGATTTTTCATCAATAGTATATAAACAAAACGGATATTCTTTAAAAGATAATTGTTTGACTATTAGCAGTATTAAGAAATCCTTCAAGTTCTCTCTGAGCCGTCCCTACGATGGCAAGGTCAAGAGGGTGACAATCAAGCGCAACAAGCTGGGCGAATACTTCATTATCCTTTGCTTAGATAAAGAAGCCAAACCTTACGGAAAGTCACACGATGGTGCATCCGTAGGCATCGACTTTGGATTGAAGAAGTACATGACTTTGAGCGATGGGCGTGAGATAGATAATCCTCAGTTCCTTAAAGCTGACTTGCAGGAGCTTAGGCGCAGGTCTCGCAACCTCTCGAAGTGCAAGAAAGGCAGCAACAACCGCAAGCGCAAGAAGTTGGAGTTGGAGCGATTGTATCGAAACATCGTGAACAAGCGTTCTGATTTCCAATGGAAGTTGGCTCACGAACTTTGCAAGCGTTACGACTTGATTTGCTTGGAGGATTTGAACTTGGAGGGAATGAAGCGTAATTGGGGACGAAAGATGTCTGACTTGGCACACGCTGATTTTGTCTTAAAGTTGGAGCACGTTGCGAAGAAGTATGGCGTTAAGGTTCATAAGATAGACCGCTTCTTCCCATCGAGCCGCCTTTGTACTTGTGGTTTTAAGAATGATAAGCTGTCATTGGGTGATAGGATTTGGACTTGTCCTAGTTGTGGTGTGGTTCATCCTAGAGACCTCTTCGCAGCTGAGAATATACTTCGGCAGGGCATTGCCGAATTGGGGAGTGGTAGTAAGTCACCCAAGCACTCGCAAGGGCGCAACCATGTTAGTCACCCAACAATTTCATGCAAATGAGCGTGGAAGTATGTCACGTCACCGAACGTTTGTTCTTCGCAGCGAGATGACCGATGAGGCTCTGAAGGTGGTTTTTTCGGACGTGGTGGGACGCATGGAAGTGCTCAAAAATGAATGGGAGTGGGCGGAAAAAGCAAGAAAAACGCTCCAAATGTGTAATTAAAGTGAAAAAGTTTGTCGGTTCGGATTTCTTTTGCTATCTTTGCGGTAGATTAAATAAAGTTCAACTAACAATTAAAGAGAATGAAAGTATTATCGGTTCGTCAGCCGTGGGCGTGGTTGATTGCCATCGGCTGCAAGACAATAGAGAACAGGACATGGGAGCGCAAGTTCCGTGGTCGTTTCCTCATTCACGCCAGCCAAGCAAGGGCAGAGAAACTTGATGGTTGGCAAGAGAGGGTCGTGCGTGAGTATTGCGCCAAGAAGGGCATTGAAGTTCCTAACTTCGATGATTTGCCAAAGTCCGCCATCATCGGTTCGGTGGAGTTGTATGACATCGACAAGTCAGAGGCATATAACGACCCATTCGCAGAGGACTTCCAGATGCACTGGATGCTGAGGGACGCTAAGATGTTCGATGAGCCGATTAGAAATGTCAAGGGTAAGCTGTTCCTCTGGGATTATGAGTATAATGAAGCCGAAATGTAAAATAACAATACTTTTGTAATAAAAATACAAGTCGTTGAAAATTAGAGTAAAAGTATTTGTTGTTCTATGGAGTAGATAAAAGGAAAATGTAAAAATAAAGAAAGCCTCAACCTCGAACGAGATTGGGGCTTTTACAGTTGTCCTAGTGTGTCTCACCATTATTATTTCGTTCTATCAAAGGTAAGATACCTTTTTCCTTTAGGAACTCATAGAGAAAGAAACGCCCTTTTTGAGTCCATTTCGTGTTGTATTTGATGGTTTGTTTTCCATCATTGTGCGTAATGGTCACTGGCTCGCTATTCACATATCCCTTATCCAAATATTGGCGGTACAAGACCCATTGGTCAGAAACCTTGTGCTGGATACCATGCTCATGCAACAATTTGTTGAATGCTTGCGGACTCATTCCGTAATCCTGCGCCATTGATGTAATCACGCTTGTGCTCTTGTTCTTCATCATCACATCGAAGTAAGTAGTCTTAGGCTTCATCGTTGTAATCTGTGCGCTTAGTCCTACAATCTCCTGCGATGCCTTGTCATTTCCCCAATCCTTCATCTTGAACAGGTCATCGTTATATTGCGAGTATGGCTTGATATGGTTCTGCTTGTCACGGTAGATGTATTTTTTCGCAATCAGTATCTTTATGAATTGGTTCTGTTTCAATCCAATCTCCTTTGCCGTGTCTCTGAAGTTCGTAAGCAAGCCTTTATCAACCAAGTTATCAAAGTATTCTGCCTTTGGCTGCATTTCCTTGTTCTTTTCCTCAATGGCTTTCTTCTCTTCCTGCTCCTTTATCCAACGCTTCGCTCTCTCAATTGGGTCTTCAATCTGATAAGAAGGTACGACTCCTTGTGCTACACAATGAAAGACCTTGCGTTACACCTCGAATACTGGGCGTACTTTGCGGGCAATAAAATACTCCAAGCAAGCAGAAGTGAGATAATAATTAATCTTATTGCTACCGCCCCAATCTCGCTTGCCATTTTGGGCAAGTGAGTTATCAGAATCTTGCTCCGCATCATTGAGGAGCGAGTTTTCCGCATTATTGCGGATAACGATAAAGTCCACATTCTCAATGAAATTGGTCTTCAAGGCACGCACAGCCTTTCCTTTCTCCGCATAGCAAAGTTGCCAAACTTCATCAAGATTTACAGGATATTCCGTTCTCTGCTTATCTAATTCCAAAACTCCACGAAAGTAACTCTCCAAATCCGATGAAGAGCTTTCTTTTGTCAAAACATTTTACTTTCCATTTGTTTCTTCTTTTTTCATATTACTGATGTTTATCACTTCCAAATACTTCAACTTTGCAAATCGGTATGAATTGTATATTTTTACATACGTACATACTCTTGGAGTAAAGGTAGAAATACAACCATCAAAGTTATCAAATCCTAAGATGATATATTTCTTATCAAGATACCCTGCCACATATGCACCAATGTCCTTGCCTTTAAAAAGAACTCGCTCACCTATATGAGCCTTACAAAATTCCTCGTTTGTCATACGCTATCGCTATTTTAGTTCATCAAAGTCAAGCCACTCAATCTTATCGTAGCACTCATACAGAGCATCAATACGATGTGTTCCGTCTCCTCTAGTGACAAGCCATACGTCATCACTCATCGCTCCATAGTGAAGAGCAGTAGGATTTACGCCACCTCCACTATATCGGAACATTACCCACTTTTTTAATGGTGGCTTCTCTTCCTTTAGGTCGTGCCATAATGATGCAGCATTCACGTAAGGAACGTTTTCCGTATCACAATCGGTAACACCAATCTTTTCTGTACTGAACGTTACCCCGTTCAGCTCATTGTAATCTACCTCATCTTCATTGCTACAGATATTGAGATAAATCTTCTTAGGTAAATTCTTTATTTTCATTTTACTTAAACTTAAATAATCATTCCACTTCTAAGTATTTCTTTTATAGCTCTACCGCTGTGTCGTACACGTTTTCCACCGCCAATCAAATCTGTATCTAAATAGTCATCTATTTGACTCCAAATAAGAGACCCAGGAACACATAATTCAACTTTTTTCTGTTTCATACGCTACTTAAATTTAATCACGAAATACTCCTTGTCCAAGAACTCATCAGGACACCAACCCTTCTTTGGCTTGCCGATTGTTATGCTCTCAATCTCCTTCTCAACTCTTGGCTTGTCGTCTCCGTAGCCGTTGATGAAGAGAACGTGGGAGAAAGGAATAAAACTTACTTCTATTCCGTTTTTAGCTTCGAAGTGCTCCGTATCACCATACTTTGCGATAGAAGCAGTAAGTTCCTTCACCATCTTAGGCGATAACTTACCGAACCTGTCGTAGAATAGGCGAGCAACCCAATACGGCTTAATCTCCCTATACTCCTCCATCTTTACTTCAGCTTGAATCATATCGAACCATTGCTTGCTGACGGTGAGGGTCAAAACTTTTCTTTTTTCCATACTCTTACATTTACTAATTTAAATCTATTTCTATGACGAGCTTACAATGACCTCTAAGATAATGACATGCAGGATGGTTATTATCTGGCACGCTGTTTGTTTCCTCGCAACCGATTACAACGGAACTATTATAAATTGGCTCTGCACCATTTTTATAACATATCTCTTTAACAATTTCTCTTGTACGCTCGTCTATCAGCTTTGCACATTTCTGAGTCTCAATATTAACCATACGCTATTTCCTTTCAAATGTTATACAAATTCCTATTCCCCACCACAGCCAATTCACGGATAGGCAAAAATGGGGTTGTGCACTTATAATGTCGTGTCTTGTAATAGCCAACAACGGATAGGCAACGAACTGCCATCGTGTACTTCTTGGTTTTACAACGTATGCTTGCGTGTGTATTATCTTATACTTTCCCATATACTCTGCTTTTAATGTATGTTTTAATATCTATTTTTGTCTTATCATTGAAAATTTTCATTGCTTTTCTCTGACCTTTGGCACCTCCAACCAACAGAGATGCGTTCGATAAATTCTCTATGATATGATTAACACCCTCAAGAAACTCATCGTAAGGCTTATTTTGAATTGCATCGTATGCTATAATGGCGTTTGCAGTCATCATCAGCAATACGTCTTTCTGTTTTCTATTCGTTAAGAGTTTCATCCTTCCACCTCCTCCCAGTCTGTTGCAAGAATAAACGACACTACAAACATATATACCTCTTTCGTAATTTTAACAAAAGAGCCATCAGAGTGAAAAACTCTTGCTATAATATCATTATTGTTAATACTGTAACCGACACATTGTTCATGTCTCTTTACCCACTTTCCTTCCCTCATTCTTCTCAGAGCCTCCGAGAAGTCAAATGTTTCCTTGCTCATAATGATTTTGCTTTAAAGTTGTAAATTGGCTTAATGACATCAATGACATCAACCGTAGGTTTGATTAACTCAACAATCTCTTCGGTTGGCTTGTATGCCATAGGTGCTTCATCAATGGTTTCTTTACAAACTGATGTGGAATAAATACCATTCATTTCATTCTTGTAAGAATCCATAGATAACTCTTTCTTTGCCTGTGTACGAGACATTAATCTACCTGCGCCATGAGGGGCAGAGCATAGCCAATCTTTGTTACCTTTTCCCTTGCAGATAAGAGAACCGTCACGCATATTCATAGGAATAATGACAATCTCGTCTTTCTTTGCACTTATAGCTCCTTTTCGCAATATGCCCTTGTCTGTATCTATATAGTTGTGAATGGTTGTAAAAGAATGCTTGTCTGAATCTGGGTCAATATCCACACCTAGAGCATTGACGAGTCTGTTAGCTATAATTCTTCTATTATGCTCGGCATACTTCTGTACTATACACATATCATTAAGATAGTCATTAAGCAAATCGCCATCCAAGTAAGAAAGTTCCTTGCTAATTGTTCTAGTACCTAATGACTTGATAACACTCTGTATTTCCTTTTCTCTTCCTTCGCTTTTCAACTTGGCAATAACCTCAGACTTATCAGCCATTTTCTTACGACAATACTCGTAAGCAAGGTTTTGATAATAGTTGCATACACGAACACCAAGGTTTCTACTTCCTGTATGTATCACAAGAAACTTCTCTCCTTCTTCATTTGCATCTAACTCAATAAAGTGATTGCCACTGCCAAGACTTCCAACAGAACGATATACTATTTCCATGCTGTCAAGACAATCCCAAGCACGGAATTTACCAAACATACAACCATCAACCAATCCGTTTATGTAGGCTGATACTTCTCCCTCGTTGACATTAAAACCAGACGGAATCAACTTATTGACTGCTTCATCAAATTTCTGCAAGTCAATATTAACTTTACCAAGTCTAACGACTTTCATGCCGCAGCCTATATCTACTCCAACAGTGTTAGGAACTACTCTGTTATCAAGCTCTATTACCGTGCCAATAGTGCATCCTTTACCTGCATGGCAATCTGGCATTATTCTTATTTTACAACTATTGTAAGCCTCGCTATTAGATAGGGTTTCTATCTGTTTGATAGCTTCATCTTCTATTGTCTTTGCGAAAATCTTTGTAAACTCATTCATATCTTGTTCGTCTAAAATTATTCGTTTCTCCATACACTATTTTATCTTACAATTACCATAACTTTCCAATCAAATGATGGTCGTGCTTATCGAAAGCAATTCCAGACTTGAACATTTCTTCAAAAAGCATAAGACGCTCCTCGTTGGTAGCCAACCGAGTAGATTTCTTTTTATCCTCGGTCATCGTAAAATGAGAGCCTACCATTAAATTCTTATATTCCTTGTGAAGATAAAGATAGCAGAAGAGATTGTAACACTCTGCTCTCCAACGCTTACATAACACAATCCAATAATTATCTATCACAACTATATTGCCTTCGGCAACAATATCTTCAAACATATTATTTTCCATACGCTACTTCTTTTTATCGAATTTGTTGCCGACAACATAAACTTCAAATAAATTAACAAACGGCTCGTAATTGTCAACTTTATCTAAACTCTTGAAGGCAAACGTTCCTTCTTCTTCAATATAAACTACCTCATAGAGATTGTCTATACACAAACGGTCATAACTGTCATGCACTATATCACCTTCCCAAATCTCCTTTCCTTCACAATCTTTCATCCCTGTGTACTGGCAGACTGTAGAAGGGTCTACCTGATAAGTAACATTTCGGTTCAGCATACTTTCTTTCTGTCGGTTTTCTATGATGTATGTATTGCCATTTTCTTCATAAAAATAGCCTTCACACCATTCTCCGTTATCAAGACGTTTAGCCTTGAACTTAATATCTTCCATTTTCATAAGCTATAATTTTAAATAAAATAGTTATCGAGCTGCCATTTACTGATATTTACGTAGCCGAATGGGGCATATATCATTATTCCTATAAATGGATTATAATCAATCCTGTAATCACAGCCCTTTACAAACGTAACACCCTTTATAATTGTGTCGGAAATACAAGTAACCTTTCTCATTTTTTATCTATCCAAGTTTGACTGACTCATCTTTCCAAGACAATTCTTTTCCGATGAGCTTCTTAATGCTTCCTTTAGGAAGGTAACAGCAACCGGTATTTGCGTACCTCTGCCCATATAAATATACGACAGAGCAAATCCATAATGTATTACTTTCATTTCTGCAAGGTTTTTCTGCAAAAATATGTTCACAGCCATCTTTATCTACTGCTAACCATGACATAACTATATCTTTTTAAGTTTTATTTTTATTGCCTTCAGATTTCTTTCACCTCCATCCCAGAAGCATGAACGTCTAAGATAGAAAGATTGACCTTTAAGCCAAGGGAACTTATCATAGAAAGCCTTCCATTTAGCCTTTCCTGCCTTTAAAGAAGGTACTTCAATACAGCTTCTAGCATGGCAACTACCAAAGACTAATGTGTTATCACAAACTTTTTTATCCATAACTATTCCTCCGTTTTTATATAGGGACAAACAACTACTTTTCGATAGTACTCACATTTATCCTTGTAATCACAAATATCACAAAAACAAAATGTCATACTTACTTCTTTAATTTTTCTATACGCTTCCAATGAGTAACTTTCTCCTCAATCGGAAATCCGTTTTCATCTTTCCATTCATCGGACATCTGACTATCTCGAAACGTCTCCCACCAATTGTCGGGTCTATTCTCGTTACAAGCAACAACCAACTCATCCAACTCTGGAGTTCCGTCTTTAACAGATACCCAGTTTGACTTTGAGAGTTCACTTTCTATCTTTGATATTGCAGCCAAAGCGATTGCTAAGTTAGCCTCATCCACGTCTTCCTTACCATTGGTATCATATATAACACTACGAAGCTCTCCTATCAGCTTTTCAACTTTCTTCTTATCCATAGTTGCATCATTTTAATAATATCTATACTCATACAAATCAACGTCATTAATGAGTTCATTAATATAAGCACCCATATATTTAACATAAGGGGCGGAATCGCCTAATTTGTCTTGACGCTTTTCTATTTCATCATGACACTTTTTTATCTTCCCCAAGTATCTATTAATGTTATTGATGCACCTTTTTCTGTCATCAAATTGTCTCATTAATCTGGTGTACCCTTTATTGATGAGGTTATTCACTACCGTTGTTGCACAGACAATCACTAGTGCAACCAACAAACCGATTATAATGCTTATATCCATAGTTACTTTGATTAAATATTATTTCTTACTCATCCTCCAACTCTTTAAGTGCATCCTGCAAATTGACAAAAAGAAATTTCTTCCATATTACTTATATTCCATAAGGGATGGTTAAATGAGAAGCAAGCGATGATAAAATAAAGTGCTTAATTTTAAAAATATCATTTTGTTTGCTTGCTTCTCGAAAATTATTATTATCTTTGTACCGCTTAATTTTAAAAATATAAATAATATGAAACAAAGAATTATTACTGTGTCAAGAAGATACACTGCTATAGACGTGTATGCTTTTAACCTTGACAATGTTACAAAGCAACTTAATGATGATGGTTGGATTGTAAAGCAAATTGTCTCAACGTCATTCACACATCAAATTAATGGTACTGGAACTCCTTATCCTGTGCTGGTAATTACCTTACTCGTAGAGCAAGAATAAGACCGCATCAAGGTCACTTGTTCTATTTGCAAAGGATAGACACCAAAGTCTATCTTTCCATTCTCTTATAGGTGCATTATATACCCATTCAAAGTGTTCTTTGAAGTAAGGTGAAAATGCACCTATATGAGCAATGATTTTCTTCTTTAGCCACTTGCGTAGCATCTTTTTTATTATCTTTTGTATCATATTCTATCTATTTATATCCTTGCGGATGGTTAGTTACTCTGTTACTTTATTTCTGTCAAAATAATCATACATCAAAGCAAAATAACGGTCTTTCTCACGCTGTGTTGCCAATCTACAATTTTCATAGTCAGTGACGTGTGAAGGAGTTCCGTCAGAAAGATGCAATGGGTTTATGCGGCATACATTCCCAATTCTGCTCTTCTTACCAATTTCTATTTTTCCAATTACTTTAGCCACGATGAAGCATGTATCGGAAGCTTTGTCATATCCGATTGCTCCTGCACGCCAAAGTGACTTAATCATCTTTTTCATGTTTCTTTTCTTCATATTCTCTTCTTTTTACCCTCTCCCTGTTGTTGTCAAAATAATAATGGATTGGAGTCTTTATGAGCCTTTCACTCATTAACGTTCTTCAATGTGTACTAAATACTTGATGCCTTTTCCACATAAGAGTGCTCTGATGTGAATTGTCAAGCGGTAATTGATATTTTACGGCTACACCTAATGCCAACCAATCTAATTCGAGCACGGCTTTTTAATTATTATCTTAACTTCACCAAGGAGAGGGTGGTTAGTTACTCTGTTACTTCTACGAACTCTCCGTTTTTAAGTTGATACCAAGTATCAGCCTTGATGCGTTCTCCATCAACGTACTCAGTCTTGACACACTTAGGTACGTATCTTTCTTTATCATCATTCCATACCCATTCGGCTAGCGTTATCCAAGAACCAACTTTAGCCTTTGCTCTAGAATTGCGTCCTGCGCACATGATTACAGAATCTTCTCCTGTGCTATCTATCTTAGCAGAGTAGCCACTTGAACCAATCTGAGCAGAGTCGCCACTTGAACCAATCTGAGCATAGTCGCCACTTGAACCAATCTGAGCATAGTAGCCACTTGAACCAATCTTAGCATAGTCGCCACTTGAACCAATCTTAGCAGAGTCGCCACTTGAACCAATCTTAGCAGAGTAGCCACTTGAACCAATCTTAGCATAGTAGCCACTTGAACCAATCTGAGCATAGTCGCCACTTGAACCAATCTGAGCATAGTAGCCACTTGAACCAATCTTAGCAGAGTAGCCACTTGAACCAATCTTAGCAGAGTCGCCACTTGAACCAATCTTAGCATAGTAGCCACTTGAACCAATCTTAGCATAGTCGCCACCATTATCATTAAGTTCTCCTGTAGCCTTAACCTTAGATGGTGATGTAACATCTTTTATCCATTCAACTCCAAGTTTGATAATGTCTGCAAGTTTTAACTCAGCAGAAATCTTGATTTTAGAAGAACAAACCTTAGTCGAGTTTTCTTCTTTATCAATCTTGCCTGACTGTTCTACCTTAGCAAAACGTGAAGCCAGCATATCATAGTGATCCAAGACTTCCAACGGAGACTCGCAAGCATGGAAACCTCGCTCACAGCATTTGATGTCACCATCCATTTCGTACTCTTTGCCGACTTCATACTGGAAGCCACGGCATTGCATATTCTCATCGAATCCCTTGTAGGATATTATCTTATTTTCTTCCATTATTACTTACTTTATGCCCGAAGGCGGTTAAACCCTTAATCTTCTATCTATTGCTTTTATCACTTCTTGTATGGAAGCAGACTCACCGTTGGTTTTTGCATATCGTCTTTTAAATATTGCTAACATATTTCTAAGGCGAATAAAATCCGTTCTCAATAACTTATCATTGCCCATACCTACACCTCCATTTCTGAGTTAAGTCCTAGACCGAAGAGGAGATGTTGAAGCTGATGCACATAAAGAAAAAGAATATTCATCAAAGCTTCTTGATCTATATATACTAAGAACATATCGCATAATGTATAATATCGTAGTTCTACGATGCAACCTTTCTTGCTATATGTATAGTAATAAGCACGAGCATTATCTTCTTTCTTTAATTCTCCTTTCACCCACCCATTATCTTCCAGTATCTGAGGAGTGAGCTTGATTGGTTCTATCAATTTATGAGATGTTCTCCACTCATCACCTCCTCTTCTGTCTAAAGGAATATACTCTATGACATCATGACCTGCGAAGGTTATCTTAACTGTTTTACCATTGAGCTTCACCAAGTCCCCTTGTATATACTTTACTTCTTCCATACGCTTTAATTTTTCATATAACACAAACTTTCCATCCTCAATACCGATTGATTCAATACCTTTCGTACAATAATCAATATCTCCGTGAGGGTTAATAACATATCCTCTTTTTATACAAACATCGCTTTCTGGCTTTGTTAGCAATATTTCTGCTAATTCTTTTGCTTTCATTGCTCACCTCCTTCCTGCTTTGGCAGTATGTCAGATAGATAAGCCCACTTGATGATTTGACATCTGCTAATCGAATGTCTCCAAGATTCCTCATTCCAAAGAATGGATTCCTTAAACTGTAGGTAAGCATCGTTATCGAAACCAAGGGTAATAATATCGCTCTTACTCTTATCTGGCTCTTCTGTATTTGGATGCCATAAGTCCTTAATAAACTCACCGATAGCCCAATTAGCACCTGCTTTAAATCCTTCAACTGATTCACTGCTAACAAAATCTAATTTGTCATTTCGATATAAATCAAATGCAGCTTCTTCTATTTTCTTATCGTCTATCATAACTACTTATTTTTATATTTTACTAATCTAAAATTCTCCAGCAACAAATACCGTAAGAATCTTCTACAACATTATATCCATTAACCAAGCCAGATAATATATTTCTCGCTTGTAGTAGATTTGTATCATCGGGATGATAGTCAAGACTTCTATTTATTAATGCTAAACATTGTTTTAATCGAACGTCCATTTTTCCCTCACCTCCTTTCCACTCGTCAGTTGTGCCAAGCAGGTGTGCAGTCTCTTCGTTGTAAGGGATGCAAAAACTCTTTCTTGATGAAACGCAAACATAAGGAAATCCTTTGCACGAATCATCATAATGAGAGAAGAAGTCAACTTTCCATTTCTGATAGTCCTTACATCTGACTAATACCTTTTGGAATGGCTTAAACTCGCACTTTGGCTTCAAGTCCACAACCATTTTATTCTCAGCATCCCATCGTTTGCCTTCCTTTTTGAGAGCTGAGAAAAGCTGTTTTTTCTCTTCTTCTGTGGCAAGGCGAAGTTTATAAAGGTTTTTCTTAAAGAAAGCAGTTCTGTAGCCCATACTCAAAGTTAGACTATTTAAATTTAAAGAAATAAATGAGTTATAACCTTCTGATAAATTAGTTTTGCCTGATACTATAAATACATCTTGTCTATTACCATAGTCGGCAAAAGCTATATCCCCATCCTTGAACTCTTGCCTGGGCTGCTCAATCTGCAAAGAACCTTTTGTAATATTTACATTGAAGTATGTTTCAGCAGTAGCTAAATAGCTTTGCTTATCCTCTTCTTTGAGTACTTGAACAAAGTTGTTTGTTTTGCAAACTTCATTCTCTGCATTAGTTGATACTATAAGATGCAAGGTATATTTAGCATTAAACTCCGTATAATCACTATTAGCCCAACCTTCAAACATATAGATTGTAGAAATGTTATCTGTCAGCACATCACCTTTCTTCCAAGCGAACTTGCTCCAGTCTCGCATTTCCTTGGATGGAAAGATGATGCATTCTCCACCATCATACATTTTCCCATTTTGCTTGACCGAATGATTATAATTGTCTTCTGAGCAGAAGTATACTTTATTTTTGTGAACGATATTAAAGGTTATACAGCCAAACGTGGGACTATAAAATTTAAGTCCAACAGGCTTATCCTTCAAGATAGCCGCTATGTTAAGTTCTTTTTCCATAATCTTCTGAATTTAACGATTAATACTAGGTTACTAGGACTAGATCCTAGTAACCAAACTTGTAGCGGAGATAACCAGCCTCAGAGCCAAACACTCTCTCAGTCTCGGTTAAGTTAAAATCACGAATCTCATTGATTACCTCTTGGTAGTCTGGAGCAGCCTTCTTCATACGCTCTACCAAATGAGGGAAACGGCTAGCAACATTCTCCTCGTTCTCGTCAAGAATCTCAACATCCGTTACCTTGTAGCAGAGATGGCTGTTGGGTCTGCCATTGATGCCAACAATCTTCTTGGTCTCAACATTCAAGCTGACGTTCATCATATACTTGCCTGTCTCCAAGGTATAGATGAAATCACTAGCTTCTTTCTCCACTGCCAAATCAAAGATGGCTTGCTCTACTTTCTCGAAAAACTTCTTCATAATAAAGTACAGTTGTTACGGTGTGCCTCACCTTTTTATTGTTAAACTTGTGTTTCTTAATCACATTGCAAAGGTACTACTTTTTCTTGATACTTGCAAACTTCTTATAGTTTTTCTTTATGGTTTTAACTTTCGTTATGTTTAAAAGCAACGTTTTTAAACTCCTTTTACATTATTTCTCGAAATATCTACAAATAAACTTAGCTCCTACAGGCCAACCTTTAGGATTTTTCTTGCAACCAACATAATGCTTGCAATTAGGACAATTGTTCTCACGTACATACTTATATATGCGCCCATCACAAACCGACTTGTGGTAATTGCAACCATTTGCCCACCTAACCCAAATAACGAGACCAGAGGTAGCCTCTAGGACTTGTTGGATAGTATAATGAGACTTTCTTTGTCTCCACTTGTACCAAATCTTATTTCTTATTCTCTGTTTCATTCTCCTATTCTCTTTTGGTTGTACTTGTTTCTGAAATCACGATTGAAGAAGTTGTTAAGCATAATCTTTAGCTTGTTCACCTCATTGAGACGATCCACGTCTGGAGTTCGTATCAAATAATACACCTTCTCCGCTTGGAAGTAAGCTTCAAGTATGCCATCCTTATCCTCCTCATCAACATGCACCTCCGTTCCGCACTTAACTATCGTGTCAAGACCGATGCCGATAAACGGCACAAAGTCATAATCGCATATTGCGACCTGCACAAGTCCAGCTCCCCCCATAAGTCCTCGCTCCTCAACTCGAAAGAGAACGTTTGTACTGCGTGCGTAATGGACTAGCTTTTGCCCTTGTCTCTCGTCCAAGACGTACATATATCTCTGTTCCTTCTCACACCATTCACAAGGCAGCGTAAAGAACAACCCACACTTAACTTTTTCTTGTCTTATCATATTTCTTTGTAGCCTCTAAATAAATTTTCTTCTCTTCCGCAGTCGCCAAACGTAAGTTTCTTGCGGCACTTCTCGCAAACACAATCCCTACAAGTCTCCCTTTCTCATCTGCATTAAGAACCCATTCACCATCGGGTTTAGCGTTTCGCATAATGCAAGGGTTCATACTAATGCCGTTTTCCTTGGAAATTCCCTTGTAGCAGCCAACAACCTTGTGTCCGTTCTTTAACGAGAAAGATATGATTTCACCAATGGCAAAGTCCGTGTCCTTCTGTTCCTCTTTCTCCCTCGTCTTGATGATTTCTATAAAGTTTCCTTGTCCCAAACGTGCCTTATTGATACAAGAGCCAACCCACCCCATAATGTGGGCTGAAGGCTCGTCTCCGTGTCTGATTCCGCAAGCTAGCTCTATATCGTCCGTTACGTGCATAGCCTCATGGCAGATATTGCCCATCGTCATAAACCCTTTTTTCGGGAACGACACAAGTATTCCTAGTTTTTTGTTGTCCTTTCTTATCACATCACGATAAGTTACACCAAAATACTGCTTAGGGTCTCCATACACTAGCTTGCTATCGAAACACAAATCTACCACCTCTGGCAGGTCTTCCCCGATATGCACCCACAACTTGCGTGGATAAATCACAGGGTCAAACTCATAAAATCCTTTCTTCTTCATATATCAAAACTTTTCTTTAATCATTAAATATTCGTTTTCATTTCTCACACTTCCAAAGAGAACTACCCGAACACTATCAGACAGCTCCACCTCAATCTCTGCATCGAGTCTAGCCATCTTGAATGCCAAGGACTTCAACAATACTCTCTTGGTTGTTCCGACTCCACTTGTGAACCTCACGACCGACTTAAAGCATTTCGTTGGCTCACCTAGCAGATAGAAGTTACCCATCATATCCTCATAAGCCATCACCGCATTGTCTGGAGCGGACTTGAACACCTCGCTTTTTAATAATTCTGCCTTTGTCATAACCTCTTCAAAAATTTAAGTTGAAATCCATTAGCCTTCCTTATTCCCTCATAGAGCGCAGAGATAACCGACCACTTTCTAGTCTTGTGTCTGTGCCACATTGTTACTGGGTGGATTCTCTCGCCACTTGGGAGAACATAGAAGTCTGCCTTCAAGATGTCTACCAACTCATTGTATATCAATTTTTATTATTATCTTTGCATAAAATTACAACATCAGGGTGTGGAATAAGACCGACTACTCATTAGTCCCAAAGATCGTAAACTATGTTCCGTCCCCACACCCTTACATCAGAATCTGGATAGTTCAAAGGGCATAGACCCCGTATTTGCAATGATAGCTCATGATGTATAGATGTTAGTTTAAATATAAATGTTACGACTATGACTTACGTAGGAATTGATGTCAGCAAGGCAACTTTCGTTGTCGCTTACTCATCTGCCAAAGGCAGTGAAACCAAAACTTTCAAGAATACCGTCAAAGGTATTCGAGAGTTTATCCAGACCATATCTCCAAAAGAGAACCATTGTGTATTGGAAGCAACAGGCAACTACAGTATGTTACTTGTTTATTTGCTCTCCAAGGCAGGTTTTGTTGTCAGTATGGAGAATCCTCTGAAGATAAAGAACTTTGCACGTGTCATGCTCTCAGTTGTCAAGACTGATGAGATTGATGCTCGCCTCATAGCCTTATATGGTGAGAGAATGCAGCCTGCTCCATTCAAACTTCGCAATGACTCCATCTTGTTGCTTAAGCAGAAACGCACTGTATTGCGTCAACTAAAGAAGCAACTTACAGCCAACACAAACCTAGAAGGTTCGCTTAAAGTCCTGCCATTCATTGATTCTAAAAGCAAGAAGGTTCTTGAAAAGACCATCAAGTTTCTACAGAAACAAATCAAAGAAATGGAGGAAGAGTTAACCTCCTTGGCTGAGATTGAGTACAAGAAACAGATGGATTTGCTCACATCCATTAAGGGAATTGGAGCGACACTTGCAGCAGCACTCATAATTGCCACAGGTGGATTCACCTACTTTGATAACGCCAAGCAACTTACTCGATACTTGGGATTGTCGCCTACTTACCAACAGTCTGGTACGTCAGTCAATGTCAAAGGTCACATCAATCGCAATGGAGATGCTCACTTGCGAAGCCAGCTTTATATAGGAGCCATGGCATCATTACGGTGCAACACCGAATGCAAGGCATGCTTTGACCGATTGCGATCTAACGGCAAGCCTGGGAAAGTTGCAATCATTGCCGTTGCAAACAAACTCATTAGGCAAGCCTTCGCAGTGGTAACACAAGAGAAGCCCTATGTTGATGGGTATAAGTCTGTAAAGCCATAAACCATCTCTCCTGCTGAGGGAACGCCTTGGCGGCTAGGGGCTGAGCAGTCAGCCCCGACGAGCCTCTATGTGCCTACGAAAAAGCATATTTATGCTAAATTTCGTTAACTGTATTCGTTTTTTTTATTATAGTTCATAGTTTGCAGCCTTGTAGATAGTCCCTTTGTTCCCGATGGACGTATCAGCATACGATATGAGGTACTTGATTTCCTTGTGGGTCGCCTTCAGATAGTGATGCAAGAGAGATAAACATATCGTCTCGCTATACTTGGGCATCTCATCAGAGAGCCACATCCTATCGAACTCACGCACCTTATGATAGTCCAACACTCCATCTCGCTCGGTCTTGATGTGCGGTCGTATTCCGTAGCCTATCTGCATCGCTCCGCTTATCTTGCCATTGTAGAGAACCAAGAGATTGATGCAGCTGTTCATCGTTACCTTATGAGAGAAATGATGTGGCACTATCACGGAGTCAGCTTGCGACTTATCACACTCCACAAGACGTATTCCCTTCTCCTTGCACTCGTAACCGACAATAAAGCCACAGAACCCAAATACCGGTGTCTTTTCAAGTTTTTTCCTTCGTCTGCTCATGTCCGTACATCCAAAAACTTTCTCTATGGTTGTTTGCTACTTGCTTCAGCAACTTTCCTAGTTCCTCTATACGTATTACATAATTGAACATCTTTAGCCTTTTCTGCATCTGCTCAAAGGTAACACCACCGAAGTTCAAAGACCTTGGATATTCAACTTCTCCACTATGCAACACCGCATCTTGCTCAAATACACTATCGTCATAATATTTCTTCAAACCCATATCAAAACAAATTTAATTGTCTATTCATCATACTTATCTCCTTATTCACAAAGTCCACTTGCCGCTTGTCTATGTCAAAGCCGACAAAGTTTCTCTCCAGATTGACACAAGCCCTTGCGGTCGTTCCGCTCCCACTAAATGGGTCAAGAACCAAGTCGCCCTTCTTGGTGGAGTTGCTTATCAAAACCTCAAACAAACGCACTGGTTTCTCCGTTGGGTTAATCAAACCATCCTTATCCTTGCGCTTGTTTGGTGGAATTGGAAAGCTCAACAAGTCTGACGTACCGCATTCATTGATTGGCTTGTCCTTGCCCTTTCTTAGGAACATGATAAACTCCACTTGCCCCATATAGTACCTTCCGCATATCTTGCTCTGCTTGTCCCACACCAACATCTTCACAAAATGAAAGTTGGATTTCTTAACCTCCTCCATAAAATGAGGGAGATTCTTATTGTTACACATTATGTAGCAGTGGGCATCGTCCTTCAGCACACGATATAGCTTATCAAGATAGTCCTCAACCTCAACGCTATTAGTCTCGAATATCTTTCCGCTCATCGTCTCCTTGTCTCGCCAATAACCTCCCATCGTACCACTTCCACCCCTTGACGTTACCCTATAAGGTGGGTCGGTGCAAACCAAATCAAAAGTCTTGTCGGGAACACTATCCAAGAGACTCACCGAGTCGCCTTGGTATATCTTGTTTATCTCCATCATACCATATCCCTTTCCTTGATTACAATGCCATACTTTTCTTTCACGACCACGCAGCCTTGTGTGTTCAAAGCAACCCCATACTTTACGTTTGGATTGACAAATATCTCCAAGCTATCATCAATGAACCCAAAGTCAGCAGGCGACAAGATATAACTTCCATCGCTCTTACTGAACACCACCCGACCTTCTTTCACATCTCCGAACGGAGAAAGGCGAACATACCCCAAGCTGCCATCCGCATACCATATCGGCTCGTTTCCATCTGCCTCTTGGAATGCCTCACTATTTTTCAAGTCCCATATCCTCATATCCTTATGTTTTAGTTAATACCCGAACAAGTCTGTCTGTTTCTCTGCGATAGCTTGTTCAATTCTCTTGTTTGCTCTATCATAAAACTCTTTATTCAATTCAAAGCCTATGAAGTCTCTATTGGTCTTGATGCAGGCAATGGCTGTTGTTCCGCTGCCCATACAGCAATCAAGCACTAAGTTTTTCCCATCTGAATCCGTATATGTCTTCACTAAGTACGACACCTAGGCAACGGGGTTTTGCGATGTGTGCCAACTATCCTTATCTTTCCCATATCCATCCAAAACCATTCTTGGATAATTTTCTTCATCGACATGGTATTGGGACTTCGCTGACTTATATTCTACAATTGTTCCAAATTTTCCCTTTCCCGCATTAATGACCTTATCGCACTTCATAACTCCTTGTGGATTATATATCATTCTTCTGTCTCCGCTTATACTAGCGTGGTTCATCACTCCCTTTGAGAATACACTGATAATTTCATAGTCCTTCAAAGGCATATTCTTTGCGTGCTGAAATCCTGTAGTATATGGTTTGTGCCATATCCAATCATACTTATATAAGTCAATAGCAGACATTCGCAGAGAAGAAGAAAATGGTTCAGAGCCAAATAGTAGCACTGTTCCATTATCAGTCAAAACCCTTTTCCATTGCTCCCAAAGCTTTCCCAAAGGTATTACGCTATCCCAACTCATACGTATTGTTCCGTATGGCAAATCAGTGCATACCAAGCTAACCGACTTGTCTGGGATTTGTTTCATACCCTCCAAGCAATCCATATTGTAAATCCTATTTATCTCCATATCCAAACATATCTAAACTATTGTTTCTTTCTCTTTCCAATCTCTTCTGCGCCACATCGAAATAATACTCATCCAGTTCAAACCCAAGGAATCTTCTCTTTGTCCTCATGCAAGCGACCGCAGTACTAGCCGAACCCATAAAGCCATCAAACACCAAGTCGTTCTCACTAGAACTCTTCAAGAGACACTGAATAAGCAAAGGAATTGGCTTCTCATTTTGATGCAGTAGCTTATCAGAAGAAACCCTATCAAACTTCCAAACATCCTCTAGTCTCTTTCCATTGATTACCCTTCTGCCTTTATTGAGGTAAAGGATAGGCTCATAACATTGCCCATATTGTGCCTCCAAGTCCCCTGCAGTATGGTTGTTCTTCTGCCATATCAACACATTCTTAATGGTGAACCCAACCTCCCTCGCTTGCTGCATGAAGAAATCCATTGTCTTTGAGCTACAGAATATATAAGCTGCCGAATCGTCTTTCAAAATACGATAACACTCTTTCAAGTATTCCTTAACTAAATCCGTGTTATCATCATTCAAAATCTCATGGCAAAATTTATGGTCTTCCTTTCTCCACCCTGTAGCATAACTAATGCAATAAGGTGGGTCGCTAAGAACTAGATTTACCCCCCCCCGAAGGTATCTGACGCATTCCCTCGATGCAATCCATGTTATATATTTTGTTTACTTCAAGCATATTAATCTACCTTTAATGCGTTAATATATGCATCATGCGCCTCCTCTTGGGTATCAAAGCAACCAAGAAATACCTTTTTCTTGCCAACTTGGTATTGCGCCTGCCACTTTTTTCTACTCTTATTCCACGTTACACCTACAAACCTTGACGAATGCTTGCCGAAAATCGAGTTATAAATCATATTGTACCTTGACGAACACGGCTCTAGGTTTTCGACCTTGTTGTTGGTCTTGTCGAAGTCCTTGTGATTCACGCAAGGTAGATTGTTCGGGTTCTTCAAGAACGCATTGGCGACCAATCGGTGGATATAGAACATCTTTCTCTTGCCTTGCTTGTAGAGCCAGACCTTCAAGTACCCCGATGGTGTCTTGCAAGGTGCTAACTCCCTCATTTTGCCATCGCTCCCATCCGAAAAGACGTGTCCGTCCCGATTCACCAAGTATCGCTCGTAGCCAACTATCGGCTTGGCAAAAGAAAACAAGTCAATCATCTGCGCCTCCTTCCTCGAAGAACGTTGCGTAAATATCCCTCGCCTCTGTTGCGTCCACGGATAGTAAGTCCTTGTAAGCCTTATCAAACTCCCAATTCACCTTTTCGTTGTTGTCCGACTTTCTGGACTCCATCACTCTTCTTCTAGCCTCATCCAAGTTCGCCTTGACTTTCTCAAAACTCTTCAATTGCGACTCCTTCAGCATATCCAAGCTAACGAACGTCTTTATGAAGAGTATCTGCCTATCGAAGTCAAAGATGCCTAGCATTATTCCGCTATCAACAGCATAGACAAACTTTCCGTCCTCATCACCATAAATGCCTATCGCACCCATGAAGTCATAAAAGAAGAAAGACATCGCCTTGGAGATGGTCATTTTCTTCTTCAAGTGCCGCTCTGCATATCTGTTGAAGAAATGCGGAGACATCGCCATGTAATACTCCTTATCTTTCACTGGTGTAGACATAGCTATATACACGTTGTCTTCCCTCAGATAGGCGAAAACACCCGAAAAGAAGTTATCACCACCGCTATAGACATTGAAGCTTACCTTGTACTCTGCGTTCTGTGTCTTGAAATCCACGCAAGTACTAATCCGCTTCGTGCCTGTCTTTCTCAGTTGTCTTCTCAATTCGGCAGCCTTGTTCACTTGGAACGCTTTTATCCTCTCATTGTCCTTGATTCTTATCTTGGCAATCTCAGACGCATTCATTTTGCTAGTAATCATTTGAGCCTCCTTTCCCTATCTTGCTCAACCAATAGTCCCAGATTCTGCTTGCAACATTCGCCATCATCACCGGTGGAACGCACATACCACAAGCAAACCAAGGTTTCATACCATCAAAATCATAGTCCAAAGGAAAAGACGAAGCAAGTAAGGTATCGTGGACGGACATATAGCGAGGATAGTCGTAATATAACAATCTGTCCTCCATAGCGGATATTGTATTGCAAACCTTATCCTTTCTCAACATCATGTTGTTGAACATAGAAAGGCGATTTTCCTCACGCTTAACTATATCGCCTATTGATGCGTCTTTCTCTGTCCTATGCTTCCAATACTTCATCACACCCTTTGGTATTTGCCTTCCTTTGTAGTCAGCATACTCACACAAAGGTATCTCCCTCTCACTAAACTCCATATTGATGTATGGAACTCTAGTGAAGAAATCCTTTTGCACCATGAAAGGCTCTGCCAAATCATTTCTCAACCCAAGAAAGAAAACTCTTGGTCTGTTTTGAGGAACACCCATATTTCGTGCATTCAACAACCAATGTTGCAAGATATACCCAGCTTCATTCATTTGTTTGTATATCTCCTTGACGTACTCTATTGCATTACCTAACAAAATACCTTGCACGTTCTCAAAAACTACAACTTTTGGTTGAAGTTCCTTAGCCAATGCTATCGAATAGAAAGCCAAGTCGTCAAGCCTTTGCGCCTTTTGCCCCTCACGGAAAACCTTTTCTTTTCCCCAAGCCTTCTCTCGGTCTCCTGCGACACTGAACACGGAGCAAGGGAACGAGGCGTCTAAAATATCCAAGTCATGCAACTCTTTTATCATATCTTGCCCACCCAGATTAATGTTTTGCACTAATTCACGAATATCACAATTAAAGGAATACTGGACATCGTGGTTCTTCAAGTACATCCTCATAACCCTAGGGTCTATCTCGTTGCAAGCTATCACGTCATAGCCAGCGAGCTTGTAGCCGAAGCTGGAACCTCCGCCACAACAAAAGCAAGTCATCACCTTGCCCTTGTCCTTCTTGAAATTTGTGTCTTTTTTAGTCCACCTGTAGGGGAACTTGTGATTATTGTCCATATTATTTGTCTTGTAATAAAAAAAGTCGGGTTACTAAAGACCCCGATAAAGAAAAACCACAAATAATATGGCGTGTAATAACTTGGAGCAGTAATCTCCTCTTAGATTAGTCTATCGTTGGATAGATTGTCGAAGAACTTCTCATCTTCCTTCTCTGACTTGTGCAGGAAAGAATCCGTGTCGCTCCCCATTCCTTCTTTCATATCCTTTATGAAGTATCGCTTGTTTCCAAGCCACAACTCCACGTAGTCGGTTTTCTTGCCATCGAACAGAGTATCTATCGAATAGCATTTCTCCTTGTCCTTGTCGCCCTTGTTCCATCGGTAGGCAACACCACCCTTCTTGAAGAATCCATCCAAGTCCAAGGACTCTTCCTCCTCTCGCTGAGGCTCTTGCTTTCTACCTAGTATGTCGTGGATAATCACTATCACTATACAAGCACATAGGATAATCACCACTAACACATCGCTTGCTCCAAGGATGGCAGCGACCACATCAACTAGCATCGTCCCCAAGATAAGGGCTGCGAATGCGAATTTGTTTCTTGTCAATTCCTTCATGTTACTTAATCATTGTGTATAATATCAAGATTGAACTTCGGTGGTCGCTTCGCCTTATGCTCAAAGAAACGAACATAAGCCATATCTTGCCTATTTAATATCTCTTGCATCGTATGGCAAGTAAGCAGATTTCTCTTCACTCGCTTCGAGAAATGCTTGTGCATATCAAATCGACTTACGTACTTATGGTACAGCCTATAGTGCCTCTTCTGCAAGTCTAGCGCATGATTCCATACAAAGCAAGCCTCTCGGAGCATCTTATCCAGATACTTCGTCTTCTTTGTCCGATATAACTTGTACTTGCATGTAATCATATACTTAATATTTTAATAGTTTTTTATGGTGTATCTCACCGAAACGTTTGCAAAGATACACATTTTTCTTATACCCTGCAAGGTTTTTATTACCTTTCTTTGTGCCCTTTAGAATATTTAAACTCCGTTTATTTTTATTTAATTTGATTTTATCTTTACTTATAATTTATATTTTGCTCTTGTCTAAGACTATACTAAATCATTATCATTTAACTACTTGTATTTTCTTTACAAAAGTACTTTATTTTTACTCTTTACTAAAAATCAGTCCCATTTCCTCCTCCGTGGTCTCATAGTAAACTTCACCATAAGCCTCTCTCTGCTTATCCTTAGCCATCAGAAGAAGGTTACGATAAGGTATCACTCTCACGACCTCGTTATACGACAAGTGCAGACTATCCATAAAAGAGGCAATCTGACCTAGGAGCGTGTCGTTACCTATGGTCGTGGTCTCGCTACCATCCTTGCTACGCTCTTCGCCAAAGTTGATAGCTCGCTGAAACTTGCTATGGAGATTAGGGAGATAGCCAATTTCAAGCCCTCCACGACCTCTTGCGGTGTTCCCTTGGATAATTCCCCACTTAGGGCATCATCGCCTTGTATGAACACGGACAGAGCCTTGCAAGAGTCCTCCATGTGTATCATCATCTCCACCAAGTCCTCGAACTTCGTTCCGCCCTCTAGACTATTCAAGTAACTAGCCGCCTTAGCTATTCTCTCTATGGTCGGGGAGTCAATGAAGTACGTCTGCCCTGCCACTATCACGGTTGCGGTGTCCTGTCCTAATAGCGCATCCGTAACCAACTTGCTTGCCTCACTCATTGCTTTGTTTCTTTTTATTTAAAAGAAGAAAGGGGAACAGCCTAAGCCATCCCCCTCTACTCCGTATGATTAATTGCTTATTTCCTTATCCCAAAGGAAGGGCGGTGTCGAGCACCGTTTCTCTTCATTCGGTTGCCTCCTTTACCGCCTTGCCATCAAAAAGGTACTCACCTGCAACGCCATCGGTCTCACTTTCCATTGCAACGGCAGATACACCTAAGGCAATATTCTTGTCTTGTTGGTCGCCCTTTGCCACGATAGCAGCGTTAGAGAACACGATATAGTTGCCTGTCTTGGTCTCTGCAATAATAGCCTTGTTGATATTCTCCAAGTCTTGACTAGAAGCCCAACCTACGGCTTGTGATGCGTCAGCAGTTTCCGCACCTGTCTTGTCAAGCATCTTGCCGCCCTGCAAGTCTACCTTGTTCTTCCAATCGTACACACCCATTGAGAATGTAATGGTCTTTGCACCCTCATCGGTCTTATCTCGGTAGTAGACCTGTCCGTTCAGCTCGTTCTTGTACTCGGTTACACTTGGGTCGTCTTGTGAGTAGCCCCAAGTTCCCTCATGGCTATTGAGAACTTCGGTAAGGCTAGAGCCTTCAACCAAGTCTTTCAACTTCTTTGGTGTCAAAGCCGTGGTCAGAGGGTCTGTATACCAAATTCGCTTGATGCCAATAAATGGTTTTGCTTTTGCGTTTGCCATCTTTATTTAACGTTTAATGTCTCGAAATCAATTGTTATGTTAGCGTAATGGCAGCTTAGAGAGCCTTCTTGCTCAATGCCGTGCGAGCGGACGGAATAACGATACCAAACGCCATCGAACTCTCCCACCTTATCGTCTTGGAGTATCACCAAGGCTTCCTTCAGTCGGTCGTTCAATCTTGTGTCCGTATCGCCTTCAATGTCTTTCATCAAGATGTTCACCTCTATGGTGCATCCATTGAAATAGACGTGGTCTGCGCTCATCACCTTTGGGAGAATGACAATCATTCCCTCGTCAGGGACGGACTCACCAACCATGGGTTTCTCTCCGTCTAGCCTGCCTGTGTGCAAATGACCTTTCAGTCTGCGCTCCAAGCCCAAGCTTTCCAAGTCATCATAGATTACGTGTCCTGCGTCTACTTCCGTCATCATAACATCGGCTCTATTTCTTTCTTGATATGCTGAATACCCGAGTCTATCACGTCATATCCCCTAGAGGAGACATCAGAAGCATAGTCTGCCGTGTTCCCCAGTTCCAATACGTGGTCTTTAACCGTATGGTAGTTAGACCTCCTCAGATTATAGGTATGGTTCTTGTAGTTGCCGTTTGCCTTGTTCAAAGCCTCAGCCTCCGAACCAATCCTTTCAAGGAACTCATCGACTTCCCTCTCTCCTTGCTTGAAGAAAGCCTCTATCTCCTCACCAAAGCTATCAAACATAGATACTCATATAACCAAGATAATTACACTTAGGAGCATTGAAAACCTTTCCACTTCCTCGAAGGCTATCATCGGATTTGTCGTAAACCCGAACCTCATCGCCCTCGGAAACATTGCACTTGTCGCATACGATATGGTATTTCGGTGTATAGTAGCTTCCGTTCTCTGTCTGAATGTGCAAGGTCGTGTTATCATCGCATCTACAATCTCCCATCCCAAGCCACTTAACGTTAGTGCTGACGATTTCGTTGTACCTATTCCTTATAACCTCCGTAACCTTCTTCTCCAACCTATGCGGTGCGTATCTCATAACCAAATCACCATATATCCGACATATCCTTTATCGTGGAAAGCCCCAATGCCGCCACTACTTCCGTATCTGGGTCAATACCATACTTTCGGCAAAGCCAAAGATAGTATTGCCCTATCCTAGAGTAGTCCCAAGAGACGGAGAACCCATTTTCGTTCACTTGGCTCATATAAGGCGCAAGGGCTAGCTCCTCGATTATGCCGACCATCGCCCTTCCAACTTGCTCTGCGTTGTCAGACGTGTATTCATCATCAAGATTTACACTCGCCTTGGCATCCTCCAATTGGGCATCGGTGATGTTCCAAGCACGGAACTTCTGTGAAATGTATTCTCCTATCTTCATAAGACATTATTACTTCTTGTTTGCCTTGGCGGTAGCCTTTGCGATTTTCTCGGCAGCTTCCTGCTCGCTCTTGGTCTTCTCGTCAAGTTCATCTTCCTTGGTCTCGCCCTTTGCCTCTTCCTTTACCTCTGGGTCAGCGAGTACCTCCTTCTTGGTTTCCTCATTAGCCTTTGGCTCTGGGTCTGCAAGGACTTCCTTTTTCTTCTCCTTATCATCCTTCTTCGCACTAGGTTTCTCGTCTACCTTCTTGCAAAGTCCTCTTACGATAAGGTCTTTCATTCTCTCCTTGTCGAAGTCCACTACAGTACCGACCTCATAGATGGTATTGTAGTGGAACTTGTCACGGAAAGTATTAATTACCTCTCCCTTCATACGCTTAGCCTACCGTGGTTGTTGAATCCAAAGTGTAGATGGCATCAACGTTGTTCAAGATAGGAACAACCATCGCCTGTGAGCTAGTGAACTCACGGAGTGGGTCGTTTGTTGAATAACGGCTAGCCAAGATAAACTGCTCTGCTGTCTCGTAGCTAACACCTGCCACTGGGCGAGTAGCCTCAGCGGTGTTAGTCCAATATAGCTCACCTAAGTTGTCGTAGCAAGTAAAGGTGATATGACCCTTTGCCCAAGGGTTGTGAGTGCCCTTCTTACCGTTCAACTCTGTCTTGATGGTACGAGCCACACGAACGAGCTGTGTCTGCCACTTTGCGAGGAACACGCTTGCAACTTGCTCATAGCTGAGCACAGGAACATTACCATTGGTGGTGATGCCTTGGTTGAACGCAAACTGCTCACGAACCTGCTTGCTCTTGCCAAGCAACTTGATGGTGTAATCATCAAGATAAGCGGTTGTGATTGTGTTCTGGTCTTCGAGAGCTTTGTCGTAGACCAACTGGATGTCGTCAAGTGGTGTAGAGTTCTCTGCGTCAGTCCACGCAGCTCCCTTGTAACCAAATTTGTTCTTCTCCAAGAAGCCCATATCCACACGGACACCTGTACCGCCAGAGCGAGTAGCCAAAGCCACACCTGTAGAAAGCTCACTGAGGAACATATCTTCGATACGCTCATAGACTGCCTCAATACAACGAGGGAGGTCTGCGAACATCTTCTGCAAAATCTGTGGTGCAGGAAGTCGCTGCGCAAGCATGTTATCCAAGTCCTTCAGCTGCTTCTCCGACATATAAAGTTTCATACCCAACTTAGGGATTTGACCCTCAGCGGTTGAAACCTTATCACGGCTCTTCAATGGAAGCTCTGCATCCATTGATACGACATCAGCAGCAACTCGGGTGTATTCCGCAGTGATTGATGCCCAACGACCATCGGCACTGAAAGTGTTTGTCAAGTGCTGACGATACAAGTATGGAAGTGTCTGCTGACGCTTGCCATTCAACTTCTCCACAATACTTGCTACGAGTTGTGGAAAGTACTTCTGAGTATACTCAAAATAAAGTGATTTCTCCATGTTTTACCTCCTTTCTTTATTCGTCCTTATCCAAAGTAGTGTCGGACTCATCGAACTTGTTGGCATCCTCATCGCTTACCAATGCAATCTTAGGGAATGTGGTGATGAAGTCTGCCGGGTAATCAGCCTCGCCATTAGCTGCCTTGGCTGCAACCTTGTTGACCTCACCTGCAATCATGATAGATGCTGGCTCACCCTTTGCAATAGAGCGATAGAGAACACCTGCATAACTAAAACCAGACACTTCTGTGAGTGCCTTGTAAGCCTTGGTTTCAATTGGCAATGGCTTATATGTGCCCTTACCATCGGTTACGATAACACGACCTGCATAAATCACGCCCTCTGTTACCTCCGACCAATCCAATGCTCGACCGCCCTTGATAGTTCCCTCCAGCTTCTGGATGATAACGGAATCCTCACCAAAGACAATCTGCTTCTTTTTTGTTTCGAGTTCTTGGTTCATTTTCGCATAATTTTTAAAGTGAATCGACTAATGCTGAGGCTACATTGTCAACCTGTTCCTTGGTTGCTTTCTCGTCCAAGTTGGCTCTGAGACCGCCACCGAATGTAGGTTGCTGTAATGTCTTGATGTTGTTCGCTACCTTGGTAAGCACATTGCTGATAGTCTCATCGTCTGCATCGTCTGCGATGGTGAAACCCTCGTCAATGCGGAACTGAGGTATGCCCAACTCCTTAGCCTTTGACAAAATCTTTGCCTTGTGGTCTGCCAGAGCCTTTGCCTTTGCAGCCGCCTCTTCTTTAGCCTTCGCTTCCTCTTGCTGCTTCTTGATGGTATCTTGCAATGAAGAAATCACATCATTCTGCTGCTTGGTCTGCTCGGCAAATGCGGTTTTCTGGTCTTCGCTGCTCTTTTTGAGCTCTTCGACAAGTTTCTTGTATTCCTCACGTTCCTTGGCTTGCGCTTCCTCCTTCGCCTTGTCCTTGGCAGCTTGTTCCTCGAAGAACTTCTTGAGATACTCGGGCATCTCCTTCTGCTTTTGCAAGTCTTCGAGTTTCTTTCTTTCGAGTTCCTCTTGTGCCTTTCTCTCGGCTTCCTCCTTTGCCTTGCGCTCAGCCTCCTCCTTGGCTTTCTTCTCAGCCTCCTCCTTGGCTAGTTGCTCGGCTTGGAACTTCTTCTGCGCTTCCGTAACCCTGCGGTCATTTTCTTTTTGCAAGGACTCCAAGTAACTTTTCTGTGTCTCAATGACAGTGTCCACGTTGTCCTCAGTAACAATGCCTAGTTTGTCGAGCATTTCAGCCTGTGCCTGTAGAACATCATCAGCCAACCCAAGCGAGCTATACGTTTGTTTCAGCAATTGATAAATTTTGTCTTTCATTATTTTCGCATTTTGTTAATAAATATGATGCAAAGATAAAGAAGAAACCATTAAATAATAGCATATTAATCTTGAAGGTTTTCACTTTTAATCAAAAGTGAGTTTTTAAGGCTATTTGAGGTACTTTCTAGCCACTTTTATGTTGCTTGTGGGCATCATATAAGGTCTATCAAAGACAATCACACACAAGCAAAAAAAATGCGCCTACAATCCTCACGGACTATAGACGCTTGTTGAGTTTAAAAACCATAAAAAAAATGATTCAAACCGAGATTTATTATAGATTTACCAATTTCTTCATATATGACAAGTGTATCAAGTTGGAGTAATAGCACCCATTACGCTCAATGAAGTCTCCAGAGGTCAACACCTCTCCCTTGTGCATCATAGCGAACTTAGAGCCATAAGCCGTCCACTTTTTCATAACTTCGATATGCTTGTCTGAACCCCAACCATACTTCTTGATAGTTGGATAGATATATCTCTCGAAACAGATTTGGCTATCCGTCTTGTCATTCTCCGAGACAATAGGGAGCACTCCGTTATGAGCGAACCAAAACCCACCCTTATAGAATGGATGGCAATTATTGACCTTAACAGAGCCATGTGTGGCAAGGCGAAAATGAATGATTACATTCTCATCAATCCTTCTCTTTGCAAGTCTACGCATAAATGTTGAAAAATGCAAGCTCTTGTAATTATCCGACTCGCTCACAAAACCGCAACCGTGGTGGTTTCTCGTACAAGCCGCCTTCAGCTCTTCAATGCTTGGCAACTCTACTCCCTTTGGCACATATATTATAACACACATATCTTTACCCTTTCTTATTCTTTGTTTGACTTTGGTTTCTCCCTAGGGATGATACCCTAGGGACTTATCTTTTAATTGTTGGCTGCGAAGTGTTCTTTGCGGCTCTGGAAGAAATCTTTCTCCTCTTTGTTCAAGAAAGGTATGTCTTCGATGTTGTTAACCTCGCTAGTGAACACATTATATCTAGACCAACCTACCAACTTGGCACAGAACTTAACCCACATAGAAATCTTCTCGAAGTTGGTTGAGCCTTGATGCTGACGAAACTCTACCGTGTGGTGTCTCTCGAAGCTCATTGGGTTTACCTTGCGGTATCTATCCCTATCCAATATAGCTACAACATCGCTCACACAATGGCAATTGTAGAAATCATAACCTTGAAGACTTCTCGCCCATCTGCAATCACCTCTTCTTGACTCAGCCATAAAGCTATCAATCAATCTCTCCAACTTTTGGTAATTCTTGAAGATGTTAACGTACTGCTCACCTGTCAACTTCTCAACACCGATATGTACGTGCAATCCACAAGTTCTATTTACCTTTGCGCCTACGGCATCAAGAGAATTAATAGCCTTCTTCAATGTAGCCAAGCCTCTCACGTTACCATTAAGCACTGGAGAAACAACCTCGTTAGGGTCTACATCACCACCTACAGAACCATCATGTACAATCTTGAAGTACTTCTTGTTATCAATGTGGTTATAACCCTCAGAATGAATGTCAACGCCATTCTCACGACCTGCGTTTACCAGCTCATCTCTATTTGCGTGAACACATTCAATCTCCACACCAAATGTATATACGAAACGCTTAAAAGTGGATGTCTTTGGCACAAACGTGCTAAGCATATCAGAAATCTCCTTATCACGGAGTCCACAAGCCTTCAACGCCAATATTTTCTGGCTCTTAGGCATACTTGACTTCTTTACCTCATCAATCGTCTCAATCAAAGACTTCTTAGAACTTGCGAAGTTAAAACCATTCTGCTTTGTCATTATCAATTGTGCTAGTTGTTCGGCATTCTTTATTTTTATCGCCAAGGTGTCGCTCTCACCTTTGCAAGATTCAAGTCTTGCGGCTTATCAACCAATTTATCTTGATTGACGATGCAAAGGTACAAATATTTCTCGAAACTTGCAAGCTTTTTAATGTTTTTCTTTTATGTTTTAACACCTATTGTCTTTACAGACTGTTTTTTCACACCAATTTACATTTTGTTCTCCTATATATACCTTATTTTATTATAAAAGCCACCTCCAGTCTCACGATTAGAAGTGGCTATGGCTTTTTAACATTTAAACCCTAAAAACTTAATTCATTAGAAAACTAATTTAACTTACGTACTTTCAATTGTTATCAATCTTTATCTCCTTGCATCATCGCCATCATCGTCTAGGTCGAAGTCTGGCAATCGGTCTTGAACCTTTTGGGCATCTGCTCCTTGCGAGGCAGCTCCCAATACATAGCCATTCCTATATGCAAAGAAGATTACCTTCTCTATATCATCGGCTGATGCCCCACTCCCTAGATGCAAGGTTGCATACAGCCCATGTAGGAACTTATTAACGTCCTTGGGATAGGTCTTGCTGTGGCGAGCCTCGTCGACCAAGAACCTCAATGGATATTTTAACTTTGGTGCACTCATATCTTATCTATTTTAAGTTTCAAACGAGACGGCAAAGGAAGAATCAACGCATCCCAAACGCTCCGCCTATTCCACGATTATTCAGCGGCAACCTGACCAAACTTTACCTCGTGAGGTTATCCTAGACGTTCCAATAGAACGTATCATCATCCCTCTGCGTCTCATTTTGTGCCAACGGCAAGACTCGAACTTGCGACCCTCGGATTAAAAATCCGATGCTCTGCCAACTGAGCTACGAAAGCGAAAAGTTGCATACTCGGTCTTCACAGATGGAATATGCATTTGCGTAAAAAAATAACTCCAATAATAGAGTGTCGAGGGCAGGAGTCGAACCTACGAAACCAGAAGTGGCAGATTTACAGTCTGCCTGCTTTAGCCACTTGCATACCTCGACATTTCGGGAACGGAAGGATTTTCACCTACCACCTCACGACTACCAATCGTGCGCTCTACTTTACTGAGCTACGTTCCCTAGGAGTGTTGCCCCGCTGATTCAAATACACTTGTCGCAGAGGATGGACTCGAACCACCGTTCTCTTGGTTATGAGCCAAGTGAGTTAACCAGCTTCTCCACTCTGCGATTTCGTGGGCATCACACCCCACTCGGAGGACTACCTCGTTCCTTACTAACAATAATTATAAACTTTAGCCTTAATCACCATCACGGCTTTTGAACTATAACAACATTTAATATATGAAAAAACGTAGTGGGTGCTAGGGAACGAACCCCACGGACACTGCAATGTCCAACACCCCCACCTCCACCTCACGGCTTCAGCGTGAATCATTAATATTGTTTAATATACCAGAAGACTCATATTTGAGTCCCTCTGCATTCCACACTTTCACCTCTCGGTGTCCGTGCTTCTTATGATTATGTGATAAATTTAAAATTACCCCCACCCACAATAGGGAATCTTCGTTAGTCCTTGCCAATACCATCCATACTCAAACCTATCAAATACGCATATCCTAAGATTTACACAAAGAAAATTTAACCAGAGACGCAAGACCTAAAGGTTCTATTGCATCGTAAACCCTTCTTGGGAAGTTCCGCCCTCAATCCGCTAGGAAACGAGAGACATCGCTTGTTGGTTAATCACTCTGTTATTTGTTGTTTTCATACTTTAATATTGTTTTCGGGATTTGCACCCGACAGAAACCTTACTTCTGATTTTATTGTGAATGTTTATTTTGTTTATAGACATCGCACACTTGCGAATTGCCCATCACCAAGGCATCGAACCTTCAAGCCCGAACCACTTCGGGAATGATGGAGATTTCTCACTTATCACAAGCAATAATCTTTATACTTAAATTTTGGAATATCACAGACCTTCACTTTCACAAGTTTAGGTCGCTAAAACTCAATACAATTATAATCTAACTTCGCTGCCCTTGGCGGACTCGAACCACCGCTGAAAGAACCAAAGTCTTTAGTGCTGCCATTACACCAAAGGGCAATCACGTACTGCATAGAGGATTCGAACCTCTGAATGTAAGCGTGAAAAGCTTATGACTTAACCACTTGTCGAATGCAGCGTGAAAGGAACTCCCATCCTCTCTGTCGTTACCTTATTATAGACTTGTCTGCGTAGGTGATTAGCCTTGCGCATAAACGACTAAGCATCGTCTTGTATGGAGCAATTACAAATCTGTGGTCTACACCATGAATATTCTTGGCATTATCGTTGTCATGCCAGTCTCCTTCTCGAAGAGGTCAACAAGCATATCAGAATATACGCTCTTGTACTCATTGACTATCATATCCTCATTCTTGCGAGAACGGATAAAGCGCAACTCATAAAGGTCTTCACACTCGTTATAGGCAATCTCAAATCGGTTGATGTTGTAGCAATTCTTTCCTATCGCCATTCTCAGAACGACTTTGTCGTCTCGCTCGAAGTAGATAGGCATCTTTGCGCCAACCTTTACCATAAAGCCTCGACCGCCCAACTGAGCCAACATCTCGTTTGCTATTGCGTTACGCTCTTCTCTTGAATATATACTTGTTGTCATAATACATACAGTTTTTACGGTGTGTCTCACCATCCTAAAATTTAACGACTATCTATTTATCACAATGCAAAGGTAGTACTTTTTCATAAACCTTGCAAGGTTTTTATTGTTTTTCTTTGTCGCCTTAACAATATTTTATACGAATGCACACAATTTAAAGAAATATCAACATTTCCTGCCCTAGTCTTGCGGCTGACGAAATCCACGAACAACTTATCCTTATCTACAATGAATGCGTCTCGTCTGCCTTTATTGCAATCCACGCAAGAGTACTCGCCATCTCGCTTACAATACTTTCCTTGTGTGGAAATACCCATACTCATCTTTCCAATATCTGATTTCATCAGATTCCTTCTCTAATTCTTGGAGTCGGTTGAACAGCTCTAGTTGTTTAACTGATTTTGCGTCATAGAGCGCAACCAGCTCGTCCCAATTATCAATATAAGGCGCATACCACTTGAAACGTTCCTTGACCTTCTGAAGGTCTTCCTTGGTAACGTTGCCCATACGCACCATTCTGATACATCTATCGAAGTCTGGGTTGTCATAGGGTTTATCCGCATAGACTATCGTTGGCGAACCCATAAGGGCACACCACATCGTCAGTGAGGAACGTCCGTAAATATCGGAATGCAGCAGAGTGCCTTGTGGCTTGCCACTAAGTATCTTAGCTATGTTCAATTCTTTTTCCATATTCTCATTGTTCAAAACCTATTATCTTGTAAAAATCATCCATCCTTGGGTTGAGGTTGCTCGCCAAGAGCATATAACTTGGAGCACTTTTGGCAATATTCAACTCCAACCTAAGAGCATGAATAATCGTTGAGGCTTGGCTACTCGAAACGGTAGCCTTGCCGAACATCGAAAGTATCTGACCTTGGGAAGGCTCACTGCGAAACACCTTCTTAATGAGGCTCTCGATGTATGTTCTTTGCCTTTCTGTCATTGTTGTGTGGCTAAACAATTAACCATCGCAGCAAAGCCCTCACACTTTGCCATCAAGGACTTGTCGCTTTCATTCTTGGTGAAATAGCCAGTATAGACGCAATCCTTTGCATCCCCCTCTCCAATGAAGAGCATAACGCTGAAACTACCACTATCCTTGCTACAAGATACATCAACGTTGCTTTCTACTATCAACTTGTAGACCTTATTCAAAACCTCTTTGAAAACTTCTTTTTCTTCCATATCCGTATATTTTAATATATTACCAAATCTTCTTTCTTGATGCCACGCTTCTTAGCCTCTGCGACAACATTATCCAAGTCCTCGTTAGAATAGAGGATAGCATCATCGCTTCTGCGAACCAATATATTATACATACCATCGTTCACGAAATCTATATAATACATAGACGTTATCATAATGTATACAGTTGTTATGGTGTGTCTCACCTTTCTTGTTGTTTTTTTTCGATGCAAAGATACAAATATTTCTTGCAACTTGCAAGGTTTTTATGCTTTTTCTTTTATGTTTTAACTTTTATTACTTATCAAACCAAGTTTTTCAACTCCATTAACACAAAATCCCCACCGATGCCATACCTAGCACCGATGGGGCAAACTATATATTATATGGTAGAAATATGTTATCAACCTATCTGATACTTGTTGCCATTGCATCCATTTATTTCCTCATACTCCCCACCGATTATCCCTTGAACATAATCAATCGCCTTAGAGAAGAACAAGTTTTGTCGCAGCATACCTTAACGTATACCATTGTTAGCCGCCCACATTTCAACAACCTTCCTTACACCCGCCATATAGCAAGCTAGCGAGAAACCTTGTAGTAATCTGAAAGTCTCCGTATCATCACCACAAATGCAGCTATCCTTTAGTCCGCTCTTGACGAACTCAACACCGCTCTCCACTAACACCCTTGGAAAGCCTTTCTCAATCATTTCTTTTGCATATTTTTCCATCGCTTATAATTTAATTTCCAGTTCAACATCATATCTTTGCTTAATGAAGGCATCGGCTTGCTTTGGACTTTCAAACGTCTTCACCTCAAACCAATCTCCATCTATGTGTCTCCATTCCCACTCATCGCCCAATGGCACAAGAATGGAATGAATGCCACCATATTTGCGCCTATAACATTGCCAGCCATCAGTAGCAGACATCCTTGCCCTTACGAATATTCTCTTTTTCATCACCTATAAATTTAATAGATTCCCCAAAGGGGAGCGTTTAACTCCCCCTTGGTTAGATTTTCTTACTTTTTGTTTACTACTTTGTACTTTTTGCATAGGCTATCTAAATTTAAATTATCAATAATCAACTCAATCTTCTCTGGGATTCTTCCCTCATTGCCATACCATCCCTTTCTCTTCTTGTTCTGAAGGAGCTTCTTGCAATAACGCTCCATATAAGAAACGGCATGACCTTGGAGGATTACCTCGTACATCCTAGCAATCACATCTGGGACTAGTTCGCTTGCCGTCCTTACTGACAAATGAAGGTTCTTAACGCTCCAATCTAGCAAGGTCGTATAGAGATACTTGGTTACGTGGTCGTTCACCTTATCCATTTCTCCCGTCTTGAAGTAATGTAAGACGGCATCAGCCTCAACTATCACATTCTGCAACCTCTCAACTTGGTATTGGTATGTTCCTATCTTGCGATATGATGAGACTATCTCCATCTTAGCCTTGTAGTAGTCATTCTTGCGAACCACCATCAAATTGTCGGCACACACATTATGAATGTCCCCATCCTTGAATGAAATCTTGCAATCCTCGTCATAGTTCAACTTGAAAGCGTGAGCAACCAACTTGGCTACAGAGAAATATTGCATACGGCTATCTACCAAGAGACGAACTTGTGCGGTTACTTTCTCTCCAGACACCTTCGTGGACTTCAAGACCTTCTTTCTCTTGCCCTGGTAGACGATATTTCCGTCTCTATCAACGAACAACCCTTCCAATTCCTTGCAAGGTCTAAAGTCCTTCTCAAACTCTTCTTCCTTAACCTTAGCTTGCTCCAATCGAACACCTTTGGCAGCACAAGAGTTATTGCAGTATCTTCGCTTTAGGAATGCACCCCAATCCTCCCATCTGCCACTTACATCATAGTACTTACGATGCAAGGGCTTGCCGCAACAAGCGCAAAACTTCTCTGGCTCAACTAATTTCTTTCGCTTTCGCTCATAGTAACTTGAAGATGTTCCTTTCATAACAATTTGTTTTTGTGCGGAGGCAAGGATTTAAACCTTGCTTGGTTGGCTCACTTCCCAGAGGCTTGGTACACGGAATGTAGTTTAATCAATTATGCTTTCCGCTCCTCGCTTGTAAGCTGCATTGCTTATCAGATGTCAATGCCACCTCCGCATTTTCCGATGGCAGTCTGCCAAATTCCGAGTGTATGCACACAAATGTGTGTGATATGCGTCCCAGCTCTTGCCCAAGGAGCACCACCATCGGATAATCGGGCATACGGTTATGGAATATAGAAATATCCTAAAGAAAGGGAAGGCAGCACGGCAAAATTTGTATGTCGCCCCCACGCTAGGCTACCACCTCCTCGACACGCAGGAATTTATTTGTTTCTTATCTCGTTCCTCTGCCACCCAGCAGCCCACGACACAGGCGCAGGATTTTGGCAGTGAAACGAGGTATTCACGCTATAGAGCATCGCCTTGAACTCGTCAAGTTCCTCCATCGTGAACGGACAATCCTTATTCAACCCTCTCATAGCTTGCCAACCTTAAATCCTAACTTATCGGCACAAGCCATAAACTCTTGGAGTTGCCGCTGCGTTACTTCCGTACCGACAACGTTTCCATTCTCCATAGTGAAGTAATGAGTGCCATGCTCATCACCGATGTAATATGTTTCTTTCTTTTCCATTATCGTAAATAGTTTCTCTGTCGGTCTCTTCGTCCTTGTGGGATTCAGGGAGTTGGTTACCTGCTTTTGCCATACACAAGTGAAATCATCGGGCATTCGGTACTCACTGATGAACACCTTATGTCCTTCCTTGGATTTCTCCTTGCACCAAGAGTAGAACCTTTCGTAATCGAAGTTGCGGCTCACATCATACTGTTTGGTGTCTCTATATTGAATATCGCAGTAGATGATGCTCTTATCGGGTATCTCCAAGTCTTGGTAGTCGCCTTCGTGGAACTCAACGCCCATCAATTTGTCTAGCTCCGACCTAGTATTGGAAATCTGCTCCTTGATATAGTCCCTTGACTTTCCGTTTGAACCGACAACATTATGACCAGAGTAACCACCATCGAAGAAACGACCATTGAAGGATGCCATGAAGCCGACCCAACCGACCATATCGTCTTGGTATCGGTCGTTCTTTCCATGCCAGCAATCACGAACATCATTATAAAGCTCCCTTGGAATGTGCTCTGGGAACTCCTTGCCTTCAGTAAGCGACTTGAACATAGCAACCAAGTATTTGTTCTTGTCATTGGCTATTCTCCTATACTTCTTGGAGACGTTACCAATAACTGCGCCACTTCCCATAAAGCAATCAACGAACGTATCATGCTCATCGTCTAGCATTATCGGCAAGATGTCATTGACAATCCTTGCCTTCGAACCCATATATTTCATATCAGACTCCTTATCAGTTTATCAGCATTCTCACCAAAGTGCTTTCTGACTATCTCGCTATAGCTAGAATTGTTAGCCTCATCGGGAAACTCCTTGTCGAGCCAATCACCGAACTTCGTGATATTAATACCAAAAGCACCAAATGCAATCAGTAGCCTAATATCATGAAAGCTTTGTAATTCCATTCCGAAATACTCACGGAACTTTCTACCATACTCTGGTGCTTCCAATGGTATAATCATAACTAACTCGCTTTTTTCTTTCTCACTAGGTCAAGAGGAAAATCGGAACTCATCACATCTTTAATGTCTACGTATGACCTTTGCAATTCCTTGTCCTTCTCTTCCATATCCTCGGTGGCATTCTTAGCCGCCTCGTCCATAATCTTCTCACTGAACACGCCATCACGGACTTTCTCGAAATAAGCGATAACGTCCTTTGATATGGCATGGTCTAGCATATTCTCGAAGTCCTCGCCCATTGTCATCTTCATAAAGTCATAGGACTTAATGAAAGCCTTGATTGGGCAGAACTCCATATATACCTCTGTCAAGTTCACACCAAGACGCTCATTGAGCCTTGTCATTATCGCCTCATAGGTATTCACGCACATAGTAAGGAGATTGTACAATACGATACAGTTGGCATAGAGACCAGACTTGTTGTCATAGCCGAAGTTCTGAAACCTTGTGGCTAGCTTGTCCCTCAGCTTATACAAGTCCTCGCTGATGTTCTCATAGTAGGTGGTGGCATACTCATTATTGAACTCTGCGTTAGGAACGTATGAGTCATAGTTGTCGATGGTCGCCTTTAGGCTCTTACGGCACTCTTTCCAAAGTTTCTTTACCAAGAACTTGAAGCATTTCTTCTTCTCCAGACTTGCCTCAATCTTCTGCATAAAGCACTCTGCCATCACCATCTCCACGTAGACGTATTGCTGCAAGTAAGCCTTGCCAACGATGAGGATTCTGTTCATCCTATCCTCCGTCATATCGTTCCCGACCGCAAGCTTGATTTTCTTGCCGCCCACGTTCAAAATCATTCTTCTTGAATTTACCAACATATCAGATTCCATTGTTATAGTAATCAGCAGCCTTATTCTCGCACTTCTCTAACGCACCAGCCTTCGCCTTGTCATAGGCACTCTTCTGATGCACGTCATTGAAGTCTATCTGCGGATAGCAGTATTCTGTCTTGTACTTTCTCCTTAGCTTAAAGCCTAGGAACGTGATGGTCTCACGAATGACACGACCGCTGACGACCTTGTCTAGTTTCTCGCCCTTGTCCCCAAAGAGATTTAGGCTCTCCTCGCATCGAAATATTATCGAGCTTTCCACATTGAATATTCTCATAGTCTTTGTATACTTGAATGTAACCTGTTTTTCTAAATTCACCAGACGGTGTTATCTCGCTATCGAACTTTATCAGATGATTTCTCAGCAATTCCCGACATATACCCTCGGCTAACTTCAATTCTTGGTCTCTCATGATGCGCTCTTGCACATTATCGGGATAACGATAAAATTTTCTTGTTTGTTCTTCGCAAGCCCTAACGACCATCTTGTTCGGAATAACATATCTAACTTCTGGCGGTACTCTAAAAATCTTGTTTGCCTCTTTCCTCAGAATATCAGCAACCGCCCTGTGCCACCTCGGCTTTAGGTCATTGCCATCCAAGCAGCAGCAAGCGATATAGAACATTACTAGAAATATATAACACCAAAACATATTCTATTCCTCCTTGATTTCCAAGTCCTGCAAGTCCTCAACGCTGCAAGTAGGTGTGTCGTAAGCTACAGAGTATTCATCATTATGCTTTGCGCCAACATATACGTTTTCAGACCACGCTATCATTTCTAGCATACTTAAACGTGCTTGGATTTCCTCACTAGGAAAGGAAGCATATCGAAGTATTCGTCTTGCACAGTCAAGACCTTCTTCCTCTCTCTCGCCTAGCAAGCCATAATTAACGATCAAGTCTCCATCATCGTTCAAGAACGGCTTCCAAGAACTCCACCAATGCTTTCTGTACATTACGATTTGTCTTACACGACCATCGTCCAATGTCTTTTCCTCTAACTTTACTCTCATCGCTTATTGCCTTAAGTTAACAACAACCTCGTTATCGTCCAAGTTCATCTTTCTGCCGACAACCATATACGGATATGTGTCTATGATTATCTCATCGCCAACCTGCGGAACGAAGTTACAACTAAAATCGGACTTCAACGTATATCCGTCCTTCTTGTATACCGCTCTCATTCTGCCAATAGTCTAAATTTACCGAACATCACACTGTTTGTCTCAGCCCAAAATGTAACAACGACCGTCTTCACGTCCTCACGTTTGGCTATCGCGTCTTGGGCACAAATGATGTCGAAATATCCATTGTCGCTCTCTTGGATTCCGCTGGCTATGTCCTCAATGCCATTCTTGAAGAACTTAGCCACGAAATAGAAGTACCTTTTCATTCTGCGCCCTCCTCATCCAATGCTTCACGGAGCGGAACTAGCAGAGTGTCATACAAAACTTGCTTGTCAGCTGGTATGTCAGACTTCTCAACCGCATACAAGAGCAGATAAGTAGGTGTAACACCAAGAGCCTCGCTAATTTGCTTGACCCTCACGGTCTGCGGAATGCTCTTGCCCGACTCAATCAAACTTACCATCGTCTCGGTTCGTCCTACTCTCTTTGCCAATTCCTTTTGGCTAATTCCACGCTTTAGCCTCAACGCCTTAATAGCTTTTCCAATTTCCATTATTGCCTCCTATAAATTAATTAATCTTCTCAAATCTTCCCTTGATAGCCGCAAGCGCATCCTTAACGCCATCCTTGTAGCCGACCGCATACAAGGTGAAGTCCTCTTCCTTTAGGTTCTTCTTGTCGCTCTTCTCCTTCAAGAATCCCTCTATCTCTAAGAATGCGATTTCCAAAACCCTAAGAAACATTGCGTTCTTCGTTGTCGTTGGTCGCAAGGTGTCCTTGACCAAATCCCAACCATCGCCATAACCTAGGCAGATGTTGGACTTTGAGCCAAAAACCGCCTTTGGCTCGTTAAGCCACGCTATCAAAGTCTCCTTTTTCGTCATTGCTTATTTGATTTCTTCATTCAAGCGAGAAACCACTTTGGTATCTATTGCTACAGTTTTTAGGTGTGTCTCACCGAACAAGAACAAAAGAGGAAAACCAAGCAGTGACTCTGCGTCTGTTTTTTATGGTGTGCCTCACCTCTCTGTTTATTTAGGTTTGAAAACCCTTTGTCTTGTTCTCGTTTGCAAAGGTACAACTTTTCCTTGAATCTTGCAAGGTTTTTGTTGTTTTTCTTTGCTTTATTAAAACTTTTTAATCAAACAAACTTAGTTGTATAGGTTCTTTAACGCTTCTCCACCGCCCCGACCATACCATGAATCATAAAGTTGAGGGCACACATATAGACAGAGGTCGCATCCAAGTCGCCTGCGAAGAAAAGGTTTCGGTTATACTTGTCGCACTCGTTCCAAGCTGAGAGAAGTGTTCGTCCGCTGCCACAAGCGCAATCATTGTACGACACGATTTCCTCCGTTGGCTCTAGGCACTTTCCGTTTCCAGCAATCCTCGCCAAGGCATCACACACCGATGTCGGAGTGAAGAACTGACCGCAACTATTCGCCTTGAACGAAGACTGATAGTTAGCCTCATAAAGAGCACCGAATGCGTCATAAGCACCTCGCTTACTAATCTTATCGTATGCTAGTTCCAACCATCCCTCCATCGCCTCGAAGAACAAGGGATTTTCCTCCTTGCACTCAATGAACCTCTGAGGTATGCCTCCTGCCCTCTCTATGTCCCTCCACTCAAATACCTTGCAGCACCAAGACAGCCAATCGTTCCAAGTCGTTACGATGTCCCGACCATTCTTGTAGGTGTACTTATCCAAGATAACGGCAATAGCCTTGCCCTCTCTTGCATCATCAACAATTGCCATTCTCTATCTCCTTAATTGTCCGTAACCGATTAGCAAGGAACAAGGCTACCTCACGGAAATCCTTGTAGTTAAGAAGCATCTGTCCTAGCATCCACTCCTTAGCTATTTCCCTTGCCTCCTTCTTGTCCTTGGCGAGGAAACATATTTTCTTCTCCTTGTTTCTGTTCTCTACGTTTGCCATGACACCACTCGCCCCGAACTTCTCGGTTCTGATAGTCATTCCCTCGCCAAAGAGCCATAGCAAGTAATTGAAATCATTTTCCATACCCAAGACGTTTTTTCTCTTCCTCGCCCATATTCTCCAACTCCTTGCGCATGGCTCTCACTCTCTCGAAGAACTCCTTGCTTGAACGTGGGCATCCGTGAATCCAAGCGTGGAAGTTTGGCTGAGGAACGCCACAATCTGCTGCGTCCATATTGTAGTCATACCATTTAAGCAGCTCATCCTCTGGTGCCTCCTCGTCTATGTCGGTTCTTATGGTAGCCATATCGAAGTAGCCATCGCCACAACAAGCTACCGTGCCAACGTCATTGCCTACCCACATATCCAAGCCTTCATAGATATAATCATGCTTCTCGCAGAATGCCTTCAAGTAAGCATTGCAAGCATTCTCGTAATCATTCTTTAATTTCTCCTTATCCATATCACATATTCTTAAAAAGTTTCTTAATCTCGCTCTTCTCCACCTTAGGATGGGAGCACGTAACAACTTGCGATCTTGGATTGTGTCTTACCTGCCATTCACAAGTGTTGCAGCCCAAATCACCAACTTTATTAATGACATTGGTGTATCTGCCTTTCTCTCCATAGGGGCAATCGGTAACAAAATCCTTTCGTCCCCAGATGTACTCATCTATCTTATAAGAGATAGCATTTGCTTTCTCCTTTTTCTCGTTAATATTTAAAAACATCATATCGTCAAAACTTTAAAATAATTCAACTTTCGGAAGTTCTTTCTTCCACTAAAATGTTATTTCTTAATCTATTCAAAAACTTTATCGTTTTGATATTCACACTCGGTTGTCCTGCAATTTGCTTTCCTTCAACATCACGCAATATTGGTCTTCCGTGCGTGCTCCCAAAGATGAAGCACTCCTTTCCTTTCCAACGCACCATGTCGAAACGCTGAAAGCGAGACTTGCCTATCTTATGAGAAGCAATGCAAGACCTACGAATACCACCTTTCTTCGGGTTCGCAACATGCAACGCTCTCGTATGGCGAGGAACACAATGGCACATGAAGAAAGTCCCCAACCGTATTGCGTGTACGTTTTTGGCAATACAGAAAGCATCGGCTGCATGAGTCTTGGTAATACCATTCTCAATACGAGTGTGCTTGGTAACGTAACCATAGGTCAGGTGAACGTTCCTGAACTCTTCCTTAGCTTGTTCATAGACTGCCCAGCGCATGATGTTCATCACCGCCGCATCACGCAAAGTTGTGCCACGCTTGATTTTCAACTCGAACTCACCACGATGGTAAGCCTTGTGGCAGGTCTCGCAAAGCGTTACGAGATTGCTTGGGGAATTGCCACCTGTCTTGCGGCTCTCCAAATGGTGAACATTCAAAATAGGGTCTTTACTCTTACCCTTGCAGTGAATGCACTTGTGCCCATCCCTAGCCAAGACGTACTCCCTCACGTTCCAAAAACCCATCTGTTCGCCCTGTTGATACTCTTCGCCCTTGATGTCGGGATTCTTAATCTTTTGCGCATCAAACTGAGCAACCTCGATTGTTGTCTTAGTGATAGGAAGCAACTTATGAACCAAGCGGATAACCTTCAAGTGGCTCTCGACCTTTTGCTCAATACTGGGTGCTAGCCAACCATCTTTCTTCTTTCTGTTGTCAAAACGAACCTTGCGGTAACGTGTCTTGCGGTTTCGCCTTGCCCTTCTCAACTCCCTGCGAGTAGATAGCAAGTTCACAACATCACTTCTTAACTCGACCTGCGCTGCATGCAGCTCCTTCTTCTCGGAACTAGCCGAAACGCCAATGTGCTTTGAGCCAGCATCAATGCCAAGGCTCACTTCCTGCGTATAGGTGGTGCTCTCATAATCCAACTGAACGACAAACGGAACACGGCTGACTACATGAGCCTTGCCATGGCGAAGAAGATAACCTATCCTCCCTCCACGCTCACTTGGCATCAATGCCTTACCTTCCTTGCTCCTTACATAAATCATAAAAATCAATTTAAATTAATAAATAAATCTCACCTCGAAAGGTGGTTGTGCGCCCATCGCCAATGTTATAGGATGGTTTCTTGTCCGCAGCACCGCAGCTTTCGCCACTTTTAACCACGAACCGCAGAGGACAGAACTTGGACGGACATTCTGACGTGCCTATACATTCATCCCTAACGTAGCTCCCTAAATCCATTCGGGGCTGAGGCTAATCCGCTCCGGACGATTGAATGGATAATCGCTGTAGCCTAATCAATGGCATCCGGAACTTGAATTCTGCTTTCCGGCTTGCGAAACAGACTGGCAATGTGTTGAATATGTCAGCAAGTCAAAATCGGCTACCTTGCTCCAATCTATCTTGGTCATGTCACCAAAGTTCTTGCCGGATAGACTAGGAAAGTTAGCATTATGCAAAGCTATTGCACTTGGCTCTATCTCAGACCATCCGATACACTCATAATCGAAATCTGAATGTTTCTTCTTCAGTCGTTCCAAAGCCATCAGTTGAGAGTCATATCCGGCACATAGTTCAAATGTCCGTATCTTCATAATCAAACAAATTTCCAAATATACCCATAAGCTGTTTTTTGTTTACCAAGACAAACTCGCCCTATGCTTTGATGAGCATACCCATTCAATCTCTCAACCTCACGTATTCCTTTGTGAATTGCTATCAGATTTCCATCTAAGGAATATTGTGCTATTGATTTTGAACTAGCTTTCTTATTCCCCAAAGCACCAGCTTTTGTCCATTTCTCAATATTACCACTATATTCTTGATTATACTTTCTACTACACCATTCTAAATTGCCAACATAATTGTTTTCTTTATTCTCATCTTTATGATTTATTTCTTTATAATTTTTCGGATTAGGCAAAAAAGTTTTAGCAACAAGGCTATGAACAGAATAAACTTTGTCCACACCATCCTTGTACAAATGAATGGTAATATACCCATTGCGTGTTTTAGAAGATTTTCTTATTTTTTTAGTAATCAAAGAAAATACTCTTCCATAATTGCTTACTTGGTAATATCCTTCCAATCCTTTTATATCTTTGAATATTTCTTTTTCCATACTTCACTCAGTTACTCTTAACCCTGCCTTAATCTCAGCAGCTATTCAACCTTCGTTCGCCAGTCGGCCGCAAAGCTCATTGTACTCAACACCCGAATGGCTCTTCACCTTGCGCCAAGTGATGTGTGCTACATGAGCGGAATGCTTTCTAAACTTCTCCATCAAGTCTAAATTCTTGTGGGCAGAATAAACACCGCTCAAGGTCTTAAGTGCATATTGGCTATCGCTATGAACCGTCACAACCGCACCTTGTGGACAATGACCAACACCACAGATGATTGCCAAAAGCTCCATTCGGCTTATTGTCGTGTCTATAGTTCCGTAGTTTCCCTGCTTATACACCTTGCCTTCGTGTAAAATTACATAGGCTGCACCACCAGTGTACTTCCTTCGCTTGGTATCAGTCCTAAGTACCGCAGAACCATCTGTCCATACTTCGTAGCAGTCGTGCATCTTCTCTTCCTTGGTCTTGAACTTGAAACCATGCTTGCGGTATGTCTGGCTCGGATTCTTCAAGGAATTCCATTTCTTGACCAAATCCTCCCATTTCTTAGGGGCTTTACCGCTTGGCAGCAACCATCCGACATCATCAAAGCGACCATAAAGCCACTTTAGGTTGTCTTTCATAAAACCTGCCATCGAGCAATACATTGCAAACTCTTCATAAGTTGGTTTTGCAACGTTTCTGTGCTCATCGCCCTCTTTCTGTTTTCTTTCTCCCATAGCTTCTTTCTTTTCCTTGTTTCTTTAATCAACCTCACACACGCATGAGTAGTTTATATACGTAAGGGGAATATAGGTAGTATATTCCCCTTACCTCTACAAGTTCCCTTACGCACGCAAGTTATTTATAGATTCTCTCTCTACTATTATTACGTTCGATTTTTTACCCACTTCATCTTTCGCTCAATAATTTTTGGGTTCGTTCCGCTCTTCGACTTAGATACTTGGCTCTTTAGAACTTTGTATTTGTTAGCGCATCGCAGTTGCCCCTTTCGATATTTTGCCGAAATGATGATAAGATTTCCAAACGCATCATAATAATACCAATTGTTAGTACAAGCACATGCGTCTATTCCGACTTCTGTACATTGGACTATTTTTTTTACCGCACCAGACTTAACAAGCTTCTTGATAGTCTTCCCAACTTGGTATCTAGTTGAACAGGTATCTTTCATCATGCTGGTGTATGAATAACTTGTGTACTTTTCATTGAATGGTCTTTCCAACATACGAGCTTCCGTTTTTTTGGCACTACGTACACTTTTAATCGTATTTCCATTAACGGCTCTACAATGCGTATTGGAGACATTTTCAATGACATTGATTTTGTTACTCACAACAACATCACACAAAAGACTTCTCAACTGAGGCAAGGTAAGTTTAGCTATCTCGCATCGTCTTGTCTTGTAGCTGTACTGGAAACTGTCATACAACCTGTTCGCTATGATTCTCTTCACACCAAACTTATTAGTTTCGATTCTACAATATCCAAATTTAACTGATAAATCCAAATATTGTTTGAAATCTTTCTTGTTGTAGCCCATCACTTTAGCTGCTTGGTTTGTAGATCTAAAATGAAGGTCTGATGCACGGAATAAAAATTTTATCTTTAAGGCAAAACAAAATCCCACCAAGCGATTCTTATCGCCTAGTGCAATTTTAGCTTGCTTGATACCAATTCTAATCTGATGCATAAGAACTCGTTTCCTTATTTATTTAACTTATCTGTGTTTCGCCTACTCCAACAATTATAGCCCATTATTAACTTAGAACTATCTAAGGATGTTTCGACTCAAAACAAGGATTCTAAAAAGAAATCCTTACCCTTCATTCGTCTGACACCGAAATCTAGGTAAGGATTATCGTAGTATGGCTTTCGCCACTGGAAATCTTATTGATTCTTGTAAGCGTGTCAGCACCAACAAAGCACGTTGCAAAGATATATATTTATATTGAATCCTGCAAGGTTTTTATTACTTTTCTTTCACAAGGAAGCATTTTTTAACAGAAAAGGGCGACTACCATCACTGGCAATCACCCCCATCAAGTTACCTGAATCAACTTTCTAACCTAAAAGAATCAACTAACAACTAAAAAATCCATGAAAAAACTTACTCTTCTTAACGAATAAAATAACAAATCCACTGATAACCAATAGAATAAAGACCCAAAAGAGCACCAATCCAAGGCGATAATAGAACAAGTCCATTCCCTCTAGGTCTTTCTCCTTGTACTCTACCTTGTACTGGGTCTCGGACAATACCTTGTTGAGCGAGTCCCTTTGCTCCTTGTACGTCTTCAACAAACTTTCCACCTCGAAGAGACGATTAACGCTATCCTTTAATGCTTTCGTCTCGGCACTCTCAATATACCTATATTCTATGTGCGTGGAATCCTTGCCTACGACCTTTCCGTCTTGGTCTACCCTAGTCCTCACGTCATCCTTGATGTAGGTGGAATCCTTGACGGACTTTTCTTGCTGCTCCCAATGGTAAGAGAGCAAGCTATCCCTTACGACCTTGACCCTCTCGTTAACGATGGAGTCCCAATGGGCGAATGTTGTCGTGTCCCTTACGATGGTCTCCACGGGCACATATCTAGTCGTGTGGCATCCACACATGAACATTGTTATGAACAAGGCTACCAAGATTGTCATTAACCAAGTCCACCAATCGAAGTTTAGTCTCATATCTCCTTTTTGGTTGCAAAGATACACATTATATTATATATGGCATCAAAGTGGGCATTTGGGTTATTTCCAAAACCCGAATAAGTGAAAAACTAGCCTTTTCTGTTAACGAATGTAACCAAACCTACTATTATAGCCAAAAGACGTTAAAGCAAAGAAAATAATTTGATTTTTTATTGCATATTTCAAATATTCTTTGTATCTTTGCAACAGAATTAGAAAGGTGAGACACACCTTCAGAAACTGTATTATTAACAACTAAGCCCTATCGCATCACGGCAAGCGAAAAGAATATGGCAACAAATAATAAAAAAAGAATGCGTGAGTTCTTCGAGTTTGGATTTGAGCAAGTTCAAGCTAAGTCCATCATTAAGGAGTGTAACTTCATTGCAGATGCTAAGGAGTTCGCAAAAGGTGGCAAGTTCGAGCGCTTCGCAGACTACACAAGAGAGCGTTTCGAGAATGAGTTTCGATGCGTTCTTTTGTTCACATAATAACCATTTAAACTTACGGATATGAAAGAATTAAGCTTGACAACAGATTTGATGTTTAATCGCATTCTCGCTAAAAACAATTTTAAGTATGAGGATGAAGAAACAGCCAAAGAAGAAATAACTAAAATGCTATCTGATACAGACCTCACTGTAGTTGAGAGTAGATGCAAGGCTATAGAGATGGTCAATCCAGACAAGAGCCTAGAAGTACAAAAGTCTATTATAGCAGAAGGTTATCTATTCTTAAAAAATGAATATGCAATCTCTATGCGACTTATCCAATATAACGCCTATGGTACGATGAAGTTTGCATACGTTGTAAAAAGCATAACTATTTAGATTTACGGATATGAAAGAGATTAAAACATACAATTTCTATAATAATGGAGACCAAAGCCATCTTAACATTTACTTCAAGGATGGCACGCAATGGTGTAGAACTATCTTCCAAGAAGACTTGAAAAAAGTTATCAAGGAGAAAGAAGGTTGCTTCGAAGAGATTATGAACAAATACAACAACTTGCAAAAAACTCTATAATATGGCAAAGAGAGAAATACCACTTTTCATCATTGACAACACTCGCAATCACAAGCGAGGAGAATGTGACTTCCTAGTTTGCACGGATAAGGACAACGGATTTATTGCAAAGGTTGACTATCTGGACGGAGAGATGGAAGAGGTTGGCGATGATTACCGCATAGGCTATCCTAAACGTGGTGTGAGTTGCCGTATCCAGATACAACAGATGATAGGAAAAAATAGCCGAATGAACGAGATAAGAACCTTATTAAAAAAAGGTATGGACTATTTCGTGAAGACGGTTCAAAAACCTATCCACGTCAATGCACCAACAAAGGATGAATGTGCCACGTTCCTAGAGATGCTTATCAGAATGAACAAGCAAGCTCTTGACGAGGCAGGATCAGACTACGATGCCCACAAGGTTGTTGAGAACACAATCAAGATGTTGCAAGCTTCGGCAGATTATCTAAAGGAAAACAATTAAAGAACTTTAAAACCAAGCAATATGAGAACTATCAAATTCAGAGCAAGAAGAGCAGACGGATTGAAGGGGCTTGACTTTATCGCCCAAAAAGAAACCGACTTTGTATATGGTAGCCTATTCACAGGAGAAGGAAAGAAACAATACCATACTATCGAAGATGAGTATTGCAGCGTATACGAGGTAGTGGAAGATACCATTTGCCAATACACAGGATTAAAGGATGAGAATGGAAAAGAACTATACGAGGGAGATACCATTTCCTTGCTCGGCAGTACTTATAATATAATCTATGACACCAAGGTTTGTGCTTTCGTGTTGGATAAGCCATTCCGTAACACAGACAAGAACACACCGATTGGTGTCATATTGAACGACTTGGCATTTCAAATTGTAGAATAATATGAGTAAGACAAAAAACAATATTCCTTACGAGAGGCAGATGCTTCCTATTCTTCGCAACTACGACAAGTTGGTAGAAGAAAACAAGGCTATGAAAGCTGTTCTAGCAAACATAAGCAAAGTTTGTAAGCCAGAGAATGTGGCTACCGAATTGAAGTATATGCAAGGACGCATCAAGACGTTAACGAACCTGCTAGACGAAAGCAGAGATAAGATAAAGGAGTTAGACCGACTCGTAAAAGACAATCTGGAGCGAGAATGCTATTTTATCGCTCCAAGAAGCACAACAATGGATAGAGTAAGACTTCTAACAAAATAGATATGGATAACAAGAAAAGCAACAGAGGAGGCGCAAGGGTTGGCAGCGGACGAAAGAAAGGAAACAATGTAAACCTTTGCATAAGGATGCCAAAGGAAATCGTGGACTATATAAAGCAGAAGTCCAAGGAGGAGAATGTTCCAATTGGCTCTTGGATTGCAAAAAGAATAGGAAGGCAAAAAGATAGGGAACACGCTTCTTGACGTGCCCCCATAATTGATAGTTAGTTAGTTCTGCGCAACATTGGAGTTTTGTTGTTCAATCAAAGGTAAGATACCCTTGGACTTCAAGAACTCATAGAGGAACAAGCGTCCTTTCTGAGTCCAGACGGTGTTAAGACCAACCCCAAGACTGCCATCCTTATGAACGTAGTCGAAGGTCTTGCTCTGCACGTAGCCCTCCTTCAGATAGTCACAATAGACTATCCATTGAGAGCCAACCTTATGCTGAATCTTCAAGTCCCTCAATATGAGGTTGAACTTTCTAGCCGTCTCTCCATAGTCTTGCGCTATGCTAGTCACAGTCACGGTACTCTTGCTTTGCAGGATAGAATCCACATAGCTGACCTTTGGCAGCATCTGGGTGATGGTGGAACTCAGCTCCACCACCTCCCTCTGACTAGCTTCCAACGCCTCTTGCTTGCGCTTGTTCTCCAACATTAAGGCTTGTCGCTCCTTTTCCTCCTCTATCCATCGTGTCGCACGCTTGATAGGGTCGGACTCCTGGTAAGACGGAACGGCACTTTGTTGAAGCATCAACTTGCGTGCCTCGCTCTCCATATCAATGAAGTACTTGCGAATCCTGCGACCTGCGTCATTGTTCTCGACCATACACAACTCCTTTGCCATATCCAAGGATAAGGCATATTCTACGACCGTTGATGCTCCTTTTTCTCGTTTCACAATATTGTGAAATGAAGAAAAGTCTTGATTTTCAACGAATCCATACTGTTCAATGCGCTGCTTTATCCAATCGGCAAACTTTCTCTTATTGCCCAACTTTTGGTGCAGCTCTCTAGCGTTGACGGCTTGTTTGCCGTCATACTCCTCAATCTTGATTACTTCACATCTAACACCTCCATTCTCGTTTTGTTTTAAAAACTCGGAAACTACTGGCTGAGTCCCAATGTTCACGTCCTTGTTAAAATCCAATGACATACTTAAAACTAATTAAATTATACAATATAGGGAATGGAGTGGCTACCAGTACGAGTTTATTTTTCTGTCGTGTCGCTCTCACGACTGCCACCACAAACCCTTTTATATTAGGCGACCTCGGAAAGTACCTCCTCGGTCTTCACCTCTATCCATTGGCAAGCGTACTTCTGGAAAAAATAGTCACTATGCACCGCCTTGCCGTCAACCTCAATCCAATCCTCGCCATCCAAGCTAAGATGTGGTGTGATGGTATGGTTCTTCGTGAGTGGGACTAACACAAAAGTTCGTCCGCTCTTCTTGTCATACACTAGGGTTAAGTCCGTGCCCAAGATGTGAGATACCACCTCACGCTCATTGTCGCTCAACACACCGATTTTCTCATTGCTCTTGATGTACAAGACATCATTTAAGTTCTCTTTCATATCAATCAATTTTTAAAAGTCCAAGAAATCGGCAGTTTTGCGTGTGCCACTCACGAATATCTAACACTCTTGCCCTATGCGGCAACTCTGATGAAGTTATAAGCCTTGAATTGTCTCCACTCGCCCTTGACCTCGTCCCAATACTTGATGCAGTCCCTGTAGGTCTTTCCATTGCCGTTTGGCACGTAATCAATGTGGCTTGCCATCAATGTGCCGAAAGCCTGTCGTACCTCGCCATTCATCTTCATGTAGAAGAACTCAACGACTTGCTTTTTCATACGGAGCTTCAACTTAATGACCGCCCAAGCCTGCTTCAAGCACTCCGACCAACTCATCACCGCACCCTTCAACTGAAATGCTCTGTGAGCCATATTCATAACCTCCTTCATCATATTCTTAAATGTAGTAGCCATAATCTTTCAATTTTAAATGTTAAACTTAAATTATCTTGTTGCAAGACCGATTACCTCACGTACGAGACCTTTAGCCTCGTCGTTGCTCATATCCAACATACCCTTGACCATCACCAAGACCTTGTCAACATCGCCTTGTGTGTTCATTCTGTTGTTAACGAACTCGGTCATAACGAACTTCTCTATCAAGTTTCTTCTAATCATCGAAGTAGTCATATTGCTATACCGTTTTACGAGTGCCGACTCGGAGGTACAACCCCTATTTAAATTGTTCTTGTTTCTTAATCACGATGCAAAGATAGTAGAAAAATCTAATATAACCAAATAATTATATTAGAAATTTCTTATTTTAACTATGTTTTAACAATTAGTAGCTATTTCTAAACATTTATTTACATAAAAGTAGGTTTTTCTAATATTTATATCAAATTATTTGGTAGTTTCAAATATAATCACTAACTTTGCATACGAAAAAATATTAGTATTCACTTATATATTTAAGGTATGGATTTAAAAAAGATAATAAAAGAACATGGATGGACTATATCATCTATTGCTTTAAAGATGGGTATCACACAATCTGCGTTATCCCAGCAAATCAATAATAACTCAATCACATTCGCTAAGGTTGAGCAAATCGCATCTATCATTGGTGTGTCCCTTTCCGAACTCGTTTCAGTCGAAAAAGAGAATCACACTTCGACTCTTACTTGCCCACACTGTGGAAAGCCAATAAACATAAAGATAGAGTAATATATAATAATGTATGAAGCAAAGATAGCCCCACCGACCAGAGCGATGGAGCTATCTTTGTCATTGGCAGTTTATCGCACGCCCGTCATTGCAGACGAGCTTACCATATTGGATGTTCCCGACACGTCTCAGCCAACCCTTCAGATTGACCTCTTGTTTCGGGTCGTTCTTCACGATGTCATTAAGGTAAGTTATCCTAGCGACCTTCAGTTTGTCAAACAAGACCCACTGCCCTTGCTTGAAGTCATTGATAGCCGCCAATGTGTTCTTGCCCATAATTCCGTCAACCTTTGTGCCGACCGCCTTTTGTATCTTCTGGATTGCCTTCGAGCATCCACTATTGTAGGCGAAGTCCACAAGAAGATTTGCCACCGACTGATTGTTTATCTTGTCTGCCATACAAACATCCCAGTAGTTCTTCTTGAACACTCGGTCATAGTCTACCTTGGTGAGCAACTTAACGTCCTCGGCATTGATAACCCCATCACCATTCTTGTCATATCCAACCTTCTTCCAAGTAGCGAGCGTGATTCCGTATTTTGTCGCATTTCCACGGTCGCTTTTTCTGTTGGTGTACTTAGAGGATTCCCAACTAAGCACAAACTCGCTTAAAATCTCTGATTTAGCCATTGTCTTTTTTCTCCATCTTTAAGTTATTGTTATGTTCCCCTCTCTCCCCGATTGTCTTTGTTACTCCTGCGGTTACGAAGAGGCTCGCTATACTGCCCACGAATGCGCTCAGTCCCATTAGGTCGGTCTTTATAGTTCCGTATGTTACGACCTCCCAGACCAAGACAAAGCCAACTATCAGCAGCAATAAAAAGCCAATCAAGGTAACTGCCACCAAGAAGAAAGCCTTGCTAGAGTGTCCGCTATTAACTTGCACTAGCAACTTGAAATACTTAATCATTTTCACCATCCTCTCTGTCTTTATATACTTTGTTCTCGTCCTCTTCAACAATATGCTCCAAGCTCTCCCTCTTGCGTGGTGGTGTGCGCTTGTGGCATCCGTCAACGATACATCTGTTCCATTTCAGCTCATGATTAAGGAGTGTAAGGTTGTTCTTCTCGTCTTTCAGATTGCGTATCTGGTTGCGATAGCCACTTATTTCTTCATAAAGGGCATCAATCTTCTCGTTGAGGCTTACAACCGTATTGTTAGACCGCTCGTAGAGTTCCTTCCATTCATCGGCATAAGATGAAATCGTCTTGTTCTCCTCTTGTGAGGCGAGTGCCGCCTCCTTTCTCTTGCGACTTCCATAATACAGGAATGTCGTAATGAATCCCGATGTACACAGGACGTTTGCTATTGTTATTAATGTCTGTATCTCCATTTCTTTATATCCTTTTGCTGCAAAGGTAAAAATAATACTTTCATTTTCAATATTTTCACATATCCAATAACCACACATTTCCGTTTTGTGCAACTTTTAATAATTCATAAAAACATCTTTTTAAGATTAAAAACCTTGCATCATACAATTTTTCTTTGTATCTTTGCAAATAAATGGTGAGCCACACCGCAACAACTGAAAGAATTATGGAAAAAACAAGAACAAAGAACAAAGGTTATACAGAAAGGCAGAAGGTCGTCATAGCCATGTACCCAGACCATTCCGTTATGGAGATAGGTACTTACTTGAAGTGCGATTGTGCTGCACTCTACAAGTTTGCGAAGAAACTTGGTCTAAAACATACCGAGGAGACTTCGAGAAGAATAAAGCGCAAGCAGATGGAGAACTTGAAGAAGGCATACTCCAAGGAGGTAAACGCAAAAAGAAAGAAAACAAGGGCAAAGGTGCAGATGATGGAGGAGTTTCGTGCCATATCTGGTAAGCCTCAACTGACAAACATCAGAATGAAACAGATGCCCGATAAGTCCTATCATGCGAAATACCACCTTATCCGCAAGTATGGCTACTTTGGTTTCGATGGAGAGCCTTACATTATCGGCTACGACCAAAATACCAAGCGATGCAACGAGGGCTACTTCAAGAAGAAATATGGTTTCACTTTCGAGGAGGATGCGCTATGCCAAGAAAACTGACACAAGAGCAGATAAATTACATCAAGGAGCACCTCAATGACTTCCCGAGAAAGGACGTGGCAAGAAAGATAGGAATCACCATCAACACCTTATATAAATATGTAAGAGAGTTCGGTGGCGAAAGCAAACCCATCATCAGTGAAGAAACCAAGGCGGAAATTGCGAGGCTTTACCCTACCAAGACCGCAAGAGAGATTTGTGGCTTATTAGGAATCACAATGAGTTCCGTCATTTGGCAGGCAAAAAAGCTAAGACTCACACATAACGATGAGACAAAAAGGCGAATAAGACAAAACCGACACTCTCCCCTCAAAAGATATTGGAACGAGGAAACCTATGCGAAGAACGGAAAGAAACATCATCTTCTGTACAAGCGAGAAGAACTTAGGGTAATGTCCGGAAAGCCACAACAGACGTGTATCAGACTGAGAAAGCTGACAAGCAAGGCACTGAACGCCAAGATATATCTTCGCAAGAGCCATAATTACTTTTACTCCAAGGGTGAGCCTTTCGTACTTTGCTACGACAATGAGACCAAGAGGTCAAAGAAGGAAGAATATTATGCCAACAAGTTTGGCTTTACATTTGTTAGTGTTTAAAATTATAAGATATGTTAGTAAATCTAGACAAATTCGAGCTGTTATACTTCATCAATGGCTGCGCAATCGGCTCACACCTAAGACAAGGAATATGGAAGAGGTGCGTTGATGAGTTTTACGGCAAGTTGAACGACAAGGAGAGAGCATTCATCTATCAGTTCTCACTTAGGGACTTCTGGGAAATCATGGCAATGGCGAAATACCCAAACGTCAACAAGGAATACCCGAAGTTTGGTTTCGAGGACTACAAGAAGTTCTTGGCTTGCTACAATCCTAACAACAGATACAATGTCAAGTTTGAGGGAGTGTCCGAGGGTAAGAAGAAGGTGAAGAAAGAGGAGGCAAACGCTTACCTATACGAGGGCAAGTATTGGATAGACTTTCAAAGGTACATACCAAACGAATACATCACATCAGCAGAATTAATAATAGGAGAATAGCTTATGTCGGGAGGTTCATTAAATTACGTATCTGGCTACATAGATGATGCCGTGAACGAGATTGATAGACGAATCAATGGCGAGGACGTGGACGAGTGCGATATAGAATGCCTCATCAAGGAGTACGACTTGGACGAAACAGAAAGCAAGTATGTTCGTGAGCACCATCACACAATGCCAAATCCTTTCTACTACTCTCAAGAGACCCTAGCGCAAATGAGGACAGCACTTCATCATCTGAAGGTGGCATCCATATACGCCCATAGGCTGGAATGGCTGTTCAGTGGGGACGATGGAGAAGAGTCTTTCCATGAGCGACTTCGTGAGGACTTGGATAAACTCAAAGAAGAAGAGAATGAATAGATTGTTTGACTTGAACAAGAGGGACAAAATCGGTCTCGTCTGTTGGCTTACAGCAGGGTTTTGGCTTAATCTTTTAGACAAGTGTATCAATGGAAACACTATCACCTTGCGAGGTTTGAATGGGAAGACGTAGTGCGTTACTCCGTGGTAATTACTTTCTGTTCGATAGTCCAGACCTTATTTTTAGGTATGCTAGGTTTCAATCTGTAATCTTAGCAAACTTTAACAGGACAAAACTTGTACTTTTTATTGTGATTTTTGCAAGTTTTATTATTTTTGCAACTTCTTTTAACGAAACAAGAACAATTTAAATCAACTAAGTATGACAAAGGAACAAGAAAATGAGGTTATTGACTTCATGGAAGGAAAAGACCTTACACAAGTATTAAGTGTTTTGTTACACGGACTAGACGTAAGCGAGATTATCAACCTAGTTATCCTCTCGGGACGTGGGTATAGCGTGAAACTCTTGAAGTTCTTCAAGTGGTATTGTCAGCTTATGCCAATCTTTATTATGATGTTTCACGTAGCTTGCATGTACGTCTTTGCGCAACATTCCAAGGAGATGGGTATCTGGTATGAGGAGAATATGATGTGCTATGCGCTTATTTACTTTGCGGTTTACATTCACCCGATGATAATCATCCCTGCCAGCAGGTTCTTCTGGCTCTGTTATCGGTGGCGCATTCCTTTGATTATTTATTTTCTTGGCGTAAATGCTGTACATCTGGTGTATGGAAATATATTCACTACCAATGATATGGTACAACCTACTTGGTGTATGTTGACACTTACCGTGTTTTTCTATGGATATGGCTTCGTGGATAAGTGGTTTTGCGGTAAGGGAAAGCAGTGCTTGATTTCCAGGATTCAGAAGTAAGGTTTGGTATATTAAGTATACTAAGTTTGGTATATATGGTATATAAGGAAGGTATATTAAGGTGCATCAAGTTATGGGAAGATTATTTGGATTTCATACTTTGGGCGTGATGCTAAAATCACTCTCAGACTCTTGCTTTGAGGCAGAGAGACAACAAAGGGAAGGTAAGCCCATTACCGCCTGCGGAATGAGCGAGGACGAAATCACCGACCTTTGCGAGAATTATCTACCGAACGTGCTTAACCCTATGTTGAGCACAGAGGAAGTAAAGGAAAAGTTGCACGTTTCTGATGCAACATTGAATAGAATGGTTGCAAGAGGTGATATTCCTAATGGCGAGTGCAAGAAGCGTGGGCACACCCGATATTGGAAGAAGTGGGATATTTTGCACTTCATTAAGAGTAAGAGAAAATAATGATGAAAAATTTGGTGGTTTCGGAATTATTGCTTACCTTTGCAGCACTTTAAGAAACATCGCATTTCCGAGCAAAAATGTGATATTCCCCTATACTACGCCAATAGTATAGGGGATTTTTGTTTCCAATCCTTTCCAATCTTGCAAACATTGGAAAGGATTTTAATTCCCAGATTTCGTGGGTTTTAAAAATACAATATTTCGATAAAATTATATACAATATTTTATTAAAAATATATATTGGCTCGAAATGATACTACCTCCTATCACCTTAAATTATTGATAATCAACCAGTAAAAGAAAGTATGATAGAGTTATATTTGCTCTCACCTATTCTTCGTACCTTTGCATCCGTAACGTTACAATAGTGTTAGTTAATATTAAGGTTTAACAAAAAAAGATTATTCTTATGGAAACATCAAAAACTTATGTTTTTAGTCCAGAGAGTTCGGGTAACAACGGAGGCTTGATGAGCTTGATAGCTCCTCTTCTCCAACAGAAGGGCGTAGACCCTAACGTATTGCTTGCGATGAAGGGCAACAACGGATTTGGAAATGATGGCTCTTGGTTCATCTGGCTTTTGTTCATCCTCTGCTTCTGCGGTTGGGGTGGCAACGGCTTCGGTGGTGGCTTCGGTGGTCGTGGAATGGGTCTCGCCAACGAGATTAACAACGACTATGGTCGCTCTCTCTTGATGGATGCCATCGGTGGAAACCGCAACGCTCTCAGCAACCTTGCAACCCAGCTCAATTGCACAGAGGGACAGATTCAGAACGCAATCGCTGCTTTGACTACCCAAGTTCAGAACGTTGGCAACCAAGTTGGCATGAGCGGAATGCAGACCATCAACGCTCTCCAGCAAGGCAATATGCAGATAGCATCTCAGCTTGCTGACTGCTGCTGCAAGGTGAACAACAACATTACCGCCATGGACGGCAACGTAAAGCTTGCTATGTGCCAACAGACAGGCACTTTGAACAACGCAATCAACAACGTAGCCGTGGGCATGGAGCGTGGTTTCTCTAGCAATGCCTTTGAAACCCAACGCCAAACTTGCGACATTCAGAAGTCAATCGAAAGTGCGGCTGCCGAAATCAAGGCAGGTCAGACCGCCCAAGAGATGAGAGAAATGCAGAACAAGATAGACCTCTTGCGTGAGGAGAACGGAACGTTTAAGTCTTCCGCTATGACATCACAAATCGTGGGACAGGCGGTTGCACCTATCAACGCTGCATTAGCTAGCTTGCAGAGCGAGGTGAACACCATTAAGTGTGCTCAGCCTAACACTGTAACCGTTCCTTACCAACCTTTCGTTACCGTGCCTAATTGCGTGGCTGCATCATACGGCTACTATGGCAATGCGGCTAACGCAGGTTTTTGGGGCTAATTCGAGGAAGGAGGCTACTATGTTAATGTGGAACTATCCTTTCGCATGGGTAAACAGAAGAGGCTCTGCTGCTGTGGCTTCCCAAGGTGTGAGCGTGAACACTGCTAACGTGGTGTTCACATTCAAGAACCACGCCTTCGTGAACGCCAACTACAGAGGGACGGTCTTCGTGAACCTAAGACAAGCCATTCCTACAGGAACGACAACAACGCTCCCTATCCTCTTCGAGACGAACGGAGCGACCCAAGCAGTAACCAAGTTCAATGGCGACCCACTTACGGTGGCAGACATCGCAGGCACAGGCGTTTACCAACTTTGGTTCGAGAGAGACACTAACACCCTTCAGCTGATGACGGGAATTGTTTAACGATATTGACATGATACAAAGTTATGTTTAGCGGATTAAGGACAAATAGCATATTCTATGTACTAGACAAGGGAGAGAACCCTAGTCTGAGAATCGGACAGGTCGTTTCGGTCAGCAACCCACAACCGAAGTACCCGACCACCTACAACGGCTTCAATCCTAACGGAATGGAGATGTTCGTGGACGTGGTTGTGAAACTTCCAAACGAGCAAATCGAGTTCAAGCAACTTCCTGCAAACTTGCAGATTGCAAACTCTGACCAGTTCGTGGTATCGGAGAGCCGTGAGGCTATGGATGCTGAGGTTGATGCCATGTACCGCCATTCCAAGGATATAGTGGATAGCGAGCCGTACCATAAACGTGTCATGGAGGAATGCCTCAAGATGCGTGCGACCCTCAACCCACAAATCGCCAAGGAGAAACAACAGGAAGAGGACATCAAGAACCTCAAAACCGAGATGAGCGGAATGAAGGGCGACTTGACCGATATAAAGTCCCTGCTGACAAAGGCTTTGGGCAGTGTCGGTACTAAAAAGTAATTCATTATGGGATATATGATTGAAATCACCGACAGCAAAGTTAGCGAGATGTCGGAACTTGTCGAGGATATGCTGATGTGCGGTGGCAAGCTGATGCACTGCCTAGAGAACATGGGCAACGGACGCAACCGCATGGGACGCAGAAGCCCGATGCCAGACTACAGGGACAAGTGGAACGATGATGATTATGATGAAGACCGCTATGACGAGAGACACGGAGGCGGTCGCAGAGGTGGCGGTTATCGCTACTAGTTACAAATCGGGAGGTGGGGCAAGTCTCCACCTCCTTTAAAACCGAGATTATATGAGAAAGGAAAGAATACCCCTTGACGCTTACGATATGAAGCCAGAGGGAATGATTGCATACCTTCGCTACAATGGTTGGCACTTCAACAAGAAGATGTGCGACTTTGCCGTCTCCCTTATGTGGAAGGTGAACAAGTCCACCAAGGAGGAAGAGAAAGTAGAGCCTATCACCAAGGACACCGTGGAGGAACTCTTAAAGGTAAATAGCGTTACCATCATGAACAAGGACGCTTACGATGTTGTCTACATAGCCAATATGGCTAAGGCTGACTTCTTCAAGTCCTCACTGAAGGACGAGGCTTCCTTGGCTCAGTTCATCAAGGATATGGCTGACGACCCAGACCAAGCCGATGGTTTCATTTTTAACAGATTCTATGCCGACTGCAACCATAATGGAATCGGCATTCCTTGGGAAGACGTGCTATGATTAGACAAAATATCTATCTGGAGAAATACGAGTGGAACGTGATTGTCTGCCACGTCTCCAAACCCGAAGAGGTTGACGAGGCAATTGACTTGCTCGCTTCCATCGACTGCAAGGGAAAGCCGCTTATGGAGGCATACGACCACATGTCGGCTGAGACCCCGAATAGCGGACTGACGTACACCAACGTAGACAAGAGAACTAGCGTTGTGATAATAGGCAAGGCGACTTCCGAGGGCGAGTATATCAATAGCCTAACGCATGAGATGTTTCATGTTGTGGCTCACGTTTGCAAGCATCTCGGAATAGATATGCAGGGAGAAGAACCTTGCTATCTGATGGGTTGGCTCTGCCAAAGCATTATTTAGAATGTTAAATTTTCCATTTTATAAATTCCTTGGGCAGATTAGGACTTCCGTCTGCCCTCCCTTTAAACTTTAGAATTATGAAAGAACTTAAAAGACAACTTTTCGAGCGTTTCAATGAAGATTACAACGTTCTTAGCGAGAATGACAACCGAGTTATCATCACTTTCGATTATAGCGACATCTGCGTGCTAGTCTCCAAGGAGAAGAAAAAGCTTTACTTTCTTGTGCCTCTCACCAAGGCGCACAAGTTCGACTACCACCCAGACAGTCTTCACGTAGACGGCAAGCTGATACATAGTGATATGTTCTGGATTGAGTACTCCAACCAAGTGATAGAGTATCAAGGAGACGTACCAAACCCACTCAAAGACGAAATAATTAATAAAATATATGTGAATTTCATTAAATAAAGAATAAATCCATGTTGTTTTATAGTATTTTTCTTGCATCTTTCAAGCTTTATTTGTATCTTTGCAATATGACATAAAAAGGTGAGGCACACCGAAAACTGTTGTAAGATATGAATAAAGAGAATATGATAAACAGAAAGAAAAAGCAAGTGTTGTTTATTGACTTGGACGACACTTTGATTAGGACGGTATCGGGAGCAACTTTCCCTATTGATGCCGCTGACTTCAAGATAAGGGCTGAGGTTTTGGATAAGATTGCTTACCTTTTCCCCAACCTCTACTATGTGGAGATAGTATCTAATCAAGGAGGCATCCCTCGCTATGTTGACGAGAAGGATTTCCAAGCGAAATTAAAGGCAATTGAGAGTTTCGTGCAAGCGTACCTCAGAAACCACACATTGAGAAACATCTTCTGCAACTCAATGTACTGCTCTTCCAAGATGGACGACGAGTTCCGCAAGCCAAACACTGGTATGCTCACCTCCTACTCTTCTTGGGACAAGGACAAGTTGTTGATGATTGGTGATGCAAGCGGTAAGGAAGGCGACTTCTCCGACTCCGACTTGAAGTGCGCAAAGAACTTCGGCATTGACTATATAGACGTAAGGGACTTCCTCGAAATGGAATTATAGGCATGGAGTTAGTCTTAAATTATGTTGTTGATGGTTTCGAGTTTGACAAGTCTTTAAGGGAGATGGTCTTGTATATTCCTCTTACCAAGGAGTACATCAAGAAGTTCTGTATACCATTTGACTTTATGAGGAAGAATGGAAAGCCAACTTGTGGTCTCTCCATCTGGAAGTTCACCCACTTACACCTTGTGAACATTGAAACGGATGAGTTCGCAAACTTCAAGGTAAAGGACATAACTATCGGTAAGCAACCACCTATAGACGATATGGTATTTTTCATCGTAAAGTTCGAGTGATGGGCAAAAGCAGAAGAAAAATTGGAAAGATTGGCTTTGCGGAAGGCAAAAACACAGAGTTCTACCGCATTGCCAACCAAAAGATAAGAGCTAAGGCTCGACACATAATAGATATGCTGAGGACAGGACACGTTGAGGCTGATAGCATTTTGTTCCCCTCCAAGCATAGGGACGTGAAAGCCACCGATTTGTATGAACCGACCGATGGCAGCTATCTTTATCCAAGGAAGGAATTGGAGAAGATAAAGGAAAGCGACCCGGAGTATTACAGAAAACTTAAAAACAAGTGATTATGAAAGAATTTAACGTAGGCGACAAGTTTGCCATGAAAGGCGTGAACCTAGAGGTTTGCGAGTTCGAGAACTCTTTTGATTGCGACAAGTGCTACTTCTTCAAGGAAGACGACTGCATCGCCCCCGAAACCATTCTCTGTAGTGCCGATAAGCGCAAGGATGGCAAGTTTGTTTACTTTAAGGAGTTTTAGCTATGGATGCAGAGAAAATAGTTAACGATGCACTTTCACGACTAGGTGCAAGCAAAAATGTACATAAGGAGGAACTGATTGCATTTGTCAATGATATGCAAGATACCATCGAATGCAAGGAGTTCCGTTCCATTGTTGATGAGAATAAAGACATCAACGGTGCAGAATGGATTGCTATAACCTATTTCCTTATGACACACGTCAATGGAAAACCAATTACCAATAAGCAAAAAGTGTTCGATGGATTAAAAGAATACTTTAAGGAATTAAAACGTAAGTCTAATTAAAATTGACAAAAACCATCTAAATAGGCGGTGATTTTAATGAATTATCGCCTATTTAACGTTTATTACACCAAGAACACATACAAGCGTGTAAGTTTTTCATTATATTTGCAGTCAAAACTAAAATAATTAAAAGTTATGAAAATGAAAAGACTTACACTTACCTTGTTGCTATTGGTGGCGATAGCCATCAATGCACTATCCTCTGACATTATCACTGTAGATGGTATTAAATATTTAGTGAACACAGAAAATAACACAGCAACCGTTGTAAAGAACAAATATAGTGGTAATATTGTTATTCCACCTACCGTAACTTACGAAGGAAAAGAATTTCCTATAACAACAATAGGAAAGGAGGCGTTTGCCTCATCGGATGTAAGTAGCATATCTTTCGGAAAAAATGTAACAACATTAGAGGATGGTTGCTTTCAACACTCCAAGTTAGAGAAATTGACATATCTTGCACAATTTTCAAATGTGGGAAAGGAATGTTTTAAAGAATGCTATTCACTATATAATTTAACTATCGAAGAAGGAGTAAAGTCTATACCAGACTATTGCTTTTCTAGATGTGTTAAATTGAAATTTGACAAGCTTCCACAATCATTGACACGCATAGGTTTTTGTGCTTTTGAAGAATGCAATTTAAAAAATGTTGTATTGCCTAATTCTATTACAAAATTAGATAATGGATGCTTTATGAGAAATGAAAGTCTTGAAAACATAAATATACCAAGCTCAATCAATGTTATTCCTAGTGGATTTGTTCGAGACTGCACTTCCTTGGAAAGTATAGAAATACCTAGCTCTGTAGATTCCATTATGGGGGTTGCGTTTTCTGGTACACCAATAAAAGAGATTTCCATACCTGCTAGTGTTAAAGTCGTAGGAAACCAAGTGTTTTGTGACTGCAATAACCTTTTACGTATATATTGCTATGCACAAGTTCCTCCTCGTATTGGTGGAAATTGGACAATGTTTCCTATTTTTGACCAATTTGACAATAAAGGAATTTGCACATTATATGTTCCAAAAGAAAGCATTAATGCTTATAAAAATGACGAACAATGGGGGGTCATTGAAAATATAAAATCAATTGAATCTGGAAACATAACAGAGATAACGCAATGTTCAACCCCAACCATCTCATACAATGATGGCAAGTTGTCTTTTGAGTGCAATACCACGGGAGCGGAATACCATTACTCCATCGTTGACGCAGACGTTGCCACCGACAAATACAATAGTAACGGGAAGGTGCAGCTCAATGGGGAACTTGACATTTCTGTCTATGCAACAGCAGACGGATGCAAGGCATCAGACAGAGCCAACGCTACCATCTATTGGTTGGATGGAGAAGAAACGACCGACAACATCAACCTTGCCAAGAACAAGAGAGGTGTGATGGTATCAACAAATAACGGCATTACCATATCTGGACTTTCCGATGGAGAGGTCATTACGATATATTCGGTAGACGGAAAGAACCTCGGTAGCACAAAGGCTATCCAAGGAACAGCTCATTTCAATACTCCTATCCAATCACTCGTTATCTTGAAGATTAACGGAAAGGAAATAAAAATTAGTACTCTATAGAACCAAGGGGGGCGACTTATCGCAAGCCGCTCCTCTTCCTATTAGAATAATTGCAAATATATATAATATAATTGGTATACTACTTACTAATCACTCCCAACATCTCCATATCGGAGAAAGACAACTCAGAAGCCTTGATAGCCTTCAGTAACTCAGCATCCTCAATCTCTGTAATTTCCACCTCAACCTCAGCATCAGAAAGCTGCTTGAAGTAATCCTCAGTCTTCTTGCGATACTCAGCAAAGTAGGTGTTCACCTCAACAAAGAGGTCGTTATCCTCCTTTGTGTATAAATAGCCATCCTTAGCCTTGTTTTCCAAGTCACGGCACTTCTCCAGTTTCTTCTGCATCTCCTCCAGCTTGTCGTCCTTTAAGCTAGTCTGTGCCTCCTCAATATCCTTGTCATAGGTCTCAGAGATACCACGGAGAGCCTTCATATTCTTCCAGATAGACATCATTGTCTCCTCATTCAATGAGGTTGTCTTCAATGCCTTCAATGTTCTGTAGGCATTAACTGCCTCGATTGTCTTAATTTTCTTCATAAGTACTTAATCTTTAATTATTAATGACCTTGCAAAGATACGAAATTTTCCGCAGATATGCAAGGCTTTAACAAAACTATTTAAACACTGTTTCTTTTTCATATAGAATCATATAGTTCTTTCCTACATAATCGCCAGTAAAATTAAATACTGAATAACTTGTAGAATTACCGTGGTCTATAACATCACAATTAATTGATAAAGTTATACTCCATTTCTGTCTATACACATATTGAGAATATGCTGTTTTTACAATAGGAATACTAACATCTAAGCTATAATTTGTATCATTATTTGCATCAGTTTTAGAACTATATCTTTTTGTTTTATAATTATCGTTGTTAGATATATTTATTATACCATTAGTTGAAATGCCGCCAACACTTATATTGTCATAAACGTCTAAATGAAATTCATCTACAGACGAATAATTATTATCATAAGCAGCAATACCTTCTACTGATATATTAAATTTAGCATTATATAAAGGGGTATCAGTTTTTAATTTACAACTAAAATCTAAATATTGAGTAGCTTGTAATCCAACACCAATGTTTTCATCTCTAACCCATGTATTATAACTGTTAAGTTTTATAGATAAATCACTAACTGTAATAGTTACTTGCATTGGATAAGAAGGTTTATCACTTGTACTAACTTTAATTATATTACAGATGTTAGGAAGATAAGTACCATTACTTGGGTGATACAAATTAGGAGGATAGACAGAACCATAAAAGGAATCTTCATTAATGCCATAATCATCGGCTAATAATCCAACACACATTATTTCGTCACCTTTACTTACTGTAACACCTAAAGTATATTCATCGTCAAGACCATATATTTTTCCTGCTTTTAAATCTATTGTAAATCTATAAAATTCATCACCATAATGTATATTGTTAGGAGTTATTTTGTAAGATTGTTCAGCAGATATGTATTTCATTTGTTTCTTTGTTTTATTATAAAAACAAATAGCTGGATACCATTCAGTAGAACGAGCACTTAACATATTTAATATATCTTGAACATCTATTGTTTGATTAGGATATGTAGGTTCATCACCTCCATAAAATACAATACTATAAGTTCCGTCTACATATATATTATCGGTAATTCTACTAACATGAATAGGATTATAATAATCGTCAATATCTGTACTATTATAGCCTATAAAATCAGACAATCTAAAAGGACAATTAGCTCCTCCTGATGGAACTTTATATTTCCAAGCAGCTAAATTATTTATATCATTAAAAGAGGTAAGTATATTAATTTCAAAACCGCAATCATTTAAACCGTTTGCATTGCCTAGCCACCAACCTTTATTAGTAGTTTTAGCAGTCCAACTCTTTTTATCTGTATTTAAACTGTCAGTAATAAAATTAGCACCTTTATACACAGGTTTATATTTACTCCATATATTAATATTGCCACTCTTACAAAGAGTAGCCAAATCATTACTACTCTCTCCAAGAGCAGATTTAACATCATCTATACTAACAGGTGCCGATATAATTCCATTTGCTAATGCCATACGCTTAATCTTTAGAACTTAAAACACTAGGCAAGGCAGCTCTATAAGAGCCACCCTGCGTTAATACTCACGATACTTACTCTGCTGCCTCGCTAGCCATATTGGTAGCGATAGCGGAATCAACCTCCGCTATCAATGTTGACACCTCACTGAGCTTGCTCTGAGGGATGCCGCTGATGTTGTAGGTCAGCTCGCTGCCGTTGTAGCTTGCGTTGGCATTGCCGAGATAGTTACCATTGGTATCTGCGTAGATACTCATATTGATGCTCTCGATGTTGCCACCCGTCTTGTCAACATTGTAGGTAATTTCTACTCGATAGCCGCCCTTGGTATAAGTGGCGGTTGTCTGTTCACTCTTCTTGTTAATCTTTAAATTCTCCATTTTCTTAACTAATTTAATAAATTAATATTCTTGTTATCTAATCTCTTCTTGTTGCAGTCTCCCTTATCTCCACTGAGTCGCTGAACCTCGGATTCAAGGAAGACCACTCTAGCCTTCAACCTGCTGACCTCATCGCCCACCTGCTCGATAGCACCGAATGCCGTTGCAATCAGCTTCGGAGACCAGTAGTTAATCTTGTAGTAGCCCTTCTCATCAGTCTCCACGATGTCCTTCAAGTGAGGGTTGCACAAGACGTGCTGGGCAATCCAACCGATAGATTTTGTGTTGTCCTTCTTCCAAGCAAAGCCGAACGTGCCGCCCATCGCCTTGATAATGCCTAAGTAGTCAAGCTTGCGCAAGTCAGTCTTCAGGCGAGCATCTGAACTAGCATAAGCAGTAACTCCACCTGTAGCTAAAATATTAGTTTTAAATGTTGCAGTTACTTTATCTATATTTAATAACATAATACCTTCATTACAATATATAGCGAATTTATTACACCACATTTGAGTAGTAGCATACATTCTAGAACCATATCCTATACTTAAAGAATTGCCGTTTAATTGAGCAAATAAAGCATTAACATTTGTAGCCATATTAACAAGTCGTATATTTTTGCCTACAGTTAACATACCACTCATAGCTATGTTATCTGGTACTTCCAAACCACAATTAATTAATTTAAGCATTCCACCACTTTGAGCAGAATTAGCATTAAACACAGAACCATCAGCAATTCCAAGATATATAGTCTTACTACTATGATTATATTTAAGTCCAGCCCATTGATTCCAATTCCAATCAGTTTCACCAAAACGAATAGCATCACCAGTATTGAATATTACTTGGTTGTCTATAGCTGATATACGAGCATTAGCACTTCTATCATTATTTAATCGTATAGCTCCATTACTAGAGTTATTATTATTTATGTATATTGTTCCGTTAACATTACCAGTTCCATCAAAACTTTGTCCCCATATAGTTCTAGCAGTTTGAAGTTTAGTTGCAGAAGCTACGTTACTATTATATATATTAGTACCATTAAGTAATAAAGTTTTAAAATCTAATCTTAATGTGTTATAAGTTTTAATAGTCATACCAAAGTAATCACTAATAGTAGTACTATATGCTCCAGTGTTTGGATAACGATGGTCATAACCATACCAAGGATGCTTATTAGTTCCATCGCTCCATTCATCTGACCATGTACCAAATGATACAACATCGTCAAAAACTCTAGCAGTAGTAGCATGATAACCATCAACAGTATCTGCATTTCCAGCACTACTAGCATAATTGACACTAATGTTCGATACACTTTTAGTAGTTCCACCAACTGTTATACTAATTCCCTCATCAGAATTAGATAGAGCAGTAAGAAGTCCATTAGCGTGATAACCATCAAGTTTATCAGCATTTGTTGCTGTAGCAGCATTACCACTAATGCTAGCACTAGAAGTTATAAAACCAGCTCCGTTAGTTAACTGATTAGTGTTACTAGGTATAACAAAACTTTTAGCACTAGAACCATCATAAGAACCTGTATTATAACCACTCCAAGATAATGAATTTGGAGATTTAAGAGAAGTAGGTATCTGACTAGTTAAAGCTAGAGTACCTGTAGCTCTAGGAACAGTTATATCGTGTGCTATAGTTTCTGCACTAGCATTTGTATTATACCATCTGAAATGAATTTCTTCATTTGAAGCATCATCACCTACTGCTATTTCTAAAGTTCCCCTATTACCAGTAGTTTCTAAATGTCTAATCCATCCACTATCATTATTTAAATTACCATTATATGGGTCAGCAAATGCTATACCGTTAGAATAAAGAATCGTTCCACGGCATGAAGTTTTAAATGCTAATCCGCTAGGCATACCTGCTACAAGAGTAAGTCTATTATTATTACCTCCAGCAGTACCGACACCTTGAATCCAAATACGCTTGTTATTCATAACAAGTTGTTTATCAAGGTTTATATTTGTATTATCAAACCATATATTAGCATAATCATTTTCAGCACGATTCCATAACGAAATACCAACTCTAGTACTATCATTAGCACTTTTAATACAAAAATAACCACTTAAATTATGGTCGCCAATATAAGCATTGTCTCCTACTAAATACCAAGTACCATTAGCAAATTTAGGATAACGACTATCGCTAAGCCTACTATCGTTAGTAGTAACATAGTTTGCTAAACTCTGATGACTAGTTAAGAACGTACTACCTTTAACTACGCTGATAGTAGTACCATCCTTGGTGACAGACGTAACCGCATTACCGCTACCGCTGACAGAAATAGCAGTAGCACTACCACCTTCCAAGCTAGAGATACGAGAATCAAGAGCCTTGATGGAGTAGGCAGAGGCAATCTCACTCAGCGATTCTGATGTAAGCTTCAATGCGTCTGAATAATACTTCACACTGCCGTTCAAGCCGCCACCAGATGATCCTGCTCCGTATGCGGTGATGCCACCTGTGGTATAGAGATTTCCATCAATTTTGATAGCCTTGTTTGTGGAATCATACGTGAGCTTAATGCCATGGAAGGAGATTGTGCCCTCGAATGTAGCATCGCCCGATACGCCAAGTTTGGAGAATGGAGCGTTTGGCTTCAAAGACACAAGGTCGGCAACGCTCGTTCCTGCACTTCCTTCCTTCCAAGTCGGCTCGAAGAAGATGAGGTATGCGCCAAGATTCTTCTCACTGATGATAAACGATGTCGGGTCTGCGTGAACCTTTCCGCTCACATCCCACCAGATAGCACCATTGGCAAGATAACCCGAGCCATCGAAGCGGATGAGGGAGGTTGCAGGGGTAAGATTTCCACTATTATAGTCCTTATCCACCATCTGACCGCCCCACCATGTTGCGATACTCTTCTTTCCTCTATTCGGGTCTATTGCTCCGTTGATACCGCTCTGAACGTTTCCGTCTCCGTCTCTCAGCGCAAGGAGCGTTGTCATTACAAGACCACCGTCAATATCTGTAGTCTGACCGAGCGCATCCTTGAGATACTTGTAACCTGCGAGGTCTGTGATATTCTGCTTCAAATCACCATATATCTTGCTAGTGATATAGGCGTTTGCCAAGCCAAGTTTGTCATAGAATGCGCTGTATGCGGACTGGAAGTTGGTGAACTTCGTTCCCACGGCTGAGACGATAGCAGCCTTGCCGTCGGTATCAGCCTTATTGTAATTTGTAGATATATCTGAGAGATACGTAACGAGTTTCGTCTTGGCTGTAGTGAGTGTAGCAAAAGCGGTGTTGAGGTCGGTGAGTTCCTTGGTGTCCTTCAGTACCTCTGCGTTCTTCACCTCATTGTATGACTTCTGTGCTGCCGCAAAATCATCTTCAAGTCGCTTAGAATCCTGCGCCATTGCCGCAATCTCGGAAGGCTCTAGGTAGCCATCGGTAACATAATTATCGAATTCCTTCTTGTTATCAGTGACCGTCTTTCCGAGGTTCTTAATGTCCGTCTGTGCGGTCTGTGCCGCCTTCTGAGCATCTTCTGCTGCCTTTTTGGCTGCGTTGGCAACTGTATCATCGGTGTTCTCCTTGATATACTGAGACAATTCCTTGCCATCCACAGTGGATTTAGCGGAAATCTTACCCTTAACAGACACTTGCTTAGTGCTGCTATCATATCTGATATAAGAGCTGCCCTCATAGCCATTCTCCTTTGTAGGTCTATCACCTACATACATATCACCATAGACGTTGAAGAATGCCTTGTTATTCCGCTTATTCACACCATATTCCACGTACTCCATATTGGCAAAGGAATAGCTGTTGATGCCGTGATAGAGGCTAATGGATGGCGAATAGGTATCTACCGCCGAGAAGATAAGGCAGTTCTGACGTTCTACATCGGTTCTGTTACCGCACTGGTTGAGCACATCACCTTTCGCAGGAACATCGCTTGCCGTAGCGCAATCGGTATCAGAGAGGTCGATGTAATGATATTTCTTTCCATCCAACTCAACAGGCTCTTCATCAATGCCGATAACCAATCGCCAAAGGAAGTGGTTGCCTGTCTTGTGGTACTTTCCTGCATTCAAGTTGAATGACTCCGAGCGCACTTGGTCTTCAACAACAAAGTCGTTGTCTATCTTGTCGCCGTCTTGCTCTGCGAGGAAATAGCAACGATAAGCCTTCTGTGACACATTATTGTATGTCACAGTAACCTCTTCTACCTTATGAGCCACCACGCCACCAGTAGGAGAGATTATCTCCTTACCGCCGATGGTGGATGTCTTCTTGACTACAAGCTCCTCGAAGATAGCCTTCATCCTAACCTCCAGGTAATCGGTCGTCAGATGACTTCTGAAAAGGTCGTCCAAAGACCAATCGCCTCCACTTAGAGTGGAATAGTCCCCTACTTGCAGCCCTCGCAAAAACTTTATCAAGAAACTTGCTGTATCTGCCTTGTCCTTGTGGAGATATGAGTTTTCTACCCTCTTAGCGGAATACACATTAAAGTCTGTAGGCTGTACTGTTGTGTCATAACTCTTGATGATATAGATGCTACTTCCTCTACCTCCCTTATTGAGATAGCTTTGTCCATTGAACACTAGTTCCTCAATCTGTGAGGACATCGCATTGAGCCTAGAATAAGCTGGTTTCTCACCTACAGTATACTTTACGCTATCAAAGGGAACGTCCAGATGTAACTCATACCCAATAATTCTAGATGCTCTAAAACTTGTGTCATATCCCTTGTTGAAGAGATTCACCCTATCACCCTCGAAGTGAAATTGTCCCTTGCCATCCCTGTAAGAGTAATCAGACGCAGCCGTGCAAGTATAGGTCGTAGGGTCTATCATTGACTTCTTCAAGTTCTTGATGGCATCGGTCAAGAGCTCGTTGGCGGAAGATGTCACCAAGGTATCGCCCAACTTCGTTGAATCCCAATTGTAGAGTACAAAGGTATCTCCGTCCTTCGGATGCAGAACCGTGTCTGGCAAGATTCGTCCATAGTCCTCATTGGCGACAATCTCAAAGACCTGTGCCGCAGGATTTATCTGTTCCTTGCCATCCTTCAGTATAGGACTGCCATTTTCGTCCCTCAATATCTCAGACTCACCATCGGGATTGAACTGACACTCGAAATCCATTCCATTCAGAGAACCGCTTTGGAATATAATATGTAAGGTCTTTCCACTGAGGATATAGGAACTTCTGAAAGCCATGTCCCCTGTCTTGTTTCCGTCTGCGTCTACGATGGTCAATCCCTTTACTCGATAGAAAGTCCTCTTGATATAGTCGCCCTCCTCGGGTGTGCTCTCGTCCTCAACTTCCTTCTCATAATAGGTAACATTAGAAGTCTTGATTAAGTTCCTTGGATAAATGTCATCATTGGTGGTAACGCCCTCTACATACTCGTCTTCGGTAAGTCCCTTGACTTGCAAGCAGCCATTCTTCAACTCAAAGCCGTTATCTTCCAAGAGTTTCTTGTTCTCAGCGGAGCACTCCTCTAAAGTAGGGAGCATAAGCCTCTTCTCCACCACTCCGTTCTTTGTAACGTCAGCGGAAGAGTTCTGCTTATATCCACTAGGTAAGTTCCTAGCCGCTCCAAAGGCATATACCCTGTTGGCATAGCTTGCTTGGCTCTGCGAGCTTGACATTGAAACAATGTTTTCGCCATCCTTAAAGTCTACAACCTCATTGGTATTCTCGCAAGTACCGAAATGCACGATGTTTCCCTCTACCCACCATTCGCACTCAAAGGTCTGTGCGATATTGGCGATAGCATCAAGAATGCTGGAATTAGAATAAGTGATAGCCTTTGCCTTGGTCTTGTCAACGCTCGCATCAACGGCAAAGGTAAAGTCCGTTCCCTCTCCGTCATAGTTTGGGTCGTAAAGGTAGGACTTGCTAGCCTTAGCCAAGAAGTCCAAGTTGTCCTTGATGATGTTTGCGTGTGTAAGGATATTCGAGGTAAGCGTGAATGTGCCCTCCGGAGAACCAGAGTTAGGCATATATTTCAGTCTCTTGTTCTTCCATTTCCTATAGTAAGCATCAAACTCCAACTCATAGGAATATCCAAGAGTGCCATCGTCCTTTGGCTTTACGTTGTCAACCAACTCAAACCTTCCATAGTCAGTAACGATAAAATCTCCCATCTTGAAGTATACCGCATTAGCAAGCTTAAAGGATAGCTTGCAATAGTGGGACTGCATCAGCTCGAAGTGAACCAACGCATCCTCCGTTACGGGAACGGAGCACCTTACGTGTACGTCTCCCTTGGTGTCATAATATTTAACCTCTATATCCTTGTATGTCCTCATTGTAAATCCTCAAATTCCTTCATGTTAAACTTAGCCATATCATCGCTTGTGAGCGCACCCCTGTTCTTCGGGTCATACTCAACGAACTTAATGCTCTTCTTCCCGATAGCTCCTCCCTTTCCTCTGGAGTAGCTAGTGGACTTTCTAGAGCAGAAGAGCCTGTAAATGTCAGACTTGGAAGACGGAACTTGTATAGTTACGAATCCATTATCCATCAGCGCATCGAAAGCCGCCAACCTCTTGTTGTAGTCATTGTGGTCTCTACCAACAATAGTAAACTCCAAGGTTACGTTCCGCTCCGCCTTCTTCGGTCGTATCGGTATGACCCTCGTTCCGTCCTCCGTGCGCACTGAGTTAGTGATGTAGTCCTTGTTGTCGGCATCAGCCTCCAAGGCATCAAGAAAACCGCTGCCCATCTTGATACGATAGGTAGCCCATGCGTCTTGTCCGTTTATCATCAATTCGTTCATCTTCATAGATACAAAGTTACGAACTATCCAAGGAATATTTCTATTTTAACACTACACTACTTTCACTTAACACTAAAGTGCAAGAAAAAGGCGCAAACCCAAATCGGGAATGCGCCAAAAACAATAAAAACCAAACAATGAGTTATCTAAGAATTGTCATTACCTTCTTTCGCTGAGGCTGCTAAATTCGCCCTATCCTCTGCGTTCTTCTGAATCCTTTCTATCTCCTCTTGTGGGGCATCGGTCAAAGCCAACATCTGCACTGCCAATTCAAGAGATAGAACACCTTGCTGATATAGTGTCGCAATGGTCGTCCACTTGTCCTTCTTGTCATCCTCGAATGGCTCTGCGAAGTCGAAGCTAACCTCTAGCTTATCCAACTTGCTTGCCATGTCTGGATTGAGTTCCTTCAGTACCGCAATGATTACGTGGGAAAGCCTACCGATGAGTTCCTCGTATATCTCCATTCTGTTTGCCCTCTTGATATAACCCAACACCAAGGCTCGCTTGATACCGACACTTGTAAGTGTTCCAAGGGACTTCATCAGCTCTGGCGACATATCGGGTGTGAACGTGTCAAAAAGGATGGATTGTTTCAAGTCCTCCTTCTCTGCCTTCCTTATCTCGGAGTTCTGTGGCGGATTGATGTACTCGAACTTGGAATCCTTTCCAGTGAGTTGTATCAGCTTGCCCACCTTGTCCCTCTTAGGAACGTTGGCTATCACGTCTGCCGTGGCTGCGGCTATTGGGTCTGCGAAGTAATTGTTGGTGTCCGCTATCTTGGAATCCAAGAACTCCTCACGGCTTATCCTAGGCTCTGCGCCATCCCAAGACTTCGGCTGACGGAAATACACTCCGTTAATCTTTCCTGTCGGGTTCGGGGACTTCACCACCCTCCAACCTATGCCTCCTCGCTCGCAATGATAATTGATTTGTGTTGTTAGAATATCCCAACACTCTACTACCCTATCATTCTGCTTCAAACTATAGCCAATCGCCAAGGCTAGCATATTTCCGTATTGGTCGAACAACTCTCGCATCTTGTAGCCCTCGGAACGAGCTGCCACATACGCATCAACGTGCATCTTTCCGTCCTTCTGAGAGAAATTGAACACAAATGCGCTCTCTGTCTCCGAACCTGCAAGTCGCTTGCACTGGCGAATCTTCGTGTTGAAGTAAATGGAACTAAGGTACTTCTTGAACAACTCAAAGGCATCATCATCACCATCTACTTTCTTCCAAAGTATCGGGTTGCCTAGCAAGAAGAACAACTCAACCTCATTGATGTACTTCTGCCTAGTTCTAGGAAGTTTCTCCGTCCTATACTTTCCCTCTCCCTTTACCCACTTATCCATTCTGTTCATCACTTCGTGAAGTTGTGGGTTGTACTCAGACAAGGCATTGTCAACGTCAATGTCATGCTCATCCATCATGCTTATGACGGAACTCACGTCATTGTCGTCCATCCTCTCGTATATGTCCCTCTCCACTCCTAGCGAGTTTAGCGTGAGGTTCTTGAAATACGTTTTTATCTGTAATACTGTATCTGAAAACATACTTATTGTTTTTATGGCAAAGGTATAAAATAACTTCCTAATACCGATATTTTCACGTTTCGGGGGTTTCACTTATTCTAAAAGTGAAGAAAAAAGGAAAATCAGACTTCTTTTTCTAACCTTCCTTTTTCTTTACATTCATTTTGTATTCACCCATAGGAACAACTTAGACTAAACTATTTATCCTCAAGTACTTGTATTTTCTTTACAATTTAGAAATAATTTTACATTTAATACACTCCAAGGTCAGATTTTCTTACATTTCGAGGCTTCATCACCTTGCCCAAGAGAACACCATTCGTGTAATAGCGTGTCGCATCCCATAGATGGTTATCATGGTCTTCGGGAACATTAATATAATTGCCATCCTTATCCTTTGCCCACACATATTTTCGCCCTTCTTCTTGTAAATGAATAGACCTTCTTGTAACAAATATCTCGAACGTCTGCATCTTATCAATACCTGCTACAATTGAGCCTGCACCTTTCTGAACAGCATATATAATTACACCGCCTAGAGCAACTTCGTCTATCAATCTTGGGTCAGCACAATCCGCATAAGAAAATATCCCTTCATCCGTGTATGGTCTAAGTATTTTTATGATTTCAGAAGACAACAATCCCGTCTTATAGCACACCTCGTCAAGATAAAGACGGTTTCCAACTATTCCACATTTCACTACTGCCGTAACGTCCTTAGCGTAACCCCAATCCACACCTAGAGCTACCTTCTTCGCATTCTCTGGGAACTTGTCTACAATGCCTATGTGCTTGAACACCGCACCCTCGGAAACATCAGACCATCTACCCATCACGATGTGGGCATATCTATCTGGGTCGTTAGCCTTCATATCCAAGACCTCCTTTAGGAACTGAGCACTCAAATGCTCTATATTATCTAAATAGGTGGTATGAATATGCAAGACGTTCGGGTGTGTGCTAATCTGAACGGGAACGCCATCAAAGTACTTGATTGTGTGAGTATTCTCAATGTATTTCCTATACACCCAATGGGTAGAGTCCGATGGGTTCATAATGATAATCACCCTATTCTGCAAGCCTTTCTGACGGATAGAGAGCATTATCCTCTCGAAATCATCGTAGCTTGTAAATTCCTCAGCCTCATCAACGACAAAGGTCGTTACTCCATGTATGGACTTCAATTTTGCCGTCTGGTTTCCACTAGAGGTATTGATACCACGGAACATGATTTCACCGCCTGTCATTCGGTTAATGATGTCGGTCTTGGTTGACTTGAAGTAATCTTGTGTGCCATCAGCCTCTATCTTCTCCTTGACTTCGGGAATGACAGATATAGCCGCACTCACCATCGTGTAGCGAGTGTAGAGTATCTTGTGGGCGATTTGCTGAGCCTCATTGTACTCAAAGGTCAAACGCTCAATGAAAGTGCCTGCTGAGAACGACTTTCCGCTATTCCTTATCACAGTACCATCTGGGTGTAAGTATCGGTGGTTTCCATTGAGCATAAGACCACAATACTTTCCCTCACCAAGTGGCTCTATCTCCAATCGGGACAGAATATAGCCTTTTGCCTTATCAACTTTGTAACCAAAATAATTCTTCTTAAAGTCGGAATCCTTCTGCATATACATACTGATAGGCATTTCCATTATATCGGGCAGTTCTTCATATAGATGTTTCTTCTTGGCTTCATCGCCTTTCCTTAATACCAAGATGTGGGAACTATTTACAATATAGTCCTCGGCATTGCTTTGCTTGACCCTATACATATCACTCTCGCCACGGAACAGCTTTAAGACGCACCTAGGAGTGCCATCATCGCCCATGACGTAATCGCCCACCCCGATGTCCTTTATCTTCTTCACGGATAAATCAGCCATCAGAATAGGCGTATCGGGATGCTCGCAGCCTCGACCTCCCGTAATCAGTATGATGAACTTGTCCTTGTTGTTGTACAAGGGATAATAGACGGAATGCGACTTAATCATTACTCTTCCTCCTCATTGTTGCTCTCCATCTCATGCTCTATCCACTTAGAGATGGAGACACCCTTCTTCTTGTCGAAAGGCAGCTTGTCGGCTTCCTCCTCTTCTTTCTTCAAGAGGCACTTCTTTCGCCATTCCTTGTCGTTCTGGTATAGCCATGTGGAGAGTGCCTGTGCGTTTGGTGGAAGTTCCTGCTCGGTCTCCCTTGTTTCCACTATCAAATTATCGGTCTGTTGTCCGTTTACGACAACGTGTCTCTTGGTTACGGTTTTGCCTTTTACAACACCGCCTCCAATAGCCATTTTGAGGTATTTTCCTCGCACTAAAGCATTGATACCCGAACGACCACGCTCTAAGCACTGCCGTATACGTTCAGAATATTTAATATTTTGTTCCTTGTTCCAAGAGCCATATTTTCCGTTCTTCATATTGGAGAACGTGGCTGGGTTAAGGTCAACCCCAAACTTATCAGAGAGGGCATAGGATATTTCAGAATCAAGCATACCTCTAAAGGCTAGCCTTTCTATCTCCTTGTAGAACTCATCTCCCTCGTAATCAAACTTCGGTTTTGGCATATTATTTGTATTTAATTGTTAATCAACTACTTGCACGTAAAGGAATGTTTTATTTTTGTTTCCTTGCCATGCCGATAGTAGCCGATGTGTTATGTTTTTTATCTCTATAGTCTTATCTTACGTCCCTTGTAGTCGTCCCCATAATCTTGGAAATGGTCGTAGATGTCACCCTTTACGAGCCTCTTGATAAGGAAGTAAGGAGCGAGTAATAAGACCATTAGGGTAGCGAGTGGGATTGTTACCACCCATTCAATTGCTTTTCTGACATTTCTCATATCGCTAGCCCTCGTTCAAGTATCTCATCACCTCCATCACGCAGTCGTGGACTCCGCTTGTGAACTTGTCCCTTCTCTCCTTGCTACAGAATGATAGGAACACCGCCATCGGAATGGCTACCACAACCAACAGGACAGCTAGTATCACACCCACGATGGACTTTCTTATGGTTTTCATTATCTTCTTCATTGTCTCTTTTATTGTTTCTATGTATGTTTTGCGACCCTCATCAGCATCTCGCCCTTTATAACCTTGTCGGTCTCTATAAAGCCAAAGGTGCGCATGAATTGTTCCTTGTTGTCGATGTTGTCAAAGGAGAGCATCACGTATGCCTCGCAGTCTAGGGCTTTCTCTGCCGCCTTAGCCTTTACCTCTAGCTTTACCTGTTGCATACGCTCCTTGTTGGCTTGGTATTGGGCATCTTGCATTTGGTTGGCTATGACTTGGTTCTGCTCTATCTGCCTCCTCGTCTCGGATTGTCCCTCCTTGGTCTGGGGTTGGTGCTTTGGTCTGTTTTCGTTTTCGCTTGCTTGGGCAAATGGGTCTAGGAGTGCGTTCAGCTCCTTTCCTAGCTTGTCCTCTTCGTCTGTCCTTACGAGTGCGTCCATACCGAATAGGGATAGGTCTTCCTCGGTGAGTCCTGCGTCTTGCCAGCTTATGTCGGGCAGCATATCACGTACCTTCTCCTCGTCCCACTCACCCCTAGCATTGTCGGAATTGAGCATGAGGTTCATTTCCTTCTCTTGCTTCAAGTCCACGTCTACGGCTTCGGCTAGCAAGGTATAGTCGTTATCGGGATAACCCAACATCTCATCTAGGATAGCTATCTTCTGATTACCACCGACTATAGTCATGGTGCGCTTGTTCACGGTAATGCCGCCTATCACTCCATACTTCTTCACGGAACGTTTCAACATCGCCTTCTGCTGTGGTGAAATCTTCCTCGGGTTGTATGGGGCAATCTGCACTTCGGAGCGTTTGAACTCCTCTTGCTTGCCTGTAAAATAATCTCTTTTCTTCGTCATGTTCGCATCATTGTTTCTTGCAAAGTTACAAATAAAATCCGCTTTAAGGGAATGCTTTAAGTTTCTAGTTTTCACGTTTTAGAATAAGTGAAACAAAGGTTATCTTTAGCCTAAAAAGGCGACCATCCTCACGGACAATCGCCTTCTTACATAAATAACTAAAATAATAAATTAACAACATTATGAAATGTTCACACTTTCTTCCTAACTTGTGCGCTTGCGGGTGTAATTCCACCCGTATTCCTTTGCTACTTCACGAAGGGCTTTGTTCGAACTAACAACATCAGCCCTTTCTTTAGAAACTTCATATTGCTTCTTGCCTATTCTTCCGGCTTCATAATCCGCTCTGGCTCTTCTAGCGTATTCATAAAAATAACTAACTTTCTTTGTTTTTATTAATTGAGCCACATATAAAGCTTTGTTTCTTGTCTTAATACCCCATCCTTCTTTAGGTCTCTTTAAGGAATAAGTATAAGTACCCGTAATGGCTCTTATTTCTGATGCATTATGTTGGACTGCTAAAGAAATATCAGCTCCACTGAAAGTACGTCCTATTCTTCCCGCAATATTATTACTTAACCCTTCCCCAGGGTGATTATGCGTCAATATCGCATCCTTATAATTGTAACCTTTTGGTAATTTCGTACCAGTAGAAGTACCCCTTGTGGAATGGCTTATCTCTTTTCCGTTTTGGTCGAAAGTATAAATACGCTCGGTCTTCAAGTTTCTAATCTTAGCCTCGGTTTTTGCCAAAGCGACATCAAGTCCACGGCTATGCCCCTCGTTGACTAATCTGTCCGCTCGTTCCGTTCTTGTGGGTCTTCCCCTAAATCCTCTGTCTGCCATAATTTAATCTCCTATTTTTGCTACAAAGGTAACACAATTCTAGCGAGAGCGCAAATGACGGAGGCTCGCAGCTTTCAACTTTTCCATATCGGTGAAACATTCCTCATGGAAAAGGAACTTCTTTCTTGATTTCTTCCATTTCCAATCTTAATATAAAATCGGGTGAGGATTTTGCTCCCCACCCTTTTGTCATTCCCATCCGATGTTAATCGGGTAAAATTTGGCTCTATATATTATAGCCTACCCTAGGTTTCTGAGTACCGTCAAACGCTCCTCGAACTTGTCATAAACTTCTTCAAGCTCATCATCGCTCATAGAGGAATTGAAGTCAAATGTATAAGGCGCATAGTTATATGTGGAAAATACCAACACCACGCATACCATAACCATTCTTACGTTCTCTTCATTCAACTTGACATTAACCCCAAACTGCTCACTCTTAATCTTCACACCCATTGGTGTCTTTGCCTTATTAATCTTGCCTATAATCTCATCAAATACCTCGTTCATCACTTATTTGTTTACTGATTTCACTTTCCTTTCTCACTCTATCCACAAACCTTGCCATCTCCTCAAAGGCTCTGTTGGTGGCATCACAAACACCTAAGTTGTACCTTTTAGCCATACTGTCAGACAATCGAGCCAAGACATCTTGGAACATAGAATCCATCTTGCCCACGTCCCTTATCTGCTGCATACCCTTTGCGTAAATCTTCGCTGCCGACATACCCCAGTGCAAGCCTAGGTTCTGAACTAAGTCATCCAACTCACTGAGGCTCTTCTTTCCGAAGTTTCTTGTTTTCAACAATTCTGACATCGAATATTGAACCAAATCACCAACCGTCTCTATATCGTGCGTCTTCATCGCATTCAAGGAACGGACGGAGATATTCAAGTCCACAAGCCTAGTTGAGAATACCGTAGGTAGAACTATTTGTTTTTCCACATTGTCATTTGTCCCCAAGGCTACCGCCAACTTGTTCTTTAGGGTCTGCACCTCTTCCTTCAGCTTGGCGTTCTCCTTTAGGGTAAACAGACATTTTTCAACATCACCGACAAAGGCTCGAAGTCCCTTTACGATGATTTGCCTAATGCGCTCCCTTGTGAGGGAATGCTTGTTAGCTATATAGGCAATTCCATAACCGCCCAAGAAGTCAGCAATAACGCTAGTAGACCTTTCACCACGATTTGATAGTGCCACATAAAGGGATATTAAGCATTCTCTTAGGTTGCTATCATTCGCCTTCTGGATTGAAAGCTCATCTTTCAAGAGCATATCAAACATCGTGTTAACCTCACGTTCCTTGTCTTGGAACTCCCTAGTCCTAGCCTTCAGTGTCTCCTCAGATACAAACAACATCTTGTATTGCTCCGCATACTTCTCTACGTCATCGCCATTGACATAGAAGCGTCTGCTCTTCTTGTCGCAGTAACCGCCTAGCAGACCACGCTCCACCCAATTGGTAATGGTCTGTGGTTCTACTCCTAGCCGGTTCGCTGCATCCATTCTTGTCATTTTCTTGCTCATACGCTTACAATTGGTTATCATCGCATATAAGGATATTGCCAACCAAGAAGTGCCCTTTGTAGCCCAATTTGTAGGCTGCCTCTGTTGCATTCTTGTTGACCCTCTTTTGCTTTATCCTCCCATCCTCATCGCAAACTAGGATTTTGCCCTCGTTCAAATGCACTACTTCGACATAACCACCTACCATAGCCTGTGCCTCCTCTAGGGTGAACATCTTGCCATCCTTGGGGGTAACATCGAAGTTTACACAACAATTTTCCATCACTCTAAACAAACGTGCCATAAACTACTCACTTAATAGTTTCTTAATCTCTTCAAAGTTCTCCTTAACATAATGAAGACCATCTTTTAGGATAAGCCTCGAAGTTAGTCCTTTGTCGTTTTTAACCTTTTCAACGACTTCGATGCTTTCGACATTCACCAATATAGGAGAGTCTAACCACATATTGTGCAACTCGATAAATCTTGCCATAATTAATTTGTTAATAGTCTTTTCACTTCTTCGTAATTCTCTTTAACATCAATGGACGTACCATTTGTGTAAGTAATTTTCCTTATATCAATATCTCTTAACTTACTAGGGAAAAACGATTTAATCACTTCTACATTAATTTCTACGGGAGAGCCAGAGAATGTAGCATGAAATTCCATAAATCTTGCCATAACACTAGAATTTTAATTCGTTCATAATATCCTCAACTGCATCACTATCGTGGCAAATAAGCAACTCCATTCGCTTAATACTATTCGCCTTGATATATTTGCAGACCTTGAAGTCATACTTGATACCATTGTGATAGAAAGGAAGTCTATTCACATCGTGGTTGTTGGTAGTGTAATTGTGGCTACTACCATTGAAGTATGACTCGAAATCATCATTTAAGCCATCAACCACCTTTTTGCGCCACTCTTTCAAATGTCCTTGCATAAGAGACTTATCCACCGACATCTCAACGTGCAAAGGGGATTTGCTCTCCCCGACATAAAGCAAGATAGCGTAAATGTATTCGCTTTTCTTTGGCTTCAATGCCTCCAGAGCCAGACCTATAGCCTCAGACATCTCATCAGTAAGTGCCTTGTTAGCCTTGTAACGGCTCAAAATATCGTATGCTTGTATCTTATCCATAACTCGCTAATTAAATTGTTACACCGAATTTCTCACAGAAGATTTGAAGCGACATTAGCTCCAATATCATTTGCTTGGCATCATCCTTGCTAAGGCAATATGCCTTGGAGAATTGCTTCAACAACTCTTCTGAGTCCATATCCTCTCTTTCTTGCAAGAAGTTAATCATGCCCTTTACGTATTCTTTGTAGCTCATTTTTCCAAACAGTTTTTTCAGTGTGCCTCACCTTTTATATTATTTATACTTTTCAATTGTATCAAAAACATTATCTAAAGCTTCGTTGCAATAAGCTGTACTGGTTACACATGTGCATCTAGAAATTGCCTTGTAGCAATCTCTAAGACCGAGTAAACCACTAATAAGCTTAGACGCATCATAGCAAGTAAACTTATTCAAGTCCAATGCATCAATAGCATTTATGCCATTTTCTGTAATAACGCCTTTAATATCATTAATGAACTTCTTCTGCTTGTCGGTAATCATCTTCATAACTATTGTGCTAGTTTTTAACGTGCTCGCCCTGCACTATCTTGCAAGAAACTTGTCTTGCGGCAAATCTTCAAGTATCTCTTAAAGACATTGCAAAGATACAAACTTTTCTTTAACCTTGCAAGGTTTTTGCGTTTTTTCTTTATTATTTTAACTTGTATTATGCATTAATGCTTGTTTTTTACTTCTATTCACACAAAAAGAGGCAAACTTTCGCAAGCTCGCCTCCCTATAGAACTTTAGTTGTATGAAGAATCATTTGTTTTTCTTTTCTTGGTCGTACCTAAAGAGTATCACCCTACTTTGTGGAAACACCTTATAGATACGCTCTAAGTCGCTTGGTGCGTTCTCCCTCAACCAAGCAAAACAATCTAGGTCTAGAGACAACCCACCCGATGCGTTACCTACCTCTGCCGTTTCCTTATATAAGGTACGTGCGTACATTATAGGTTTTGGCAAGTGCCGATGTTTCATATATTGCAAGATTTGCTTTTGCGTGAAATCCGCCAATGGATAGCAATTGCCTCCGTGTATATAGTTCTCGCTCTCATAGGATTTGAGCATCAGACTCCTATTCATGGAATCCGCTTTCTTCATTCCGAAAAACACATAATCAATCCCAAACCTCTCCTTCAGCGACTTAATCACCATAGAAAGGTTAAGCACTCGAACCTTGGGATTTGGCGTACAATAAATACCCCAATGAATGTTATATGTAGTGTTCCAATGCGGTATCTGCTCAAACTCTACCCTTGGGTATCTAGCCAACAACCAATTTATCCATCTCTGGATATGTTCCAAGTCCTTGACTAGGTACATAAACACACAAACAATCCTGTCGAACTTCTCATATAACAAATCCAAGGTAACGATAGAGTCCTTTCCTAGGGACATCATCACGATGCAATCCTTTGAGTGTTCCCTTACATCATCAATGACTTTGTTCGCCAAGTCAATGGGGTTCTTCCTTATGACTAGTGGTTTCTCTCGCTTGCGTCCCATAACTAGAGCATTCCAAGGATTTGACTTCCGCTAATGGTCATGGAGCTTGAGGCAACCATTCCTAGCATATCACAAAAAAGCTGTTTCTGCTCCAAAGTCTCGAAGTTGATAAAGACAAAATTATCTATGTCCTCTTGTCGGTTCATCGCCACATTGGTACAATGCTGCTTCTGTTCCTTCACCTCTTCTTTCGTCATCTTTGGCTTGGCAGCGTGCTCTGCGACAATCTCCTCCGATGTCTTTTCCACATTTGGCAGTTCCGTGATAGGTGGAGGTGGCACTTGCTCGTCCATCTGAGGCGAGAGAAAATCATCATCGAAGGTTTCCATTCCCTCGTCTAGGGACTTATCCAAGTCGTCCCTTAGCTGCATAAGCTGCTGCGTCTCATCATCGGTAAAACCTGCGTTCTTTAAGTTGATGTCGTCCAAGTCAAACTTTGTTGCTACCACGTTGAAGTCTATCGGGTCTTGCGACTTCGCCATAAAAAGAAGCTGTTCCTTCTCTGTATTATCATCGAAATCCACAGCCTCAACCTTGATGTCATAGTCGGTTTCTGGTGTTCCGTCATAGCCTTGTATGAGGTCGCAACTCATCACCCTCTTATGTCCGTCAATGAGGTTTCCCGTGTTCTCATTCCACTGAATGCCACCTAGGAGACCAACCTTCTTGATGTTCGCCTTCTGTAGCTTGATGTCCGCCTCGGTATGTAACTTTGGGTTGCAAGGGTTCAGATTAATCTGAGACCTCTTGATTATTTTTGTTTCACTTCCCTTCTTCATAATCTTTATTGTTTTTGTTTGCTTGCATCATCACCACCCTAGAAAGTGGGAATACCTTATATATCTTCTCCAAGTCCTGCGGATAGCAATCCTTCAGAAATCTCTGATACTCTATATCCATGATGTCCACACCCGAACTCTGCTTGTTCGTTCCGCACACCTCTGGGTTCTTCAATCGGTGGTCTTGTATGTAGTCCAGCACGTCCCCATTCTTGTATGTGGATAACGGATAGACTTTCTTTGTCTTGTAGTTGATAGCCTCCTTGCCATCGGAATAGCTCCTTAGCATCAGCCTTCGGTTTAGTGAGTCTGACTGCTTAAATCCATAGCAAGCCCATTCGATACCTAGTTTCTCCCTCAGCTTGTCTGTGATTTCCGCTAGCGTCCACTGCCTTTGCTTTGGGTTCTTCTTGATACCCATATATCCGCTCTTGATGTAATTATAAAGCGCATAGTGTGGAACTTGGATAAACTCGATGTTCGGGTACTTGTTCTTGGCATAACTATAATAGCGCATAATGTGGTCTAGGTCTTTCACTAAGTACATATAGACACAAACAACTCGCTTGAACCTGCCATATAGCAAGTCAAGCAACACAATCGAATCCTTTCCGCTCAATGAATGGAAAAGCAATATCGAATCCGTCTGTTTCGCTATCTCTTCAATAATTTCTTTAGCTCTTTTTAATTCTTGCATACGCCTTAATAAATTAAAAGGGGGAATGGAACTTAATCCATTCACCCCTAATGTACCTTTAACGTCTCCTGTTAAGTCGGTTGTTAACACGCTGAGTAACGTTGTTCGCTCTTGTACGAGCTGCGAGAGTCTGCATATAGCCACCATAAGTGCCACCTTGAGCTCCATTGTTACGATACTCTATACGTTTGCCACGTTGACGCGACTCGCCTGCGCTTGTACCATTACTTCTTGTAACTTGTCGCCAAGTAGTGTAACGATAACCCATAGATGCCTCTGACATAGTTGTAACGTTTAAAGTCCATCAATCATAAACTACTCCCCTTGGGGAAATATCTGAATCAGTGGACTTTAAAGCCCACCTACTTTAGATTTGTGCCTGTTACCTTTTCAATCCCAAAGAAGAAATACAGAGGACGCTCTTTTTCCTTCTGTAACTCCAAGCTTCTCAATATCGCATCCATTTCATGACAATCATACGATGTATGTAGCATTTCGACATCTTCTTTAGTTATGGCTAAGTTGTCATTTACCGCTACTTCGACATCAAGATACCAACTATTGTTGTAATCGTGAAAGTGTATCTTTCTCACTACTCTCAATGGGTCTACGATGCCATCCTCAACGGCTTGCTCTACCACCTTATCTCCATCATGGTTCTTCAAGAAGTCCAAGACGTTTCTGTCGAACAAACGACCAACATAGTGGTCTGAATATGCTCTAAACTCCACTTTCTTCTTGCCCTCGATAATCTCCTTAGCATTCTTTCGGGTCATAATGAGGTTAAGGACTTCAATATCCTTAGCTGGCTTAAAGTCTGGATATTTCTCTCGAAACTCCCTTACTTGTGCCTCATACTCTTCTTTGTTGCTGTAACTCATAATTTAAATATTTCAATGAACACTTTGCAAAGATAGGGAATTATCCCCTACCTTGCAAAGATATTCGGGTTATTAAATTCACTTTTGCTAAATTGTGAAGAGAATTGCCCTTACTCAACCTCTTCTGCTTGCGGTGCATCCTTCTTGGCTAGCTCATCGAAAAGGAAGTCAATCTCCTCCTGCTCCAAGTCCAAGCCAAGCTCATGCTTTGTCTCAACAATAAACCTCATGCCTAGGTCTTTCTTAATGACATCATAGGCATCTGTGTAGACATCTCCAGAACTCTTGTCAAGAATGTGTCTTGCAAGGTCTTCTGCGGTAATATTTTCTTTTTCCATAATCTTGTAGTTTTACGTGTACCTCACTTGTTAGTTACTTGCCTAATGGCTTTCCTGCGCCATTCAAGGCTTCTTCTATCATCTTTGGAATGTCATCAAACTCCGAATCGTCAACGACGTTTGGGTCAAAATTCTTTTTTTTCTTCATATTCTTTACTTGTTAATTATTTTACAAACCTTTTCCAACTCCTCGTTAGTCAAAGAACCCCAAGGATAACGAGCTATCTTGTTGATGAGGTCATTGCGCTTGGTCTCCGCCTCAATCTCTTCAAGAACTTCTGGCGTTGCTCTGTATATGCGCTTCGTCTCTAAAGGTCTGCCACCATACTCAAAACCGCTTTCTTTCTTGAAGCGTTTGTTGCCGATAACAATCTGTGTTTTTGTTACCTTCGTAACCGTCACTACTCGTTTAATGCGAGCGTTTGCAAGGATAACCTTATCTCCTACCTTAATATCTTCTAAATTCTCCATACGCTATTTCTTTTTTATATTCTCAATCTTTATATGGTTTAACCAATCTATCTTTATCTTGCGCCAACAGTTGGCACATCTCTCTGAGTTTAGACCGCCTACGACATCGCAAGATGGAACATCGTTCAAAGAGTCGAACTCTTCGGTCTTTATCTTCTCCTTGCTTGGTCTCCAATGCTCTCTAAGACGTTTGTTTGTGTCTGCTCGGTATCTGAACCAACAACAATCTTGTTGAATGCCCTCACGGAAAATATGGTATACTTTCATCGCTACAAGTTATAAAGTTCTCTGATTTGGTCGCCTGTCATGTTATAAATTTCCTGTATTCGTTTATCACGTAATTCACTATCATAATAATTACTACATTCATCATTGATGCTACCGTCATTAACACGCTCTACAGCTTCTTCTCCACCTGTCGCATACGAAACCGCCAGAAGAGACTTTTCCTTTTTTGTCAGCCCTTTATCGGACAGCGCAACTTCTAGAGCATCATCCAAGCAATCTTGCATTTTACCAGCATATCCGCTCGCTTTATCCAACAACTTGATAATTTTTAGTTCTTTCTTATCCATAGCTTTACAAATTTACAAAACCGCCTCTATTCACACTATCAACGTTCTTTACGAACTCACTAGGCTTTAACATACTATTAGCGAAGTACTCGAACAAGAGAGAGTTACCAAATCCCTTGACAACCTCGAAAGCCTTATCGAATAGAGCCTTAACCTTTGCTTGCTTCGTGGGAGCGACCGACAAAGCTAGGTCATCCATCTTCTCACGAATCTCATCAACCATAAGGTCATGGGCTTTAGCTCTACCTTCAGCGGTCTTGCCTAATTCTAAATATGTTTCTTTAGTCATATCTATAAAACAGTTATTTCGGTGTGTCTCACCTTTTAATATTTATTTTCGATGCAAAGATACAAATTTAAATTAAAACTTGCAAGGTTTTTAATATCTTTCTCTCGTATTTTAACCTTCTTTGTAATAAAAGCAAGTTTTTTAGCCTCGCTTAACATCTAATCCTTCATTATCTCAAAATGTGCGCCCATAGCCTCAACGATATTGCAAAGCGTATCAATATCGGCATTAAAACGTCCCATCTCAATGTTCTTGATGTTATTCGGTCTATAGCCTGACTTTTCCGCTAACTCCTCCAAGGTGATGCCACTAAGTTCACGAACCTCCTTTATCTTCTGTCCCATAATGAAACGATAGAGGTTTCTGTTCCTATGTTTCTTGTCATCGTCCTTGTGCTTTCTCTGCTCGAAATAGGCTATCTCGTAGTTCTTAACCTTCAAGCAGTTAACCATGTTGTCAAACACCTTGTGCTTAGGTGGCAAAGGAAATCCCTCCGCATCTTCCTTGACAAGTTCAATCTCACCACCCTCTGTGGCTTGTATGTACTGTGCGAATCTCACTGCATCGTCATAGTACGTTTCGGTAAATCTATATATCATCGTTTGAATTTTTCGGCAAAGTTACGAAATATAATTCACATATTAAACAACGTGAAACAAAATCGTTCCCCCAATTTTGCTTTTTTAAGATTATCGGGTATCTTTGCACCAATTATTAATCAAAATGTTAAAAGTATGTGGATATTAGGTAAACAGAACATTTGGGTGAACCTCTCAACCGCAATCAGAATCGGGAAGGATGGCAAAGGAGAGTATATCGTGGTGTGTTCCGATGGAAGCAAGGTCAGTATAGACCAAGATGCCTACGACAACGCAATGAAGTGGGTAGACCCAGACTGGTACGAAAAGCACCCAAACGGAGACAAGAAATCCTTGGACTTCGAGAAAGCCATCAAGGCTATTATGAAAGCCACAGGCGCAAAGCTCGAAGACAAGAAAGACAAGAAGGAGGAAGAGGAATAATCTTCCTCCTTTCTTATTTCTTATCCAAATATAACTCCAAGAACTCGTTCACGTCATTTCTGAACGTTCTGTACGTTACGTAATAGAAACTGACATTTTTGTAGTCGTGGCTCACATTTGAGCGAGTGCAACCCAACACGTCAGCGATTTTCTCTCTTAGCCCCCTGCGCATCTTGGCGCCGCCCAAGGCACTAGGGGAATACAAGTAGAGGATGACGAAAATGAATTGCTTCTGCACCATCTTCGACTTCCTCTTAGCATGGAACGACATAAAATTATCGTAGACATTGCCAACCATCGACAAGTCATCCATCTGGGGAACAGACAAACTAAGCTCCTCTTTTGATAATATGGCTTTCGTCTCCCTTATCCACTTGATGCGCTCCATGATTTTCTTTAGGTTTCCCTCAATCTCGGTTTGTTTCATCTCTTATATTATTCTCGGTTTAATCTATAGTCTCGTAGACGAAGTTCACCTCATCGGATTGAATGCTCCGTCTTAGTTTCTCTAAGTCAGAGACCATCAACGAGCAGTGCTCAAAGTAACTCTGCCCATCAATGACTCTCTCTATTCTAGATACCTTGTACATCATTCTCAAACTCAGCCTTTCCAATCTCAACAAGCGTCAATATACAATACCCCAACAAGTCCTTGTAGCTATCAAGTATCGGCTCTTCCTTGGCTTCATCATTCAAGGTCAAGAGTGAGCATATTCTGTTCGCCTTCTCTTGCAAGTGCCCGAACGCATAAGGATAGCCATCTTTCGCAAAACACTCAGCAAAGGAATTGCCATAGCGTTTGTTTTTCAACTTGTATAGGTCAATCTGAGCACAAACTATCTCTTTAGGCTCGGTGTCCGTATATAGGGATATAACCAACAAGGCAGTCAAAGCAATATCATCAACATCTCTCTTGATGTCGCCTTTATTCACCAAGTCTACCCTTGCATTATGGATATATATAAGGACGTCTTCGGCACTAGCAAACAACCCTAGCTTTCCGTAGCATTCCTTTATTGTCGCATTCTTACCCATGCAGCCCTTGTCGGACAACATATCACATATCCTATTGATGTGGAAGATATACGATTCCAAGTCGCTCTTATTTCGCTCCTCCATGTCCGTAACCTCCTCCCCTGTCATTAGTCATATCCAACTCACCCAAGATAGGCTCTAGGTTCACAACCTTGCGGAATGCGCCTTGACAAACCCTTGTGCCCTTCGGGATATAGAACACGATATAGCTATAGTCGGCATTCAACTCAAACTTGCTATCCTTAGTTGGCATATATCTGTCTGAGTTCACCCTATAGAGAGCACCGATGTTATTTTTGTAATCCTCATCAACCAATCCTAGCTTGATGTCTACGTCCGCCCTCACGTTCGTCATATAGCCAACTTGGTTGTCATTCTTGTCAATGAAGGCAACGTTCAAGAGCATTCCCTTGTCCGTGAATCCACTGCGTGAGCGCATATCCAAGCCTATCTCCGGAGGCAACTCCACACCTAGCTGCAAGTCGATGTGCCCACGTCCCATATTTATCCAAGGCATATTGAGCATAACATCTTGCGCCACCTTGAAGTCAATGGCTGCTGCGTGCCCTTGCTTGGTTGGAACCTCACCACCTCGCAAGTCCAAACCATAGGCAGTCCTCTCCTCATTAATCAGTCGTTTTCTTTCCTTAGTCTCCATAATAATAAAAACACAAATCTTTATTTAACGTTATACAATTCTTAACCAAACCACGCTCCCAAAGCTTCCTCAGCTCTGGGAGTGGGTCTTTGCCATATCTCTCACTGATGGACTTTAGAGGGATAATCTCGGGCTTAACCCTCTTGTCCCTCTTCTCCTGTCTCAGTTCCCTCAGTATCTGTACTAGTTCCATTGATGAAGTCCTCCACACTTATGTAATCAATTCCGTACTTCTCGGCTTTCTCCTCGCTGCCGACAAACAGCCAATTAGACTCATCGCCTAGGATTGGGGTATCCTTGGTGTTTACAAGTGCGACTTTCAAGCAATTCTCTGCACCTTGATAAACCAATGCGGAATACGGAGTAGCTGCAAAATTTGCACAAACGAACAACCAATGACTGAGTACACGGATAAAGTCCATTCTCTCATCTATATCCTCAACTGTACAGAGATTATCATTGAAGTCCAACAGATTCACCCGAACCAAGTCTTTACTTTCTTTCAGAGCCTTTACGAACTCGTACTTTAACTGATAGTCCGTACAATCCTTTGGCTCAGCACTTTGCGAGGGAATATTAATAATATCCATCACATCTACAAATATTACCTTCTTATTCGCCATCTTCTTGAATTATTTCGTTAATCGTTTTTTCTAATTCTTTGATTCTTAACTCGTAATCTTCTTCATACAAGCAGTTATATGTTGTAAAGAAGAACTTTTCACTATCCGTGCGTATCTCCACCTCTAGATATTCCTCGAAGTAATCATCATACTTCACGGCTACCGAAAAGCAATTCATGTCGCTCACGAACCTTCGCTGCAACGCCTGCACCCTAGTGAGTGCCTCCAAGAACTCTTCTGTCATTGTCTTGCATTTTGCAGCATCTCACGATTCTTCGCCATCGCATCGTGATAGCCTATATCATATCTATCCGTCTGTTCCAGTTGGTAGTTCTTCTGTATCAGTTGGCTGGTCTGGTAGGAACTTTCCTGGAGTTTCAGCTTGAAATAGATGAACTCTACGAACATCGCCATAAAGCAAAGCACAAAACCAACTATCACTGCCTCCTTTGTGTGCTCAATGCAGAACTTCTTCACTAGTCCATAAAGCCAAACAGAAAGGCTAGCCACACCCAAGACCACCACACAAGGAACTCTAATCAGTCCCTTCAAGAACATCAACAGAGTATCACCCACATAATGCATGAACTCTTTGGAACTCAATACTAACGAAATCTTTTTCATACTCCTTATTGTTTACAAATATACATATTTTTATCCGACCCTTCAAGGTTTTAACTCTTTTTTCTTAACTATTTAACATTAATAAGCAAACGCTTGTTCACGAACCAAAGCAAGTCTATCTTCTCACTAATGCAGAATGAGCACAACATACCAAGCAAGATGATAATCTTCTTCTCGATACTATAGTGGGTCATGCTTATCTTCACCATGGAATACACAAGCTCCTCGAAGTTCTTGTTGCGTGTATCCTCCTCTAGCTTCAAAGATTGGACATTCATGTGATACTTGTTGGCTAGACGGAAGAGAAATATCGCACACTTCGCCATATTGTCCTCCATCGTATATTGACATTCACGCTTATACGCATCCTCTGTGAAGATACCTCGTCTTACTTGCTCATCATACGACAATTTGCAGAAGGTACGCTCACAATCACGCATATACATCACGCTCTGAATGATATTGAGCGATTCGGCTCTCTCACTTTGAGGAATGCAATTGGACTTGCACTCCCCGATATACTTTTCTATCTCACTTATCTCCATAACCTACATATTTAAAAGCTTGTTAAAATCCTTAGACATTAAGAAATGCGCATAGTTCTTTTCCTTGGAAACCGTCCACTCCTTTGTCTTGTTGTTCAAAACCTTTCGTGCTCCTCTGTGTCTGATTGAGAACGTACCGAACCCTCGGAACACGACCTTGTCCCCATGGTACAAGGATTGTTTGGTTAACTCGATGGCATAGTTGACAATATCCTGCACCTCTTGCAGTTTGTACTTCTTGCCGTCTCTGTTATATACGTTGGCTACGATAGCCCTAACTATATCTTCCTTCCTCATCACTTCTTATTTTTGAGCCCTTCCATCTTCTTGTAATAGTCGAAAGGGTCTTCGTTATACTTCTTGATAAAACACTCTCTAAGCTTGCAAAGGGTGTCAAAGTCACTATTCGATGTGTTCTTGGCTATCATCGTGGCGGACTCCAACTTATCGTTGCGCTTGGTTTTGAAGATAAGGTTTCCGTTCTCATCCCTTGCAGTCTCCATATTTATCTCCTCACCTCGCTCCTCCTTCATCTTCTTCCATTCCTCGTAGTCGACTTCCTTACCTGTAGTCAACTGCTTTTCTCTCTCCTTGGTTCGCTTGTACTCGATGTTCTTAACAACCAAGGCTCGCTGTTCTAGGAACAAATCAAGACTACTTGTTATCACCTGTGGATTCGGATTTCCATAGAACGTATTGTACTTTCCTGCTATAAACTGGTTGAAGAACACGACCAACTCATTTAAGTTGAGATAATAATATTCTTGCTTTATAGCGTTGGCGGTGTTCACCTTCATATTGTCCGTTATCTGACCTTTCAGAAAACCACAAGACGCAAACACACTTGAAATCCACATTACGAGCCACATCACGGAACTTCCATTCCCATAGCATAAGTCTAGATAAGTGAGGGTTGGCGCACCACTCTCGTATGCCTCCCCAAGCGACATCTGCTTGTTTAACAAACCGCTTGGGCTAAATCCGAACATAAAGGCATCCTCGAAGTTTCCGAACTTACTGATTATTCGCTCTCGCTCTCTCTGAATTGAGACGTTGCAAGAGGTTTGCGGTATCTTGGTAATACCCTTGCTCTGCGCCTTGATTAGTTGATTGCTTTCTTGTTCCATTATAGTTTCCCTCCAATACCTTTATAAAGTTGTTTGGTCTCATTATCCACTCGAAGTTAGCCACGAACCCTTTGTTTCCGCTCCCATTGAGAAACGCTGACTGCGAGGCAAGATTAATTACATCATAGACTTTTTCCAAGCCGTACTCCTTGATTCTGTTCTTAACAAACGACTTTCTCTTTGGAGTTATAGCCTTCACCTGTGGCATTGTCTTCCCTGCCATCATCTTGTTGTAGTAATCACCTATTTTTCGGATAGTCTCATCATCACAACTCGAATGCTGTTGAACACAAGCGATTGAGGTTTCCTTATCCACTTTCTTAACACTCGGCTCTTCACCTTCAGTGAACTTGATGCTATCCTCATGCCCGAAGATGAACACCTTGTCGTTTCCAAGAGAAACCATCTGTCTGCCAAACAAGCCATCCAAGGCTCTCTTCAACCTCGGCACGGACAATCCCAACAACTCGGATAGTTCCTTGTTCGTACCTCGCACATAGCCATCCTTGTCTGCGTTGAATGACAACCGAACTAGGGCTATCAACTCGTCCGCCTCCAATGTCGCTGCCTTTTCATCTAATTGTACAACCATATCAAAAGAATTTATTCGTTAATTGTTTATCTCCATTCATTATCACCCACTTTCCTTTTCCATTCTGGTCTATTATTTGCATTTCGTCAACCTTTCCGAATAGGTCATAAGAGCCGCAGAGGTCTACGAACCAAGCATCCTTACCCTCCGATGGGCGAAGTATACGACCTAGGATTTGATAATAGACAGCTAAGGAACGAGTTGGCTTTGCCATAACCAAAGTATCTAAAGCAGGATAATCGAAACCCACGACCAACACTTGGCTATTCACTAACACCTTTGTCTCTCCATTCTTAAAACGCTCTAGGATGGCATCACGCTCCTTCATCGGGGTATCACCACTTACCATCTCACAACAAGAGATAGAGTCTGCTAGTCTTTGAGCCTCCTTTACGAACCTAGTAAATACCAATATTCCTTTTCTCTCGCCTCCACGTTTCGGGTGCAAAAGTCGATTTACAACCGACACCAACCAACTATAGAAGTCCACTCGCTCATATTCTTGTTGAACACTCTTGTCTGTATAGTCCCTACAAGTGGAATTGAGTTTCAAATTACCTTCACTCCACTCTGGCGGCTTGCACGTATAATAATGTGGTTTCGCCAAATACCCCCTGTTCATCATTTCGTCAATCTGAACATAGTATATCATTTCCTTAAAGATTTTATCCCTCGTTCGGGTCAAGAATTTCAAGATGCTCCCATAATTCTGATAGGAAGACAATCTATAAGGAGTTGCGGTAAATCCTAACACCTTACACTTCACTTGCTCGAAGAACTTCTTATACATACCCTCATCGGGACGGATAAGATGGCACTCATCGCAAATAATATACTTGAAACTCTCAAATAACTCTGGGTGTGCCTTTACGCTACCAATTGTCGCAAAGGTTACATCGCTTATCTCCTTTGATTTGAAGCTAGCTGAATATATGCTAGCGTTATCAAATCCATAGGAGCAATACTTCTTATAATTCTGCTCCAAGATTTCCTTAGTAGGTGAGAAAACTATCACCTTATCTTTGAGATTTGCGGCTATATCTGCTATAACCACGCTCTTCCCCCCGCCTGTTGGAATCACCTCGAAAGCATTCCAATTTCGCTTTTTATCCAAGAAGAACTCAACCGCCCTCTTGCTTGCCTCGGCTTGATAATCTCTCAACTTGTATTTCACAACTTATATGAATTTCTAAAATTCCTAATTAGTATGCCCACAATTATTATAGGCAACACAAGCTGATTACATCAACTTTACAGTTTTTATGGTGTGTCTCACCTAAACTTCTGCAAAGATACGCATTTTTATTGTACCTTGCAAGGTTTTTAGTGTTATTTGTTTAGTTTTTAATGTTCTTTACATTTCCTCCCTCATCTTCACAATCAACGCTGCATAATACTGATAGAGCTGCTGCAACTCGAAAACAGACCACTTCTTAGCTTGGTACTTCTCAACTTCCATCAAATCTATCTGTTGTTTACCCAACACCTTCACTTCTTCCATATTAGGAACTTCGTTAGGGTGTTTCTGCTTGAATGCCAACATACCTAACTTTAAGATAAGATTTCTTTGATAACCAACCAAATGCTCGCTATCAAAACGGTTGCACCGCTTACATTCGGCATTGCAATTTCTTGTATCAAATCGTAAACTCATGTGTCTTCTAGAGAAGAAATGCCCCAAGTCAGCTTGGTCTATAGGCAAAATCCTACCACAACTAATGCACCTAAAATGTGTATAGTTGAACTCTCTAGAGTCTCGCATACGCACATATAGGGACAACAATCTGTCTAGCTTGTTTACCCAAGTTTGCAACTCGCTCTTCTTGCGTCTTGGTTTCTTTCCTCCCTTTCCCTTGTTAAATCTGTCGTATAATGCCATACTCTTATTTCTCCTTGTTAAAACGTTCGTCATACCTCCAATTAAAGCCACCGCACCGATAACCGACACGGCAAGAACGAATGATGTTTCTCGCTTGCAAGCCTAGCTTTCTTGCAGCGTGTGAGGATGACTTGAACCAATGGCACTTGTTGCCGTAATCGTCATAGGCAATCACTGGTCGTGAATTACTTCCTGCAATATTCGGGTTTCCCTTGCCAATATACTTAGCCAAGTTCTCCCTCATAATTCTTTGGGTCTCCTTAGATATACCCATATCGTCCCACGTCTTGCCCTTGTTCCAAGTTTTATGACCTTTCTTGAAACGACCATCGTTCCGCTCTTGTGGAAGATACAACTCGCCAACATTCTTCTCTTGGATATTGGCTAATATGTAATCTCTTTCCATAGAAGCGCAGGACGGGCTCGAACCGCCACACACCCTTTCGGGACGCTCTACCATCTTGGAGCTACTACGCTTACCTCAATATTCAGATAAATGCAAAAGAATTATTCCTTGAAGAAAATATCCATAAGGCTAGTTTCCTTCAGACTATAGATGTCGTAGTCTATCATAGTGGACTTCATAGCCTCATCAACGTTCTTTCTCGCATTCTCCAAGGACTTGCCCTGTACGAGATAGCGAACCTTGGAACGTCTCTCCTTGTCCGTTTTGTCGTCAACGGTGATAAAGTTCATAACACACTCGTAATACTTATCCTCATCGTCTACCTCGGAAAGGAACAACTCACTGAATGAAGCCTTCTTCATAGAAGTAATATCCAACTCGCCACTTGTATATAGGCTCATATTGTCAATAGTCCTAGCCTCGCACTCCGTCCAAGACTGAGCATCGACCAAGTATTGCTCGGTGGTTGATGCCTCTGTTCCGTCTTCTAGTGTCTTTTGATACTTGACACCAACGATGAAAAATTTTCCGCTTAATGTTTTACTCATTGTTTTGTTGTTTTTATTATTTATTTTTCGAGCGATTTCGTGGATGATATGGGACTCTAACCCATACTCTTCCCTTTAGGAGAGGGACGCTTTATACAATTAAGCTAATCATCCTGTTTTCTCGTTCTTCTATTATAAAAATTCTTTATTTCGCTCCGCCTCTCTCTCGACTTGCGTCTGCCACACCATATAGTAATGGTCTTCTGGAGTCGGAATATACAACCCCCTCACCATTGAGCAGTGATGTAACCATCGGTCGATACATTGCGACATTTCCTCCTTGTCAATCTCGTTCAAATGCCGCCAATACTGATAGGTCTCGCCACGCTTGTTCTGCCGTTCTCTAAGGAACACATCTTTGTTTACTTCCTTGAAGACTCCCTCAATGTAATCTTTGGGATAGCCTTCTTCCAAAGCCACATAGGTGATTGTTACCCAGAGATAGGCATTCTGCTGAATGGTTCGCATTGGTTTTCGCTCTTTTAGTTCCACCACAAATAATTTCTCATTGAACGTGTCCCCTTGGAGCTTCTTAGCCTTCTCTATCATCGCCTCCGTTCGTTCCTTGAACTGCTGCAATTCAAGAGGGTTTAACATATTGTATACCATCTTTTCTCCTTTTAAAAGGTGGAGAGGCTCATCACCCCTCCACCCGAATTAGATTAAAATGGCGCATCAGAGTTTTGACCGCTAGTTGAACTTGGTGGAAATGGCGCATTGCCACTTGTCGGTGCTGCACTTGGCTGAGGTGGGAATGGACTTCCGCTTGCTGGTGCCGCCCCTTGTGGTACTCCGCCCTGTGGTTGTGCAGGCTGAACGTTTACACGCTCAATCTTGTAGCCACGTACCGATGTAAACCAATCCTGTGTACCATCTCTCTTCGTAGCTTGGTATGACTCGACATCGAAGAACAACTCAACGACATCACCTTGCTTGAATGAGTCGGGAATGGAAACGTGCTTGCCACTGAACTCAAAGATGATGTGCTTCTCGTAGCCACGTTCGCCTGTCAGACCGTCGAAACGAGTTGCGTCCAACATCACTCTTCTCTTCTGGAATGGTTCTTTACCTTGCCTCTGAATGGACTGAGTAGGTTCGATGTACTCAATCTTACCTTTGTATGAATTTGCCATAATACTTAATAAATATATAAATTAAACTTTAATTAAACTACTTTCTTCTTTGTGATACTAAGGGATGGCTTTACGATGATAACCTTCTTGTACTTCTTCAACAAAGCATCATAGGTCTCTTCATCGTCAGCATCGAAAGCCTTTGTGTCAAGCGTGATTCTCTTGGACTCAGCCTTCACGGAATAGGTGCAGTTGGCTGTCTTGATGGTGGTCTCGTTAGAATTAACCATACCCTCGTAGATAGCTGCCTTCAGCTCCTTTTCTTGCTCTTGCAACTTGGCTATACGCTCTTGAATGTCTAGAAGAGCTACCTCATTGTCCGCAATATAGAGAGGTATCTTGTTCTCATCATCGAAGAGACGACCCTCCTTCTCGCAACGGAACAACTCTTCAACATCGCTATATGGTCTAGGCTCGCCCAACTCTATCAACTTGGAAATCGTCCCTCGCTTGGTATCATCCCTAAGCCACATACAACAGATTCTAGTTACCTTCAAGTGAGGATTCAACTTCTCAAATCCGTACTTGTACATCGAGTTCTGCCAACGAACATAAGCCTTGTTGACGGAATACGTGCCCTTGATGTCCCAAATCTCCACCTCGTCCTCGGGTGCTCCGTTCTTGTGCATAACCAAGTCCGCTGCGCTTGCGTGGTCGTCTCCAATCATCATCACATACTCGCTGCCTACAATCTCGTAACCTAGGTTATTAATGAGGTCAACGAAAGCCTTTACACAATCCAAGGTTGGAGCGACACCCAAGGAAGCAACCAACTCCACTTGTTCGTGGATAACAGTGCCCTTGTCGGCTGCGTGCTTCAAGGTCTCCTCATCGACACCATTGTACATATCGGGGAAGACAAGTGTATGCAACAAGCCTGTAATACCCGTAATCTCACGTCCCTTGTAAAAATATTGGTGTGTGGAGTCTACATATTCGACTCCACTTTTGTTCAATGTTATCATGTTATTCTAAATTTGTTCTGTATTGTGTCAACGCTGCCAAGAAGTCCTTGTGTTGCTTAAACTCTGGATAGGCATTATAGATAGCCACTAAGTCATTCTTGCTTTGCGCAAGCTCCATTTTCTTGTAGGCGCATTTAAGTTTGAACTCATCGGAGACTTGCAAGTCTGGGAAACCGTTCCAAACTCTATCCACATCCTCCCATACTTGCGCTTGCTGCAACTGAGGGTAGGCGTATTGCTTTTGCTCTTGAATGTTCTCATCCTTGTCCTCCTCGCTCTTAGGAGCGGGCTCGGAATGTCCGTAGTCCTCGTTCTGTTTCTTGCACCAATCCAACATCTCTTGCTCTGTCATACCATAATAGTAACGAACCAGATTGATTTGGTCTTGGATAATCAGCTTTGAGATAGCTCTGTTCGCATATTCGATGTAGCCAACGTGAAAGGTTGTCTTCAACTTACCTGTATTACTATACTCTATTTGCGGATTGATATTCACTATCATTCTCTTGGGAGCGGTGTACAATTCTCGTCCAATGCCCAAGCAAGTGCAAGCTCGCTTGAATGCGTCCGATGCGGTGCTCTTCTCCTTCTCGGTGTTATTCGGAGTACCAACGTCTTGTTTGTCTACCCAACCAATACCTTCCTTATAGACCGACACCGTGCAATAGAGGTTTCCACCGATAATCTCATGCTTGCGCTTCCAGCCATAGATACCGAATTTCTCGTCCAAACGTCTCATATCGCAACGTGCGTCCTTGTAAATAAGCAAGGAGCACCAATTTGGGCACTTGGTGTTTCCACCTTGACCGACACGGCACTCAATCTCGTCCGCATCAAGAGTACGGAACTCGTAATCCTTCAGTTCTTCGTTCTTCCCTTTTACAGGCTTCTCTGTCTTTTGCTCTGCCATAATATCAACTTTTTAAATGATTTTCTTCAATTGCATAGAGACTAGCATCTCATTAATCTCAGATAGGGAGTAATACCTTGGAGAATTAACCTTCTCACCAACGAACTCCGATACTAGGCGATTCTTGACCCATCTGTCTAGGTCTGCCTTCCTGAAGCCCTTCGATGCTATGTAATTCTCTGCTTCAACCCTACGAACTTTTTTCGGTCGCAAACCAACCTCAAACTGAGCGTCCATGCGCCCTGCTTGAAAAGCAGTCGATACCAAGTCCTTAATGTCGCTTAGTCCCATTTTCTTATTATCTTTAGCATTCAGACAACACCAACGTCATTGTCGGTCATTGTTACAGTTTTTATGGTGTGTCTCACCATTATTTTTACATTTCTGCTTAAAATACTTTAAATCCAATCAGTTTTAACCTTAAAAAACTTGCAAGTTTCAAGATTAATTTATATATTTGCAACGTTATTAATGGTTACGAGTGCAAAGGTACAAACAAATATTGAAACCTGCAAGGTTTTTAATGTTTTTCTTTGCTCCTTTAACGTTTTTTACATAAGCGTGAGCACTCACACATTATTATATTAAGTTAAACATACGCCTAATGCGTATTAATTGATTAAGTTATGAGTAGTGCATACGAAAGACTGAAGGAAGTAATCACCGAGTTGGGATTCACTTCCGAGCAAACTTTCTCCGAGACCGTGGGACTTGGATGTAGTTTTATGAGTAGAATGACGAACAATATTACGACCAAGAGTCTAAATAAAATTCGTGAGAAATTCCCACAAGTCAATCCGCTCTATATCAGAGAGGGCATTGGGGGTATGTTCACGGAAGTTCCCGTAGATAGTTCCAAGGAGTCCATAAGGGCTAGGTTCTTCCAATACCTTAGGTATAAAGACATAACCAAGGCTGAGTTCATACGAAAGACTGGTCTCAGTGTTGGTTTTCCTTCTGCAAGAACTAAAAGCGGATACACGACATCGACACAAATCAAGGTTCATTCCGTTTACCCAGACTTCAACCTAACATGGCTTATGTATGGTGTCGGCAATATGTTGCTTGATAAGTCTGTTGACGTAGAGAAACTTATGAGCGATGGAAAGGACTACCGTAAGCGCATCTTGCTTTTCTGTGAAAAAATTGGCATCTCCAAGACTAGATTTCTCCAAGAGTGCAAGATTTTCAAGAACACGATTATGCTTCTTCCAGCAAAGCCAACGGAGTTCATTCTAAACAAGATTGCAACTGCCTACCCTCAGCTTAACTTGGATTGGCTGACTTACGGAGAGGGGAATATGTTCAAGGACAATGTTTTGGTGTCGGAGAGCAACGTGGCGATGGTTCCGCTCGTTCCACAAGTGGCTCAAGAAGGATACTTGGGTAGCTATGCCGACTCTGAATATATCTCCAAGTTGCCTACTATCCCAATAGTAAAGATGGACAAAGACAAATATATAGCTTTCGAGGTTAGCGGAAACTCTATGGATGATGGTTCTTCTAGAGCATACCAAGATGGCGATATTGTCATTTGCAAGGAATGCCCAACAGAAATCATCAAGTGCAACGGACTCAATACGAAGAATAAGGAGTTTGTCATCGTACATAGATTGGGAATACTTCTGAAACGTATAGACAACTTGGACTTGAACGAAGGAAAGATTACTCTCCATTCATTCAACCCAACGTATAATGACATCATCCTAGAACTTGAATACATCAAGCAAATTTGGGTGGTGGAATACCAACAGAAAAAGAAGAAATGATATAAAGAAAATTACGTATTTTTACGCAGATGGTCTGACAAAAATGTCGCAAAATTGCCGCAAAATGCTTTTTTAATTAACAGATAACAATCTGTGTGTCAATACACCCACTATTGTTTCAATGTACAGCCTTCTAAGCTGTGGGTCTTGGGTTCGAACCCCAACGGAATCACAACCAAAAATGCACGAAAAAATGGTGGGTTAATCGAAAGATTATCTCACCATTTTTCGTTTAAACAGCTATAAAACAAGCGTTTACGGAATGGCTTAGATAGATTAGAATACATCTTTAAGTAAATAGGCATTCTTTGAACAGCATTCTACAAGTGACAGAAAAGTGCCACAAGTAAAGACAAAAATTGCCGCAAAATTGCCGCAATTTGGCAAAAATGTCGTAAAATTGCCGCAAAATATTGTAAACTTAATTAGAAAAATCATGGCTACAGTAACATACGAATTTGGCAAACCAAAGCAAGACAAAACAAGAAAAGTCTCCATCGTTATCTCACACAAGGGACAACGCAAACGCATTCCTACAAGTATATCACTCTCTGATGACGACATCACAAAGAGCGGTAAGATTGCTTCTCGCAAAGTTCAGAAGATTATAGACGACAAGCTGAACGAAATCAAGGATAAGCTTTATGATTTGGAAGTTGACCTCATGGGCAATGCTGTGGACGTAGATTGGATAATGGCGAACCTCTCCAAAAAGGAGGGTACGCTTGACTTCTTCGAGTTCGCAGAGAAGTGGATAGAAAAATCCACCAACAAGGGAATTAACAACTATAAAATCACGCTAAATTCCTTGGAACGTTACAATGGTTGCCGCAAGCTCCCATTCTCCGTAATTGACTATAGCTTCTTGGACGGCTACAAGAGATTCTTGGACGGACACCCAAGAGCTCAATCCCTTTACCTCGGAATAATGCGACACCTCTTCAATGAGGCTATCCGAGAATATAACACTGGGTTGAAGAAGATAATAGAGAACAACCCTTTTGATAACTTCAAGATACCTAGGGATATTCCCCAGACCAAGGATAGGGTTATAAGCGAGGAGAACTTGGTAAAGGTCTTCAACTTCAAGGGAACTCGCAGGGTTGCAATGGCTAGGGACTGCTACATTCTCTCCTTCTGTCTCATCGGAATGAACTCGGTAGACTTATACAATTGCACAGACTACAAGAATGGCATATTATCCTATGACCGTTCCAAGACAAAGGATAAACGTGCCGACAACGCACACATCGAGGTAATAGTACCAGACATCATTAAGAATCTCTTCAAGAAGTACAAGGGAACATCTAGGGTCTTCGATTTCTCCAAAAGATACTCGACACCTCAGAACTTCAACAAGAATATCAACAAGGGACTGCACACGATAGCGGACGAATTAGACATACCTCGCTTCGATTTCTATTCTGCCAGACATACTTGGGCATCCATAGCGAGAAACAAGCTCGGAATAGACAAGTACACCATCCACGAGGCTCTCAACCATGTATCTGACATTAGCGTAACTGACATATACATTCAGAAAGACTATTCAATAGTTAACAAGGCGAACGAAAAAGTGATGATGTACTTCGAGAACTTGATTAAGCAAGCAAATCAATAACACGCAAAAAGGCAGGGTTTTAACACTCTGCCTTTCTTTATTCGATTCCTTTCTGTAATTTCTTTATCTCAGCAAACCTATAAACCATCTTGCCATCAACTTCCTTCAGACCAAAGAACATCGTGGCGGGACGCACCCATATCTGTTTTTCACCATATATCGCTTGGTATACAACCATTTGTTCCAAGGTTTCACTATTCTTGGCGATACATAACAACTTGTATATCCCTCCATTGAAGTGTCTGTAGTATTTATCCGTCATAGCTCTTCTAACTTTACATCTATAGTACGTTCTTGTTCTGTTTTGTCAGAACCACAGATTTTAAACGTCTTGGTTTTTAGAGAAATATCCATAACTCCAATATCTGTTTCTCCCTCAAAATTATCTATCAAATAGAATATTTTACTTTCGAGTTCTTTTTTCTTCTTTCTAATCTCCTTTATATCCATACTACTCATTTTTAAGTGTTACATACTTCATCTTAGCGAAACGAAAGGATTCATAATCAGGTGCTTGGTCATATTCTACTTTCCAATTTAGCACCAAGATACAGCCTGCATCGGTATAGAAACCTAATATAAGGTACTTCTCTTCAACGTAGCCTGCAACGTATGCACCAATATCCTTTCCTTTGTACAAGACCTTGCGACCATTGTACTTCTCATAAAATTCCTTGTTAGTCATACTACTTGAATTTAATCACGAAATACTCCTTGTCCCAGAACTCATCGGGACACCAACCCTTCTTTGGCTTCCCGATGCTGATGCTCTCGATTTCCTTCTCAACTCTTGGCTTGTCGTCTCCGTAGCCGTTGATGAAGAAAACGTGGGTATAAGGACGATACAGCACCTCTCCACAATGTGTTTCTGCTGCCACATCATAGGGAACTTCGCAGTTGGTGGTTAAACGCTTTATCCAATGCGGCTTTATCTCCCGATATTCCTCAATCTTATCGCCAGCAGCAATCATGTCAAACCACTGCTTGCTGACTGTGAGGGTCAAAACTTTCTTTTCCATACGCTTTACTTGTTAATCAGTTCGTACACATTTTCAAGCTCATCGGTGGATAGCTTGTCGAGAGGATAGCTTTTAATCTTATTAATGAGCATATCACGCTTATTCTCTTCCTCAACCTTGGCTATCATTTCTTCGGTAGCTCTGATGATTGAAGATGAGTAATATCCTATATGTCCAGTGCTAAATCCGTCTGCTTTGCGGAACTTTTCTCCATTGACTATAACCAAAGTCTTAGTCAGCCTCTCCACCTTGCAAACTTTCTTGCAATATCGGCTATAGAGGATAACCTTATCTCCTACCTTAATATCTTCTAAATTCTCCATACGCTATTTCTTTTCAAATGTTATACAAATTCCAATTCCCCACCACAGCCAATTCACGGATAGGCAAAAATGGGGTTGTGCGCTTATAATGTCGTGTCTTGTAATAGCCAACAACGGATAGGCAACGAACTGCCATCGTGTACTTCTTGGTTTTACAACGTATGCTTGCGTGTGTATTATCTTATACTTTCCCATATACTCTGCTTTTAATGTATGTTTTAATATCTATTTTTGTCTTATCATTGAAAATTTTCATTGCTTTTCTCTGACCTTTGGCACCTCCAACCAACAGAGATGCGTTCGATAAATTCTCTATGATATGATTAACACCCTCAAGAAACTCATCGTAAGGCTTATTTTGAATTGCATCGTATGCTATAATGGCGTTTGCAGTCATCATCAGCAATACGTCTTTCTGTTTTCTATTCGTTAAGAGTTTCATCCTTCCACCTCCTCCCAGTCTGTTGCGAAAATAGTCTCTGGAAGTAACCATAAAACTGGTGTAGCTTTTCCTACGC
>ERZ1034897.14-NODE-14-length-121636-cov-39.376778_pt1 | contig 121636 bp, 102 predicted proteins | sample MGYA00520629_ERZ1034897 | MGnify/ENA primary metagenome ERZ1034897 (study PRJEB33766, sample SAMN09781789) | gut metagenome | biome: gut microbiome | host: Homo sapiens | place: Madagascar | study: EMG produced TPA metagenomics assembly of the PRJNA485056 data...
AAATTTTTTAAGTGTTTAATATATTGACAAAATCTTGACAAGATTGTACTATATCAGCAGTTGTTTTATTTTTATATATTTAATAATTATGATTGCTGTTTATTGTATATTGCTTGTGGTTTGTACATTTATTTATCTTGGTTTGTTAGAAATGACAAATAAGGTAGAATATGAAAACCGTTATAAAGAAGATGAAAAAACATCTTGGAAAATAACAAAATGGTATGTAATAGCAATGGTTGTAATAACAATTTATTGTTTTTGTGTACGTTAATATAAAAAAGTCTTTTAGCTGACATGCGGCTAAAAGACTTTTTTAGTTATCAGTTTTCTTGCCGAAAACCACATATAAATGCTGTATTTAATGATAAAACGTTAGATAACACCACTCTCAAAATTATAAAAATGTAACAATTTAACTATATCAAATCGTGAATATTGTATTCGTCATAGCCTTCGTAATAATAGCTGACATCAATACCTTTCATAAATATTTCACGTTCATTGATTTTATTTGTAAGGGCATTTTGCAGCAAATGTTTGATTTCTATATCTTTAATCGGACTTCTTTCCATAGCGGAAAGATAATCGGCTTTATCAATTTTATTCCAATCCACGACTTTTTTCAGTTCTTTTTTGAAGATTAAATCAAGCCAGATTCTAGTCGCACGCCCGTTTCCCTCTCTAAACGGGTGAGCAACGTTCATTTCCACATATTTTTCCACGATTTCATCAAAATTTGATTGCGGCATTTTATCTATTTGCTTTAGGGATTGCGCTAAATACATAACCGGAGCAAACCGAAAATTGCCTTTAGCAATGTTGACGGTGCGTAGCTTGCCGGCAAAATCGTAAATATCTTCAAACAAATACTTATGAATTTGTTTCAAACCGGCAAAAGTTCCTACTTTTATATTCTCAATTTTTCCGCTGTCAAAGAGCTTTTTAGCCTTAATTTTACTTATTTTCTCTTCAGCTTTATTGAGTTCTACTTGGTCTGTGATATTTAATTTATTTTCTAAAACCATATCAACACCTTTAAAATCTTTAGAACTTATAGCCTAAATTGAACAGATAGTAAACATTGCTCTTTTGTTCGAGCGGGGCGTTTATCGCAGCGCTTAGCGAAAGTTTTTTATAGTCGTACTGCGCTTTCATTGTCAGCAAACCGCTGTTACGCTGTAAACGATTACTGTTAATTTGATAAGAACCAAGCATATTGTCCATGGTCGCCATTGTTGAATATTTATTGCCAAATTCATGGAAATAGCGTCCGCCGGCAGTTAATAAAACAGATTGTTCTTTGCCGAGTTCAAATTCTTTTTTAATATCCATACCAACAACAGATTGAATAGACGTAACTTTATCGCTATCGGCTTTAAGTCCGCCGTTATTTTCTTTTAAGTCGTCAACGTTTACTTCGGTAATATTAGCACCGACAACAGGCTCAATTTGCGCAACATCAATATCTATAGTTTGGCGCGCCTCAGTGTCAACACCATAGTAGTAGTTGGTTAAATCTGCCTTATAGGCTTTATCTACGCCGCTGCGGCTGTAGTGACCTTTGCCAAAGCCGACTTTAGGTTTAGCCATAGCGCGGAAATTATCGTTAGTGTAAGTCAGCGGAGCAAAAACTTCCAGCACATTGTTATAACGAGATGAATCATCATCAAAATCACTATCGCTGCGAGCCGCCGCCACACCAAAACCGGCGCGCCAGTTGTTGGCAATTTGATAGTCGCTGAAACCATAAACGGCTGTCACCTTATCTTTGTAGCCGGAAACATTGTTTTTGTTATCAAACTCTTGTTGATAAGCCATAACATTAACTTTAGCTCGGTTGATTTCATCGGTTTGCGCTAAAATATCATCATTAGCCGCGCGGTTAATATTTGAAAGCAAATCCAAGTCTTGTTTTGCCAAATTTGGAATCATACTAAAGCCAAATTCGCGGTTTATTGCCAGATTAAACGCAGAAGCATGAGACGCGCCTTTTAAGGTGTTGAAAACGCCCTCGCCTTTTTGCTTTGTATAGTTTGTGCTCAAATATGTCGCCAGCTCTTTATCAGCAACAGTTTCAGCAAATGATTTCATTGTCATAATCACACCTGTGTTGCCGGATTCGTCGGCAGATTTTTCTGCGTTAAACATATAAGAACCGGAAATCACATTTAAACCTTCGTCTTTACCAATAAATGAGTTATCATTGCGATAAGTTGTTTCAAAGCCGTTTTGAGTTATGTCAGCATCTGCAACAACATTACCTTTAAAGCTTTTTGCTTGATAAGAACCGTTTTTACTGATTACAATTTTGCTATTTTCAGATGCAGCGGAATCAAAATTCATAACCGTATCGGTTTTAACCACGCCGCTATTTTTGAATACTCCACCTGATTTTACTAAAATTCCTGCAGAAAGTGATGCGGTACTACTGGTGGTTGATTTTTTATCTTCCACCTTTCCAATATATTGACCAGCTCCGTTTACAAAATCAACGATACCGGTATTTTTAGCCGTTCCATTTTCTTTTACTATAATAGCATATATATTGCTGCTTCCTACCCCAGTATTTTGTCTTAGACCATCAACATGAATAGTTCCGCTGTTGGTAAATTCACCACTTTCTACCAAAACCGCGCTTGGTGTATTATTGCTATCCTCTCCTTTACCAAACATATATATTTTTCCGCTGTTTGTTGCCGAGCCATTTTTTATACGAATACCATAGCCGCTTTTTATTCCTTCGCTATCCACAACAAAACTATCACCGCTGGCTGTGCCGCCAGAAACTATAGTTCCGCTGTTGGTGAATTTTCCGCCTTCAATATAAACACCGGTGCTGTTATCGCCTTTTATCCAAATTTTACCTTCATTAGTGGCCGATGCTCCGGAGCTGGAGCTGCTGCTCTCGGAAGAAGTTGATGATATATATATGCCCGTGCTGTCGGTATAATTTTTACCTATAGTTATAATACCACCGGTACCATTTGTGAATTTTGCATTACCAGTAAGGTTTACGCCTTTACCAGTAAGGTTAACGTCTTTACTAGATGAAGAGTTCATATCAATTTTACCGTTATTTTTAATTTCACCGCCGCTGGCGTCAATACCGATATTATTTGAACCGTTCAAATTTATGATGTTTTCATTTGTGATTTTGCTGCTATCACCGGCTATTATACCTGTTCCGCCTTTAGAATTTAAATTTATAGTTCCATTATTGGTTACAGTTCCGCCTTTTGATGCGTCTATCACCGTCCCGCTGTTTGAAAGTGTGAGTTCTGACGATTTATCTATAGTAACAGTGCTGCCGCTGGCAAGTCTTGCTAAAGTGCCTTGATTGAGCGTTTGCCTTGTTTTTAAAGTTAAATTACCAGAAACATAATAGAAAGACATTGTTGAAGCAGCATTTGGATTACAATCTTCTCCACCTGTGCAGACCTCAACAATTCCTGGGTTTTCGATGGTTGCTTTACCGCTGATTTGAAAGGCCACTGCGTTTGTGCCATAAATTCTAATTAAATTATTTTTAATTACCGCTCCGGTTTGTCCCTCGCCGTTACCTTTTGAATAAATACCAATATTGTTGTCGCCGTAAACATTGATAATACCATTGTTATATAAATAACTGTTTCCGGTAGCGTAAAGACCAAATGAGTTATGGCCTTTTACATTAATCACGCCGGTTTCATTGTTGATAACGCTGGAAATACTGGTAGAAACGCTCGCCATACCAACGGAATAACCGGATTCAACATTTATTGTTCCGGCATTGGTTATATTCGCCGTGATAATAGTGTCACTGCCCAAATACATACCGGCGTTTACAAAGTTATTGCCAACATTATTATTTTCTGAATTGGAAATTAGGTCGATAGTTCCGCCGTTATAAGCAGTTCCTTGCTTTGTTTCCACCGACATGGCTGCAGAATTTGCGGTTACCAATCTTATTTGACCGTAGTTTTCAATTCTTTCGGTTCCGCTTGAAGTTGCGCTAGCCGAAGGAGATTTTGTGCTCATAATGTGTTGAGTAATGTTTAAATTATATGAATCTGCGGCTAAACCTGAATTGTCTGAATCTGAGTTGCTGCCGGAAGATGAATTATCACCTCCGGTAGAAGAGTTTGCAGTTGCTTCATAATATATGGTGCCGTTATTTATCAGATTGCTGTAATTACCGCTGAAAATTTTGGTCCCTATTGCGCTTTTATAAACATTAATTGTGCCGTCATTTTGCAAAATTGTACCGCCGCTGAAGTCATTTTTCATAGCCACGGATTCAGAAGAATATATGTCAATAACGCCCTTGCTGCCATTGGTTAAACTTGTTAAAGTACTGTCGCCGGAACCATAGATACCTATGTTTTTTGTATAATATGTATTATCTTCCGAACCTAAGCGTATTTCGCCGTTATTAATTACTTTACCGCCGTTATATGAGGCCATGCCATAGCCGTTGCTGGCTTTCAGCTCAATGGTTTTATTATTGGTGAGGGTTGGCTTGTTTGTGGTATATAATCCAGAAACGGTGCCGTTGCCTTCCACCGCAATCATACCATAAGTTATTCTTGAGTTTGCGGCATTTGTGTTGATTAAAATGTTTTTATTATTTGTTATTGCTCCGCTGTGTACAGACTGCATACCTGCGGCCACGGCAACATTGCTGCTAGACGAGCTAGAAGAAGAGTTATCGGTTAACACAATTTTTATAGTGCCGTTATTTTCTGCTGTTGTATTAGTGTCCGAACGCATACCTACAATACCACCCAGGCCTTTGCGCAGAGTTTTGGTGGTGTCAAAAGTGTAATTTCCGGTATAGCCAAGCTCGATAGTGCCTTTGTTATTTAAAACAGCTTTATCGGCGCGCTGAATGTTTTTGGAACCGTTCATAAAACCGTCGTCCAAATAGCTGCCCATACCGATAAGATTTACTTTTATTTCAGAGCTAAGTCCGCCGTCACCGGCGCTTAGCTTTATTTTACCGTTATTATTAGCTGTTGTTTTTTCGTTTACGGCGGTAGAACCTGTATTTAATATCATTGTTTCCATACCGACAAGAGTTCCGGAAACAGCAGTAGAAGATGTAGTTGTTGTAGCTTCGGCAGATAAAATACCGCCAATGATATTACCGCTGTTGTTGGTTTTTTTATCGGTTTCTTTAGTCGGATCTGTACTGGCTTTTATAGCTGTTCCTTGTATATCTCCGTTATTATTGATAGTTGAAGCGCTATCAGCATACATACCTATAACCAGATTATTTTCATCAAAACCGGAAAAGTTTAAATCAATACCGTTTGTGGCTGAGTTATTAATAACTCCTTCGCCGTTATTATGGGCATTAGAATGGTTGCTGGCAATCATTCCGATAGAATTGTTGAAAGCGTCAACATTTATATATCCGCCGTTTATCACATTACCTTTGGTCACAGCGGCCATACCTGCGGCACCAGAGCCGACTTCTATTTTTGAATTTTCTGAGTTGGCGTATGAACCATTATTTATAGCTTCCAAACCAATATTCAAAGATTTTCCGGCTTCTACGACATTTTTATTAAAATTAATTTGGGCTGTTTTTTTCAAATCAGTGTTAGAAACTTTCAATAAACTGTCCTTATTAATTGCTGATGAACCGCTTACATTTTTGGTGCTTGAAGAAATATTTTCACCAATATAATTGTAGCTTTCTTTTTCTCCGCTGCTGCTGCCACCGCCGCCGCCACCGCTCATGGCTATTGCGGCAATACCTCCTCCTAAAGCAAGACCGCCTAAGAGCCACCAAGTTGTCGGAGAAATTTTATATTCTTCTTTCCCCATAGTTCCATAAGCTTCACGAGGTGTAGCCGTAACCGAAACAGCTTTTGACGAGTTTACAAAATTTTCATAATAAGCAATTCTTTGTACACAAGGGTGACGAGGGTTAGCTCCTGCAGCGCGAAAAGCGTTATAGGTGTAGGCGTCACGGTGCTGAGCGGCCACACATAAGCCGGTATCGCCGTTTTGGTTGACGCTATCTATGTTCATACCTCGTCTTACAGAGGCGCGTAAAGCTTCAACATCACCATTTTGCGCTAAGTTATACATTTTAGAAAAAGATAACGGCGACAGGTTATAGGCATAAACCCTTGACGGTGTAACAGATATACTGAAAGACGCCAAAGAAATTAAACCAATGGTTTTGATTAAAAGCTTATTTTCAAACATATTAAACCTCGTTAAAAACAAAAATTTACTTCATTCTAAATTAAAGAATTTAAATTTTGATTAAGGTACAAGGCGGAAGATAAATAAAAATGCTCTGTTTCACATGAAACAGAGCCGAGTAATTAATTTTTATTAGTTGTATTAATTGCAATTTTTTTGAATTTTTGTTTTTCAACCTGAGTTTTAGGTATCAAAACAGACAGCACGCCATTAGCATAGGTTGCGGCTGCGTTATCATAAGCCAAATCCCAAGGCAAAGGGATAGTTCGCTTAAACATACCGTATGAAATTTCGGAAAAATAAGAGTTTTTTGCCGCTGCGGTGTTGGTGTTTTTCTTTTCGCCGCTGATAGATAAATATCCGTCGGCAGAAATTTGTAAATCAATATCGTTTTCGGCAATTCCCGGAAGCTCGGCTGTGACATTTATAGAATCTTTATTTTCAACAACTTGAATACGAGGTTCTAAATCTTCAACCAAATTTTCTGGCATATCAGTATAATTCCAAAAATAATTCATAAAGTTGCTAAAATCGTTGTTGTTATGATTATAAGCAGCTGTTTCGCTATGGCGGCTGCGGCTGTTGGTGCCGCTCGCCGTCAAATTTTTCATATCAAAACCTATTTGCTGATAGAAATTTCATCAATTTCTTCCATTTCCGAAGCTGAATTGCAGCCACAGCCGCAACCGCCTTTAGAAACTGTTGGTTGTGCTTTTTGAGATGATTTTTTGTTATCATAAGATTTTGATTCTTTTTTCATTTTTTTCTCCTCTTAATTTGTTTCAAAAACATAACATTTTGCTGTTACGTTCAAAAAGATAAGGTCTATTTGCTCAAATCAAAGATAACCGTTTGGGTAGATTTTTTTGCTTTCATGATAACTTTTTTCGGTAGCTTGCAGATAATGTCAAATACGCTAATAATATTTTGGTTATGAATGCTTATTCGTTAAAAATTGAAAATGTTTGCAAAATCTCTTGCCTTTTATTTGATAAAAAACTAAATAAATTATGTAACGAAAGATATTTAAGGATAATTAAATGAAAAAAGTTTTTTGTTTCCATTGTCAAAAAGATATAACTCCGCTAAAAATTTGGAAATGGCAATTTTGCCCGCACTGTTTTCATCGTACGGAAGATAACGGTGATGGTTTGTATTTGGTTTGTGATAAATGCGGAGCTAATATTCCCGTAAATTCATTTTATTGCTTAAAATGCGGACATGGTGTAAATGGTCACGCTGACAATGATATGATAATGATGCTACCAGAAACAAAAAATTGGGCGCAATGGCTCAAAGAAATTGCTTTATTTGTTTTTTCTATCATTTTAGCCGCGGGAATACTTTATTTGTCGTTTTACTTTATATTTGTTGTTTTGGCATTTGCGCTGGTTTTGGGACTAGGGTGCTTTATTTACAGCGGATTTAGTCGTAAAAAGTTTTAGAATACAAAAAAAGACCTCAAAAAAGAGGTCTTTTTTATATCAACTAATAACACATAACCGCGACAAAAGCGCTGGCAAGTGAGGCTATACCAAAAAATATAGCCGGAATTTTTGTTCTGTTGCCGTTATATGCATCAATGCCAAAACAAACGGCAAATAACAAACATACAACGGTCAAAGCGCTAAACATAGCAAAAAAGATGTGATCTTCTTTTGGTGGAACTGGTTTTTCAGCCTCCTCTATTACCGGAGCACTATATACCGGCGTTGATTTTGTGACTGGATTTTGCTGTAAAACTAGCTCTTCCGCTTCAACCTTTTTCATTTCGGAATTGAGTGTAAAGTTTTGCATAAAAACAAAACCTAAAACACCAACGACTAAACCGAAAATGAATACGATTAAAATATAAAAATTCTTCATAAGAATAAGTTTAAAAGATACATAATAATTGAAATGTACCAAGAGTTTAACTTTTTTTTGTCAAAAAGTCAATAAAAACAGGTTGTTTTTTTTAAGTTTTTTAAATATTGAATAAAAATTAAAAAAATGCTATAAAAAGTATAGTTAATAAATGAAAAGGATTTTTTTGATGACGTATAAATTTATATATTTTTGTTTATGTAGTGTTGTTTGCGTATTTTCTGTGCAAGCGCAGGAATTTGATGTTAAAAAAGCCGTGCAAGAAAAATTATCTGAGCCGGATATTAATGAAATGTTGGACAATAGTTTTGATGTCAGCGATGTTAACTCTGATGGATATATTTCTGAAAATGAATTTAGTTATTTAGTAAACAGCGTGGATATAGACTTGAATTTACAAGAAAGTGAAAAAGCACAGAAAAAAGCTAGATTGAGGGAATATTTTAAGCAATTTGATAAAAATAGCGATTCTCGGTTGAGTAAAGATGAATATATGGCACTTTTGCAAAAAGAAACAGAATATGAAGCGCAAGAGCGGATAAAAAAAATGCAGGATATGGCAAATAAATCTCCTCAAGAAATGATAAATGATTTGAAAGAAAAAATGGAAAAAACAAAGACAGCTTTGGATAAATTTAATAGTATGTCAACAGAAGAGCTGTCTAATAAATTTATAAACAATATTTCTAATAATATTGCCGAAGAAAACTATTTTCAAATGGATAAAGACAAGAACGGTTGTGTAACCGAAGATGAATATGCTGAATATATGGTTGTTTTTGCTAAAAATACAGATAACTTTACTGAAGATAATTTGAGTAAAGATGATTGGCGAGAGCTTTATCAAGATGAGAAAAAAGCTAAAGAAAACTGCTTAACTAAAGAAGAATATGTGCGCAATTTTAATGAAATACCAAATTTACCAAGCGAGCAAGCTTTTCCAGAGGAAAAATAAACCGTATAAAGCGCATATTTATGCCTTTAGTAGGTGATTAGGTTTGAGCTTTTATTTTATGTTCTATCCAAGCTTTTCCAATGTTTTCTTTCTTATTTATTGTAGGGTTCTGATTTATATTTATCTAACATATAGCATCAGTTAATCATAATTCCACCTTGCTTAACTAAAGAAAACAAAAAATCCCTTGCAAATCAATGAATTGGTGCTTGAAAGAAAAGACTGGTTGGTAAAGTCAGCGGTAGTTATGGAAAGCGCATAGTTTTTGATAGAGGAGAAACAATATTATAAAATATCTTATTTCCATTGTGATTATTGTGAAGTTATTTATTTACTTTTTCCTCAATTTCATTTAGTCTGAACTCAAAATTAAGTGGCTGATTTAATAAGGAGTATGCAATGCGGAAATTGTTTTTAATTCTAAGTGTTTGCTTGACTTTGGTGGGATGCGCGTTTCCGCAAACGCCGAATGAGAGCGACCTGTTGCGCGCCAGCCGTCAGTTTCGTCCAGCATTGTTTAACAGCGGCGCCCGCGGAGTGGTTATTACCTCTTTATCGGACAATGTGTCCGATGATGGGTTCTTTGGCGCCAATTATAACGATATTGTCGCTTTCAAAAATATAAAAACAAATGAAGTTTTTTATATGAGTACCATCTTGGACGGCAACAAATATGATACGGCGATGCTGCCGATAGGGGCATACGAGGTAACCAACCTTTATTTGCAATATATCTATACAACGACTGAACAGTATGGCAATACCCAAGTCGTCCGCACGGTGGTAGAAACAGATGAACATTATGAGGGCAACAGCAAAATCAGATTTACGGTGCGCCCGCAGGAAGTGACCTATATCGGACATTTTGCATTGACAAAAACGGATAATGAGGTTTCAGCAGACGGACATGTTAAGGCGAATTCTTTCAGCATAACGGACAAATCTGATGAAATTTCAGATAAGCAGAAAATGGATTGGCAAAAAGAATTCGGCCAAAATTTTGTTGTCAGATTGGCAAAAGTTCAATAGGAGAGCGCAGATGAAAAAAGTCTTATTAGTAATTGCGATGATTGTTCTGACATCTTGCAGCACCACTATCGGAAATGAAAAATTGGCAGACAGCCGCATCAGTATAGAAAACCAAATGGTCGGCGTTTCTTCTAAAACAGACGCAAGAGAAAAATTCGGAACGCCGAATCTTGTGTTTCAGAAAAACAATTTGGAATATTATGAATATCGAAAAATATATGGTGCCGGAAGATACCCTTGGTTGATACCGCTCATTGGCTGGGTTATGTCATGGTTCCAAGATAATTATACTTTTGAGGAAACAAATCTGTTTATCGGATTTGATAAATCTGGCAAAGTCGTCGATTATGATATTATCCAATCCGGCGGCACAATGTAAAAGCCCAACAGAACGGTAAATAGAAAATTCAACGTTGGAGCTTTAATTTATCAGACTGCTTGATTTTACGGGCATTTGCTCAAAAAGTCTGATAGAAAATGAAAAAATGGTATTTTATGGAACGGAATTACCGGACTTTACGAGAGTCAGTTATACCAACAAAAAAAGCACCTCAAAAGGTGCTTTTTATCAAATGGTGCGCGATACTATGCAGTTATCGGACTAAAAACTATGATGATTTTAAGCTTTTGAGTAGGAAAATTGAAATATTTAGAGAAAAGCAGAAAACTTAACCATTTTGTTTTTTATTTTGATAAAATTTTAGTGTGTTTAAATCAACTTTTGATATATTATTATAAGTTGGTTTATATGGGGATTTTGTATTGTGGGCTTTTATCTTATTACGCAAACTTTCAATTTTTTTTGATGTTTCATCTCTCGTGTTGTAAAGTTTTTGTTCTTTTATCGAGATACGATAATCTCCCCAAACCATTTCATTAGCACTCTCTGGTGCTGTTCTCTTACCGATAGCTGGATCATAGACAACTTTGCCCTTAAGCCTAGATACATTCAGATCCCTAATTTGTTCTTGTGAACAATATTTAATGGGAATATCAGTAGTATACAGCAAAGTTCCGTTTATATCTACATTATCTTTGTTTGCTGCGACAGCTTGTATTAATTTATCATAATTATTTTTGTATGAGGGAGAATTAGAACATAGATAATTATTTATAGCTTGAGTTCTATAGGAATTATTTGCATTTGTGCTGTCTACTTTTTCTGCAATCTTTTTTCCTGATGAATTAACATATTCAATTATTGGGCATTTAGCTTCATCATCCCATCCAAGTTTATTAACAATACTTTTTTCACCTAAAGAATTTTCTATTTCAAAATTTACATTAGCACTAAACTCATTCTTTTGAGCTTCCCAAAAATCTAAAAATATTGATCTACTTCTTCCTCTTTTTGCATTGGGGTGTTGTTCATTATCTAGCTGCCAATCAGGATATTTTATCGCTTCTTTTTTTACAAAGAGTTCTATTTTAAGAGCTTCATCATTTTTAAGCCTAATATCAATACCAAAATTTTTCATAGCCCACTCAGCATCAGCAGCCACAAGTAAAGAGCAATAATATTTGTTAGCCCTATCTTCACTTGTCCAACAATAAAAGCCTTTACCTTGCCCTCCATACCCATTGCCTTGCTTAGGAGCAATTCCTTTGGTGAGGAATTGATTGGCTTTTTCATCCGAAGCATCTCTTGATATATGATAAAATTTTAAATACTCATCATCCATTATATGACCATTCCATATATTATAGTAATTTATGTCCCTTTCAATAATCTCATCTTATTTTATCATGCTTCTCATTAAAAGAAAATAGTTTTGTTAAAATGCAGAGATATTAATTTTTTATAAAAAAGTCCGATAAATTGTTGAAAATTGTCTATTTCAAAATCTATAAAATCGGACTCTCTGAAAAGCTTGGAATACATACAAAAAAAGCACCTTAAAAGGTGCTTATCATAAATGGTGCCATTAGCAAGAATCGGACTTGCGACCCCGTCATTACCAATGACGTGCTCTACCACTGAGCTATAATGGCATAATCAAACTAAAAACATAATACTTAACATATGACGGGGTCTGCTCCCCCGCTTGTCGGTCTAGGTTCGCCACGGTTGTTTGCACTTCCCTTGCTTACCAAGCCCTTCCAAGGCGTTACAGATAAAAATAACAAAAAATTGTTATTTTTACTTAGCCGCTACCAATGACGTGCTCTACCACTGAGCTATAATGGCAGCAACAAATTTCATATAACAACATACAGATATCATTTTAAAAATCAATGTATTTTTTTATAAAAGTGCAAAATTTATGCAAAATTTTTACTATTTGCTGTTTATATTGAACTGTGATTATTGTAAAAATAGATATTTAGAGGGAAAAATGAGCGCTAAAAATCCTGAAAAAAAATTAAAAAAAGCTGAAAAAACTGAAAATTTTACTTTGCCGGAACAACCAGAAAGCTGGTTTGCTAATGGTCTGCATCGCTTTATGATTGTTTTTAGCGTTATGTGGTTTGGTATTGTCGCTGTTTATATCACCAAATTTTTTGGCTGGGATAATCTTTTTTCGATGGTGCCGAATGAATTTAGCGGTTTTATGGCCGGCATAACTTTGCCGTTAGCTATTGTTTGGGTAGTTATGGCGTATATTGACCGCGGTAGCAGTTTTCGTAATGAAACGCAGATGCTGCGTGATTCGCTAAATCAAATAATTTTTCCGGATTCTAATGGTAACGCGGCAACAAAAATGATTGCCGATGCCATAAAAGCGCAAGTTTCCGATTTAAAAGAAACAACCCGCGATGTTTGCGCCCAAGCCGATGTCATTAAGCGTGATTTGAGTGACCGCATTACCGAAATGAAGTCATTAGCCGGAGAATTGGATACTTATTCTTCGCAAACTATGCAGGAATTGAATTCTGAAATAAAAAAGCTGGTGGATAATTTTACATTTGTAGCCGAAAAAGCGGCTTCAACGACTGCCGATTTTAGAGTTAACACCTTGCAGATTCGTGAGGATAGCGAACAGCTTTCTAATATAATGAAACCAATGGTTAATGAAATGGTCACGGCGGCAGAAAACATTAAAGAGGTTGTGAACGTAAATAATGAAAATATAGCAAAAGCGCAAGCGCAGCTTAATAATTATTCGGAATCCAGCCAGTTGGCAATTGGTCGAATTATTGAATCTTGGGCGGAAAAAGGCGAAAATTTGGAAAAAACCTTTTTGCGTACGGCAGAAAATTGCGAAGAACTGTTTCATCGTTTAGATTCTGGAATCTCTCATATTGAAACCAGCATAAACGAGCAAAAAACAGTAGTTGAAAAACAATCAGCTATTTTGGATAAAAATTCCGGTTATTTGGATAAAAAACTCGGCGAATATGGTAAACTCATTAGTCTGGAAGTAGAGGCTATGATTGAGCGTTCAAATACTTTGGAACAAAATATTCAGTCACAGATGAAGAGCATCCGCGATGTATCTAGCCAAACGGAAGAAATTTTCGGTCAGTTAGGTACAGATATTTCAGATAAGCGGCAGCTTCTGGAAACTGAGGGCAGCCGTATGGTCAACAATATCCATTTAACTGTCGGTAATTTAGGGGAAGAAGTCACTCGTTTGCAAAATTTCTATAAGAATACACAGGATAAAAACAGTGAAATGGGAAAATTGTTTACCTCTGTGTCGCAAACTCTTAAAGAAATGGAAGACAGTTTGTCCGCCAGCGTGGATAACTTTAATGAAAAAGCCGGAAATATCATCAATCAATTGAATGAAACAAACGGCCTTGTTTCCGGTAATATCGGAAAACTTTCGGAAACCGCGGAAATTATCACCGGCCAAAGTAAAACTAATGCCGGATTGCTGATTGAACAAGATGAGTATGTCAATAAATCATTGGCTAGTCTAAAGCAAATCAGCTCTCAGATTTCATCTTTGAATAAAGATATGACAGCCACAGCCGGAAGCTTGGGAAAAACATTGTCAGCATATGAAAATAAGATGTCGGCTTTCAGCAAGGTTATGGGCGAACATCTGACAGATTTAAATGAAAATTATGATAAAACTCAAAAACAATATGATGAATTTAATCAAAAATTTAAGGTTGCCAGCATAGATTCGTTTATGAAAAATTCTGCTGATATTATAAGTGAATTAGAAACAATATCCATAGACATCAACAGCATCTTTAATAAAAGCGGTGACGATGAAGTTTTATGGAAAAAATATTATGAAGGCGACCATAGTGTTTTTGTGCGCTATCTTTCAAAAAATATGACTAAAAAAGAAATTATCGCCGTGCGTGAAGATTATGAAAAAAAGCCTGATTTCCGCGTGGTTGTCGATAAATATCTGGATGATTTTAATAGTTTGATTGAGGCGGCTCGCAGCAACAACCGTGCCGGTACATTGCTGGCTCTGATTTCCGGTTCGGATATAGGCAAAGTTTATTATATTTTATCTCGCGCGTTGGGAAAGGTTAATTGACAGATGATTTTTAGCGGATTTGACAGTCCGGTGTTTTTAGCGCCGATGGCGGGGGTTACCGATAGACCTTTTCGGCAGGTTTTAGCCGGCTGCGGCAGAGGAAATATGTATGCGGAGATGGCTGCTATCAATGCTCTGCAGCGTAAAAATCCGAAAAGTTGGCAAATTGCCGATGTGCGCTCAGAAAATTATCCGGTAGTTGTGCAGTTGGTGGGAAATGATGCGGCGTTGTTTTCCGAGGCGGCAAAGCTTGTGGCGGATTTAGGCGCTCGTTCTTTGGATATTAACATGGGGTGTCCGGTTAAAAAAATTGTCAATAACGAGTCTGGTTCGGCACTAATGAAAGATATGCCTCGCGCTGCTAAAATTATTGATGCTGTGGTAAAAGCCACTCCGCTAAGAGTAAGTGTAAAATTTCGCAAAGGTTGGGATAACGAGCATATAAATGCCGTTCCGTTTGCCAAAATGTGCGAAGAAAGCGGTGCTTCGTATATCACGGTTCACGGGCGTACTCGGGCGCAGGGTTACAGCGGCGAGGCTGATTGGAATATCATTAAGGCTGTGAAAGAAAGCGTTAAAATACCGGTTATTGGCAACGGTGACATAGATTCGCCGCAAAAAGCTAAACAACGTATGTTAGAAAGCGGAGTTGATGGAGTTATGATTGGTCGCGCGGTGTTGGGTAATCCATGGCTTTTGCAGCAAACGCATGAATATTTATGCAAAGGCGTTACGGTTGCTGAACCAGACATCGATCAAATTCAAAAAACATTGTTGAAACATTTGCGTTTATTGATGGAATATTATGGCGAAAAAGCAGGTATAGCGGTTTCACGCAAGCATATAGGCTGGTATGTGCGCAGTTTATATGAGGCAAAAAAGTTTCGTGAACAATATACCAAGCTAACAGATTTTAGTACGGCAGAGCAATTGATTAATGAATATTTTTCGGGGTTAAAAAAATGAAAATTGTAATTGGCGGAGCTTCAAGTGTCGGTAAAAGTTTAGTCGGCTATTTAAGCTTGGGTAACAATGATATTGTCGTTGTGGATAAAGACGCAGCCAAGTTGGAAGATATTGCCAAAGAATATGATATTCAGCCGGTAAAAGGCTCTATATCCAATCCGGATATTCAAGAGTCTGTTGGTATGAAAAAAGCGGATATGCTTATTGCCGTGACCGAAAATGATGAGGTCAATTTGGTGGCTTGTCAGGTTGCCTACACCCTATTTGGCGTTCCTCGCAAAATTGCCCGTGTCGATTCGCAATATTTTTTGAATCCGCTCTGGAATAAATTATATAACGAAAAAAGCCTGCCGGTGGATTTGGTTATTACACCTGATATTGAAATAGCTAAGTTTTTACTGGGCTTATACAAGCTTCCGGGTAGTATGGCCGTTTATCCTTTTTTGAATGGAAATTTGAATGTTTTCAGCTTCAAACAAAAGGATACAGATATTCCTTTTATGAAATTTTCACTAAAGCACATTAACAGCAAACTAGCAGAACTATCGGCAGCAGTGGTTATGATTTTGAGGGGAAATCACCGAATTTTAGTAAATGAAGATGAGGTCTATCTACAAAGAAATGACGTTATTTACATAGCTTGTCCAACCGAAAGCAATATTGATGTTATGCGTTTGTTTGGAGTAGACCATAACCCTTATGAAAAAACCGTTATTTTTGGCGCTAATGCTATTTCTTATTATATGTCGTCGCAATTAGAAAATGATGATAATGTGATTAGCTGCAGTGTTGTTGAAAGCAATGTTGACAAGGCTCATAAATTAGCCGAGCATTTAAACAAAACATCTGTTATTGCCGGAGAAATGATGAGCGACCGCATTTTGGAAGATGCAGGATTTTCGTCAGCCGATATAAGTGTTGCGGTGACAGAAAATGACAAGGATAACTTGCTTATTTCTTTACTGGCTTCAAAAAATAAGGATACGCAGGCTGTTTCTTTGATAAACTCAAAGGAATATAATTTATTGGCGACAAATATTCGTAATAATACCATTATTGATCGTTCAGTTATAACGATTTCTGGTATTTTGCAGTATTTACGACGTGCGCGAATTAATGAGGCCTATGCCTTGGGGCGTGAAATGGGTGAAATTTGGGAAATAAGATTGGGTGACGACAGCAGCAACGTCGGTCAGTCCATAAAAGATTTGAAAATGCCGGAAAACAGCGCTGTTTTAGCTATATATCAAGGTAATGAATTTATATATAATCCAACAGATTATCAAATAAAAGAAGATGATAAACTGATTGTTTATGTTTCTCCGGCTGATATTAAAGCAGTGGAAAGAATTTTTTATCGTTAACTACTTAAAAATAAAGATTAAAAACTCTTGAAATTTTAAAAAAATGCGCTATTGTTAGGCAACTTTAAGCACGTGGATAGTGTTTTCCGCGCGGCTTTTTTGTGGAGATTTGAAAAAAGGAAAAATTAATGAGTATGAGAAATATTGCCATTATAGCTCACGTTGACCACGGTAAAACGACTTTGGTTGACGGGCTGTTGCGCCAAAGCGGTACGTTCCGCGATAATCAAAAAGTAGCTGATTGCGTTATGGATAGTAACGCATTGGAGCGTGAAAGAGGTATTACCATTCTTTCTAAATGCACTTCTGTTGATTGGCATGGTACTCATATAAACATTGTAGACACTCCGGGACACGCTGACTTTGGCGGTGAAGTTGAACGTATTTTATCTATGGTTGATGGTGTTGTGCTGCTGGTTGACGCTTCAGAAGGACCAATGCCGCAAACTAAATTCGTTTTGGGTAAAGCTCTTAAAATCGGCTTAAAACCTATTGTTGTCATCAATAAAGCGGATAAACCAGATGCTCGTCCGGACGAAGTTTTGAATGAAATTTTTGATTTGTTCGTCAGCTTGAATGCTAATGATGAGCAGTTGGACTTCCCTATTTTATATGCTTCAGGACGCAATGGCTGGGCTGTTCGCGATTTGGCTGATGAGCATAAAGATTTGACGCCGTTGTTTGAAACTATTGTATCTTATGTCAGTGAACCTGTTTGCGAGCCGGATAAGCCGTTTAGAATGTTGGCGACAACTTTGGAATCCGATAAATTCGTCGGTCGTATTTTAACCGGTAAAATTCAAAGCGGCAGCGTAAAAGTAAATGATGCCGTAAAGGTTATTAACGAACATGGCGAAGTTGAACGCGCTAAAATTACCAAAATTATGGCTTATAAAGGTTTGGAACGCGTGGCTTTAGACGCGGCTCACGCTGGTGATATTGTTGCGGTGGCCGGTATTGTTAAAGGTACGGTTGCCGACACTATCTGCGCACCGGAAGTAGATGTAAAAGACTTTATCAAAGCTCAGCCGATTGATCCGCCGACATTAGCGATGACATTTTCGGTAAATGATTCTCCATTAGCCGGTAAAGAAGGTGATAAAGTAACTTCTCGCGTGATTTGGGCGCGTTTGGAAAAAGAGGCTGAAGGTAATATTGCTTTGAAAATTTCCCGCACCGATAACTCTGATACTTTTGAAGTTGCCGGCCGTGGTGAGTTGCAGCTTGGTGTTTTGATTGAAACCATGCGCCGTGAGGGCTTTGAACTTTCAATTTCTCGTCCGCGCGTTATTATGAAACGCGATGAAAATGGCCAGCTTTTGGAGCCGGTTGAAGAAGTTGTGGTTGATGTTGATGAGGAATTTTCTGGCGCAGTGGTCGAAAAATTAAGCAAACGCCGCGCTGAATTGGTAGAAATGATTCCGTCTCAAGTCGGCAATAAAGTACGTCTTATATTCCATGCTCCTTCCCGCGGTTTAATCGGCTATCATTCCGAATTTTTGACCGATACGCGTGGAACAGGCGTTATGAACCGTATTTTCTATGCTTTTGAGCCGTATAAAGGCGAAATTGAAGACCGTCGTAACGGAGTGATGATTTCCAGTGAAAACGGGCAGGCAATTGCTTATTCATTGTGGAAATTGCAAGACCGTGGTCCAATGTTTGTAGAACATAATAGTCCGGTTTATGTGGGTATGATTATCGGCGAGCATACAAAATACAATGATATTGAAGTAAACCCGACAAAATCTAAGCAGCTGACCAATATTCGCGCTGCCGGTAAAGATGAGGCGATTGACCTTATTCCGCCGCGTAAATTGAGTTTGGAACAGGCTTTGGCTTATATTCAATCTGATGAGCTTTTGGAAGTTACGCCAAAATCATTGCGTTTAAGAAAACGTATTCTTGATCCGATTGCCCGCAAACGCGCCAAACCGGAAACAGCAGAATAAAAAATAAAGCGCCTTTAGGGCGCTTTATTTATTGAATTTTAAGCTTTTTTGCGTTACTCTTTTGTGTAGGGAGAAGCTATATCATGTCTGAAAATGAAGTTAATAAAAAATGTCCGGAATATTGTCCTTTTTTGAAGGCTAATAATACTTTTTGCGAGTTGTTTAAACGTTCTTTACAACAAATTGCGTCATTACCCCAAAAATGTGAGGATTGCTTGAATCCAGAACAAAGAATGGCATCATATAAATCATTGGGACTGACTTTGGATAATCGCATTCAGATGTGGCAAAATGCTGTTATTAAGCACAATGAGATTGAGCTAGGAAAGCATCGTGAAGAAGAAGCGCTGCGCCAAAAATTTGCGGCTTATTTGACTGATAAATATGGTGATAGACCACCTTTGGAAGGAAACACCTATTTGAAGAACTTGGTTATCAATCTGTTTATGGTTTTGGATAATACCGAGCGCAGTATGATGTTGTCGGTACTGAAAAGCAAAGGCGGACTTTCTTTGCTGCAGGCTATTGATAAGGCTCCTAAAGACGATTCTTTGCTGCGCAATATTCGTCGAGAGCTTGATTTGCATTATCAAGAATATCAAAAATCTCTGCAAAAAGCCATGTCTGGCCGAGAAAATGTTAATGCTTAATTCTGTTGATTTTTTGTCAAAAACGTGCTAATCTCACAAAAAAACAAACAGGATATACAGATGGCTATCGAAAAGTTATTAGTTGCAACGGCTGACAATCATATTGTTGCTTTAGATGTAGAATATCAGCACGAGGCAGAAAAAGAGCGTAAAAAGTTACAATATCAACGATTTTGCGAAAGCCTTGATTTTACAGATTTTTTTAATCGCTATAACAGCTATTTATCTTCGGTTTCTGTCAGTTCTTTTGAAAAAGAGCTGTTTAGTCAGTTGGATGCTGATAACACGAATTTTTTAGAGGTAGAAATAGCACACCCTAATTTGGATAAGCAGATTAATAATTACAAAAATGACTTAAATACAAATAATTATCCAGCATATATTGCAAATCAGCCTAACGTGTTGCACTTTGACAACAGTATTCCAAATACTGAAATTCCTCCTTTAATAAAAAATTTAGGCTTTAATATAGAAGCTCAGGATAATGTGTATGATGTTGTGTTTGATGCGGCTAAAAATGAATATAAAGTAAAAGATTTTAATTTAAGACGCGCCACTGTCTATAATAAAGAACGCAAAATTAATTTTGTTAGAAATCATTTTCGTTTTCCTCCGCAAGAATTTAAAACAATTACCAAGCTAATTGATTCGTGGAATAAAGCTCATCAAAAATGGCCGTTTTTGAATATCTATCACTTTTTGCCTAAAATAACCGATGCTAAAGCTCGAAGTTTATTTAAGATTTATGCTGATGAGTATAGTATTGTTTCACATCGTGTGCTATCCTTAAAACATGAATTAACTCACATAAAAAATGAAGCATTATTAGCTGGTGCAGGTCTAAAAAAATCGGCTAAACGTTTGTCTGTTGAAGATTATTATCGCTTGCAGGTTGAAGATGAGCGCAGTGCTTATTTATCGCAAGTTGTTAATGCGGCGAATATGTACGTGCAAAAAGGGGATCCAAATGATACATCTATGTTTGACGGAGAAAGCCGAAAGCTGGTAAAAACGTTACGGACTTTGCCGGAAGATAAACGCTTTGAGCTGGTGCGTAAGCCAGATGTTTTGCTTGAAACGGCATTTAATGCCTTTGAGCAAAATCATCGCAAAAATTATGATGCAAAGCAGTTTAAAAAAAATATGGATTTAGAAATGCAAAAGGTTCCTTTGTCTGCGCCTTTGGATAATGATAGAAGCGAATATTTTCTCTATCGTTCATTGTTATATCGTTTTCGTTTGTACAATCCGCAAACAAAAGCCTTTGAAGAAACAAATTTTACTCCGTATATAACGTCTGCGCAAGAAGTTTGCATTAATGATGATAATCGCAAAAATATTATAGAGCCATGCGAGCAAAAATTAACACGGCGTTTGGCCGAATATAACCGCGATGTGTCAAGAGGAAAAATCAATGCAGATTTAGTGCCTTTAGCCAAAAGTATTATGCTTGATAATTTGCATAAGCCGCAGTTTATCAATAAAATAAATGGTATGGATATTTCTTTATTGGCTGAAGAAAGAACCTCGCCAACTGAAAACACAAATAACTCAACAAATTCACAGCCTGCGGAGTGGAGTAAAAATTTAAAACAGTATTGGTCAAAATTTGATGGTTATAATGAATTATCAAACAATCAAAATGAATATAGTTTTGCCTTAAACAATAGTAAAGTTCGCTATACGGATAAAGACAAAGTAGAGTTATCTCGTGATGCGGATTATGATGTTTATGTCAAATTGTTAAAAGAGCCGAGCAACAAAAATAAGCCGGTGATTTTTAAGGATACTTTAACTAAAGAACAGGCCTTGAAATTATATGTTGCTTGTGTTAACAATAATCGACAAATGAAAGGGACTTTGCCAAAAGATTTTTCGCAATTAAGAAAATTAAAAGGCGTTCCGGCGGAAGACTTAAAAAAGTGTCAGCAATCATTCAGCCAAAATCAATCTGCAAAAAATGTATATTCGCCGCAAATAATGAATAAAAAAGTAAATTCAGGCCGCTGAATGGTTAAAAAAATGTCTTTATTAAATGCGTCTAGAGTAATGAATTAAATAAAAAATGAATAAAGTATCACAAAATAGTAAAAAGTTTATCTACGGCCAAAAAAATAGCCTTATTTTTGATTATGTAATATTTATAGCCTAAGGAATGTTTGTAATGGATAATAAAACAATATATGCTTTATCTACGGTGTTTGGAAAATCTGGAGTTGCTGTAATTCGTATTTCCGGTGCACGAGCTTTTGATGTAATTTCAAAAATGACGGATTTAGATGTTTCTAAAATTGTCAGCCGTAAAATGTATTTAACAAAATTTTATAATCCTGTTTCACATGAAACATTAGATAATTCATTAGTTATCGCTTTTAAAACGCCGGCCTCCTTTACGGGGGAAGATACCGTTGAAATAAATTGCCATGGTTCTAAGGCTGTTATCAAGAGTTTTCTTGAAGCTCTATCTTTGCTGCCGGATTTTCGTTTGGCGGAACCAGGGGAATTTTCTCGTCGTTCGTTTTATAGCGGTAAAATGGATTTAACCGAGGCTGATGGCTTGGCTGATTTGATAGACGCCGAAACATCATTGCAGCAAAAAGTTGCTTTGCAACAAATGGGAGGTAAATTATTTGATATATATAATAACTGGCGGAGTCGTTTAGTTTCTGTTTTATCATACATAGAAGCTTATATTGATTTTCCGGATGAAGATATACCTCAAGACACTGTATTTAAAATTGAAAACAATGTATTTAAAATTGCGGAAGAAATAAAAAACCATTTGCAGCATAATAATGTTGAAGAGCGTTTGCGTGATGGTTTTAAGGTTGTTATTGCAGGGCCGACAAATGCTGGCAAATCGAGTTTGATTAATGCTATTGTTAAACGTAATGTGGCGATAGTATCGGATATTGCCGGAACAACCCGTGATGTTATTGAAGCTTATGTTGATTTAAAAGGTTTTCCTGTTATCTTTACGGATACTGCAGGTTTGCGTGAATCTGATGATAAAATTGAACAAATAGGTGTTGAACTGGCAAAAGATAAAATTGCAGAAGCTGATTTTTGTTTGTTTATGTTTGATGCACAAAATGATAAGCCGGAAATTTTTTCTTCATATACAAAATCGGCAGAGGTTCCTTATTTGTTGGTTGCTAATAAAAGTGATAAAATTTCTACCGAGTTAGAAAATAAATTGCGAGCCGCTGGCTGTGTGCTGATATCAGTTAAAGAAAATAAGGGTATAAATGTTTTGACTGATAAAATATATGAATCTTTTCAAAATATGTATGAGAAAGGTGCGGCTCAGCTTATAACCCGTCAACGCTATAAAGAGTCGTTAATGGAATGTTTAGAAAATTTGACTCGTTTTAATCTTCAAAAAGAAATAGAGTTGTCTGCCGAAGATATTCGTTTAGCCTGTCGGGCAATAGGAAAAATAACTGGACAGGTAGAAGTTGATGAGATTTTAGATAAAATATTCAGCAGTTTTTGTATTGGTAAATAACAAAACACAATGTATTTAAAATTTTTATATAAAAAATACGCTGTATTTAAATTTATACAGCGTATTTTAATTTGCATTTATTCTTGTTTTGTGTTTTATTGAAAGAAAAATTTAGAGGCAAAAAATGAATAATATTTATGATGTAGTTGTTGTTGGCGGTGGTCATGCCGGTTGTGAAGCTTGCGCCGCTGCTGCTCGTACCGGAGCCAAAACTCTGTTGGTAACCCATAAAGTTTCCACTATCGGTGAAATGTCGTGTAATCCGGCTATTGGTGGATTGGGAAAAGGACATTTAGTTCGCGAAGTTGATGCTTTAGATGGTTTGATGGGGCGTGTTATTGATAAAGCCGGTATTCAATTTAGAATGCTGAATTTATCAAAAGGACCTGCTGTTCGCGGACCTCGGGCTCAAGCTGATAGAGAATTGTATAAAAAATATATGCTGCAGGCTTTGCAGGAGACACCTAACTTGGATATCAAGGAGGGAGCGGTTGAAGGCTTGCTGATAAAAGATAACAATGTCTGCGGTGTAAAGCTGGCTGATGAAACCGAAATTTTTGCCAAGGCTGTAGTTTTAACTACTGGCACATTTTTAAATGGTGTGATGTTTACCGGTCACCAAACTTCAATCGGCGGCCGTGTCGGCGATATTTCTTGCACAGGTGTAACATCGTATTTAAAATCTCTCGGTTTGCAGCTTGGCCGTTTAAAAACCGGTACGCCGTCACGTTTAAATGGTGATACCATAAATTGGGATATTTTGGAAAAACAGTCAGGTGATGAAAATCCCGTGCCGTTTTCATTTTTAACAAGCAATCTTTCTAATAAGCAAATTGATTGCGGAGTAACATATACAAATGAGACGACGCATAAAATAATTAGGGATAATTTTTCTAAGTGCGCATTATTTTCTGGATTGATTACTGGTAAGGGACCTCGTTATTGTCCAAGTATTGAAGATAAACTTGTCCGTTTTGCTGATAGAACATCGCATCAAATATTTTTGGAACCTGAGGGCTATGAAACAAATGTTGTATACCCTAACGGTATTTCTACATCGTTGCCGGCTGATGTGCAAGACGCATTTATTCATACTATGAAGGGATTGGAAAATGTTGAGATTCTGCGTTACGCCTATGCGATTGAATATGACTTTGTTAACCCGCAAGAGCTTGATCATTGTCTGGCTGTAAAAAAATCTAAAGGATTATATTTAGCCGGACAAATTAATGGTACAACAGGTTATGAAGAAGCCGCAGCTCAAGGTTTGCTTGCCGGGGTAAATGCGGCTCTATTTGCGCTTAACCGCGGTAAAGAGTTTAAAATTGATCGCAGTCAAGGCTATATAGGCGTTATGGTAGATGATTTGATTACCAAAGGAGTTGATGAGCCTTATCGAATGTTTACATCTCGCTCGGAATATCGTCTGGTTTTGCGTGCAGACAATGCTGACGCTCGTTTAACTGAACTTGGTTATAATATTGGATGTGTTTCAGAAAATAGATACAGTGTATTTAAAACAAAAGAAGAAAAAATTAATAAGTTTAATGAGTTTTGCCTTAATAAATATGTATCATATCCGGAAATTGAATCTTTGGGCATAACTGTAAAACATAATGGAAAAAAGAATCTTAAGGATTTGCTTGCTTATCAAGATGTTTCACGTGAAACAATAATAAAAATTGCTCCTGAATGCAAAGATGTAGATAATTCTGTTTATGAACAGGTTGAAATTGATGCGAAGTATTCGGGATATTTAAAAAGAGAATACGAGGATATCGCGGTATTTAAAAGAGATGAAAATCTCCAAATACGTGATGACATAGACTATGCAAAAATTGGCGGTCTTTCTACAGAAATGATACAGCGTTTTTCTAGCGTAAAACCTAAAACCATAGGCGAGGCGGCTCGTATTAAAGGCGTTACACCGGCAGCAGTCACCGCAATTTTAGGATATTTGAAAAAATGAGTATGCAAAATTTTTCATATCATACTCATACAAACTTTTCTGATGGTAGGAATACTGTTTTAGAAATGGTTCGGCAGGCGAAGAAACTTGGTTTTTGTGAACTTGGCATTAGTGATCATTTAAGTATACATAAAAATATGCAAAAAAGTTTATCTTATCCGCTTTGGAAACAGCGTGGAAATTCGCATATTTTTAGAGATAACTTTCAAAACTCTTTGTCTGAATTTCAAAAACACTGCGAAGAAATACGTAAAATATCAAAAGCAGAAAAAATAAAATTATATGTCGGCTTTGAAGTTGATTATTTTACCTATGACGGTTGGTTAGATGAATTAAAAGATTTTTTATCGCAACTTGATTATGACTATGTGTTAACCGGAAATCATATGCTTTTTGATGAAAAATGCGAAAACATTTTTGATTTATATGATTTGCCTTTCTTGTATCCAGATATAAAAATCCAGCAGGAGTTTTTACATCGTCATTTTGTAACAATTAAAAAAGCAGTTGAAAGCGGTGTATTTAAATTTTTAGCGCATATTGATTATGCTCGAAAGTTAGGAGATTCAATTTGCGCGGCTGATATGTTTAAAAAAGAAAAACAAGATATTCTTGCAGCTTTGCAAAAAAATAAGGTTGCCCTGGAAATAAGCACTAAAGGCCTACGAAAAATAAATGATTTTTATCCGTGCCAATGGATTTTGGCTGAGTCATCAGAACTAGAGATACCATTTGTTATAAGCGATGACGCACATGATATAAATGAGTTAGGTTATAAATTTGAGTTGGCTGAGGAGACTTTACAAAAATACAAAATTTTTAATCGACTGAAGTTTTAGTTAATAACCCATATATTTTGTTGCATAAAACCAAAATAACGAATACGCTATGTTTAGAGGTGAAAATGAATTTTGATGAAGAAGTTTTAAAGTATAATGTTTCACGTGAAACACTGCAAAAATTGAAAGATTTTATGCAAATACTTTTGGAGTGGAACCAAAAAATTAATCTTGTTAGCAAAAATGCTGAAAAAGAATTGGAAACACGGCATTTATTGGATTCTTTGCAGTTGATAGATTATATTCGTGATGATGCTAAATTACTTGTTGATGTCGGCAGCGGCTCTGGTTTTCCGGGTATAGTATTAGCTATTGCGTGTCAAGAAAAATTTCCGGCTCTAAAAATTGTTCTTATAGAAAGTATAACTAAAAAAACATTGTATTTAAAAGATGTCTGCTCAAGACTTGGTTTAACAAATGTTGAAGTTATAAATAATCGGGCTGAAAACGTTGTATTTAAAAATGTTGACTATATAACCGCCCGCGCTGTTGCATCTGTAGATAAAATTTTGAAATGCACAACAGGATTAAATTCTAAAAATACCGAATATGTTTTACCAAAAGGACATAGTGGATATGCGGAGCTTGAAGAAGCAGATAAAAATTGGCAGATGACTGTTGATATTTTTGAAAATTTTTATGCTCGGCCTTTTGAGGTGGAAAAAGGCAAAGAAGGTTATGTTTTTTGTTTGACTGAGGTAAAGAAAAAATGAAAATAATATCTGTTGCAAATCGTAAAGGCGGGGTTGGCAAAACCACAACAACAATCAACATTGCTACTGCTTTATCGGCTATTGGTCGCCGTGTGCTGGTTATAGATTTTGATCCGCAAGGCAATGCTACAACCTCAATGGGAATTGCTAAACAAAAAGAAAATTATTCGTCATACGACGTTTTAATTGGTAATTGCGATGTTAAAGAAGCTATTTTGCACACAGATTTGCCTCGATTCGATATGATTCCGTCTTCTCCAGACCTTGCTGCTGCTGAAATAGAATTGGTAGAAATTGAAAAACGCGAATATGTTTTGAAAAAGGCCTTAAGTAATCTGGAAAGTATCTATGATTATGTGTTGATAGATTGTCCGCCGTCATTGAACCTAATCACAATTAACGCTTTAGTTAGTTCAAACTCGGTTATGGTGCCGTTACAATGCGAATTTTTAGCGCTGGAAGGTTTGGCTGATTTGATGAAAAATATTAATGCCATCAAGCGAAACTTTAATCCAGCTTTGACTTTGCAGGGTATTATTTTAACCATGTATAGTCGGCAAAATAATTTAAGCCAAATGATTGAGGCTGATGTGCGAAAGTATTTTGGGGACAAAGTATATAAAACAGTTATACCAAGAAGTGTGCGGATTGCCGAAGCTCCATCGCATGGAAAACCAATATTGATTTATGATTTTAAAAGTGCAGGAGCGCAGGCCTATATACAATTGGCAAAAGAAGTTTTAAAAAGAGAAAAGGAGCTGTAAATGAATACTAATAACAAAAAATTTGGTTTGGGACGTGGTTTAGAAGCGCTTTTAGGCGATGAAGAAATCAATCTTAATCTTGATGATGAAACAACAGACGTTAGTAGTTTTGTTGAAAACACTGTATTTAAATCAGAAAAAAATGAAATAAAGATATCAGATATTGTTCCATGTTCATTTCAGCCGCGCACAGAATTTGATCGAGACGCATTAGAGTCTTTGGCGCAGTCTATAAAAGAAAAAGGTGTGCTCCAGCCGCTGTTGGTTCGCAAAAAAAATGATAAATATGAAATTATTGCCGGTGAACGTCGTTGGCGAGCTGCTCAGTTGGCTGGTTTAGAAAAAGTACCGGCGATTGTAAAAGATTTGTCAGATAGCGAAACGCTTGAAATTGCTTTGATTGAAAATTTGCAGCGTGAAAATCTTTCGGCTATTGAAGAGGCTGAGGGCTTGAACCGTTTGATGAACGAATATGAATATACGCAAGAAGTGATTGGTAAAGTAATTGGTAAATCACGCAGCTATATAGCCAATACATTGCGCCTTTTGGGATTGCCGGAAGAAATTAAACAGCTGGTAAAAGAAAATAAGCTTTCTGCCGGACATGCTCGTGCTTTAATTGGCTGTGAAAATGCAATTGAACTTGCAAACAAAATTGTAAAAGAGGGGTTAAGTGTGCGTGAAGCCGAAACTTTGGCCGCTAATGCTAAAGGTTTTAGTGTAAAAAATATTGCCACAAAAGAACCTAAGCCAGTTGATCGTGATTTAGAAAAAATTATGGCAGACTTAGAAGAAAAATTAAAGCTTAAAGTTAAAATAAATGCTGGAAAAAAAGGTAAAGGTAGTATAACATTGCACTATAACACACCAGCAGAATTAAGCTCACTTTTAGATATTTTAGAACAAAGATAGGAGAATATAAATGGCTACGATTTTAGAAAAAATGTTAGATAACTGCAAAAAAGCAGGCTATTATCCAACACAAAACATTGAAAAAATTGCAAAAGCAAAAAATATGATGTTTGGTGACAGTGAATGGCAGCGCTGTCCTTGCGACGGTAATAATGAAAAAAGATATTGTATTTCTGAACTTTGCCGCAGCGATATTGAACGCGATGGAATTTGCCATTGCCGTTGCTATCAAAAAGCAAGCTCTGACAAATAATTAATCATTGAGGGGCGCCTTTGTTGGCGCCTTTATTGCCGAATGCCAGATCCTAAATTTATACATTTACGCGTTCACACCGCCTATTCATTATCGCTTGGCGCTATGCTTGTGCCTAAATTAGTACATAAAATGCATGATTTGGGCATTCCTTGCTGCGCTATAACGGATAGGGGAAATTTATTTGGCGGAAAATGTTTTTCAAAATATGCCTCAGATGAAGGAATTAAGCCGATTATCGGCTCAGAACTTTGTGTGCATAATGAGGATTCGGAAAATTTGGCGCTGTCTAAAGGAAAAGAACTTCCGCCGGATAGAATTATTTTGCTGGTAAAAAACGAAACCGGTTATAAATCTATTATGAAAATGTTTCGCCGCTATTATCTGGATAATATGGAACATAGCGATACGCCGCAGCTTAATATGCAGAATTTACGCGATTTTAATGAAGGATTGATTTGCCTTACAGGTGGCTATGAGGGCCCTATTGGCCGTCTGATTCTGCAAAATCGTAAAGATGAGGCTGAAAAAAAATTACTTGAATATAAAGAGATTTTCGGCGACAGATTATATGTTGAGATTTCGCGTGTTGGCTATGAAGAAGAAAAGAAAACCGAGCCGGTGTTTTTGGAATTGGCCTATAAACATAATATTCCGTTAGTTGCGACAAACGATGTTTTCTTTTTTGATGAAAGTATGTATGAAGCGCATGATGCGCTATGCTGTATTGCCGCCGGAGAATATGTGGCAAACGAGAATCGGCGCAAATATTTGCCTGGAAACCATTGGCGAACCGAAGCAGAAATGCTTGAGTTGTTCAAAGATATTCCGGAGGCAGTTGAAAATACGGTAAATATTGCCAAGCGCTGTAATTATCTTTCTTATAAAATGGAGCCGCTGCTGCCGATTTTTATTTGTCCTGAAGGTAAAACTCAAGATGAATTTATTACTGAAGAGGCTTATAAAGGCTTGAATGAACGTATGAAAATTCAGGTTTATCACGATGGTATGACAGCGGAAGAACGCGCAGAAACAGACCGGCACTATTATGAACGTTTGGATTATGAATTAAGCGTTATCAAAAAAATGGGGTTTCCGGGGTATTTTCTTATCGTGTCAGATTTTATCCGCTGGTCAAAAACACACGGCGTGCCGATTGGACCTGGGCGTGGTTCCGGTGCCGGTTCTATTGTGGCTTGGGCTTTGAAAATTACCGACCTTGACCCGATTCGTTTGGATTTGCTGTTTGAGCGTTTTTTGAATCCGGAACGTGTAAATATGCCGGATTTTGACGTGGATTTGTGTCAGGAAAACCGTCATAAAACCATTGAATACGTGCAAAAAAAATATGGCTACGACCACGTTGCGCAAATTATCACCTATGGTAAATTGCAGTCTAAAGCCGTGATTCGCGATGTGGCGCGTGTGCTGCAAATGCCATATAGCCAAGCCGATAGAATATCTAAAATGATTCCGCCGGGGCAGGGCGGTAAAAACCCGACATTGCCGGAAGCGCTTGACCAAGTGCCGGAATTGGAAGAAATGCGCGTAAAGGACCCGCAGATTAACAAGCTGTTTGATATTGCGATGAAGCTTGAGGGGTTATATCGTAACTCCGGAATGCATGCCGCCGGCGTGGTTATCGGCGACAGACCGCTTGACCAACTGGTGCCGCTCTATAAAGATCCTCGTGCCGAAATGCCGGTAACGCAATATGATATGAAGTTTGTGGAAGAAACCGGTTTGATTAAGTTCGACTTTTTGGGCTTAAAAACTCTGACTGTTATTAAACGCGCTGTGGATTGGGTAAAGAAAATTCACGGCATAGAGCTGGATATGGCCTCTGTTCCGCTAGATGATAAACCTACCTATGAATTGATGCAAGAAGGCAATACCAGCGCTATATTCCAATTTGAATCTTCAGGTATGCGCGATGTAATGAAACAAATTAAACCAGACCGTTTTGAAGATTTAATTGCTGTTATTTCTCTTTATCGCCCTGGGCCGATGGATAACATTCCTACCTACATCAACCGTAAACACGGACGCGAAGAAATCAAATATCTGCACCCAGATTTGGAGCCGATTCTTGGCGAAACCTATGGAATTATGGTGTACCAAGAGCAAGTGATGAAAATTGCTCAGGTTTTGGGCGGATATACGCTTGGCGGCGCCGATAAATTACGTAAGGTGATGGGTAAAAAAATGCGAGATGAAATTCCGCACCAACGCCAAATGTTTACCGAAGGAGCTATCAAAAAGGGCATAGATGGTGAAGTTGCCAAGACTATTTTTGACCAAATGGAAAAGTTTGCTTCTTATGGTTTTAACAAATCTCACGCGGCAGCATATTCTCTAATTTCATACCAAACAGCGTATTTAAAAGCGCATTATCCGGTTGAATTTATGTGCGCTATTATGGACTTTGATATAACCAACACCGATAAGGTTTTGTTTTATACCGAAGAGTTCAAAAAAATGGGCTATAAAGTTTTGCCGCCGGATATCAATATGTCTAACGCGTTGTTTAAGGTGGAGGGAAACAATATCCGCTTTGCTCTGGCTGGGCTGAAAGGCGTTGGTGAGGCCAATATGAATGCCATAGTTGAAGAACGAGAAAAAAATGGCAAATTTAAAGACCTGTCTGATTTTATACACCGTGTCGATGTTAAGCAAATCAATCGCAAACAGCTAGAACAATTGATAAAAGCCGGTGCTTTTGATTGTCTGGATGCTAATCGCGGCAAGCTTTTTGCAAATATAGAAAACATTATGCGTCATATGGCGGCTGCGGCCGAGCTGAAAAACAGCAGCCAAACTTCATTGTTTGGCAGTGAAGAGCTTAATGCGAAAGTAAGATTGCAAGACAAGCCGGATTGGCCGGCTCTGGAGCGTTTGCAGCTGGAGGCGGAAGCCATTGGCTTTTATCTGTCGGCGCATCCGCTTGATGTATATAAAGAAAGTATGGAGCGTTTGGGCGTTACAACTTATACTGATGCAATAAAAGGTATTAAGACCGGCGATACCATCTATGCTAACTTAGCTGGTTGTCTGCAAAGTTTTCAGCGCAAAATCAGCAAAAGCGGCAAACCGTTTGCTTTTGTGAAACTTTCCGATACCACGTCGGCTTATGAAGGGTTGTTATTTTCTGACGGAATTGCTAAATTTGAACATGCTATCAATAGCGGATTGCCGTTATATGCAAAAGTAAAAATAGAAAAACAGGCCGACGATATGCCGCCTCGGATGTTGTTTAACGTTATTAAAACTTTAGATGAAGAAATTACTGAAAATTCTAAAGGGTTAGTTATAGTTATAAATAATATAGAAGCAGTGCGTCCGCTGCGGGAAGCGTTGTCGCACGAAAGATATGGTACAAACAAAGTCTATATAAAACCAGAAAATGAGGATTGGGATGTACGTATAGAACTCAAAAACGGATATGCGCTGGCAGATGGAGCCTTATTATCTTCTATTAGGGCGATACCTGGAGTGTCTTTAGTAAAGGAAATTTAGAATGAAGCTGATTTTACCGAAAATTCTTTGGAAAACCTTAACTCTTATTAGTGAGATTTTTGCACAGTGGAAAACATTTTTATGGTATGCTTTTGTTTTGACTAGCATTACCGGAATTTTAGGACAATGGACATTTTCATGTCAAATCAACCAAGAAAGCTGGTGGTGTTATGCTTCAAATATAAAAGGTATATATATTATCTATGTTTTAGCGCTTTTATTGCAGATTTTTTTATGGTCTTCATTTTGCTGTGATATATCTACCCAATCTAAATATCAACAACAGTTTGATTTTTTGAGCTTTTTAAAGTTAAATAAAGAAAAATTAATTAAAATCGGAGTTATTTTAGGTTCTTGCCTAACTTTTATTGCCGGACCTGTTATTTGTTTTACTATTGTTCAAAAAAAGGCAAATCCTGACTGGCGGATAGAATTTATGTGGTTTATATTAGCCTTTGTTAGTTGTTGGCTGCCATTTTTAGTATTGCGCTGTTCTGCGGCCATAAGCTATTTGTTGGACAATGGCAAAATGCCGTCGCTAAAATATGTATGGCAGCAAACAAAAGATAAAAATTTTAGTATAATTGTGCCGTTCTGCCTTTTGCTTTTGATATCTAATTTATTGATAATTAAAGTAGCTATGAGCATTAGGAGTTTATTAGTAGAACAAAATAATGTAGTGACTTCATTTATTTGCGAATTTATAAATAATTTAGTGATTTTATTCATTGCGGCAATGCTGACTATGCTTTTGAGAGCAATTCAACAAATATTTTTGCCAGAAAATTCGAGTCCGTCAGATGAAAGCACAGCTATGGATTCGCTAAAAAATGATATAACACTGCCGGAAGCTGAAAATGATAACTCCAGAGTCAAAAAATCGGCCAAAAAAGCAAAATCCGTAAAATCTCGTAAAAATAAAAAGGAAAAGAAGTAAATTAAAAGAGCCGAACTAAAAATTCGGCTCTTTTATAGATTCTTTGTAAAATATTATTTTTTAGCACCTTCTTTTAATCCGTCTTTAAGACCATTTTTCAATCCATCTTTCAGATTTTTATGACGACCGTTTTTTAATCCCTCTTTCATTCCGGCCTTATAACCATCTTTAAGGCCTTCTTTATAACCATCTTTCAAGCCATCTTTCATTCCTGATTCCAAACCGTTTTTCAAACCTTGTTCTAAAGTTTTGTTTGAAGTTGTTTCAGCTCTTACCTCGGTAACTGTTCCGCCAAAGCAAAGTAAAAAAGCAACAGACATTAAAATTAGTTTTTTCATAGTGTTTTTCCTTTCAAAAAATTATTTTTCACGTACAACTCTAAAACCGACATTGTCGTATCTTTGAATGGCGTATCGTGTTTCAATGCGATTTTCAGTACGGCAAGCAATTCTTTGAGTATTCCAAGCTCCGCCTTTAACAGACAGTTCATTTGCGTTGTTTTTGGTGGTGGAAGTCCATTCCCACACATTACCCCACATATCAACGGCTCCAGAAGCAGATAAAGTTTGTTTGTAAGTGTCAACGGCTGTTAATCCTTTGTTTTCGCCACAATTCATATCAGCGTCTTTCGGCATGTGTCCGGCCGCTAATTCCCATTCTTGTTCGGTTGGTAAACGATATTTCGCAGACTTATCATTAGCTGAAAGCCATTTGCAATAAGCAACAGCGTCATTATACGACACATTAACAACAGGCAAATTGTTGTCGGGAGCGAAAGTTTTTTTGCCTTGATCCCTTAAGAAAATGTTAAATTCCTTGTTTGTAACCGGCGTATAAGCGATTGAAACATTTTGCGCCGCTCCTAAAACCGGTAAAAAGCCGTCTTTTGTTTGTCTGGCATTGGGGCGTAGGCGAGGGTCTGTAAAACGCTTCATGGTCTGGTTAATGCGGTTTTCTCTATCTTTCAGCATTTCATCAACAATTATCTGCATTTCTTCTATTTTAGAGGAATGCCTTGCCGTTTTTTTCAATTCTTCCAACTTTGCTTTTTTGCGTTCAACAATTTTGTCATAATTGATTTCGGCTTGTTTGCGTAAGGCGTCATAATTAGCTTGCGTCGGATTTTTTCGATAAGTGGCAATCAGCTGCTTTGTTTCATCATTAAGCTGCGGGCGCTCCTTTTCAATGGTTGTGCTGTATTTAAACAATTTTGCTTCCGGATTCGTTGTGGTTGCAAAAACCGTTCCGCTAAAGCCTATCATTGCCGCGGTTGATAATAAAATTAGTTTTTTCATAATGTTAAGTCCTTGGTTGATCAATCCTTATCGTGTTTGGAAAAATCCTTAAAATCATGCGGTGGAAATCTGTGTTTTTCTCTACCTTTAAAATCTTTTTTGTGATGTTGCTTGCGGGCTTCCAATTTTGCTTTTTGTTCAGGAGTCAATAAAGCTTCAAATTTTTTCATATCGGCTTCACGGATTTTATCCATTTTTTCGCGGATAGTTTTCATCTCGTCCATCAGCGGCTCAATTTCCTTACGGCTCTGCTCGCGGATTTCTTTCGCCTTAGCTTTTTGTTCATCGGTCAGGTCTAAAAATTTATCCATTTTTTCCGGTTCTGGACGTTTGCGCATTTCTTTATGATGTTTAGGCATTTTCTCTGTTTGTTGAGCTGGTTCTTCCGGATTCGCTACTGCTTCGGCAAAGGCGTTGGAATAAGCCGAAAAAGCGATTAAGGTGGAAAGTGCGGTGGTCAGTAATAATTTAGTCATTGTTTTTCTCCTTTAGAAAACTTAATTTTTGGGCCAATATCTTGCGCGCGTTAAACAATCTTGATTTAACTGTTCCTTCGGCGATTTTCAATTTATAGGCAATTTCTTTGTACGATTTTTCTTCAAATTCATACAAAATAATTACTTTTCGCAAATCGGCAGGCAATTCGTCAACAGCTTTCAAGATGATTTTCTGCCTTTTCTTTTTATCTATTTTTTCATCAAATTTCGGGGTTACGCTAACCTTTTCAATAATTTCTCCTTGCAATGTCTGCGCGTTGTTTTTGTTAAAACGAGATTTTAAATAGTCGCGGCAAATATTTGCAGTCAACATACCGAGCCATGCGGATTTTTTGCCTTGCTCTTGGTAGTTTTCTTTGTTTTGCCAGATTTTCAGATAAGCTTCCTGCTCCAAATCTTCATTGTAATTGCCGGTGATTTTTTTGATAACCGCGCGAACAATGGCTTTGTATGATGCTATTTCATTGCTCATCAGCTAATCCTCAAAAATCCGTATTCATCTGTCGGAAGTCCTAAGTCTTCAATAGCTGAGCCGTTTTGCAGCATGCTTATGGTGCTTGACATATTGTCAAAGTCATAAACATAATTATCCGCGCGCTGAAAAGTCCCCAATGCTAAAAAAGCGGCAATTGAAAGCACTCCGGCAGCTTTTGTCAGGTTTCTAATCCGTTTGCGCCGAAAATACAACGGTTTTGCCTCTTTTAACAAATCAGATATATCGTCCATTTTTATACCTCGTTCAACTTGTTTACATTATTTATAACGACATGAGTTGTATAAAAGTTCACTAAAAAATAAACCACCGAGATTCTTTTCGGTGGTTTTGGAGTTAAATCAACTTATGCTTGCGGGGAGTCAACTTCAAAGTTGTCATCACTATCAGCATCTGGATCATATTCAATTCCAAGTTTTGCCAACATATCATCGTTAATGTCTTCACGCTGAGCAACAATCCAATCAGGAACGTTTGGACAAGGTGGCATTTTAGCCATTTTACGCATTTTAGGATCCAGATAATAACGCGGCGAATCCGCCATAATTGGTCTATCAATGTAACTTTGCATCAAAATAACTTGCTTTAGCAACGGCAAGCTCAGCAGCTGCGTGGCACTGATAACCGGAACGCCTTGCATTTGATAGTTTACATTTTTCGCGAGTGGGTTAAAGTCTTTACCTAAGCTACCTTCGGTACGGCTGAAAGATGAAACTTGCACGGTTTTATTACCAATCATCTTAGAAAAACGCTGGGCTGTAACCTCGTTGTTTTGCGAAAGAATAATCTTGCAGGCTGTGGTAGAAATCACTGTTTCCAAGTCATCTTTACCATATTTACCAGAAATTTGGCCCAAATCTTGTCCAATCAGCAAATAAGACACTTTTTGACCACGACCTACGGCCGGACCATCAATAATGGCTTTCATCTTAGGCATTTGCGGAAACTCGTCGAGGATGAACAGAGTTGGGAAAGGCCCCATTTTACCATCAGTTTTATTCACATGGTTAGGTGGGTTAGAAATCAAATAAGATGACATAAGTTCAATAAACGTACTACTAATAACACCCAAAGCGCGCGCATCTACTTGGTTTACGGAAAGGTACACAGAAATTGGTTTCCATTCACCGGTCACAGGGTCTTTCATACCGCGTAAATCCCTAAATTGTAAGTCCGAAAAACTGGTGCGGGCTTTTACGGCTTGGTTTTTGAAACAGCCGATACCGGCAAAAGCGGTAGAAAGCACAGAACCGCGCTCTTTATCAGGCATACTGCTAAGTGAGCTCAATTCTGTAATGCAGCGTTGTGAATAACCAAAATTGCGGGCTTCTTTTACGGCTTCTTCCAGCATATCATGGGTTGGGTCAGCCATAGCCGCCATCTGATCGCCTTCGTCCATACGGCGCTGAATTTCTTGAGCGGCGTTAATTTGCGCTTCTGTAATCCATTCCATAATCATGGCGATGCAAGCTTCTCGCCCCATCCAGCGTGACGGCAGCAAATTCCAAGTACCGATAGGCAAATAGTTTTCCATGGTTAACGTGCCGTTTTTCAAATTTTGAATGGCGCGCGGAGCTGCTGGATCGCGCATTTCCATATAATAACCTTCTAAAACTTCTTTATCTTTAGCGTCAAGCTTTCCTTCATAAATACGGCTGATGAAGTAGTCGTTGGCTCTGGCACGGTCACATTTAGAGGCCACAAAGTTAATGAAGCCGGTTAGCGCGGCACGACCTGTATTAGCCCAGTGCGGGTCGGCGCCGCCTTTTGGATCTTCTACCAAAATATTGCACATTGAGTCCACATACATATCACGGTCAGGACCTGCTTCCGGCATAGAATTAGGCGATAGTGGATTCCAGCTTGGATAATAAATACCCTCGCTCGGGTTGTCCTCAGCACCCCAGTTGATAATAAACACCGGACCAACTTTTGCGCGAGCGCCGCTAGTAGAATAGCAAAGCTCCGGTTTTGGGTCGTTTACGATGATACTTAATCTATCGGAGTTAAAAATTGTTGGAATCACTACTCCGGCGGTTTTACCGGTACCCGGAGGAGCGCAGCATAGCGTAGCAAGCGTTTCTTTCAGCATCAAAAAGCGGCCTTTAAATTTCCCCACTACCTGACAAAAGCCATCAAATCCAAGCAATGCCATTTTATTAATATCACGCAGTTCAGCGATTCGCGCCGAACCTTGTGTATTAACTTGAAATTTGTACGGACTTATTAATGCGCCGACAATCAAGCCGACAGGAATAGTGATAAACGGCAAAATAGGAATCCACAAACTTAAAGAAAAAGCTCCGCGGTAGTGAATGATTTGTCTGAACCATTTTGCGTACATAGCCCATAGATGGTCTGGCTTTTCAATAATCAATGATAAAAATTTGTTTATCATCGCAAAAGATGATTTAGAAATACCATGTCCAACCAAATATGACAAAGGCAAAGCAAAAATAAACAACGCTACTGTTATACCTAAACAAATAAAAAAAGTTATAAGCATCCAGTGGACGGCATTGTCATATTCTTTCCATTCTTCACCACGTTCTTTAAAAGCCATTTTCACCTCTATTTAATATTTTTTAGAACTTTGCGCAGACGATTGAGCTCTTTGTGGTCAATTTGTCTGTCTGCATCATCCAATGTTTTAGAGAACAAGCGCATTTCTTTTGGTGCGCCGCGGTTTATACGCGTTACGTCAATATCCATATTGTTCCAAATTTCAAACATATCATCGGCATTGATAATATTAGCCATCTGTACAACCACAAAAGATTTGACTTCTTGCTCAAAGTTTTCTTCAGCAAGTTTATCACGAATAACATTGCGTGCAACATCTAATTTGCGAACCGGCGATATACGATGGCTGTTTTCCGAAAACCATAGAGGTTCTTCCCCGTTAAACAGTTCTTCATCTGCCAGCCAATCGCCGTTTTCTTTATCAACAAGGCATAAACATATTTCTGAATCGGAAACACCAACAAAATCTATCACTGTGTTGTTAACTTTTACGCCAGCGATAACGTCATATCCTTTTTGCTGCAAAATATCATAAACAGGACTGCGAGGAGCGGAGCTGTTTTCGGTTTCTGAAGAGTCATCGCTGTTTGTTTTGCTATCACGGGATGATTTGTCATTGCGGTTGTCTTTGCCGCGGTTGCTTTGTTTATTGCTTTGTCGACCCTCGTCATTATTTTTATTGTCACGGCGGTTATTACGCGGTTGATAATCTTCATCTTCATCGTCGTCATCATCAAAAATAGGTTTTTTATTTGAACGTTTTGTCGATTCGTTGTTGTCTTTTTTGTTTTTACGAGGCTTTGCCGGTAGATCATTGTCATCATCATCGTCGTCAAATATAGTTTTTTTTGTTTTTTCCGGTTCTTTCTTTTTCAGAATATCGGCTTTTTCAAAAGAATCTATATCCAAATCAAAATCATCGTCGTCATCGTCAAATTTGAACAACGCATGGTCGATAGTAGACGGAATATCAGTTTTTTTCGTTGGTTTCGGTGCGGTAGCCGCTGTTGCAGACAAAGGTCTGGCTTGAGGCATTGTCGAGGTATTGCTTATATTTACACCGGCAGTAACCGGAGCCGCAGATTTATTGTCAGAGTAATCAGAAATCGGCATTCTGAAACCGCCGACGCCAGCCGGTCTGATTTGTTTGTATGACTTTTTCTTTACCACGCCATATTTGTTGTTGGTTTTAATAACGTTAATCGGAGTCTTAATCAAACGGCGATAGAGCAAAACCGGCGACATTATAATATCATAGATAATGTTTTCCCAAGCAACCATGCACAAAGTCCACCAGCCGGTGATAAGCATTGGGAAAAATGTGACGAGAATAATTACAAATGCCCATTCTTTTGGCGCGCGGATAACCCAGCCCGCCTTCCATAAGGCGTAGGCTTGTCGCCAATGGTCTGGCCAAAAGATATCAAAATGCCAATTGCAAAGCATAATCACACGAATACCTTCAATGAAGACTATGCTCCATAGGCAGCCGACTATGATTATTCTTGCAAAGACAATTAAGGATTTCACCCGTCTTACTCCATATTTTTCTTTTTAGTATAAACCCAATTTATAAAGAGAGTGTTAATTGATTTCATTTTCTATCTTTTCAACAATTTCTTTACGGAATTCAGCTGAATCTGTTTTTTGCGGATTCTTCTTATTTTCCAGCTCTATGCGTTCCTGCACCAGCTGTTCCAGTGTTTTTTTCTCCTCTATTTTTAAGTTTTTAATATTTACTTCCGGCATTCCGCCGCTGTATTTATCCAATCCTAGGTTAGAAATTTTTGTAAGCGGCGTCATAATTAGGTTCATATAATGATATTTCCACAAAAAACGCCAACCCAAAATAACTATCGGCAAATAAGTTAAAATACCCAAAATCATAAAGATGTCGCCGGATTTCAACACACCGCCGTTATTCCAATAATTGCGGATACTGGCATAAGTCAGCGGCGATAAAATGTCTATTTGGTATCCATAGAAGAATATCAATCTATAGAGCAACAGCAGCAAAGCGCTCCACCCTGCGCCGGCAGCCAATGCGCAAATATAATGAAGTGTCTTTTTTATCATGCTTAATCTCTTTGATTATTTCTGTTGATAATTATCTGATTTATGGTTTTATCATTATTGTTCAAAGTCTTTTGCACGTCTTTTTTTTGCAGATAGTCAAAAAAAACGGCTTCGCGCTCGGCATGTTTTTGAGAAGCATAATCATGTGCGCTCTTATTTAACGCTAATGTGTCGGACATTTTTTCTGTCGGCGATTTCTGCGAACGCTCAATAGCGGCCTGTTTAATATCCATCTGCTCAACCGAGCCTACTTTAGTAGACAGCTGCTCTAGCCATTTATCACCGATATCATCGATTTTTGTAATTTTTTGTACTGCCTTATATGCGTCTTTAGCTTCTTTAGAGAGTTCTCCGTTTGCATATTTATATTCTTGTTTGTCCAAACAGTTTACAAATTCTTGTTTGCAACTTACAACTGCATTAGTGCTTACTTTTAACAGAGAAGCAAGAGAATTTGCTTTGTATTGTTCTATTTCTTTTGGATCTGTAATACCGCTTTCTCGGGCTTTTAATTCGGCATAAACACCAAGATTAGAAACATTTTTCAGCAAATCTTCTTTTTTCTTGATAATTTTTTTATCAAACATTTCTTTGCGTTTTTTATCACTCATATTATGGATAAGCTGCGTCAAAGTGGCTCCTCGTTTTATTTTGCCAGAAGTCATTTGCTCTTTCATTATTTCTAAAGCCACCATTTCTGAAGCTAGACGCTCAAGAGAAGAATCCAGTTTTTTAAATTCTTCGCGGTTCTTAATAACAGAACCTAATTTATGCTTGCAGGCTTGCGGATCTTGTTGATATTCTTTATTTATAGCATCAAGAAACACTTTATGTTTAGGATTATCAGGATTCAACACTTTATATTTTGGTGGATTTTTACCAAGATTTTCGTACAAGTCATTCCAATAAGCATCAGTGTTATTGCTTTGTTCTCTATATTCTGAAGTATGCTCTTGCGCGCCGTCAAGCAAAAACTTTTTACCGGCTTTAGAGAAATCATCACGCTTTTTATCTTTTTCTTCTTCTCTGATTTTTTCGTTTTTTCGATAACGTTTCTTAAAATCGTCACATAAATTATCAACAGCATCGCAAGCTAAATTAACAGCCCCATTTATACCCCAGCTCATACTTGCTAAGAACCATTCTCTATACATATACGAGATAATATCTTCTTCTTTGATTGGAGTACTGTCATAAGGACCATGTTTGGCTTTTTCTTCATCTTCGTCTTCAACAGTGCCTTCATTTTTTTCATCTTCAGGATTTTCCGCTTTTTTAGCATTAGTGTTAACTTTTAAAGCCTCTTTTCCGAGCTTAACTTTTATAGGTTTTTTATTGTTTTCACCGGCTTCTTTGCTTTCTCCGCCAACTTCCAATCCGCCGTTTTCATCAATATTTTCTCGGACGGAAGCTGAGTTTTCTCTATCCAAAGGTTTGCCGCTGATAATCGGAGAGTTGCCATCAGCGTCTTTCATTTGAGATAGTTTGGCGATATCATTTACGGTTTTACCCTCTGAATTTGGCAAATCCATCGGAATTCCCATATCTTTCATCTGGTTAAGAACATCGGCGCTGGCCTGAGCCGATTTAGCAAAAGCTGTTTGTCCTTGTTCAGAAAAATTATCTTTAGGAGCGCGGTCAAGGCACGATTTATCGTATGCGGCAGCAGCGTTTTTGGCAGCATATGTGGCAATGGTGTCTCCGGTATATGGATTATGCGCTCCATAAAAAGCTTTAGCATCATCGGCGGCAATCAGACCCTCTTTTTCCATAGCGTTAATTTGTTTAACTAAATTCAATGTTTTGTCTAAATCGACCAGACCTAAATTTTCAGGATTTTTGCAAACATCTGGCAATGATTTTGACATAAATTCCTTAGAGGTTAAAATTCCCGGATTATCATTAAGAATTTTAGCTAAATCTTCCATAGGTTTGCCATTGTCGAGAGCAGAAAAAAATTCTGCCACGGCAGCTTTAAGTTCCGGTGATTGTGTATTTGTGTCAGCCATAAGAAATACTCCTTCTAAACCATTGAATTAAATATACCATAAAAAAAGATTTTTGTCTATTACTTTTTATTTAGACTTTTAGTTTTTTCAAAAAGTTGCCGATTTCCAGATTTACTCTGATTCCGTCTTTAGGTGTCACTTTCAAAAGTCCGAAAAGGCGAGGTTTTATTTTACTGAAATCTATCGGGGCAAAAATAGCCGGATTCGTTGTTAGAGCCTTATATGCACCGTCCACATCTTTTTGCGCCACTCTAAAATAATTGCTTATGAGTCTGTCGGCATCAACCGGAAAATTCTTTTTAGCCAGAGCTTCAGTAAATTTGCGTTGTCTTTCTTTTCGTGCTAAATACTCTTCGTACATCAGACGTTTGATATATTTTTCCTGATGCTGAATCAGTTTTGCCTGATATGACAATTCGCAGCTTTCAATATCAATTAAAATTTCCACATAAGAGATTATGGCAAGCTGTAAATCTGAATTGCTGATTTTTTCGGCTAAGTTCAAAAACTCTTCATCTGAAGAACTTGGAGAAAACTTGCCAAGTTCATTAGGAAACATACCAACCAGTAACACCCAGCCGTGAACTAAATCATTTGATAAGATTTGTCCGGTGCTTGGTTTGTAGTTTGGATAAAGGTCGTCAACTTCAAAATTACACTCGTAAGGTTGTTTCAGCAAAGTGTTTGAAAGTTTGTTGACAGAATTATAAAAGTTTAAAAATGCTTGCGCCAATTCCGATTCGTCGCTGCCGAGAGCCGGCTGTTCTTTGACGTCTTGAGCCTCAGCTTTTGCATCTTGCAAAGAAGACACCAGCGCTTGATCCAAATCTTCGTCCGTCATTTGAGCGTTTATTGCTTTATCATTGTCGTCCAGAGGTATAAGCATATCTTCATCGTGAAGAATGTCATCATTTGTTTCTTCTGCTTGGGTTTCCAGTTCAGGGTTCTTTAGCTTGTTGATTCTATCAGAAACTTTGCCGTCGACATCTTCTTCAATGTCATCGGTGCTGTCATTGATAAAACTATCCAATAGTTTTTCAAAATCATCGTCTTCAAGAATATCGTTATTATTAGCCATTAAAATTCTCCGGATATAATCTCTTGCATTTAACCACAATAATCATTAAGGTGCATTATATATAAATTTACTTAATAAAGGCTAAAAATGAATAACGAAGAAACAATATTTTCGACTCCGGAAGCGACAAATGCCGACAAAAATTTGCGCTTGGATAAGTTTTTAACAAAAATGCTGCCGGATTTTTCTCGCTCGCAGCTGCAAAGATTGATAAATGACGGAAATGTGCTGCTAGATGATATTGTGGTTTCGGATAATTCATACAAAGTTAAAATCGGCGATGTTTTTCAAGTTATTGTTCCTCCGGCGGCCGAAGCTGAACCTGTGGCCGAAGATATTCCGCTGGATATTGTTTATGAAGATGAGGATTTGCTGGTGGTTAACAAACCTGCCGGTATGACAGTTCACCCCGCAGCCGGTGTTTCACGTGGAACGCTTGTTAACGCCTTGCTTTTTCATTGCAAAGATAGTCTATCGGGAATCGGCGGTGTAAAACGTCCCGGAATTGTGCATCGTATAGACAGAGAAACAAGCGGTTTGCTGGTGGTGGCAAAAAATGACAATGCACATCGTTTTTTGAGTGAGCAATTTGCGGAACATTCTATTGAAAGAACTTATTGGGCGGTGGTGTATGGTGTGCCAAATCCTTTAAGCGGAAAAATAGAAACAAACATCGGACGCAGTCCGGTTGACCGCAAAAAAATGGCGGTTGTTGCAAGCGGCGGCAAACATGCTGTTACTAACTATAAAACATTAAAAGTATATAAAAACGCCGCCTCATTAGTGCAATGCAATTTAGAAACCGGCCGTACACATCAGATTCGCGTACACTTAACAAGTGTAGGTAATGCTCTAATTGGTGATAAGGTCTATATAAAAAATCATAAAACAGCTGTAAATTTGCCGCAAAATTTAAAAAATTATGTAAACAATTTTCCGCGGCAAGCCTTACATGCAAAGAGTTTGGGCTTTGTTCACCCTCGCACGAAAAAGTTTATGCAATTTGATTCTGAACTGCCAAAAGATATCGAAAATTTGCTTCAAAATCTTTCCATCGTTTGCTAATCTTTAGTTGATATTTGATAAAAAATAAAACTAAAGTATAGGTTGTACGCTATTTTTTTCGCATATATCATACTTCAAAACAACTAACAGGGGAAGTGATAGATATGGAAAATTTAACAGCACTTACCGGAATTGACTTTTCTCCGGAAATAAATTTGGCCAGATACTTGCAAAATATTCGCAAATATCCGATTCTAACGCAGGAAGAAGAATATAAATTAGCGATGAAATATAAAGAAACCGGCAATAAAGATGTTGCTTATCAGCTGATTACCTCGCATTTGCGTTTGGTTGTCAAGGTTGTTTCGCGTTATAAGGGATATGGGCTGCCGGTCAGTGAAATGATATCAGAAGGAAATATGGGGCTTTTATATGCGGTAGATAAATTTGAGCCTGACAAAGGTTTTAGATTTTCTACTTATGCTTTGTGGTGGATAAAAGCTTCGGTGCAAAAATATATCTTAAATTCGTGGTCTTTAGTTAAATTAGGGACAACCGCTGCGCAAAAAAAATTGTTTTTCAATTTGCGTAAAATCAAAAATAGTTTGAATTTGGTTGATGACAGAGAGCTTTCTTCCGATATTTTGAAAAACATAGCGCAGTCGTTAGATGTCAGCGTGCAAGAAGTTACCGAGATGAACACTCGCCTAAAAGCCCATGATGGTTCGCTTAATTCACCAATAGACAGTGATTCAGACCATACGGCGGAATGGATGGACTTTATTTCGGACGGTAAACCGACACAAGAAGAGCGCTATGCTTACAAAGAAACTATGAATTATCGCCGCCGCTTGTTTAATCAAGCCATAACGGTGCTAAATCCGCGTGAAAAAGATATTTTATTCAAACGGCGCATGAGTGAGGAAAACATAACTTTGGAAGATTTAAGCCAAACTTATAATATTTCTAAAGAACGCGTGCGCCAAATAGAACTTAACTCCATCCGCAAAATTTCTAAAGCCATCGAGGTTTTGCAATAGCATCATTACTTGAAAAGTGCTTTTTGCCATATATCTAGAGTCTATCAAACTATTTGCAGACTGGAGATAATATGAAAAAAGAAACATTCAAAAATTGGCTGATTATCTTTTTATTACTAGTAATTATCAGCGGAGGCTGGCTGTTGCATAATCATAAACAACAGCCGGCTTTGCAAAATTTTAAAGAAAAAGAAATTGAGGTGCAGGCTACACGGTTGTCGCCGAAAAATATAATTGTTGCCCAGAGTTTTATTGGTAGTGTTGTGGCGGTCAACAGTGTTTATTTGGTACCGTATTTGAGCGGATATATTGCCGAAATTCCGGTTGACAGCGGGCAGCAGGTTAAAAAAGGCGACACTATTATAATGTTGCGTCAAGAAGAATATAAGGCTGCTTTAGATTCGGCGTATGCCGCTGTTTTATCCGGTGCAGCAGATTTAAATAATGCCGAAAGCCAATATCAACGTTTGCTTAAAGCCGGAAAAAAAGCTGTGTCGCAAACAGAACTCGACAACGCAAAAACAGCTTATCTGACGGCACAAGCCAATTTAAAACAAGCCGAAGCTAATTTAGAAACCGCCGGTATAAATTGGGGATATACCAAAATTACTGCGCCGTTTGACGGTGTTTTGGGCAATATAAATGCTTCGGTTGGTAATTTTATTTCTCCATCTACAAGTAATCTGGTTCGTATAGTACAATATAATCCGGCGCGTGTAATTTTTTCGGTAACAGACAAAGAGTTTCTGCAATATAAAAATCTTTTTGCCGATGCGGTGAAGTTGCAGCTTTCAAACGGGCAGGACTATCCGTATAAAGGCCGGATAATTTATACGGAAAATGTTTTGGACAAAGCTTCAAATTCTTTGGCTGTCTATGCCGAGTTTGAAAATCCGCAGCGCGTACTCATTCCAAACGCCTATGTAAAAGTTTTGTTGGAACATACCTATAAAAATGCGGCGTTAATTTCAAAAGATTTGGTTCAGTTGAAAGATAACGGCTATTTTGTGTATGTTGTACAAGATAATACAGTGGTGCAGCTTTCTGTAGATATAGAGGCCGAAAAAGGCAATGATTTTGTGGTTAAAAATATTTTTAAAACAAACACATGGCTTATAACTCAAGAAATAGAACCAAGTTTAATTGGCCAAAAAGTAAAAATTAAAAATGTTCAGAAAGAGGAGAAATAAGCTATGTTTTCGGCGTTTTTCATTAATCGTCCGCGTTTTGCGATAGTGCTTTCTATTGTGCTGATTATTTTGGGATTATTGTCATTAGCGGTTTTGCCGGTGGCGCAATATCCCGAAATTACTCCGCCGCAAATTGTAGTTTCTACAACCTATTCCGGTGCGGGAGCAAAAGTTTTGGTTGATACCGTGGCGGTTCCGATAGAAAATGAAATTAACGGCGTTGAAAATATGCTTTATATGTCATCATCTTCAGATGACAACGGTTCATACGATTTAACAGTTACTTTTGATGTTGGAACTGATGCCGATATAGCGCAAGTAAAAGTACAAAATCGGCTGCAGCAAGTAACCGCGGAATTGCCTGATGAAGTCAATCAATACGGCGTTAGTGTTAAAACTCAAAATCCAAATATTTTAGCTTTGTTGGTTTTACGCTCCCCAAACCATACTTATAATGATTTATTTTTGAGTAACTATGCCTATACCAATATCAAAAACGCCTTATCCCGAGTTAAAGGCGTAGGCGATGTGCAAATTTTTGGTCCGCAATATAGTATGCGTATTTGGCTGAACTTGGACAAGCTGAATGCTTTGGGCTTAAACAGCACCGATGTTATGAATGCCGTAAAAAGTCAAAATGTACAGGCATCTGTGGGCAGTATTGGTTCGGCGCCGAGTGCCAAAGATAATAAAATAGTTTTGTCTTTAACGGCTAAAGGCTTGCTTAACAGCGTGCGTGATTTTGAAAATATTGTTGTCGCCTCATCAGTTGACGGAGCGCAGATATATTTAAAAGATGTGGCAAAAATAGAACTAGGAGCAGATACTTATAATATTAAATCAGGTTATAACAATGCACCGGCTCTGATTATGGCTATTAATCAGCTGCCAAACTCCAACTCTTTGCAAATTGTAAATAATTTGCGCAAAAAAATTGCCGATTTATCAGAAGTTATGCCCGAAGATATGGATTTGGAGGTTGCATACGATTCAACCGATTATGTGCGCGCATCAATACAAAGTATTATTGATACGCTGATAATCACTTTTTTGCTGGTTGTGTTGGTGACGTATGTTTTTTTGCAAAAAATAAAAACAACTTTAATACCGCTGTTTACTATTCCGGTTTCTTTGATAGCGACGTTTATTGTTGTTTATTTATTAGGATTTAACATTAATATTCTAACTTTGTTTGCTATGATTTTGGCTATTGGTTTGGTGGTTGATGACGCGATTATCGTGGTTGAACGCGTGCAATATCTAATCTTGACACAAAAGCAAGATGCTAAATCGGCGGCAATCACGGCCATGCAAGAAATCGGCAGTGCGATTGTGGCAACAACATTTGTTTTGCTGGCTATTTTTATTCCTGTTGGCTTGATGGCGGGTATTACCGGTAAAATATATCAGCAATTTGCGGTAACTATAGCCACAGCTGTTACTTTTTCTGCTATTAACGCGCTAACGCTGAGTCCGGCTTTGTGCGCAATTTTTTTGCAAGGAGATGAAAATTCTGAACCGCGCGGCTTTTTTGCTTGGTTTGATAAAGTGTTAGATAAAAGTAAAAAGCACTATTTGCGGGCGGTTGTGTATTTGTCAGAACACCTAAAAACGATGTTACTGTTGGTGACTGCGGTTATAATGTTTATCATTTGCGGTTTTGTGTATACTCCAACCTCATTTTTACCGGAAGAAGACCAAGGCATAATTTTTGCTAATGTCCAGCTTCAAGATACGGCTAGCATAAATGAAACAAATCAAGTGTTGAGTGAAATGAATGATAAAATTCTCAAGACAAAAGGAGTTAAATATTTTATTTCTGTTGCTGGATACAGTATGTTGGGTGGCAGCGGTGAAAATGTGGCTTTAGGGGTTATTGGATTGGATAACTGGTCAGAACGCAGCGCTAAAAATCTTTCCATAGAGGGTATAAGCAAAGAGCTACGGCAGCTATTTATGGGTAATAAAAAAGCTACTATTAACTTTTTTGCTCCGCCGGCAATCCCCGGGGTGGGACAAAGCAATGGTATTTCGCTGGAATTTGTTACAATGAACGGCAATACTCCGCCGCAAGAACTATATGCACAGCTAATGAGCTATTTGCAATCGGTTAACAAAAGCGGATATTTTGACTATGCGTTCAGTACATTTACGGCGCAAACTCCGCATATATATTTAGATGTGGATAGAAAAAAGTCCGAGTACTATAAAGTTCCGGTTTCTTCATTGTTTGCCACCTTGCAAAACAATCTTGGTTCTCGCTATATCAATAATATCACTTTAAGCGGTCAGGTTAACAAGGTAATTGTGCAGGCAGATTATCCTTATCGTAAGCAGATGTCGGATATTGGCAAATTATATGCTCGTTCCAGCGATGGAAAGTTAATTAGAGTAAATAGTTTTGCCGATATAAAAACAGAGCTTTCGCCAAAGACAATTTATCGATTTAATCAATATACGGCGGCCGCGGTGACAGCTATGTCAAAAGACGGTATCAGCAGCGGAACGGCTTTGTCCGAATTAGAAAATTTAGAAAAATTACTGCCGAAAGAATATGATATATGGTGGACGGGCTTGAGTTTGCAAGAAGTGGAAACAAGAGGCTTGGCAGTAATTCTTATTAGTTTGGCGGTGGTGTTTTGCTATTTGTTTTTAGTCGCTTTGTACGAAAGTTGGCTTTTGGCACTATCGGTTATATTTTCCACAATATTCGCGATTTTAGGCGCGTTGGTCGGATTATGGCTTATGGGACAGTCATTGAGTATTTATGCGCAGTTAGGGCTGATTATGCTGATTGGTCTTGCGGCAAAAAACGCCATATTGATTGTTGAGTTCACAAAAATGTATCGTGAGCAGGGTTTAAGCATTACTGAAGCGGCGCGTCGAGGAGCCGAGGAACGGTATAGAGCTGTTTTGATGACAGCGTTCACCTTTATTTTGGGCGTGTTTCCAATGATTGTTGCCACCGGTGCCGGTGCAAGTTCTCAAATAGCCATTGGTTCGTCGGTGTTTTACGGAATGATAGCGGCAACATTAATCGGAATTATTTTTATTCCGCCTCTATTTGCTTTTTTTGAACATGTTAAAGAATATTTCGCCCTCAAGGCAAAAGGAGATAGCAATGCTTAAAAAATCAGTTGTTTTTCTTTCTTCAATAATAGCTGTATCTTGTACTGTCGGACCAAATTATAAAAAAACGGAAACCTATAGCGATGTGGTAATAAAACAAGAATTACAGTTACAAAAAAAACATCAAATACCGAAAAATTGGTATGCTTTGTTTGATGACGAACAGTTAAACCGCTTGATAGAATTGGGATTAAAAAATAATACGGATATTGAGCAAGCGGTGACTAGATTAAAGCAAGCCAGAGCCGAATTAAGAATAACTCAAACGGCTTTTTTACCGCAAATTGGGGCTCAAGGCGGATATAATTATCAAAAAGTGAGCAAAAACATCGGCGCGGCGGCGGATAGCCAATATTATTCTGCTGGTTTTGATGCGTCGTGGGAGCTGGATTTATGGGGCAAAGGACGTCGGCAAGATGAAGCCGCTTTAGCGATGGTAAAAGCCGAAGAGTATTCTCTTAGCAACGTAAAAGCCATAGTGACAGCCGAGCTGGCAGCTAATTATATAAATTTGAAGCTAGCTGCCGAAAAATTACGGATAGCCGAACAAAATCTTGCTTTGCAAAAAGATATTTTTAATACCGTACATTCAAAATATCAAAGCGGTTTGGCTGATGATATTGCTTATAATCAGGCTGAATATTTGTTGGATAATACGAATGCGCAAATTCCAGCTTTAGAAAGCCAAATCGAACAATATAAAAATGCTTTAAGTGTTTTAGTCGGAGTTTTGCCCTCGCAATTGCCTTTAGATGTTAAAAAACGCTCGCCGATTTTTATGAATGTTTATGAATTTAACACTTCTGCTATGTATGATTTGCCGGCGTATGTAATTCGTAGTCGTCCTGATGTTGCTGTTGCAGAACAAAATGTAATAGCCCAAAATGCATTAATCGGTGCGGCAGTGGCAGATTTATATCCAGATGTCAGCGTTTCGGCTTTATGGGGTTATGCAGCCAGCGGCGGCAATAGCTTATTTAATTCCAAAAGTCAGAGCTATAGTTACAAGCCTTTAGTGACTTTACCGCTTTTAGATTGGAACCGACTGCAGAATCAGGTTGAAAAACAGCGGCAGGTTAAAGCCGAGGCTTTGGCGCAATATAAAAAAGTTGTCCTATCTGCCGTGTCAGAACTAAAAAACGCCATGACTGCCGTCCAAAACGAAATAAAAAGCAACAAGTCAAAAAATGCCGCACTCTTTAGAATGAACAATGTTGTAAATTCTGCAGCGGAAAGATATCGTAATGGCTTAATAGAATTTTCCGATTATGCAACTTTTGAACAAAATCGGCTTAATGCGCAAAATAGCAGTATAGAAAGCCGCGCACAAATTTTTCAAAATTTGGTGGCTTATTATAAAGCAAGCGGCGGCGGTTATTTGCTGTAAATATCTTCCAAAGGCACATAATCGGTACCTTTTTGCGGGTTATATACAAAAACATTTGTAACAGTTGGAATATCATAGGTCCTATGCCAATAGCCTTTTGCTTCCATACAAAGACGGTATTCACGCGGGTCAGAATCAGCAGAATCTCTGATTGAGTTCACCAATAAAGGAGATGCTCCGCGATAAGGAACATAACTCGCCCAAATACCTTTAGATTTATGCCAGTCTACAACAATATTGTAGCGGTATTCTTCGGTATAAAACCAACTGCTGATATCCGGCCAATGAAACCAGCCTTCTGCTTGTTTTAGGCATTCTGAGTGATCACGAGAAAATTTTTGCACGCCGGTGCGTTCTCTTTCCCAGTGATATATAATTTGTCCTTTTCCACCCCAAGAAGAACAAGAACTTAAAAAAACAGTAACTAAAAACAGTAGATATCTCATGCTAAAAATCCAAGTCATTATAATGAGTCGATGGATAGATTCCCTTGAATCTATCGTTTAATATATCTTTGAAACTTGGACGAGATTTTATTTTAGAATACCAGAGTTTGGCATTATTATAGTCTTCCCAAGGTACATCGCCCAAATAATCAATAATAGAAAGTTGCGCGGCGGCGCTAATATCTGCTAATGAAAAGTTATTGCCGGCCAAATAGTTGTTTCTTTCTGTTATCCAATCAATATATTCCAAATGGAAACGCAGATTGTTGATTCCGGCTTTAATCCGCCGAGATTCCGGAGGTTGTTTAAGCGCAAATCTTTTATATATTTTTTCTCCGGCGATATATTGATAAACCTCGCGGTTAAATTTATTATCAAACCAATCAATCAAGCGTCTTACTTCGGCGCGTTCTTTGTTGTTACCGTTGATTAAGCGGTTTTGAGTATAAGTTTCTTCCAAAAATTCTGTAATAGCATAATTTCCGGAAATAATATTGCCATCATAAATAAAAACTGGTAGTTCGCCTGCCGGATTTATTTTCATTATATCCTTAGAAAGCATCCATGGATTTTCTTCTTTTAAAACAAACAGCATTTTCTTTTCGGACATCAGAATTCTGATTTTCCGGCAATGAGGCAAAACACTGTTATGAACCAAAAGAACCATTTATATCACTCCTTAAATACCGTCAAGTACTTCGTCAAAAGACTTTTCTTCTGTTTTCTGTTCAACAATTTTTCCGCCATTGTTTTTTTCACTAGGGAGGTCTGCAACCGGCAAAGCGGTTTCCTGTTCTGCTTTTTTAGCAAAAGCAGGCGGTACAATGCCTTGATTTTTGGTAATTTCATCTTCAACAATGCGCAGGATTTCTTTTTTGACCTCGTTTCCAAATTCAGGCTTAGAAAATTCTGAACTCAAATCTTTTTCATACAAAGACATTTGCGGCAGCAATTTAGAAAGAGCAACGAATGTAGGAATTTTGAACAAAGGTTTGGTTGAAAAAGCCAAATATTGTTCAATACCATAGCGACTGGCCATAATTCGGTTATAATACATACTGCCCAAAATATAATCGGCTTCTCCGGTAAACAAGGCTTCATAAGCCTCATAAGGAGTTTCAACATAAGTTATGTTCAAAGGTTTAATTTTTCTCAAGACAAAATCACTGAAATATTCAGATTTGCAGACAATTCCCTTCATAGCCACCAAATCTTTGGTGCTTTTTATTTTTTCTTGTGTTTCCGGCAAGGTTATAACATGTATTGGATTGGAAACCGATGCTGGATAAATCAATTCTATACCGGTAAAAAGTTTTGTATTTGCATAGGCGCCAAAAAATAATTGGATATCTCCGCTTCGAATATTTAAGATATTTTGCTCAAGAGTAGGAATATCCATCGAGCTGCTCATCTCAATTTTAAATTTATGTTTTGCGGCTATTTTCTGTACGGGTTTTAAAAACGCGCTTTCATAAATCAATTTTCGACTCATTTTCATTTTAATCAGAGTATATTCTGAAAAAGGAGGATAATCCGGAACGCCGCCGTAAATTAAATCTTTAGCCAAATAACTCTCTTTTTTTATCATATGCTGAGCTTCGGCAGTTTGTATAAAAGCCGAACAGATAAAAAGCATCATCGTTAAAAATTTTTTCATTATAGCTCCTCATATAATTATGCTTAAATATAAATAAATTGTGTTAAAAAGATTTTAACTCATTGCATAAAAAATAGAAATTTGCCACTATCATAATAATAAAATCTGAAAAGTACAAGATGATAAATAGAGATAATATAAAAATTGACAAGAATTTGTTTTTGACACCGCCTTCGCACATTATCGGCGTAACTTCCGGCTTGGGCAGTATGGGCAAAACATGGTTGTCTGTTACGCTAGCGCATGCGCTCAATTTGCTGCGGGAGAGTGTTTTATTATTTGATGCAAATAATGGTTTGCTGAACACTGATTTTCAGTTGGATATACCGTATAAAAATTATCTAAATCAAGTTATAGAAGGTAAAATTACGCTTAATCAAACTATTACTCCAATTAATAAAAAGAAATTTGATGTTATTAGCGGTCAATCCGGCAGTGATTTGCTTGAAGATGTGCCAATAGGACGATTGCAGATTATGCGTGAAGAACTTTCATTGTTGGCGCAAAACTACAATAAGGTAGTGGTTGATTTACCTTTTTCAGAAAAAATTTTGTACAATCTGCTGCCTTTGTCAGATATCATCTTGGTTTGTACCAGCGATCCGTCAAATTTGGTGTCAACTTATGATTTTATTCAAAAAAACGCCTATAATCTTTCATATAAGAGTTTGCAAATAGTTATAAACTATGCTAATTCTTATGAAGAAGGTTTGCGCACATATGATACGCTGCGTCGTGCTTGCGAGCAATATATGACGGCTACGCCAAAGCTTTTGGGGATTATTCGCCGTGATACAAAGGTTAGGGACGCTATTCGCAATCATGTTTTGTTGTTGAATAGATATCCAAATTCGGAGGCGGCGGAAGATGTGGTTAACATAGCTCGAAAATTGTGGATAAAGGAGACGGAAAGTGAGTTATAATTACGACGGTATGGGATATTATCGAGTTTTAGAAGTAACCCCAAATGCGCCTTTGTCTTTAATTAAACAGCAATACTATGACAGAGCTAAGTTTTGGCATCCTGACCATAATGATGATCCTAATGCTGTGGAAGTTTTTCAAAAAATATCAGTGGCCTATAATTTATTAAAAGACCAAAAAAAACGTCTGAAGTATGATTTACTGTCGTTGGTTTATGAAGAAAAAGATTTTCCGGATATGGATGCATTGAAGGTTTATAAAAACCAACAAGATAAGGAAGACGCGGCGCTAAGAGTTTTAAAACAGCGTAGAGTTTATGCCGGATTAAACGGTTATAAAGTAAAAAACACTAAAGATATTTGTAATTATTACGAAGCCAAAGATATGGTTTTGACCACTTCTATATCCAATTGGCTCAGAGGTTGGTGGGGTATCAAGCCATTTAAAGAAAATATCAAAGCCATAAAATATAATTTACAGGCAGTGAGTGCGGAAGATGAGGATAATCTGAAATTATTGATTCATAATTCTGTCGCTTATGACAATATTGGTCGCAAGGATATGTCTTGGTTATATGCCAAGCAAGCGTTTTTACAGGTTGTCAAAGACAGCCGGGCTTATGAACTTTTGAAAACGTATATTGATATTTTGGATTATCATCCGCAAAAATCCGTGGTTTTGCCAAAATGGTCGGCGGCAGAACTAAGAACCAGACAAATGATTCTTCCGGTTTTTGTTTGTGCTGTTGGTATAGTTTTTTCGTTATTTTCTCTAGATAAAATCGGAATAGTAAAATTGCCTCAGCACCAAAAGTCAAGCTATTATACCGAGATGATTATCGGCGGTGTAAAAGTTGCAGATGACCAGATTGAAACCAGAGTTATAAAAGTTGACAGCGCCAAAGACGATGATAGTTCTTTATATCATCTTAAAGAAGGTGCTAAAATATATTATGGACCGGATAGCCGTTATGATGTTTTGGCCGACGGTATAGAAGGGCAGACTGTTCGGGTGGTGGGCTATATGCCTAACAAAAAGTGGTTTAAAATAATGATTGACAATGGCGAAACGGGTTACGTAAATATAAATAATTTACAAAAAGGAATAGGACTGCCTATTCCGTCGCGTTCAAAAGTTAAATAATAGGATATGACATGGGACTTAAATTTGAAATTGATAAAAAAGTTGGCAAAAGCCGTTTAGGACGTTTAATCACCAAACATGGTGTCGTAAATACGCCGGCATTTATGCCGGTGGGAACTTGTGGAACGGTTAAGGCTATGATGCCGGAAAGCGTAGCGGCGACCGGCGCGGAGATTTTACTTGGCAATACCTATCATTTGATGCTGCGTCCAGGGGCAGATTTGGTAGAAAAAATGGGTGGTTTGCACAAATTTATGAATTGGAATAAGCCTATCTTGACCGATTCCGGCGGTTTTCAGGTTATGAGTTTAAGCGGTTTACGCAAACTAACTGAAGAAGGGGTTACGTTCCGTTCACATGTTGATGGAAAAAAATTCTTTTTGAGTCCGGAAGAGTCCATGAAAATTCAACATAAATTGGATTCGAATATTACCATGTGCCTTGATGAGTGTACGCCATATCCTTCTACCTATGAAACTTGCGCCAAGTCCATGCGGATGTCTATGCGTTGGGCAAAACGCAGCAAAGAAGCGTTTATCGACCGCGAAGGATATGGAATTTTTGGCATTCAACAAGGCAATGTCTATAAAGATTTGCGTGAAGAATCTGCCAAAGCGTTGCGAGAAATTGGTTTTGATGGTTATGCAATCGGTGGATTGGCTATCGGCGAGGGGCAAGAAAAAATGTTTGAAGTTCTTGATTATGCGCCGGATATGCTGCCGGAAGATAAGCCTCGCTATTTAATGGGTGTTGGCCGTCCTGATGATATTGTCGGCGCGGTTTTGCGCGGCGTTGATATGTTTGATTGTGTTATGCCGACCCGTTCCGGACGTACAGCGCAGGCCTTTACCAAATATGGACCGATAAATATCCGCAATGCCCGTCATCGCGAAGATCCTCGTCCGCTGGAAGAAGGTTGCGATTGTCCATTATGTTCGCATTACAGCCGCGCCTACATTCACCATTTGCAAAAATGTAATGAAGTTTTAGGAATTATGCTGCTTACATGGCATAATATTCGGTATTATGAACGTTTGATGCAGGGGCTGCGCGCTGCTATTAAAAATGATACACTCCAAGAATTTGCCGCAGAATTTTATGCTAATCAGGCTAAAGGTGATATTGAGGAGTTGTAGAATATGGTTGATAAAGTATGTGATGTCGAAGAAAAAGTAATCCAGAGTTTTAAAGAAGCCAACAAAAAAGACGGTATCCGTGTGTTTGTGGCCGGCGGTTCGCGTTCAGGTAATGATACTGCTTATGCGCAAGAGGCATATAATCTAGGTAAAAAAATTGTAAAAATGGAATTTAAGCTGGATTTTGGCTTGTCTAACAGCGGTATTATGGGCGCAGTTGCCAAAGGTGTATTAGATGGCTGGAACAAGCGTCAATGTAAGCTGGAAGGTTCTCCAATCCAAGGTATTACTACCAAACAATATTTTGATTTATATCCAAATGACGATGAGCTGATTAACAAAATGGATATAGTTGTTGCTAAAACTTTGGAAGAACGCAAGCAAAAACTATTGGAGTCTGATTTTGTGGTGTTTGCTCCGGGAGGAGTGGGAACACTTGATGAATTGGCCTATGATTGTGTGGCTATGCAGGATGGTATGCTGCCGATGAAACCTTTTATTATTTATAATATTAACGGCTTTTTCCATCACTTGCTGGAGTTTTTAAAATACATTGCCCAAGAGGGTTTTGCCAATCCGGTGCCGTTTATTGTTGTTGATAATAATGAAGAACTTGAAATTGCTTTTCGCCTTTTGAAAAAACGCTATATAAAGTGTGCCGATGGGCAGGAAGCATACGCCAATGCGCGTCAGCTGGTGTATGAGCTTCCTTATTTTATTAAACAGAAACTGAGCTATAATCTGGAAGTGGAAGATTGTATTGAAAAAATGCATCAAATCAACACATCTGGTACTTATCAGGAACGGACCGTTTTGCGTAATGAAATAGAAACCGCTTATTTGGAAAAAGAAATCAGCCGTATGTATGACCGTTTGGCTAAAACCGGACGTGATACCGGTAATGTCAGTGAAAAACTTACAAAGCTAAAGAAACGCCGTAAGGAATTGGAATGAGCGTATTTGGCTTTATATTCAATTATTTACGCAAAACAAAATTAATGGCGTCGATTATTTTGGTGGCGCTTATTGTCCGCATTATTGCTGAACGCGGGCAAATTTATGCTATGTCGCAAGTTATTGGGTATTTACCAAAATATACGCAAGACGAAGCTATTTTATCTCAGATTTTATTATTTATCGGTTTATTGGCGGCAATGTTTGTGTTGGAAGGGCTTGCTTCGTACATTTGGCGCTACACGGCCGGCAAATTTATGCCCTATTTTTGCAGTCTGGTTTATAAAGATATTTTTGTTGTGGTTCACCATCATTCGATTCGTTTTTTTAATGAAGAAATGGCCGGTAAAATTGCGTCAAAAACCAAAAATATTGTTTCTGGAATTAAAGACATCTATGGACAAATAGTGTTTGGTGTTATTCGCCCTGTAGGCGGACTGTTTATTACTATGTTTTTGATATGTTACTCTAATTTGGAATTAGGGCTGATAATCTTTTTATTGAATATGATTTTCATGCTGCTTATGATCTATATTCGCAAAAGAATAGGTTCATTTGCCGAAAAGCGAGCCAGATTTGGAGCAGAAACAGACGGCGTTTTTATTGATACGGTTACCAATTCGGATTTGGTTAAAAGTTTTGCCAATTATTTGTACGAGAAAAAACATTTTTACAATGTACTGAAAACAGCAGTAAAAGCTGAACAAACCGAACGTACAAAAGACGCGTGGTTTGATTTTGAAGGAAAACTATGTTTTGCTTTAACCTATATGGCCTCGTGCTTGGCGGTTTTTTATTATTGGTATCTGCAAAAAATCAGTTTTGCCGATGTGGTTATGGCCACTTCGTTGTTAAACGGTGTAATGTTTGATGTTATAAATATTGGATTTTTTGTGAGTGAGTTTTCGCAATCTTATGGACAAGTTAAAGACGGGCTGAATTTGATTTTTCAGCCGTGTCTGGTTCAAAATTTGCCTGATGCGCATAATATAAAAATGCGTAATCGCTCGATTTGCTTTGAAAATATAGATTTTTGCTATCCGTCAAAAGAAAATTTATTCAACAAGTTTTCGCTAAAGATTAAATCTGGACAAAAAGTCGGGTTGGTTGGTCACTCCGGCAGCGGTAAATCTACATTGATAAAGTTGTTGGTGCGTTATTTTGATGTTTGCGGCGGAAAAATTGTGGTTGGCGGTGAAGATATTTCCAAAGTTCGCCAAGAAAGTTTGCGGGCGCAAATTGCGGTGATTCCTCAAGACACAACATTGTTTAACCGTACGATTCGTGAAAATATCCGCTATGGGCGTTTAGATGCGACAGACGCTGAAGTAGAAGCTGCGGCAAAGCAGGCGTTCGCCGATGAATTTATAAAACAACTTCCTGATGGTTATAACAGTAAAGTCGGAGAGCGAGGTGTGCTGCTTTCGGGAGGAGAACGCCAGAGAATTACCATAGCGCGGGCCATTTTGAAAAACGCGCCGATTCTTATTTTAGACGAGGCAACTTCGGCACTGGATAGTCAAAGTGAAAATTATATTCAAAAGTCACTGAAAAAACTGATGAAGGGCAAAACGGTTATTGCTATTGCCCATCGTCTTTCCACCTTGAAAGAAATGGATTCGCTGGTGGTTATGGATAAAGGTAAAATTGTGGAACAGGGGGCGCATGATGAACTTTTAGCCCGCAAAGGTGCATATTATAAATTTTACTGCCTGCAAAATTTTGATAAATAGATAGTAAATAAAATGCTTGCAAAAAAATAGAAATTGCATATATTTTAGGCAGTTATAAAACTTAACTTTTTAAGGAGAAAAAAATGCCTTTAGTATCTATGCGTCAAATTCTTGACCATGCGGCAGAACACGGATATGGTGTTCCGGCTTTCAATGTTAATGATATGGAACAAATTTTAGCTGTTTTGCAAGCTGCTAAGAAAGTAAACGCTCCGGTTATTTTGCAAACATCTACCGGTGCTCGTAAATTTGCTGGCGACCCGATGATTCGCCACATGGTAATGGCCGGTATTGAGATGTTTCCTGAATTGCCGATTTGCTTGCACCAAGACCACGGCGCTTCTGTAAATATTTGCCAATCCGCTATTGTAAACGGTTACAGCTCTGTAATGATGGACGGCTCTTTGGAAGCTGACGGCAAAACACCGGCTTCTTTTGAATATAACGTTCGCGTAACTCAAGAAGTTGTTGCCCGCGCACACGCTGTCGGCGCTTCGGTTGAAGGTGAATTGGGCGTTATCGGTTCTTTGGAAACTGGTAAGGCCGACAAGGAAGATGGTCACGGTGCCGAAGGTACTTTGGATAGAAAACGTTTGGTCACCGATCCTGATGAAGCAGCTGAATTTGTGGCTTTGACACATTTGGATGCTCTGGCTGTGGCTGTTGGTACTTCTCACGGCGCTTATAAATTCACTCGCAAACCGGATGGCGATATTTTGGCTATTGATGTTATTGAAAAAATTCATGCCAAATTGCCTAACACTCACTTGGTAATGCACGGTTCTTCTTCGGTTCCGCAAGAATTGCAAGATTTAATCAATGCTTACGGCGGTGCTATTCCTCAGACCTATGGTGTTCCGGTAGAAGAAATTGTTCGCGGTATTAAATCCGGCGTTCGTAAAGTAAACGTAGACACCGATTCCCGTATGGCTATTACTGGTGCTATCCGCCGCGTATTTGCTGAAAATCCAAAAGAATTTGACCCTCGTAAATATTTGAAACCTGCTATTGAAGAAATGCAGAAAGTTTGCGAAGCTCGCTATATTGCTTTTGGCGCAGCTGGTCATGCCGACCAAATCAAAGCTATCAAATTGTCTGATATGGCACAAAGATACGCTGCCGGCGAACTTTAGAATATAAGAATATGTCTGCTTGGCATGGGCGCACTAAAAAACTCGCAAAAGTATTTGGCTGGTGCGTTCTTGCTGCAGACTGTTCCAGGGTATATCCTAATGTTTTGCGTCAAAAATGATGGAAATAAATTATCATTTTAACAAACTAAATTCAAATATATGCAAAAAAAATAAACTCCACCAAAGCAAGTTGGTGGAGTTTATTTTAATGTTTGTAAACTATTTAATAAATTTATCTAAACTTTCAATCGCATTGTCAATCAGCATGCTTTTGTTTACTTTATTAATATGAGTTTCAATGGCTTTTTTCGCAAGATTAATAGCCGAATATGTCACGGATTGATTAATTTCCGCTAAAGCGTTTTCAGTTGAAGTAGCAATACGGCGCTTAATTTCTTTTTCTTTAACCGCTGTGTTTTCTTTCAATATTGCCAAATCATTTTTCTTTTGATTGGCAATATTTTTCTCTGCCTGCTTTACAATTTCAGCAACTTCTTCATCTGTTGTTGAAAATTTCCGTTCATATTGCGCCAATAAATCTTGCGCATCATCACGAAGTTTTACAGCATCGTCAATCTGGCTTTTTACACTGTCTACTTTTTTGTGCATAGCTGCTTTAAAGAATTTATACGCAGGCTTGGCTAATACCACAACCGTAAGTATAAAAGCCATACCTACCCAAAATTCAACATCTGCATAAAAAGGGACATCAGCAATTTGATGAGCCAAATCCGGATTTGGCTTTTCAAAAACTTCTGAAACGTTTTCTGCTGCGTTTATTATGGCATTTTGAGTTGCATCAATCAAATCATTGTCATTTGCTAATGCATTGATTGAATCTTCGCTCAAAGAATTGTCAATAATTTCATTTGCCATTTATTAGTTTCCTTTTTGAGCAGCAACAGCTTTTACATCATTTTCTGTAATTTCTGCAAAACCCAACTTCTGCACAATATCAAAGGCCAAATTTTGCGAAAGATTTTGAATTTGCTGCATAGTTTCTTTTTTTTCTTTTGCCAATTTAAATTCGCTATCGGCAATTTGCTTATTTAAGCGCTCATTCAATAATCTGCTTTCTTCAGCCAAAAATGCTGCGGATTCTTTTTGATTTGCTGCAATATCAGCCGCGGCTTTTGCTTTGGCTTCATTTAATGTTCGCTCATACTTTTCCAACGAAGCCTTAGCCTGTTGGTTTAATTTCTCGGCTTTACGAATATAATCATCTATTTTGCGTTTCCGCTGCTCCAGAACATCTGCTATTTTCGGAGTGATAAAAATAGAAAGCAGAAGCCAGAGCAGAGAAAAGCACAAAACCATCCAAAAAGCCTGAGAGGCATAAGTTGATAAATCTAATTGAGGCATTTGTTCCCCTCACAATAAAAGGAATTTATGTCTGTTAGATAATCATCAAGATGGCGATAACCAGAATATACAAAGCAATAGCTTCGATAGAACCCATACCGATAAAGCCAAACAATGTAACGTCTTTCTTTACTTGAGGATTGCGGCCAACAGTTTCAATCAAAGCTACCCACAATTTAGTCAAGCCCCAAGCGGCAACAGTCATAGCCAAAGCACAGATACCGGCACCGATATAAGCCAAAGTTTTGTTTTGTAAGATTTCGTTTTCCATTTTAAGTTCCTTTCTATTTAGTCAACAAAATTAATGTTCGCTGCTGATTGCCATGTTTAAATATACGCAGCTCAATGTTGTGTATATATAAGCTTGCAACAGCGTAACGAATAGTTCAAACATAATGATTCCCATGTCAGCCATTAATGGTATAAAGCCAAAAATTTGCATGGTAATGATAAAACCGCCCAAAACTTTAAGTATAATGTGTCCAACAGACATATTTACGGCCAAACGGATAGTCAGACTGAACGGTTTAGATAAAAGCGATATAGTTTCAAGCGGAATAATCAGCGGAGCCATAGCTAGCGGCACGCCTTCAGGAAAAAAAGTCCGCAAATAATGCCAGCCGCGTTTTCTTATACCAAAGAAAATATTTAGCAACAAGCAAAAAATAGAGAGCGCGCCCACGGCCGCAATGTGTGATGTAAAAGTAAAGCTATATGGAAAAAGCCCTAGAATATTGCCGCCGGCAATAAAGGTAAAGAGAGCAAAAACAAATGAAAAATATTTTATGCCGTTTTTGCCTAATGTTTCACCCATAATGCTCAAAATAAATTCATACACAGCCTCAGGAATTGTTTGAGCCATTGTTGGCACAACATCTCTTTTTCTGAGGCAAAAGCCCATACTGAGCAAGATAACGGCAATAGTTATCATCATACACAAAGAAGAATTTGTAAACGATAAATCAATACCGTTAAATTCTAGCGGAATTATCTTTTTTATTTCAAATTGTTCTACTGGACTTGACATCAATCTTTTCCCTTCTGAATATTTTTATCTATCTCTTGAGCCGAGCGATAAACATTCAACATACCAGCCATACACCCAAATACGGAAAATACAAGCAGAAAAACAACTTTAGTCCCGAAAAATTTATCTAGAGCGTATCCAATGCATATTCCCACAAAAACCGCAGCAATAAATTCGGTGCCTATTCTGAAAGCGTTGGCAATAGAATCCCTAAACGAAGAACCCTGTCCTTTTTTATTATTTTCAGAGTGAGCCTTTTTGAGGTTTTGGATTCTTTTTCCCATCAATTCAATGTCTTCAGGTGTTTTTTTCATTGAACGGATTTTACTCCTAAACGTGTTAATCTTTCATTAAGATATTCTTTTAGTGAGCTGAAACTTGCTGCAGAATAAATTATTTCATTTCCATCGCGGCCACTGAATAAAAGCGCTGGAGTGCCCGTCATACCAAGCTGTTTAAGTCCTTGCTGACGATCAGATATAATTGCCTGAGCCATAGCATCGTTATGAAGACAGGTTTCGGCTTCACTGTAACTAATCCCGAATTCTGCGGCATAGTTATGCAGCTGGTCAGTATTGCCGGACAGATACCAAAATCTTTGCTTATCAAACAAGCGAGAGAGCAATCCTTGATAATTGTCTACGGAGGCGCATTGCAATACCATAGCGGCTTCCATTGATTTTTTATCTAAAGGAAAGTTTACAAAGATAATGCGCAAAAGCCCTTTTTCAACATATTCTTTTTTAAGCTCAGGAATAACATCTAAATGAAAATCTGCGCAATGCGGGCAGCCTAAAGATGAAAACTCATACAAAGTAAGCGGCGCGCCAAGAGAGCCTTCGGCATATTTTTCTGAAGCATTTAGATGGAGATTGTCTGGCAATACGGTAGCTATTCCGTGTTTTTCGGCGGCTGCCGCAATTTGCGTGCGCAAAACAATCTGCCCGTTTTCATCAATCATAAATCCTTTGTAAGTAAAATAAAAATAAGCGGCAACAAAAAAAGCGATCACAAAGGTTGTCAGTTTGCTTAAATTTTTAATTATATTATCCAAAATGTATCTCCTAATTTTTTTTGCTGCTAAACACGGCCTTGCCCAAATTTTCTAATTTTTGGCGCAAATCGCTGCTGTCTATATCCTTAACTATTTCCGTAATATAGTTTTGTTCTTCTTTAGATACAAGATTTTTTTTCATATTATCAATGGGTTTTTTATCTATTAAAAAATTTTCGGGACAGCTATTTTGAACTATTTTCAATTTTGAAACGGCTTTATAACCAAAATAGGTGTTGATTTTATCCAAAATTTGCGGTTCACGTTGTTTGATTTCCATTGCAAAAGCACCGCTTAGGACTAAAAGTTCAAGCGTGCCGTCGCTGCGTTCATTTTTGCGGAAAGAAATTTTTTGCGGAAGAGAATATTGAGCCAAATCTTCTCCGACAATAGAAGTCCAACCAGATAAAATTTCAATCTCCATCAAGCCCTTTGCTCCCAAAAGTTGTTTAGCTAAGGGTAAAATAGTTTTAGAAACACTGGTCAAATCTTCTAAGGTGTGCTCTTCTTTTATTTGTATCTTTTTAGTCATTGGCTTTTTCCTCAAAATGTGCCAAAGGGTGCTTGCTGCGCACAACATCGCCAAGTTTTTGCGGTATGATGTGGGTATAAATTTCTGTGGTTGTTATGTTTTCGTGTCCCAGCATTTTTTGCACAGAGCGTAAATCGGCGTTGTTGTTTAGAAGATGAGTGGCAAAAGAGTGGCGTAAAACGTGCGGCGAAATTCGAGATGGATAAATTCCACAGTCGGCTGCCAATTTTTTTAAATCTTTATAAAAGGCATCTCTTGTCAAATGTCCTGAAACCGCGGTTAATGATGGAAAAAGCCAAGTTGAGGAGGAGTTTTTTTTGATAAATTCATTCCGTAGAGGCAGGTATTCTTGCAAAGCCGTGATAACGCGGCCGGCAATCGGAACAATGCGTTCTTTATTTCCTTTACCCACCAAAGTTACCAGTTTTTTGCCATAGTTTATAGAGTTTTCCGGCAATCCTACCAGCTCAGAAACTCTCAGTCCGGTGGCATACATCAACTCAATCATCACTCCGATACGCCAATACCGATAATCTTTTTTTGCAAAAGCTGTGTCTATAAGTTGTTCTATCTCTTCCACAGATAAAAATTTAGGCAAAGGCTTTTCTTGTTTCGGTGTTAGTATATAGGCTGCCGGATTAGTGCTGATAACTTTTTCGGAATATAAAAAACGGCAAAAGTCCTTTAAGGTTGAGAGTTTTCGAGCCATACTCTTGGGCGCGTAGCCGGAAGTTTGTAAATGTTGTAAAAATTTTTCGATTCGTTCTTCAGTCAAATCTTGAGGAACAATAGCTCCGGAAAAGCTAAAAAACTGTTGTAAATCGCTTTTGTAAGACGAAATAGTAGTCAGCGCCGCCCCCTTTTCTGCGGATTCGGCGTCTAAAAAACTATCTACGTAACGGCTCAGCATAAAAGTTTAATTTTCTAAGTTGACCGAAATTTCTTGAGTGGTGTGTTCTGTTGGAACTTGTATGTCGTGCACCATCAAAAAACCAATGCCGGCTAAAATAATCAGTCCTAAAGCATAAAATACAATTCTCAGACTGCCGCTCTGATTATAAGTAGATTGTCTTTTCATAAAATTCTTCCTTGTAACAAATTAAAAAAAGATTGAATAATAGTAGCAAGGTTATATTATTAGGTCAATAGAAAGCAAATGTTTGAACAAAGAAAATTTAAGAAAATGTCAAAAATAAATAAAATAATTTTGTTGGTTGGGTTGATGGGAAGTGGTAAAACCAGTGTTGGAAAAAGATTGGCGCGCCGGTTATCACTGCCGTTTATCGATGGCGATCAAGAAATTGAAAAGGCCGCAGGATTGTCATTGGTAGATGTCTTGAAATGTTTTGGTGAAAAAGAATATCGTGCCGGCGAAGAAAGGGTAATGAAACGCCTTTTGCAAGGTACGCCTTGTGTTTTAGCTTCTGGCGGCGGCTCTTTTGTGGCGGCTCAAACTCGAGAGCTGGCTAAAGAACACGCGGTCACCATTTGGTTGAAAGCGGATATAGACACTTTGTATCATCGTACTGCCGGACGGACCAGACGACCGTTTTTGCTAGGTGATAATGCTACGGTAAAACACAAGCTGCAGGAATATATAACAGAGGAATATCCATATTATTCAGAAGCCGACATAGTGGTTGAAACTCGTGATGAAAAGGTTGAAAATACCGTAAAAAGAGTGGCGTCTGCGGTGCATCATTTTTTTCAGCAACAAAGAAAAACAATAAAAAAAGAGGATTAAAATGCGAAAAGACGGAAGAACCGCCGAAGATTTGCGGAAAATAGAGATTATTCCTAATGTAAATTTATATGCCGAAGGTTCATGCTTAATAAAATGCGGAAACACGCATGTTTTGTGTACAGCCAGTGTTAGTCCGGAAATTCCGGCTTGGCTCAAAGGCGGAAATAAAGGCTGGATAACGGCAGAATATTCCTTGCTGCCAAGGGCAACCCAAACCAGAGTGAATCGAGAAACTAAAGGTGTGGGCGGACGTACGGCCGAAATTCAACGCCTTATCGGGCGTTCTTTGCGGGCGGCTGTTGATTTAACCAAAATGCCGGAAATGTGTGTGCAGGTGGATTGTGATGTTTTGCAGGCCGACGGCGGAACCAGAACGGCGTCAATCACCGGTGGATTTGTTGCTCTTTATTTGGCTATGCAAAAAATGGTAAAAAACGGAGTATTGCCCCGTAATCCGATTCGTGAGTATGTGGCCGCCGTTTCTTGCGGTATTTGCAACGGAGTGCCTATATTGGATTTGAACTATGAAGAGGATTCGCACGCAGACGCTGATACAAATTTTGTGTTGACGGAAAGCGGAAAAATTGTGGAAATTCAAGCCACGGCAGAAGGGGCAGTGTTTGGCGAAAACGAGTTCAACGAATTATTCCGCTTGGCTAAACAAGGCATTCATCAACTGATAATGGCTCAGAAAAAAGCGATTAACGGATAGGAGTTATAAATATGAAACTTGAAGAAATAGTGTTTGCCAGCCATAATGAGGGGAAAATAAAAGAAATAAAAAAGCTGCTCGCTCCTTACGGTATAAAGGTTAAATCTGCGTTGGATATGAATTTGCCTGATGTGGAAGAAACCGGAAAAACTTTTGAAGAAAATTCTCTGTTAAAGTCCAGAACTATTGCAAAATTGGTAAACATGCCTTGCTTAGCCGACGATTCGGGGCTTTATGTTGATGCGTTAAATGGCGCGCCGGGAGTATATTCTGCCAGATACGCTCCAAATCGTGATTTTGATAAAGGTATGGAAAAATTATTGGCGGAAATGGAAAAAAGTCCGAATAAAAGTCGTAATGCGCATTTTTCTTGCGTTATTTCATTGGCTTGGCCAGATGGACAGTATAAAGTTTTTGCTGGTCAGGTAGATGGAAAAATCGCTTTTCATAAAATGGGCGCTGGCGGATTCGGTTATGATCCGCTGTTTGTTCCGGAAGGTTTTACCAGTAGTTTTGCGCAAATGAGCCAAGAAGAAAAAAATAAGATTTCCCACCGTGGTCGGGCTGTGGAAAAACTCAAGGATTTTTTGAACAATTTATAAGGAAATAAAATGGCTGCAAAAATTTATAGCATCAATGCAAGCGATTCGTTTGTTGATGTTTTAGCTGGGCATTTTTTGAAAAGTTATGAAGCCGCGCCGGAAGAATTGGCAAAGGTTTTGTTTTTGTTGCCAAATCGCCGCGCCTGTCAAAGTTTGTCTGATGCTTTTGTGCGTCTGCGCGGTTTAGAACCAACGATATTGCCTCAAATTTTGCCGATAGCCGATGTTGAAGAAGATGAAGTTTTTTTGACAGGCAATCATGATGTGATAAAAAATTTGCAACCTGAAATTTCTAAAACCGAAAGAGTTTTGATTTTTACCAGATTGATCATGCAAAAACCTGCCGAATTGGGATTGGGACGGCTATCTTTGGCTCAGGCCTATGCCTTGGCGGAAAATTTGGCGAATTTGATGGATTTAGCGTATAATGAAAATTTGGATTTTTCTCGTCTATATGAAATTGTGCCAACCGAATATGCTGCGCATTGGCAAGAAAGCTTGAAATTATTGGCAATTATTACCGAGTTTTGGCCGCAAATATTACAAGAACGCGGTGTTGTCGACAGTTCTTTTCGTCGCAATCAGCTTTTGCAAGCCGAAATAGAGATATGGCGTCAAAGCCAAACTACGCAAAAAATAGTAGTGGCTGGTTCAACAGCGGCGTTTCCTTTGCTGAAGAAATTGGTTAAAACCGTGGCAGAGTTACCAAACGGAGAAGTTTGGCTTTATGGCTTGGATAATTATTTAGAGGATTCTGCGTGGGAACAAATTGATGAAAATCATCCGCAGTTTGAGCTTAAAGAATTATTGGATTATTTAAATCTAAACCGCGCAGATATTTGTTGTTTGCCAAACAATGCGTTTACTCCTCGCGAGCGTTTGGTTTCAGAAATTATGCGTCCGGCGGCCAGTTCGGCAGAATGGCGGAAACTTTCATCTTATCCGTTACCGGATGAAGCATTTTCCGGCTTAAAACTTATAAGTTGCAGCGATATTCGACAAGAAGCGCAGGCGATTGCTTTGTTGATGCGCCAAACTCTGGAAACTCCTGCAAAAACAGCAGCTTTGGTTACAATGGATAGAAATTTAGCTCGTCGTGTTGTTTCCGAATTAAAAAGATGGAACATTATTGCCGACGATTCGGCGGGGCAGCCGTTGAGTTTGACTCCGATTGGCGTTTATTTGCGTTTGCTTATAAATGTTTTGGAAAATGATTTTTCACAGGTTAGTTTGTTATCTTTATTAAAACATCCGTTTACTTCTTGCGGGCAAAAATCCAGCGTTTTTAATCAAAATGTTCGTAGTTTGGAGCTAAGCTGGCGTAAAAAAGAAAATTTATCTGCTCAGCAGACTGATTTTGTTTCAAAGATAAAAGAGTGCTTGCAGCCTTTAGCAGAACTATATTCGCAGCCGGTTGTTAATTTTAAGGAGTTGTTTATCTGCCACATAAAAACAGCAGAGCGTCTGGCTGATACAGATATTAAGACCGGCGAAAAAATTATCTGGAAAAATGATTCCGGTACTGCGGCGGCCAAATTTGTGAATGAACTTTTGCAAAAAAGCGAGTTACTGGAAAATATCAATGCGCGGGATTATTTGCCGCTGTTGGAATGTATGTTGATGGAACAAAATGTACGTGTTCGATACGGTATGCACCCGAGAATAAAAATATTGGGACCAATAGAGGCGCGGTTGACGCAGTTTGATGTTACAATAATCGGAGAAGCCAATGAAGGCGTGTGGCCAAAATTGCCGTCGGCAGATATGTGGATGTCTCGTCCGATGAAAAAGGACTTTGGTTTTCCGCTGCCGGAACGTTCTATCGGAGTTATGGCTGCTGATTTTTCCCATTTACTTAATGCAAAAGATGTTTATTTAACCAGAGCCGAGCGGGTTGACGGAACACCAACCAATAAATCTCGTTGGTGGCTGCGTTTAGAAACAGTGCTGGCTGCTAATTTTGGCGAAAATAAAGAAAAATATGCTTATCTGCAAGATGGTAAATATGCTTTATGGGCTAAATATTGGGAACGGGCTGCTGTTTTGAAAAAAATAATAGCCCCTCGGCCATGTCCGCCGGTGGCAATGCGTCCGCGCAAACTTTCGGCCGTAAACTTTGAAATGCTGATGCGCGATCCGTATAGCATATATGCTAAATATATATTGGGACTATATCCGCTGCAGAATCTTGATGAGAATTTGGCTTTCCGTGATTACGGAAATATTGTTCATGCGGTTATTGAAAAATTTAATAACAAATATAACACCGGTGCTTATCCGGCAGATGCCGAAGAACAACTGTTAAAAATCGGCGAACATGAATTTGCGGCGCAAAATATCAGTGCTGATATAAAAGCTTTTTGGTGGCCTAGATTTGTTAAAACCATAAATTGGCTGACAGCGATAGAAAAAAATTATCGCTCAGAGGTTGCTTTTGTGCATAATGAGATAGAGGGGAGTCTTTATTTTGATTCCAGCGGCGGAAAATTTACCATTACAGCCAAAGCTGATCGTATAGATGAAACTAAGGACGGCAGACTTAATATTTTAGACTACAAAACAGGCCGTGTCCGCAATGTAAAAGAAGTTGAAACCGGTGTGGCTCCGCAGTTGCCGATAGAGGGATTGATTGCCGAACATGGTGGCTTTCCTGATATACCTGCCAAAAAAGTAGAGTCTTTGCGTTATTGGAAACTGGGCGAAAAAGAAATTGTTTGCAATGAAGAACAAAGCAGCAGCGGTTTAGAAAAAACAATGCAGTATCTGCAAACATGGATTAGCAGCTATGATTGTGTTACAACTCCGTATTTGGCTAAACCAATTCCGCACAACGCCCCAAGTTATACGGATTATGACCATTTGTCACGATTTTTAGAATGGTCTGTAAAGGAAGATTTTGATGAAAACTAAAGAAGAATTTATAAATTTACGCCAAGAAAGAGGTAATTTAGCTACATCTCAGCAACGAGCCGCCGCTAATCCAAGTAAGTCAGTGTGGGTTGAAGCTTCTGCCGGAACCGGAAAAACAAAAGTTTTGTCGGATAGAGTTTTACGTTTGCTGCTAAATGGCGTTAATCCGCAGCGGATTTTGTGCCTTACCTACACTAAAGCTGCCGCCGTTGAAATGAATACGCGTATTTCTGAGCGTTTGAGCGATTGGGCTGTTTGGGGTGAAGAAGATTTGGACAAGAGTTTGTTTGAACTCTTGGGCGATGAAATAAAAAATACGGATATTCTGAAAAAATATAAGCGTCGGGCGCGGACACTTTTTGCCATATTACTTGATACTCCAGGAGGCATAAAGATTCAGACCATACATAGCTTTTGCCAAGAAGTACTAAAACGTTTTCCGTTAGAAGCCGGAATTTCACCATATTTTGATATTTTGGACGAGGAAAGCTCAAAAGACGCTTTAACCCAGATTCAAAAAGAGCTGTTGGAACAAATAGAAGACGAAAAAGAAAGTCCAGTCAAAAAAGCGATGCAGTATCTGACCGAAAATTTAACGGAGAATTCTTTTCCTAAGGTAATGATGGATATTACGAGCAATAAAACCAAAATTGCAGAGATGCTGAAAAATTATAAGGATAAAACAGATTTTGATAAAGCTCTTGCTCAAAAATTAGGAATTTTTGCCGAGGAAACAGAAAAAACAGCAATTGATGATTTTATGGCAAAAATAAACATTGCTGATTTGCGGGCTAACATTGCGGCTCTTTTACAAGGTGGAAAAAAAGACGCCGAGCGGGCGGAAGAATTTGAGCGTTTGCTGTTGCAGGGGCATTTAGGCTATGAGGACTATAACAAATATAAAAGTTTGTTTTTAACCAAAGAAGGGGATTTACTAAAAAAACAGGCAGATAAAAATTCGTGCGCCGCCGATTCGCAAGTTGCGGAGCGTTTGCAATCAGAAGCGGAACGCGTATTGAAAAATGAAGAAAAACTTTGTAAAATCAGATTGTATCAAGCCACATCGTCCGTGTTGGCAATAGCGCGAGAACTAAACAACCGATATCAAGATTTTAAAAATAAGCACTCGCGTTTGGATTATGAAGATTTAATTTTATTGACGCGTAACTTGCTGGCAGATGATTCTGTTGCTTCGTGGGTTTTGTTTAAACTGGACGGCGGTATAGATCATATTTTGATTGACGAGGCACAAGACACCTCGCCAAACCAATGGGAAATAGTAAAGTCTTTGAGTACGGAATTTTTTGCCGGCGCTGGCAGCAGCGAAAAAAAACGCACGGTGTTTGCGGTTGGTGACCGAAAACAATCAATTTATAGCTTTCAAGGGGCTGATCCGGATAAATTTGACGATATGTCGGTTTATTTTGCTCAAAAAGCTGCGGCAGATTTCCAAAAAATCAATTTAGCGGTGTCTTTTAGGTCTTCTGCCGCTGTGCTTAATACGGTGAATATGCTTTTTAGCAATCCGGAAAATTCAAAAGGTGTGACTGCTGTTGATGAAACCGTAAATCATATTCCTTTCCGCGCCGGAGAATTTGGAAAGGTGGAAATTTGGCCGTTATTGGTGGCGGAGAAAAAAGATAAAGAATATAATCAATTTCCGCCGATTGAAATGAGCCGTGAAGTGTCTGTTAAAAATCTTTTAGCAAAAGCCATAGCCGATAAAATCAAAGAGTTGGTTGAGGTTAAACATCTGCACTATCGAGATATAATGGTTTTGGTACAAACTAGAAGCAGTTTTGTGAATGAGTTTATCCGCGCCTGCAAAAATAAAGGCGTTAACATCAGCGGAGCAGATAAATTAAAGTTGGGCGAGCAAATCGCCGTGCAGGATTTAATTTCTTTAGGCAAGTTTTTGCTGCTTAATAATGACGATTTAGCTTTGGCAGAAGTATTGAAATCTCCGATATTCGGTTTGGACGATGACGATTTATTGAAACTTTGTTACAATCGCGGTAAAGCTCCTTTATGGTCAAGATTGGGCGATTTTCCGGAATATTCAGAAGTATATAATTCTTTGAAAATTTTATCGGATAAAATTGATTATGTTCGCCCGTATGAACTGTTTAATTATGTTTTGACCACAATGGACGGCCGTCATAAATTTACCGAACGTATGGGAATGGAAGTTGAAGACGCCTTAGACGAGTTTATCAATTTGACTATTTCTTATGAACAAGAGCATATTCCTAGTTTGCAAGGTTTTATTGACTGGATAGGTCGGACAGAAGTTGAAGTCAAACGCGAAACAGAACAAAAAGATGTCGATGCGGTGCGATTGATGACTGTGCATGGTTCAAAAGGTTTGCAGGCTCCGGTAGTCTTTTTACCCGATACGGTGCGTATAAAAAATATTAAAAACGAACAGGCGCTGCTTTGGGATAATGATATGGCTTATTATCCGCTTAACAAGACTTATTATGATAATACATGCGTGAGCTTAAAAGAAGAAAACAGCCGTAAAACTCTAGAAGAATACCGGCGGCTTCTGTATGTGGCCTTAACCAGAGCCGAAGACCGGCTGTATATCTGCGGTTTTTGCGGCAATAAGGGTGCTGATAGCAATTCTTGGTATAAATTATGCGAACAAACATTGAAAGCAAACGGGGCTGAAAACGGTAAAAATTATGAAATTATCGAACCGGAAGTAATTGCTAAAAAACAAAAGCAATCTTTATCCGGTAAAGATATTATGCCACCGCTGGAAGATTGGGTGTCTAGTGCGGCTGAAAGCGAGTCCTTATTAGCCAAGCCATATACGCCGTCGCGCTTTGATGAAGAGGAAGATGTGGATTCGACTTCTCCATTAGCGGAAAGTGGAAATTATTATCGCCGCGGAACCTTAATACATAAATTATTGCAGTTTTTATCGCAAAATAGTAACGATACGGGAGCAATTATTGATGAATATTTGGCTAAAAACGCTGCAGATTTTTCATTATCGCAAAAAGAACAAATAAAAACCGAAATATTGAATTTGTTCAAGCAAGCTGAATTTTCAGAAATTTTTGGTGAAAATTCTCGGGCTGAAGTTCCGATTGTCGGTGAAGTTGAGGGAAAAATTATTTCTGCCCAACTGGATAGATTGATTATTTTACCTCATAAAATTATGGTGGTTGATTTCAAAACCAATCGTCCGGCAGCCAAAAATTTGGCCGAAACACCTCTGGCTTATGTAAATCAGTTAAACACTTACGCCAAGCTGGTGCAAAAAATATATAGCGGTAAGCCGGTTGAAACCTATATTTTGTGGACTAATGAAACCAGATTAATGAGAGTTGGCTGAAAATTTTGTTGTCTTATTTGTTAATAGACTTTAATATTAGCAAAAATAAGACTATATAAAAGTTATCGTTTTTTATGTTAGAGGAGAAAAAATTATGACACAACCGTTAACGGATAATCAGTTTTCTGAAAATGTTTTAAATTCCAAAGGACTTGTTTTGGTTGATTTTTGGGCAGAATGGTGTGGACCATGCCGTCAGCTGGGACCTATTTTGGAAGCTATTGACGAAGAAATGGGAAATGACGTAAAAATTTATAAAATGAATGTTGATGATTCGCCTGAAACAGCAAGTCAATTTGGGATTCGCAGTATTCCAACCATGTTTTTGTTTAAAGACGGCAAACAAGTTGACACTAAAGTTGGATTAAACACACAATCAACAATTTCTTCTTGGATAGAATCTTATAAATAATCCATAAAAATTCCAAATAAATATCCCCGTCAAACATTTTTGAGGGGATATTTTTGTTGTCATTATTTTTGAATGATTTAATAAAATTGTCTTTACAAAAAATTTTTTTATCGATAACATGATTTTGAAAATGCAGTGGCATTTTTAGGGCGTCAGAAACCCTTTTTGTATACGCAGTCGTTATGCATAAACGACTTAAATTTTTATATGCCGATTTCCGCTGGACGGATGTCGGCTAAATAAGGCTATGAGCTGAATAAGCCGAGCCGTTTGCGTATACACGGTTTCTGAACATCCGCCCGCCTAAAAGCGGGTTTTGTTTTGGGTGTTTAAGGAGTTCAGATATATGAAAATTAAAAATCAACAAGGTCGATCAATGATAGAAATGCTTGGGGTACTTGCTATTATTGGAGTATTGTCTGTCGGTGGTATTGCGGGATATTCAAAAGCTATGGAAATGTGGCGGATAAATAAGACTGTCGGCGAATATTCGATGTTTGTGGCTGGTTTAGTTGAACATATAGATGAATTTAACAATATAAATAAAGAGGGAACGCAGTATCCCATGGTTGAAACGGTTAAGGCTATGAATTTAGTTCCGGAAACATGGTCTATAGTTAGTGTCCAAGATTTAAGGGATACTTGGGGAAATCAAGTTGGAATATTCACTCGTTCGGGGCATTTCCAACTGGAAATAATTCAAGGAAAAGGCAATGGCAAAGCCGCAGGCAAATTTTGTGAAGCAATGCTTCGAGATTTTGCTCAGCCGCTAAGCGATGTTTTATACATGGTTCGTTTTTATCGTTGGAAATTTCCCTCAAGTTATTATTATGGCAATGCATATTGCGGTGATGAAAATACCGAGTGTTTACGTGATTTGAAACTTACAGAAATAAATCAAATATGCAAATCATGTATAGATGATAAAGATTTGCGCTATTGTTCGTTGATTTTGAACTTCTAATATTTATAACAAAACACCGTTCTCTTCAGAACGGTGTGGAGTTTCATTTGTAACAAATTATTTAATTAAGCCAAACTTCTTTTTGCCTTGAGAGATTTTGACAGCTCCGTCAACAATGTCGGCAGAAGTAATGACATAATTTTCATCAGTTATTGGTTTGTCGTTAATCTTTAAGCCGGATTGTTTAATCAGACGGCGGGCTTCGCCTTTGCTGGCCACAAAGCCAATTTGCAAGAATGCGTCCAAAACTCCGATTCCGCTGTTCAAATCAGCGTTAAGAGTTGGTAATTCTCCGCCGGCCACGCCTTGCTCAAAAGCTTTAACTGCAGTTTCTTGCGCTTTTTGGGCTTCGTCTAAGCCGCGGCAAATTTTGGTAGCCTCAAATGCCAGAATTTTTTTAGCTTCGTTAATTTCTTTGTCTTTCAATTGTTCCAAACGGCGGACTTCGTCCATCGGCAGGTCTGTGAACACGCGCAAACATTTGCCGACTTCAGCGTCGCCAATGTTGCGGAAATATTGATAATAATCGTACGCCGGCAACTTTTCATCATTAATCCAAACCGCGTTGCCTTCGGATTTGCCCATTTTTTTACCTGAGGAGTCTGTCAAAATCGGGCTGGTAAAGCCAAACAATTCGGTATCATAGCGGCGGCGTCCAAGTTCTGTGCCGGAGGTTATGTTGCCCCATTGGTCGGCGCCGGCGATTTGCGCGCGGCAGTTATATTTTTGCAGCAATTGGCAAAAATCGTAACCTTGCAGTAGCATATAGTTAAATTCCAAAAAAGACATTGGTTGTTCGCGTTCCAAACGGCTTTTCACACTATCCATTGTCAACATACGGTTAACCGAATAGCAGGTGCCGATATCTCGCAAAAAAGCCAGATAATTTATATCCTTAAACCAATCCCAGTTATCAACCATTACGGCGTCATTTTCACCATCGCCGAATTTCAAAAATTTGCGGAAAGATTTTTTCAGTCCTTCAATATTGTGCGCCAAGGTTGCTTCATCTAAAAACGGGCGGAGTTTATCCTTTCCGGACGGATCGCCGATACGAGCAGTAGCGCCGCCGACCAAAGTCAAAGGCTTGTGTCCGCATTTTTGAAACCAGCGCATCATCATCAATGGCACAATATGTCCAACGTGCAGGCTGTCGCCGGTCGGATCAGAACCTAAATAGCCGACTGCCGGTTTACCTTTGCTTTCACATTCATAAAGATAAGCGTCAAACCCCTCTTCATTGGTGCATTGGTTATAAAAACCGCGTTCGTGCATAATATTTAAAAATTCTGATTTAAACTTATTCATCGTTTTTTGTCCTTTATACTAAATTTTAACGCATATTAACATATTATTTTAGCATTGCAACAAAAGAGATGAATACAGATGATAAAAAATATGACTGTTTTAGGTGTTTTTGGCGGAGCTTCGCTCAACTCAGTTGAATTAGCTTTGGTTAAAACCGACGGCATAGATATTAATGAAATAATAAAAACGGCGGTTGTTCCTTATCCAGAACCATTAGCCATGGAGATTCGTTCTGTTATTGGCAGGCGAATTTGCGATTTGTCTTTTTTGCAAGAAAATAAACAGATTCAACAGCTGCAGCAAGAGATGACAGATTTTTATCTTGAAGCTGTAAATGATTTTTGTTCGGCAGAGGAATTTGATGAAATAGGCGTTGACAGTTTGACAATTTGCAATGATCCTGCCGATAAATGTTCTTATCAGCTTGAACAAGGACATGAATTGAGCCGCAAGTTGGGGCGGCGCGTGGTTACGCACTTCCATAAGGCGGATTTGCTTTCGGGCGGACAGGCATCTCCTTTAACGCCGGCGTTTTTTAATGCCATTGGGCAAAATATAGAGCGTCCTGCTTTGTTTATAGACCTAGAAACAGTCAGTAGTTTAGTTTATTTAGGGGTGTCAGGAGAATTATTGGCGTTTGATTGTGCCCCGGGGCTGGCGATGATAGAAGATTGGACTTTCCGTCATGCTAATATGCAAACCGATTATAACGGCCGTTTGGCTATTACCGGCAAAATACACACGCAGATTGTGGAAAGCTTACTGCATCATAAATTTTTGCGTAAACAGCCGCCAAAATCTTTGGATATCCTCTGTTTTAGCGATAAAAAAGAACATCTTGAAGGTTTGTCCTTAGAAGATGGAACAGCTACTGCCACAGCTTTTATTGCGCAGGCAATATATCAGGCGGCGCAGGATTTTTTGCCGCAGCAGCCAATGGAAATATATGTAGCAGGCGAGGGAACAAAAAATCCATCGCTGATGCGTTTTTTGAAACATGTGTTCAAAAATCAAACCTTGAATTTGATAACAGATTTAAATTCGGAACTAAATCAAGTCGGCGCGGTTTCTACGGCGTTTAACACGGCGCGCCGGCTCTATGCTTTGCCGATAACCTATCCCGCAACAACAGGTGCTTATGAACCTATGACCGGAGGAGAAGTTTATGCTGAAAAATAAAAATACAACTCTAAAAATATCTCATCTTTGCAAAATGTATGGAATTATAAAGGCTTCAGATGACTTATCGTTTAGTACCAAATGCGGTGAAATTATCGCTCTTTTGGGGCCAAACGGCGCCGGTAAATCAACTTTAATGAATATGATTGCCGGCTATTTAGCTCCAACTTCCGGCAATATTGAGGTTATGGGCAAAAATATTATAGAAAATCCGCTGTTTGCCAAAGAAAATATAGGCTTTTTGCCAGAAGGTTCGCCGCTTTATCCGGATATCAGCGTAAAAATGTTTTTACACTATATGGCAGAGCTGCGAGGTGTTGACACAAAACGCGTCAACGAAGTTATAGAAATTGCCAATATCAAAGAAATCATTAACCAAAAAATAGAAACTCTTTCCAAAGGCTATCAGCGGCGAGTGGGTTTTGCGCAAAGTATTTTGAATAACCCGCCGTTGTTGCTTTTAGACGAACCGACAGACGGTTTGGATCCAAATCAAAAGGATTATATTCGCAAGTTAATTGTCAGCATGGCTAAGGATAAAACAATTATTATCTCTACCCATTTGCTTGAAGAGGCCGAAACCATCTGTAACCGTATTATTTTGCTGGATAAAGGTAAAATCAAAGCTGATGGTGTTCTGTCCGATATTCTGCAAAAAGCCGGAACAGATAATTTAGCCGACGCGTTTCGTAAATTAACCGCGCATTAAGGAGAAGTAAAAATGAAAAAACTTTGGATTGTTTGTAAAAATGAGTTGTTTCGATATTTTGTTTCTCCGCTGGCTTACGTGTATTTGCTGAGTTTTTTGCTGCTGAATTCTTCATTTGCACTATATTTTGGTGGTTTTTTTAACCGCGGACAAGCGGATTTACAGTCAATGTTTGCTTTTCAGCCGTGGTTGTATCTTTTGTTTATCCCCGGAATTTCTATGCGTTTATGGGCGGAAGAATTTCGTAACAAAACGATTGTCCAGTTAGTGACCATGCCGGTTTCGGTTCGCACCTTGGTTTGCGGCAAGTTTTTTGCCGCTTGGCTGTTTTGTGGTTTGGCCTTGTTTTTAACGTTTCCGTTTTGGATAACGGTTAATATTTTGGGCGAGCCGGATAACAGTGTAATTGCGCTGGGATATCTGGCTAGTTTTGTTCTTGCCGGCTGTATGCTGGCTATTTCCGAAACCATGTCGGCTTTAACCAAAAATCAGGTTATAGCGCTAGTGTTGGCGGTGATTGCCAATTTGCTGTTTTTTTGGAGCGGAATTGAATACATATTGTCCTTCTTCCGCCTGTTTTTGCCGGATTCGATTATTGATGTGATAGCCTCGTTTAGCTTTTTAAGCCATTTTGACACGCTTAGTTTGGGGTTGGTTGAGTTGCGGGATATTATCTTTTTTGCGACTATAATTTTCTTTTTTAACTTTACTACCATTTTGATTGTCAATTTTAAAACCGCCGGTACTTCCGGTTGGTTGAAGTCTAATAACCGCGGCTACTATATTTTTGCGTGGAGCATGCTGCTGTTTGCTTTTTTGGGTATTAACATTTTGGCAAACGGCTTAACCCGCAACATTCAATATGACGCTACCGAAAAGAAAATATTTACTTTAACAAAAAGTTCTAAGCAGATATTGCAGAATTTACCGGAACCGGTTTTAGCCAAGCTATATTTTTCTCCGGTTTTGGAACAGCGCAATTCTTCGTTGCGGACAATTTTTGACAATGTGCGTTTGCTGCTGAAAAAGTGCAAAGATGTTTCTAACGGCAATTTTGATTTCAAGGTTTATCACCCAAAATTTTTGAGTGAAGAAGAAGATATTGCTTTGGCAAACGGTTTGCAGCCGATTCCTTTGATTGACCTAAATCAAAACGCTTTGTTTGGTTTGACTTTGGAAGATACTTTGCAAAATAAACAGGTTATTCCGTTTTTTGCGCAAGAGCGACAAGGCAAGCTTGAACAAGATTTAATTTCCAAAATCCGCGATTTACACCACAAAAAGAAAACAATCGGTGTTTTGACCGGACTTCCGTTGTTTGGCACTAACAGCGCCGACGGAACATTTTTAGGACAGCCGTGGAAAATTGTCGATTTATGGCGGGAAAATTATGAAATTATTAATATTGTCCGTCCCGAAGATTTTAACTATAATTTTGATGTTTTGGTGCTTTTCTACCCCAAACCATACAAACCGGAATTTGCGCAGGCCATAAAGGATTATTCGCGCAAAGGCGGCAAAATTATGCTGTTTTTAGATCCGGCAAATGAGGCTTCTCGCTTGTATTCAATGGAAAACCACCGCTTAGAAGGCTCAGATTTAGGAGAACTGGAAGATTTTTGGCATATTAAATTTTATAAAGACTATGTTGTTGCCGATTTGCAAAACTCCATCACGGTTGATGCGACGGCTAACTACAAAACCAATCCTACTTTTTCACAGGACATAATTCAGTTTCGCATCAAGTCAGACGATATTAACTATAAACACCCTGTCACCAAAAATCTAAATGAAATTTTGATGGCTTCAAGCTCGGTGATTATGCCAAAACTAGAAGATTTGAAAGCTGGTAAAATTAGGTTTGAACCATTATTAAGAGCCAGCCCAATTTCAGAAATTATGCCGGTGTCGGTAGTTATAGACGGCTTGCACCCGCAAGAAATTTTGCAAAATTTTGAGCCGGATAACAATCCAAAAATTTTGGCGGCGGAAATTATCGGACAGGAGCCGAATAATAAGTTTGATATTATCGCGATTGCTGACACCGACTTTATTTATGACACATTTTGGGGAACAAAAAGGTCATTTTTAGAAAATGAATACATTATTGATAATTTTGACAACGCTAATTTTGTTTTGAATGCGCTAGATTATTTGACCGGCGATACTGCCCTTTTGGAATTGCGAGGCAAAACGGCGCAAGACCACCCGTTTAAAGGCATTGAAACCATGCGCCGTCTAAATTCTTTGAAATTCACGCAGCAGGAAAATGCTATTTTTGATGAGATGGATAGAGCTAAGGCTGCCATGCAGGAAGTCTGGAACAAAAAAGATTTTGAAGAGCGCGAAAACTTTACGGCTGATGAACTGGCAGCAATTTCCAAAGTTAGAAATCAGCTGAATGATTTACGCCAGCAGTTGAGCGATATCCGCGAACAGGCTTTTGAAGATATCAAAAAAATAGATACCGGAATTAGTCTGCTGAATTTGTTGCTGATACCGTTTTTGTTGGCGGTGGTGTTGTTGGGCGTAAAGGCTAAACACTGGCTGAAAGATTCTAGACCTGCTTCAGAAAAAATGTTTAAGCTTGATAAACGGCTGCAGAAGCTTTCCGGAATTTGTCTGTTTATTTTTGCAGTGGCTCTGCTTTCGGTTTATTTTGCCAACCGCAGCAGCGTAGATGCTTATGAGGGCAAACTTGCTTTTCCGGCGGTAGAAAAGAATTTGAACAATATCAATCATATTTGTTTAAAATCAAATTCTGCCGAGTTGGATTTTGTTAAAAAAGACGGGCTTTGGGTTTTGGAAGGGCAAAAAAATATGCCGGTTTATCAAGAACGAATACGCCGCTTATTGACCACTGTTGCCGAGGCCAGATTTTTTGAGCGCAAAACCAATAAGGCGCAAAATCTGGGTATGTTTAATCTGCTGCCGCTTGATGATAAGGATTCCAAGGCCATAGAAGTTGAATTCAAACAAGATGAAAACGTTATACAGCGTTTTGATTTGGGCGATATAAATATAGATTTGGGGCGAGGTTCTCGTGCGGCGTATATAAAATTTGAAAATCAGTTTCAAGTTTGGGAAATCAGCGGCGATTTTGTGGATATGGATTTAGATGAGTCCAAGTGGACATATAGCAAACTATGGGATTTGCGTTACGGCCGCTTGTATTCACCAAGCAATTATGTTCCGGAGCAAGAAAAATTGGTGATTTTGATGAAAAACGCCTTGAACACACCAATCAAAGTATCTAAAGATAGTTTACAATCTAAACCGATTAAAACCAAAAAATTATATATTGAAAACGGTGACCACGCGATTTTGTCATTATATAAAGAAAACGGCAAAGCTTATGCGGTGTTGAATTTTGATGAAAATAATACCGGTTCGCACATTAAGCTTGCGGCAAAATATTTTAGCGGCAAACCATTGGAAATAGACATGCAGCATTTGGAGAAAATTCTTGAACAGCTCTGATTTGAATATAAAAAAAATAAATAAACTAAAAACCTTGGCGGCTAGCGCCAGCATTGGTGTTTCAGTCACATTAAGTCTGATAAAAGGAGCCGCCGCTATTGCCACCGGTTCACTTTCTATTTTGTCGTCAATGATAGACAGTTTGACCGATGTGCTGTCTTCAAGTATTTCTTGGGTGGCGGTTAGATTTTCCAATAAGCCGCTGACAAAACATCATCGTTATGGCTATGGCAAGGCGGAATCTCTCAGCGCCTTGATTCAGGCGGCGTTTATCGCTGGTTCGGGCGGTTTTATTTTGTATGACGGTATAAATCGTTTTATTAATCCGACGCCAATCAAACAAACAACGGCTGGTTTGTGGATTATGGGAATTAGCATCGTTTTAACGGTTGCGCTCATTTCTTTTCAAGCGGCAGTGGTAAAAAAGACCAACTCGCAAGCGATTGAAGCCGATAGCGCGCATTACACGGTGGATTTGCTGACCAATGGCGCGATTATGGTTTCTCTTTTGGTGGTTAAATATTTGGGGTGGCAGTGGTTTGATAGTCTGACCGCGGTTTTTATTTCTGGCTATTTATTATGGAATGCCGCGCATATTGCTATAAAAGCCCTAGAAGAAATCACCGACCATGAGGTTGATGACGATATAAAAAACAAAATCATTGCGCTGGTGTATGAAGTGCCAGAGATAAAAGGCTATCACGATTTCCGCACCCGTGTATCCGGCTTACGGATGTTTATTGAAATACATCTGGAGCTGGATGGAAATTTAACCTTGTCGAAGAGCCATGATATTTCAGACAAGGTTGAAGCCAAGATTTTGGCGGAATTTCCTCAGGCGCAGATAATTATCCATCAAGATCCGTATGGTTTGCATGAAAAGCGTTTAGACCATGAAATCAGCGGACAATGTGATTTATAAATTTTTTTCAGATAATTGAACATAAAAAAATCCCTGTTTTTTGTGACAGGGATTTTTTTTATAAGGAGGAAAACATTATAAATACTTTTTATTAGCAATAGCCTTGATCTTTATTTTTTAAATTTATATTCAGACGTTCATTATTCAGATTGCACTGAACATTTTCAGATTCACCTTTGGATAAAGTAACATAATTGCTCAGAATATTTTCTTTAGAAAGACCGCTTTTCGGTGATACGGCAACGCTTTCTTCATGCATCGGGAATACCTTGGTTGCCATAAAATTCTTTGTAGATTCAACACGTTCTACAATTTCTGACCAAGTCTTTTGCGGTCTGCTTTCAGCCACGCCTTTAGCCATCTTTAATGCAGATATTCTTGCTTTTATTATTTCTTTATCAGACATTTTTTCAATCCTTATTTTTAATCTTTTGTCTATTCTTGCATATTTATTTTGTTTTGTCAAGTGCAATAATTTAGACAAATTAAATTTTTTACAAATATCTTAACCGCAAACAAAAACCGCAGTAAACTTGGGGGAGAACTGCGGTTTGATTTTTAGGCTTTACGATTTAATTTTTATGTGCCTACATCACCTCCTTATGAGAAAAATGTTTATTTTGAAATCACAAAATGGCATTGTGCTGAACTCACATCAATAGCAAATCTGACTTTATATGTTTTTCCAGCTTTGAAGGTAACTTTTTTGCATGGATATTTGCTGCTGGTATCATCATTGGCACTCTCACATGTTCCAGAGAACCCATAATATTTATCACCGCCGGTAAAACATACATCACTAGTAAATTCTGAATTATAATCTGATGTTCTTAGCAACTGTAAAGCTCTAAGACTAACCCCTCCATAGTCAGTAGTCTCTGCTGAATGATATCTTCCTTGGTAACAAAGATAATACGTTCCAGCAGGATATTGATATCCTTTAGAGTTATCTTCAGGTAATTCTTGATATGCTTTTCCATCAACTGTTTTTGGATAAGGACCTGCATATTCCTTTCCTTCGCTATCATACAAAACGGTTTCTAAATATGCAGCAGCCTCCATTCCAAAACTTTTACCCGGAAAATTTGTGGAACCACTACAGCTTACTTTTCTGCTTTTCTCCGTATTACCACCATATCCAGTATCATATTTAATCAAGAAGCCTTGCATTTCTCTCTTATAACAATCACTGGTATCAGAGGTCTTTGTGCAAGTGACTTTATAGTTTGTATTTTTGCATTCAGCTTCGGTTGAATAATATCCTTGAGATTCACATGTTTGATAGCAACCGCCAGAACTTGCTCCGCAGCTAGAGTTTGTACCGCTTCTGCACTCTTCTATGGTAGCGTATGCTCCTTTGCTTTCATCACAACCACATGTTCCCCATTCATCGCCTTTAACTTCAAAACCATTATTATATGCATCGCTCACGCAGCCATTTGGTGTAAATTTCATATTGTTACTGAATCTGAAACAATCTGATTTTGTAGTTCCTTCACATATCGTTTCATATTTTGTTACTCCATTAAGTGTTGTACAGCTTGCAGATTTATTACTGATTTTATTTATAGGATTAACACTTGGTGTACCACTTTCTGTATCTAAAGATGTGACCTTTTGTAGATTTTTCCAACATTGTGAACCATTTGTACATTTATAACCATCATCTAAATTACCTGTAACATGATTACTATCAGATACAGTGGCTTGACGATATTGATAAAGACATTTTTCTTCTTTTTCAACACAATCGCCCCATCTATCGCCTTTAACTTCAAAACCATTGTTATAAGTATCGCTTACGCAGCCGTTTGGTTTAAACTCATAATTCTTACCAACACATTTTGATTCCGGAGTTCCTTGACAAATCGTCTGATATCTGGTTACATTGTTTTCATCAACACAAGTCGCCGATGTATTGCTGATTTTGTTAAATGGAATAACAGCTCCAGCACTAAAGGAAATAGAAGATACTTTAGACAACTTATCAAAACATCTGCAGCCGTTTATAGTGGCCATACATTGGTAGTTTTTATTAAGATCAGTTAAGCCGCAGCTATCTTCTGTTGTAGCTTGGCGATACTCATAAGTACAGCCGTCAGGCAATATGCAGTTACCCTTTGAATCCGGAACAGTGTTTCCTGCACAAGTGCAAACTCCGCCGACAAATTCTTTGCCTTCCGGACATTCACATTGTTCAGTGCTCGGATTCCAAACACGTCCGCCGCTGCAAGTGCAGCCGGTGATTGGACAGCATTGTCCCTGTTTGGAAAAATATTTTTTTCCGTTGGTGCAGCAAATTCCGTTGCTCCAAGTTGTATTTTCTTTTTGCGCACCTTTTTTATACTTAACTTCTTTGTTTTTTGATTTTGTGCAAGATGTAAAATCAAAACAATTTTTCATCTTTTCATATTCTGTGGCGCTGACAGGAAAACCCTCGCATTTTTCCTCTTTTTTGTTGCCATCACTGTCATTGCCATCCGAAATTTCTATATCTCCGCCGCCGCAGCTGCCGTCATCATCAGGCAAAAAACAGACCGCACTTTTTGCCGGCGACGCATACATAATCACGCCAACCAGCATAGCCGTCAAAGCCGCTATTTGCTTCATTTTGCTCATTGTAAAGCCTCCTTAAAAAAATTATTTTTCCGGCTTTTTATGTCCCAAAAAAACGATCGTTTTTTTTATACACAAAAATCCTATCAAGATTAGAGTAGCCGATTTTTCGCAAATATGCAATAACTATTTAAGTTTTCGGCATTTTCTTCACATTTCTGTAACATTTAAAACCCCCTGTTTAAATGGGTAAAAAAAACGATCCTTATTTTTACCCATTTTCAGAATAAAAAGTTTTGTATAATCAGGTGATTATGTTCAATAATCGCTATATTTCATATAAGTGTTATTCTTCAACGTTTCTAGCACCGGTCATCCTAGGCCTTGTGCCTAGGATCTTGTGGCGACAAACGCAGAACCAAGTCTATAAGCGTTAGACCTTGCTGCTAAAAGCGACGCATACTAATATTTAGTTGTTATCAATAATTTTTTTTATTATACAATCTGACTTAAAGACGCTATTTTATAATAAAGATAAAAAAATAAGGTAACATAATGTCATTATTTAAATCAGTCGCCACTTTTGGCGGATTAACATTGGTCAGCAGAATAACCGGTTTTCTGCGTGATATGGTTTTAGCAAATTTTTTAGGTGCCGGAGCAATTTCCGATGCATTTGTTGTGGCGTTCAAACTGCCAAATTTGTTTCGTAGCCTATTTGCCGAGGGGGCGTTTACAAGCGCGTTTGTGCCATTGTTTTCTCAAAAACTGGTATCAGATGGCAAAAAACGCTCCGTATTTTTTGCCGCGCAGGCGATTTCGGTTTTAGTGCTGTTTGTGGGCTTTTTTGTTTTAATGTTTGAAATTTTTATGCCTTATGTGGTCGATGTTTTAGCTCCTGGATTTCGCAGCGAACCAGAAAAATTGGTTTTAGCTACCCAGCTTTGCCGTATAACTTTTCCGTTTTTGCTTTTGATTTCATTGGTTTCTTTTCAGGGCGGAATCTTAAATTCGTTTGAAAAATTTGCCGCTCCGGCCACTGCACCGATTATTTTGAATATGATGATGATTTTTTCGGTGTTTTTATTTGTGCCGTTTACTCCAACTCCTGCCCATGGTTTTGCTCTTGGCATAACCACTGCCGGTCTGTTAGAAGTCTTTTGGCTGCGTTATTTTCTGCACCGCATAGATATAAAAATAAATCCGTATTTGCATATTGTGAAGATTCTGCGTAATCCGGAAATTAAAACTTTGTTTAAGCGTATTGCTCCTGGGGTGGTTGGTGCCGGTATCTATCAAATTAATATGGCGGTAGATACGATTTTGGTTTCGCTTGTTGGCACCGGAGCTATTTCTTGGCTCTATTATGCAAACCGTTTACAGCAGCTGCCGCTAGGCGTTATCGGGGCCGCAATCAGTGTGGCTTTGTTGCCGATTCTTTCTAAATATCTAAAAGAAAATCAAATAGATGAGGCAAGAAATACTCAGGATAAGGCGGTTGAATACGGTTTGCTGTTGTCGCTGCCGGCTGCGGTTTTGCTGATTGTTTTGGCTGAACCGATCGTTTGTCTTTTGTTCCAGCATGGTAAATTTTTGCCGGCCGATGCTGTAAAAACAGCGTACGCGGTTATTGCTTATTCGATTGGTCTGCCTTGTTATGTGCTGACTAAAGCGCTGATGCCAAACTTTTTTGCCCGCGGTGATACGGTTACGCCTGTAAAATATAGCGCTGTGGTGTTTTTTACAAACTTGGCGTTTATATTGCTGTTGATGCGCGACTATGGGCATGTTGGAATTGCCTGCGCCACCACTATTGCCGCTTTTGTTTCTTTGCTGCAGTATGTGGTTGGGTTAAAAAAACGCGGATATTGGCAATTTTCGCGTCCGCTTTTAGGCAAAATATGCCGCATTATTGGGGTTTCCCTACTAACCGGAGCTGCTATTTATGCTTGCCGCTGCGAATTGTCGGTTTTGTATTCAGATTGGATATATGGCTCTAAGTGGCTTCTGTTTTTGTGCTTATGCGGTTTGGGTATCTTTGCGCTTGCATTTTTCTTTATCTTGGCTAAAATATTCAGAGTGATAGATATTTATGAGATTCTTCGCCTTATCCGGAGGAAAAAATAATGGACAAAGCTAAAATCAACGCTTTACTAAAAGAAAAAATCCAAAATTTGCAGGTTTGGGGCAAACAGCTGAAAATTGGCAATATACTATCAAATGTGGGCGAATATTCCAGAAATATGCTAAAAAAAATAAAAGCATTCAAATTCAAAAAAGCTTTCCGCTATGCTAAAAAAATCAGCCGCAAGCTCTCGGATTCGTGGAAACTTGTTTTAAGCTGCCTGTTCTGTTTTTTGTTTTTTTATTATATAATCGGCAGTTTGTTGGTAGAAAATATGAGTATCCGCCAAGTCTATCAGCTGCCAAAAGAAAAAAGTGAAAAGTCCGAGACGCTTAATGCTATGGCGTTTTTAATTAACCGCGAAATTGATGCTAAAATGTGGACACCGAATCTGCCGTTTGTTTTTCCGGCCTACATTTTGGATAATATGCCAAATTTTCAAATAGGTATTATGTCGGCCGTGCGTGGGGCATCGATAACCGTCAAAAATTTTAAACGGCTGACTCCGGCGCAAACAGAACGTATAAAAAAAGCCGATGAATTGCTGCGGTATCCGCCAAATATATGGATTATGTCCCGTAAAGGAACGTTTGGTTTAGCGCCGTCTTCTAACGCTCAATACCGCAAAGCGCGTCGGGAATTGTTGAAAATTAATGATGAACCGCTGGTTTTAGAAGAACAAGAATTTAATTCCTATTTAAGTCATTTGGCAAAGTCTTTGCGTTTTTATGTGCAGAAAAATGATAGTCAGATTATAGAACATTCTTCTCAACTTTGGGATACAAAATCTGATGATGTGTTTTATAAAGCCCGTGGATTTGCTTTTGGCGCTTGGCAGATAGCTTTGGCAGCCGGTACTGATTTCAAATCTGTGATTGTGCGGAACAATGTTTATACAGAATGGACCTATCTGATTTCTTCTTTGCAGAAAACTGCTGAATTTAAACCGCTGTATATTCGTAACGGCAAATTGGGCGGATTAACCGGAGCAAATCATTTGATTGTGCAAAATTATTATTTAGAGCGAGCTTTGGTTGCCGTATTGAATATTCAAAACAAATTACAGGAAAATCATGCTGATTAAAATAGAAGATTTACACCCCAAAAATTTAATTAATTTTTATTTGCCAAAACCCTTGGTAAAGCCAAATTCGGCTGAAATTTTCACCTCACAAAAAATGAAACAGCCTCAGATTGTCGCCAATATTTTAGCTATAGACGGAGTGGAGCAGTGTTTGCTGACTGATGTTTTAATGAGTGTGCGCTTTACGGATTCTGCAGTTAGAGAAGATGTGCAAGCTCTTGTTTTGGCAGAAATTGATGATTATCTGAACGATAGCGGATATCAGGTTTTGCAAACAACTCAAACCCCTGCTAGTTTGGAATTGCTAGAAGCTTTGGCGGATTCTTTTATCCGTCCCACGCTGAATCGTGATAAGGGAGATATAAAAATAATATCTTATGTAAATAATTGCCTGGAATTGCAATTCACAGGTCATTGCGCCGGCTGTCCCTATGCTCAAAACACTTTGAACAATGTGATAGCCAGCTGTTTTAATCGCTATGTTCCAACACTGAAAGAAATAAAGATAAAGGAATAAAATGTTTTTACGCTTTTTAACTCTGTTATGTTTTTGCTGTGCGGCGTTTACTGCAGACGCTCGGCTGATTGCGGAGAAAAAAGGCGGCGTTTTATATGTTAAATCGGCAACAACTAAAGAAGCGGAAGAACTTTTTAAGCAGTATGACTTTGACGATTTTTCTCAGATAAAAAGCAAATTTCCGCGCATTTATTTTTTACGTTTGCCGACAGATTGGACTGACGTTGCCGACAGCGACGATAAACACCGTACCTTTATTCGGATAATGATTCCTCTAGTGCTAAAAGTCAACGAAGATGTTTTGCGTGAGCGTGCGCAAATATTGGAATTTCAGCAAAAAAGTAGCAATCTTACAAAGTCAGAAGCGGAAAAGTTAGAAAAATTGGCGGAAAAATATGACGCTTTCACTCGTTTAAAAGGTCAAAAACGTACAGACTTATTGCTTAAGCAGCTCTTGGAAAAAGTTGATGCGGTTCCGGCGTCATTGCTAATTTCAACCGCCGGAATTTATAGCAATTGGGGAACTTCTCGCTTGGCTATGCAGGCTAATTCTCTATATTTGCGCGAGATTTGGTATAATAACCAAGGGTTAAAGCCTTTGGATGACGCCGAGGCTGACTATCGCTACAAAATGTATGGAACGCTTGAAGAAAGCATTGCCGACCAAGTTTTGAAAATAAACACCGGAATAAATTATAAATATTTATGGACTTCGCGGTCTGACGCACGAAAAATGGATCGTCCTTTATACGGTCCGCAAGTTGCCGCCGTAATGATTGCCGACAGTAATCTTAAAAATATAGCCGGTATGATTGACTACACTTTTTCTTATTATAAAATGCGAAATGTGGATTATAAACCGGAGTTGGAGAATATAAAATGAGTTTAGAAATTTATCCGATTTTGTGTAATGCCGGTTTTATGGATAATTATGCTTATGTTTTGATAGACAGCGAAACTAAAGTCAGTGCGGTAGTTGATGCTGCCGAAGAAAAACCGATTGTTGAATTTTGCCAAAAACAAGATATTACACCGTCATATATTTTAACAACGCATCATCATGAAGATCATACCAATGCTAATTTGGCTTTGAAAAAGCGCTTTAACGCCAAAGTCGTAGGTTCAAAAATTGAAGAAAATTTAATAAGCGGATTAGATATTGCGTTGAATGACGGAGATTTGTTTAAACTTGGAAATTCAGAAGCTGCGGCCATATTGGCGTCAGGACATACTAACGGACATCTGCTGTGGTATTTTTCTAAAGACAAAGCTATTTTTACCGGCGATGTGCTTTTTAATTTATGCATTGGTGGGTTGTTTGAGGGGACGCCGCAGCAAATGTGGCAAAGTTTGCAAAAAATTAAGGGCTTGCCAAATGATGTGCGCTTTTATCCGGGGCATGAATACACAAAGTCGGCGTTCGGTTATTTGATTGCTAACCAAAATCAGCCGCAAATTCAAAAATATCTGCAGTTTTTAGAACAATGCCGGCAAAACAACCAGCCTCCTGTTGGAAACACACTTGGTTTAGAAAAACTTTGCAATCCGTATTTATTGCTGCAAACAGAAGCGGATTTTGTTAATCAGATGAGTTAAAAATGTTTATCAGTCTTAATAAAAAGATATTATACAGTATTTTGGTTTTTCTTTTTTTGATAACCGGACTGTTCTTTGCTATTTTCATTAACCTTTATGGACGCAACTTGCAAGATCGGCAAAATTCTTTGTATTTGCGAAACCAATATGTGGTTGATTTGTTGTATGACAATATTTCTTTACAAAAACAATTGGCAGAAATTTATGAAAATAATCCCAAAATTTCTTTGCGCTATCGAGGCAATAGAGTGTCTCAAGGTATTGATTTAACACAAAAAGAACTGTCTAAAGAACAGCGTCTTAATGCAGAGCTGCAAAAAAATTACAACAATAATAAAGAAGCAATTATCGTCGGTGCGCAAATTTTAGGCGTCAGCCTTTTTATTGTGGTATTGTTCATTTTTCTGTTGATATTTATGCTGGATTACTGGGTTATTCGTCCGATTGAAAAGCTTATTGAAATCAGCCGCAAGGTTTCGCTTGGTATATTTTCGAGCCGAATTAAGGTAGAAAGCGGACGTTTTCAAGATGAGTTTGATATTTTGTATTCAACTTTCAACAAAATGCTGGATAACACGGAATACAATATTGAAGAAACAAAGGCTCGAGAGATTTTTTTGCAGAGGTTGATAGATGCCATTCCGGATGGGATAAGAGTGATTGATAAAAATTATAATGTGATTATGGCAAACAGCGCTTTTCACTCTATGCTGAAACTAAAAAAAACTTGCGTGGGGCAAAAATGCTACAAAGCGTATAATCCTCATTGCGATAGCTGCCCGCAGCGGCAATATGCTTGTCCGGTCAAGGAACTTTTGCTAAATTCTGCCAATATGCCCGAGCATTTTCATACCATTCATGAAGTTGGTAAAGTTCCTTTGTATTTGAATGCGACCAAGTTGCGTTGGGGGCAAAATAAAGATGATATTTATATTGTGGAGGCGTTGCACGATTTAAGTAACGATGTGCGTTTTTCACATCAGCAAAAGGTTTCATCCTTGGCCTTTCTTTCAACTTCTATTGCGCATGAAATGAAAAATAATCTGGGTGCAATCAGAATGATTTTTGAGGGGATATTATCCAACTATTATGCCGATGTTCCAGATACCGATGACCAAAAAAAATATTTGCAAATGGCCTATAATCAGCTGGTCGAAACCATAAAAACGCCGGAAAGATTGCTGCGCTTAGCCCAGTATTCCGATAATGAAAATGTAGAAATTGATGTGTCTGACGCAATTAACGATATGCTGCTGATGATTGATTATGACGCTAAACGTCATGGCATTGCCATAAAAACTCAGCTGACGGAAAATTTAACTTTTAATGGCAATGAAGCTGATTTTAAGATGATTATCCTAAATTTGGCGCAAAACGCTATCAAGGCGATGCCCAATGGCGGTGAGCTTATTTTAACAACGAGTAATAATCGCAAAAATATCAAAATCAGCATAAAAGACACCGGAATAGGCATAACACCCGAAAAAATCAAGCATATTTTTGAACCTTTTTATTCGGCAAATGACAATGTGCGTAGTTCTGGTTTAGGGTTGGCTATCGTTAGTGATTTAATCGAAAAAATGCATGGACGCATTAGCGTAAAAAGCAAAGTCGGTAAAGGTACAGAATTTATTATAACAATACCAATAACCGTAAAATAATAGGTGCTAAGACAACAAAAAACGGAGCAAATTGCCCCGTTTTTTTAATTTGTATCTACTGAATCTTATTCGGCAGAAGCAGCGTTTTCAGCTTTTTCAGCTTCAGCGGCAGCAGCTTTTTCTGCAGCAACGCGAGCCAAGTCTTTAGCGCCTTTAGCGTTTACATCGCGGTCAACCAATTCAATGATAGCCATTGGAGCGCAGTCGCCATAGCGGAAACCAGCTTTCAACACGCGGGTATAACCGCCGTTGCGTTCTTTATAACGTTCTGCCAAAGTAGAGAACAGTTTAGAAACTACTTCATTATTGCGCAAGAAACCTGCAGCAATACGACGGCTGTTCAAATCACCTTTTTTAGCAAAAGTAATCATATTATCAGCAAAAGTTCTCAATTCTTTGGCTCTTGTCAAAGTAATTGTGATTTGTTCGTGTTCCAACAAAGAACTTGTCAAATTAGAAAACAAAGCTCTTCTTTGGCTTTTCGGCATACTAAATTTTCTGTGTCCATCACCATGTCTCATGATGTAATTCCTTTCATTTTCTCTAAAGCTTTGATGGGCAAAGCGGATAAATACAAGGTTTTTACTACGGTGGCGCAAGCGCTCATACATAAAAACCAACTTAATTTCAGGAGCTGTATATCACACTTATTCTCTAAAAGCAAGAAGATTATGGAACTTTTTGCTGACATAAAATAAAAAAGCAATACTTAATACACTTTATTCATATTGCCGTCTTCGTAGCGGTAAATGGCATAAGATTCGCTGGTGCTAGGTGCGCCATTATGAAACATTTGGCTGCCAAATTCGGTTTTAACACCTTTTGCTGCTTGATTAGAAACCTTATTATAGTCAAAAGATTTTGCGGCATTAGCCAAGCTTTTCCATAAATTAACCGCCGAATAGCCATATAGCGAAAGTCCGTCAGCGTCAAAGCCGTTTAAGCGTAATTTTACTAAAGTTTCAGCAAATTCCGGATCTTCTTCTTTGCCGCGCAAAGCCATAAAATAAACGCCGTTTGCAAGTCCGTCCATATATTCAAAAAATTCGCTGCCGGCTGTATATTTGTTAACAAATACTGTCATATCATTGTTGCGATCTTTCAGCGCATACGACATTTTGCGGACATTTTTAGGATATCCCAAAACAAACGCGGCTGTGTTGCCGTCAGCTAAAACCTGCTCTGCCAGTTTTTTATAGTCTTTATCGGTTAATTCATAAAAATACGAACCTAATACTACAGATTTTCCGTGCTTGCGAAACTCATTTTCAATGGCTTTGGCTTCTTCAGTGCTTTCCGCATCAGATGAATTATAAATAACAGCCACTTGCGAACCGGCCATATTATTATTGTAATAGTCAAAAAAGTCTTTAGCTTGCTGATTTGTGTAGCCCAGCATTTTTACCAAACCTTTTTTAATGGTTTTGGCTTGGGCGTAGTTGACTGTGGTGGGAATAATTTGAAAAATCTGCCCTTTGGCGTAAATATCTGCCACCTTGTCAAAAGAGTTGGCGCAATAAGGACCTATTACCAATTTAATATTTTTTTGTTTCAAAATCGTCAGCATTTGCGCTGTAGAAATAGCAACACCGTCGCTGCATTGATCGTCAATAGCCAATAATTCCAGCTTTTTGCCCAATAAACCGCCGCTTTCGTTTATTTCATCAATAGCCCTCTGCACGCCTTTAGTCAGTTCCGCCCCTTGCTGCTGATAAGAACCTGCCTTAGGCATAACCAGAGCAACAGCAACATTATCTGCCTTTGCCAAAGTCGGCAAACACATTATGGATAAACTGAATAATGTAAATAAGCGGCGCAGCATTATGGCCATATTCCCTTTGTTTGTTTGAGCCTAATATATAGATATAAATTTGTAATTGCAATAGTTTAATAGCCTATTGCCAAGTATTGTGGATTGGTGTATATATAACGGCTGTTTGGAGTTCATAAAATGTCGGAAAGTAAATATATAGAAATTAGAGGCGCACGCCAACATAATTTGAAAAATGTGGATATTAATATTCCTAAAAACAGTTTGACCGTGATTACCGGACTTTCTGGTTCTGGTAAGTCATCGTTGGCGTTTGACACAATTTATGCCGAAGGACAGCGCCGTTATGTTGAAAGTTTGTCTTCATATGCTCGTCAATTTTTGGATTTGCAAAACAAGCCTGATGTGGATTCGATAGAAGGTTTGTCGCCGGCAATTTCCATAGAGCAAAAAACAACATCGCACAATCCGCGTTCCACTGTTGGTACGGTGACGGAAATTTATGACTATATGCGTTTGCTGTGGGCAAGAGCCGGAACTCCATATTCTCCGGCAACCGGATTGCCGATTGAGGCGCAGTCGGTGGCGCAGATGGTGGATAAAATTTTGGCCATGCCGGAAGGAACAAAACTGATTTTATTAGCTCCGATTGCCCGCGGTAAAAAAGGCGAATTTAAAAAAGAGTTTGCCGAGTTGCAGAAAAAAGGTTTTCAGCGGGTTAATATTGATGATGAAATTTATAATATAGAAGAACTGCCTGAGCTGAACAAAAATCAAAAACACGATATTGAAGTAGTGGTTGACCGTATTATCATTAAGCAAGGAATTGAAAGCCGTGTCAGTCAATCGGTGGAGACGGCTCTAAAGTTAAGCGACGGGTTGCTGTATGTGGAAAATATGGCGGATAAAAAACGCCAGACGTTTTCTTCTAAATTCGCTTGTCCGGTGTCTGGCTTTACAATTGAAGAAATTGAGCCGCGTTTGTTTTCGTTTAACAATCCGCAAGGTGCTTGTCCGTGTTGCGGTGGTTTGGGTGCAAGCTTGTATATGGATCCTGAACTTGTGGTGCCGAATGAAAATTTAAGCCTCGCCGGAGGTGCAATTGCGCCGTGGTCGGTCAGCAGCCACTCGATGTTTTATCGGCAAACTCTCGATTCGCTGTGTGAATACCTGGAAATATCCAACAAAACGCCGTGGAAAGATTTGCCGGCGTATGCGCAGGAAACAATTTTATACGGTTCCGGCAACAAGTGCGTGCCGATGGTTTATTCTCGTTTTGTCACCGATAAGCCTTTTGAAGGCGTAATTCCAAATATGGAACGCCGCTTTTTAGAAACTGATTCGGCGGCAAGCCGTGAGGAATTGGTGCATTATCAATCGGCTGCTCCTTGTGAGTGCTGCCACGGAAAACGCCTGAAACCTGAGGCGCTGGCGGTCAAAATTTGCGGTAAGGATATTATAGAAGCGTCGGATATGTCTATTAAGCAAGCCTTGAACTGGTTTAGTGGGGTAGAAGCGCAATTGACGCCGCAAAAACAAGAAATAGCCCATAAAATCATTAAAGAGATTGTTGAACGCCTGCGCTTTTTGAATAATGTCGGTTTGGATTATTTGACTATGTCCCGCCAATCCGGAACGCTTTCCGGCGGTGAGGCGCAGCGGATTCGCTTGGCTTCGCAAATCGGTTCGGGTTTAACCGGCGTTATGTATGTTTTGGACGAGCCGTCCATCGGGTTGCACCAAAGAGATAACGATAAGCTGTTGGCGACGCTTACGCGTTTGCGTGATATAGGTAACACGGTTATTGTGGTAGAACATGATGAAGACGCTATGCGCGCGGCTGATTTTTTGGTTGATATGGGACCGGGTGCCGGCTCCAACGGCGGAAACGTGGTGGCGGCGGGGACTGTTGCCGAGGTGCTGAAAAATAAAAACAGTTTGACGGCGCAATATTTGACTGGTGAAAAATATATTGCCGTGCCATCGATTCGCCGTAAAGGAAACGGAAAATTTTTGGAATTGACCGGAGCAAAAACAAATAATCTGAAAAATGTTGATTTAAAGATTCCTTTAGGGACGTTTACTTGCGTGACCGGTATTTCCGGCGGCGGCAAATCGTCATTGATTTTGGAAACGCTGTGCAAGGCCATTGATAAAGAACTAAACGGCAGCCGTATTCCGTCCGGTAAATATGATAAACTGATAGGTTTGGAAAATATTGATAAAGTAATAGATATTGACCAGTCGCCGATTGGACGCACGCCGCGCTCTAATCCTGCTACTTATACCGGCGTGTTTACCAACATCCGTGACTGGTTTGCCGGACTTCCTGAGGCCAAAGCCCGCGGTTATACTTCGGGAAGATTTTCTTTTAACGTTGCCGGCGGACGCTGCGAGGCTTGCAAAGGCGACGGCGTAATGAAAATTGAAATGAACTTTTTGCCGGACGTTTATGTTCCTTGCGATAGCTGTAATGGTACGCGCTATAATCGGGAAACTTTGCAGGTCAAGTTTAAGGATAAGTCAATTGCCGATGTTTTGGATATGACAATAGATGACGCTTATCACTTTTTTGAAAATATTCCGGTCATTAAAAACAAGCTGGATTTGCTGCGCCGTGTCGGTTTGGGATATATTCATCTGGGACAATCCGCTCCAACGCTTTCCGGCGGCGAGGCGCAGCGTATTAAGCTTTCAAAAGAATTGAGCAAAAAAGCTACCGGCAAAACGTTGTATATTTTAGACGAACCGACAACCGGATTGCATTTTGAGGATATTAAAAAATTGCTGCAAGTGTTGCAAATGCTGGTGGAACAAGGAAACACCGTGGTGGTTATAGAACATAATCTAGATGTGATAAAAACAGCCGATTATATTGTGGATTTAGGACCTGAAGGCGGCGACGGCGGCGGCGAGATAATTGCAACCGGTACACCGGAAGAAATTGTTAAAGTTGCACGGAGTTATACCGGTAAATATTTAAAAGGAAAATTGTGATGCAAAAACGGCTCTATATTGTGCGCCATGGCGAAACCGAATACAACGCTAAAGGAATTTGTCAGGGACAAAAACTTGATGTCGGGCTGACGGATACGGGGCGGCAGCAAGCCAAAATTGCTGCGGCGAAATTAGAAAATTTTCCAGTGGGGGCGATTTATACCAGCCCGATGCGCCGCGCTTTTGAAACCGCGCAAATTATCGGCCATCATTTGCATTTAAAACCACAGATTCACACCGGACTTATCGAGGGTAATTTCGGTATAGCCGAGGGCGTTTCAATGGAAATGGTACGCCGTTGGCCGGAATTTTCCGATTGGACTAATCCTGATCCGGCTTATTTGGATGCGCATTATGAGGGCGGTGAAAGCAAACGCCGGATCCGTGACAGGGCAATGCGCGCATTGGAAGATATTTGCGGAACTTGTGAAGCTCAAGATATTGTTATTGTCACACACAGTGCGGTGGCTCGTTTGCTTAATTGGACCGCCGGCGGTGCGGTGCGGCGGATGATGCCGAACGCTTCAATTTCTGAACTTGTTTATGAAGATGGCAAGTTGACACAGCGGCAGAATAAAATATTATTACTTTCCTGCTGCGCCCCGTGTTCTTGCGCTGTGATAAAAACGTTGGCGGAAGAAGACGCTGATTTTACGGTTGTGTTCTATAATCCGAATATCCGCCCAAAAGAGGAATATGACAAACGCTGCGCCGAAAATAAACGGGTTTGCGAGCTATACGGCGTGCCGTTTATTGAATTGGAGTATGACAACGAGCGGTGGTGCGGATTAACTCAAGGCTTGGAAAATGAGCCGGAACGCGGCAAGCGTTGTTCTGTTTGTTTTGAAATGCGTTTACAACGGGTTATGGAATATGCCAAAGCAAACGGCTATACGGCAGTGGCCTCGGTTTTAGGCGTGTCACGCTATAAAAATTTGGACCAAGTAAACGCCGCTGCGGCTAAAGCTGGTCAAACTGTTGATTTTCCGTATCAGCAAATTGAGGGACGCAAAAACGGTATGCAGGAATTGCGCCAGCAGCTGATAGAAGAGTTAAATTTGTATAATCAAGATTATTGCGGCTGCAAACCGCGTCATTCATAAAAAAGGAGAATAAAATATGCAAAAAATTATTCCGCAGAAATTGCAAAAAGGCGACAAAGTTATGATTGTGGCTCCGTCGCGCGGGCTGAAAATTATTGGGCAGGATACTCGAAAAATTGCAACAGAAAGATTGCAAAAACTTGGATTGACAGTTGAATACGCGCCGCATACCACGGATGATAACTGGAATTTGATGGGGTCAAGCTCTATTGCTGACCGTGTTGACGATATTATGATCGCGTTCAAAGACAAGTCTGTTAAGGCGATTTTCACCATCATCGGCGGATTTAATTCAAATCAGATTATTCCACATTTGGATTATGATGTTATTCGCAAAAATCCGAAAATTATCTGCGGTTTTTCGGATATTACCGCGCTTTTGGCGGCAATTGAGGCTAAAACAGGACTTGAAGTTTATTATGGCCCGCATTTTAGCTCTTTGGGGATGAAAAAAGGTTGCGAATATACTTTGGAATATATGGAAAAAATGCTGTTTGCCGATGAAGCGGTAAAAGTTGAACCTGCCGCCGAGTGGAGCGACGATTTGTGGTTTATTGACCAAGAAAATCGTGAATTTATTAAAAACGAGGGCTATTGGACCATTCACGCCGGCAACGCCGAAGGCACAATTAAAGGTGGCAATCTCTGCACTTTTAATTTGCTGCTGGGTACGGAATATCGTCCGGTGTTTGCAAAGGATACAATTTTGTTTGTTGAAGACTTTGAAACAACCAATCCGACTGCGTTTGACCGCGATTTGCAAGCTTTATGCTATCAGCCTGATTTCAAAAATGTCAAAGCTTTAGTTATCGGACGTTTTCAAAAGAAATCGGAAATCGGCCGCGAGATTTTGGAATTTATTATCAATAATAAGCCGGAACTGAAAGATTTGCCGGTGATTGCCAACGTTGATTTTGGTCATGCAACTCCAATATTGACTATTCCATTGGGCGGTCAGGTAAAGCTAGAAAACGGCAAGCTTACATTGTCTAAATAATTAAAAAGGCCGGAGCAAAATTCCGGCCTTGAATTTTTACGCCAGTTGGGTGCGGTATAAAGCCGCATATGCGCCCTTCTTTTTCAGCAATTCATCATGCGAGCCTTTTTCAACGATTTGTCCGTCATTAATCACCACAATGCAATCGGCGTTGCGGACGGTGGATAGACGGTGGGCAATTACCAACACTGTTCTATCTTTCATTAAGTTGTCAATAGCCTGCTGTACCACCGCTTCCGATTTGTTGTCGAGAGCCGATGTCGCCTCGTCTAAAATCAGAATAGGGGCATTTTTAATAAAGGCGCGGGCAATGGCAATACGTTGTTTTTGACCGCCGGAAAGCAGCACGCCGCGTTCGCCTATTTGTGTGTCCAATCCATCTTTCAGCGTGCTGATAAATTCATCTAAGCAAGCCGAATGAATGGCTTTTTGCAGTTGTTCTTCGCTAACATTTTCTCGTCCAAATAAAATATTTTCTCTGATTGTGCCGCAAAATAAAAAGTTATCTTGGAAAACAATGGCGATATTATCACGCAGACAGTCTAAATCTAAGTCCTTGATGTTTATGCCATCCAAAGTGATAGTTCCGGATTTTACATCATAAAAACGTGGCAGCAAAGAAGATATTGTGGTTTTGCCACCGCCGGAATTGCCAACCAAAGCTATGGTTTGACCGGCTTTGATGTTTAGATTTACATTTTTTAACACCGGTTTGTCTTTTGTATACTCAAACATCACATCTTTATAGCAGATATTGCCTTTGCAGTGTTCAATTTTTTTTGCATTTTCGCAATTGCGGATAGTTGGAATGCTGTTCAATTTTTCAAAAACGCGTTCAACAGCCATAAGTGAGAATATAACGCCGTTATAGTTGTTGCCGATAGATTTTATAGGGTTATAAAGCATAACCAAAGAGGTGATAAAAGAAGCAAAATTACCGACAGTGATATCGTGATTGACAATCAAATAACTGCCAAACCAAATCACAAAAGCAATACCAAAAGACGAAATAACATGCATAATCGGGGTAATAATACCGATTTTAGTTACCATCTGTACGCCAAGTGAAAAGATGTTGTTAACAGAATCAATAAACTTAGCTTTGCAAAAGTCATAGAGATTATAGGCGGTTATAATACGGTTTCCGCTAAATGCTTCGTTATAATGCGTCATCAAAGTAGCTATGGCGTTTGCATCTTTAGAAACGACTTTTTTCAGGCGCTTGCGTACTCTGGTTAAAGGATAAAGCGCGCCAAACATCACGACCACGGCAACAATAGCCAACTGCCATGAGTTATAAAATAACACCGCAATGAGTGAAAGTGACGAAAAAAAGCGGGTAGTAAACATTTTCATATTGCTTAATAAGCCGCTGCAAGCCGATTCGGCATCGTTATTAAAGCGAAACAGAATATCGCCGGAGTTGCTTTTATCAAAAAAAGAGGCGTCGCTGCGCAAAAGTTTGTTAAACAATTTGCGTTTGATATCCAGAGCAATCTTATTTCCTACCCAAGTGTTCATATAGGTTGCAATGTATGTGAACAAAGCTTGCAGCACACTGAATACCACAATCAATAGCGGAATATACATGGTCCAGCCCGTTTGTTTTTCAACCAGCACCACGTCCATAAATGGTTTTAGCGACCAAGCGATGACGGCATCCATCATACCAACCGGAATAGTTATAACAACTGCAATCAGCGCTCTAAACCAATATGGTTTAGCATATGGAAAAATCAAAGCGTAGTTTTTGAAAGTGTAAATTCCCATAAGTTTATCTTTGATTTTTTGTCGGCATAAATAAGCGGCAATTGTTAGTGCGCTTAAAAGCACATAAGCTAACAAAATAAAGCACAAGGCTGTGTAATCAACCTGTCTGTGGGTTGGCAAAGGCAGACAATCTGTACAAACATCTATCTGCGCGCTGTTTCGCATATTAAAACCAACCAAATTGGCGCTGCTGTTCAAAATATTTATATCCGGAGCGGCGGCAGGTATAATATGTTTGAAATTTTGACCTCCGACAAAAACGTCACCTATATTCAAATATCCCTGATAGTTTGAAATATCTAACTTTAAATTTTTAAGCTCTGTGGTTTTGAGTGAAATAGTATAGAGCGTAGGAATTTCGGTTAATACAGGAGATAATGCAGTATCTTCTACACTACCATCATAATTTGTGGCGTAAATGTCAATATGCGGAGTACCGTTACCGCTTAAAAACAGCGAAAGTTTCAGTTCTGGATAAGAGTACCAAAAATAAGAGCTGGCAATTAAAATTCCCAAAAAAGAGCTTAGTCCATATTTAATTAAATTTTTTAAATTCATAATTCACTCATTGCAATGTAAAATCAAAAACTTCTCTATCAATAAAATATTTTTAAGAATAGGGCAATAAGAATATGTCGAATATATGCAAATTCTTAAGCTTTCTGCTCTAAAATGCGACCAAACAAGGAGGATAATATGCAAATTGATGCGAGAATATCTAAATTAGCTGAAAATATTTTGAAGAATTCGGTACAGCTTAAAAAAGGTGAAAAAATATATATTGAAGCCTTTGGTGCCAGTACAAAAGATTTTTTTAACGAATTGATAAAAGAAACCATCAAGCTAGGGGCGGTTCCTTTTTATTTTTATAACGATGCTTCTTTTGAAAAAAGCCTGATTGAAGGGGCGGATAAACAACAGATTGAAGGGTATACTTCTATTCATAAACGTTTAATGGAAGAGGCGGACTGCTATGTGGCGGTGCGCGGTTATGACGATGTGTTTGCGCTATCTGATGTTAGGGCAGAAGATATGGATATGTTTGGCAAAATTTTTCAAGAGCAGGTGCATATGCGCACACGTTTGCCAAAAACTCGTTGGTGTGTTATGCGCTGGCCAAATACCAGCATGGCGGCCATGTCAAGAATGTCGCTGCAGCAGTTTGAAGATTTTTATTTTGAAGCCTGTTTGCTGGACTATCAAAAAATGGGTAGAGCGATGCAGCCACTCAAAGAGCTGATGGATAAAACAGAAAATGTACATATTAAAGGCGCGGATACAGATTTGACTTTTTCACTTAAAGGCATAAAGGCTATTGTTTGCGACGGCAGAATGAATATACCGGACGGAGAAGTGTATAGCGCTCCGGTTAAGGATTCAATTAACGGATATGTGCAGTTTAATACGGATACTATGTACGACGGCGTATTTTATTCCAATATTAGGCTGGAGTTTGAAAATGGTAAGATTATTAAAGGCACCTCACTGGTAAATAATGAAAAATTTCAAAAAATGCTGGATTTAGACGAAGGAAGCCGCTATATGGGCGAATTTGCTTTTGGCGTTAATCCATATATAACCCACCCTATTTTGGATATTTTATTTGATGAAAAAACTTGCGGTTCGTTTCATATGGCTATTGGTAATTCTTATGAAGATGAAACCAACAACGGCAACAAATCTTCTATTCATTGGGATTTGGTAAAAATCCAGACTAAAGAACATGGCGGCGGCGAAATTTGGTTTGATAACACATTGGTACGAAAGGATGGACTGTTTGTTTTGCCGGAATTAGAAGGACTAAATCCGCAAAATCTTAAATAGAATTTAATATTTATTATTTAAGATGATAAAAAAATATAGAAGGATAAAATTATGGCTAGAATTAATGATGTTTACCATTCAGATATTTATATCACTCCGGATAGACAAATGTTTGTTCCCGACACCAAATCAGAATTTGGTTTGGTGCAATTAGAACCAGATGATTTTGAAGAATTTTATAGTTTGCTGGAAAATACCTATAATGGTAAATCCAGTTATTCGGTTGTTTATGAAGGATTCTTTTTCCGGGTTGAACGTACGGTTTCAATGTATGGCGTAATGTTTTGTATGCGTAAAATGCCAAAGAAAGTTCCGGATTTAGTAAGTTTGGGCTATCCGCCGGCTTTGATAAAATACTTGTCAACATTGGGCAATGCATCTGGTTTGATTTTGCTGGGCGGCGCCACCGGTTCTGGTAAAACCACCACTATTTCTAGTTTGTTGCGAGAATATTTGATTCGCAGCGGCGGTTTTGCTTATACAATTGAAGATCCGTTTGAAATGCCTTTGGATGGAGAATATCATGCCGCTAATGGTTCTATTGGTTTATGCAAGCAAACACAACCTGTAAATGATGATTGGGGGGCTTCATTGCGTTCGGCTCTGCGTTCGCGCCCGCGTTACATTTTAGTTGGCGAGATCCGTACACCTGAAGCGGCAAGCGAATGCCTGCGTGCCTCAACCTCTGGACACTTGGTGCTGTCTACCATTCACGCTAACAACGTTGCTGATGCTATTGATGCTTTAGTAAAACACGCTTCCGGCGGTGAAATGAGTGAAGAATTGGCATTTGACTTGTTGTCACGCGGTCTTTTGGGTGTTATTCACCAGCAGTTAGTTGGTATTGGGCAAAAGCGTCCGGTGGTTCAGTATTTGTTTGCCAATCCAAATACTACTCAAGGCGACCAAACCCGCAACATTATCAAAACCGGAAAGATTAACTTGGCTACAACCATAGAAATGCAGATGACGCGTATGGCACAAGGCCGTCCGCTGTTTGATGTGGTTTCAAAATAAAATATCAACCCCGCTAATCATAAAATTTAGGCGGGGTATTTTTTTGGTGATTATACTTTTATTGGAATGACCAGCTGATTATATTATCTTTAGCTGCGCAAAAACTGCGTGCAGAGTATTTTTCTATTGGCAGTTTATGTTCTCCACCCCAAGAAAATTCTATATTATTTTTGTCATTAATAATTGTTATTTTCATCAAAATAAGCTTATCCTGCTTTTCTAGCGGCATTTCACTAAGAGAAATGCAGGCCGACTTATTAAGATTTTTAATCGTAATATCAAAACTTAAATCACTTGGCAGACCTGAATCGCCGTTGACGCCTTGGCCAATCTGAATGTCATATTCTTTGTACTGCTGCAAGTCATCACGTAACAAGTTGTCATCTTTTGCGGTTTGCGTAGACAGTTTCCAATATCCAGGGCGGTCGCGGTAATATGTGTGCACCCTATCGGCTGTCGAAAATATGGCCTGATGCAATTCCTTGTGCGGATTATGTAGTAAGATCACGCTTAGCGCTATGCATGATATTAACAACAAAGCCAAAATGGCTATACCAAATAATCCGTTAAAACGAGCTTTTTCTAAATCAAATGATATTTTCAGCATAACTCTATCCTTTTTATTTACCCATAGCGCTCGTAATTTGATCTTGCATATCAAAGGTTCCAAATACAGCCCAAGCAATAATACCGGAAACAGCCAACATGGCAATCATGTTCATAATTTCTGCTCTTTGCTCAATCATGTACACAGATTCTTCCAGCCATTCATTAGCCAACTTATCCAGAGCCTCCTCAAAGTTATCCAATTCAGAATAAATTTTTAAGTCAGTGATAATTGCTTTATCCGGAAATTCTTGTCCTGCTTTATCTAAAGCCTGTCCCAAGTTATCACCGTTTTTTATGTGAAACAAAGCTCCATCGATTCTTTCTTTTAGATATTTATTAGAATCGCGCCGTAGCGATGTTAAAGCTACAGATACCGGCACACCGCCTTTAACCAAGGCTGATAAAGCCAGCAGCCAAGTAATGCCGGTAAAAATTTTATACAGTGACCAAGGCGGACAATGGTCAATTTTAACTCGTACCGGACCTGTCCAAATACCAATGGTTACATAGATTAATAAACCTAAAATCGGAAACACAGAAAAGGCGATGAGCCAATTTGCCTGAATCCATTCGGACAAATCAATCAAAGTTTTAGCCGTGCCGGTCCAGCGTGTGTTTGGAGCAGCATCAAGCATAGGCGGTACCATATAAACACCGATAGCATAAAGAATTAATACAGACATCATCAACAAAAATGACGGGTAGGCAACGGCACTGATGATTGGGCGAATCATACGTGTTGAACCTTCTGTTACTTTAATCAAGTTTAACAAGGCGCTTTCCAAGTCGGATACGTCACCAACAGACAACATCAAACGTTCACGGCTTGGAGCCCATCCTTTCAAACAATCAGAAAATGGGTGACCTTCTTGTAATGACTTACCCCAGCAGCCAACAGCTATAGCCATTGGATCGCTAGGATGTTTACCATCTTCGGACAAACCGTTGTAAATCATATCCAATGCGTTCATAAGTGAAAAGCGGTTACGCAGCAGCGCCGCTAGTTTTCGATATATTTTCAGGCGGTTTTTATTAGACATGGAACATATAATCTTTGCATAAGACATCAGCCATTGGTTGTTGTTACGCATAGCTTTATTAAAGGCACTTTGTTTTTTTATTTCAGGCATTTTTCACTCCTAGTAAATCGGGCGCTGATCCAATAATCCGCACCAACGTTCCACTTCATCTAAATCAATATAGCCTTTCAGCATTCTTTCAATTGCCGCTTCCCGCAATGGTCTGCCATCTAGCTCACTAACCCAATAGTCAATAGCGTTTTTGGTGTCGCCATTGACCATCAATTGTAAAAAGTGTGCATCAGGAACAATAATCTCAGGCACAGACATACGTCCGATTACACCTTTATGATTACAATATTTGCATCCAGGGCCACGTACATAAGTATTCTCAATGCCATAGTCGCCGAGTGCGGTTTTCAGACGGCCATAAGATGGGTCGCTCATTCTCTCTTTAATTGAAATTCGGCAATAAGGACAAATCTTACGGAACAAACGTTGAGAAATCAATCCCTTCATAATTTCTGGGTCGCAAAGCATATATGGCTGCACACCCATATCGCGGAAACGAGTTATGATTGCCGGAGCGGAGTTTGCGTGCAATGTTGACCACACACTATGACCAGAAAGGGCGCCCTTAAACACCAAATCCGCGGTTGCTAAAGATCGAATTTCACCGACCATCATCACATCTGGGTCAGAACGCAAAGCCGCTGACAAAGCTTTTGTAAACTCTTCATTTTTTTCTTCTTCGCTGTTCGCATTGGTAACCGGCATTTGCCGCGCCCCAGGAATAGGATATTCAGGCGGATCTTCCACGGTAATAACATTAATTTCACCGTTATGTTCTTGAATCATCTTAATCATGTTGCGTTGCAGAGTAGTGGATTTACCAGAACCAGTTGGACCGGCAACAATATTTAGACCTACAGCAGTTGCTCGCAGACGATAAAATAAATTTAGTTCTCTTTCACCTAAACCTAAAGATTTCAAATCTCCGTTACCATTAGGATTGTCATCAGCGTACAAAAGACGCATAACCAGATATTGCGAACCGAAAGCAACCGGATTAAATTGTAAACGAATAGCCAAAACGTTATGCGGTAATGTTAATTTACCATCGGTACCGCGCAATGGCGTAGACCCTAGTTTTTGCGCGCCTTGGAACTCGTTTTGAGCATAGTTTGCATCAGAAATATCCGCAGACGCAAAAGCCGCACGCACAAAAGCCTCTCCCCATTCGGCAGAGTATTCCAACTCTCGCTCCATCATACCGTTAACCCTAAACAGAATTAAGGTGGAATCAGCCACAACAACATGCACGTCGGAAACTTTTTTGGAGGCGGCGCGGTTAATTACGCTCAAAAAGTCTATTTGCATTTGATAGTCGGCAGATTCCTTAGCCGACATCTTGATTTCGCCGGCACCACGCATCGCATAGGCGTAAATAGCCGAAATTTCTTGGCTTGATACATACTTAGGAGTGTGCATAACCAGCTTGCGGCGTTTAGCGATGGCTGTAAAGTTCAGGACTTGTCCGTCAAAACGATGTGCTTCATCAATGAGATATGTACCGTCAGAAAACAACACCAACATTCTGCGGGTTTCACTGTTGATATTTAAATCACCATCTTCAGAAGTTAATACCTTGTTACCATTAGCAAACAATGTTTGTAGAATATTGTCGCTTTTTTTTGTTTCAGCTGCATCTTCAACAATATCAGATGTTTTTTTGATGGGAGGCGGGGTTAATAACGATTCAGGCTTTGTTGCCGGTGTAGCAGGTTTTATATCAGATGTTTTATCTGCCGTAACAGGCTTAAGCACGCCGGAGCTTATACGCTCGGCGCTGCTTAAAGTCTGAACTTGTTTTACATCTTGGTTAGCCATTTTTATCTTACAAACATTCCTTGTCCTATTGATCTAACCGGCGTGCTATTACTAGAATGCACTCTATTATCTGTGTTTACAGGTTCCTTTTTGTTTGCAGCGCTCTTATTTTGCGGTTTTGCAACTGCATTTCCGGTCGCCTCTTTCAAATTTGAACCAGCTTGCGGGGTAATAGCGGCACCGCGCACATTACGCACTACATTATTGTTGTTAACCACACCTTTAGCGGCAACTGGAGTTTTATCAGCTCCGTTGAAAGAAGTTTCAGGTTCGTATTCGCGAACTGTTCCGCCGGTATACAGATAGCTCTTAACACCTTTATTATCAAAAGCAATATAGTTATCTGTAATTGCCATCACAACTTCGCCGCCTTTCAGCATAGAACCTTGGTGAACAATAAACGTTGTTCCGTCTTTATTAATGATTTTAGCAATAATATCTTTGCCTTTACCTGTTATATCCATGATAGCATATTCATCAGACATATCAATAGCATTTTCGTCTATGCCTTCTGCAAACGGATTAGCCGAATTGCCAGATTTCAACTGATTTATAGTATCTTCATTTTGCATAATAGCTTTTTTCAGGCTAGAAATTTGAGTTTGCAATGAGGATACAACTTTATCATGCGCTTCTTTTGCATTTTGTGCTTTCAAAATGGTAGCATCAGATTCTCTTTTAACCGTAGAGATTTTATCTTCAAAATCTTTGATTAAGGCTTTGCGTTCATCGCGAAGTTCTTTTACTTGACTTTGCAAAGCTGCATTTTTTTCAACCCATTGCTGATTAACAATCAGCATTTCGTTCATATATTCATTTAGAACTCTGGCTTGGCGAACTTTTTCCAGCTCCATTTCTGCACGTTTTAATTTTTCTTGTGCTTCAATTTCTTTAATTTTACGCTGATTTTCTTCATCTTTTATACGGTTTTCTTCTTCCTTAAGACGATTAGCTTCTTCTTGCTGAGCCTTTAAACGCTGGATTCTCAAAGCTTCAATACGGTTACGCACCTCTTCGCGCTTATATTCCAAATTGAGGATGGTTGTTTGTTTTTCAATGTTGGACATTTGATTGAACAAACTATTGTCAACTTTAGAAAGAATAGCATTACCAAAGTTTTCAAAAGGAGATTTAGGCGCTTCAATGGCGGCTTCTTCAGCGTTGTCAGATGTTGCAGCATCTAAAGCTTTTTTGCCTTCAGCTGTTGAAGTATCGGGAATTGAGTTCAAATCAACATTATTTGGTTGAGCTGTTTTGTCGCTTTCTTCTGTCGGCTGAGTTTCGGCTGCAGCATCATCCGATAAGTTTTGAGGCGTAGGCTCAGTTTGTTTTGGACTATTTTCATCTAAAGTAGGCGCTGCTGCGGCTGCTTCTGTTTCAGCTTCAGCTTTGCCGGTTTCATCTACAGCTGTGCCGGGTGCAGCTTCAGAATGTGTTTCTGCCTGAGCATTATCATCAGGTTCGTCCAAACCGAATAAATCGTCATTTTCCTGGATCTGGGGAGCAGGTGCTTCAGCATTAATCTGGTTGTCTGCAGTTTGTGCATATGCTGCAGGGCTGATAGTCATCATTGCGGCAATAGCCACAGCAATAATGACAATATTATTATTTTTAAGATTATAACTCATAAATTTCCCCCTTATAAGTCCAAGTACTGCTGTTTATATCATAAGTTATTTCTGTAACAGATAAACCTGAAAATTTCATTAACAATTCAATCCAAGTTAACGGATCATTGTTTGATGAAATGCTGAAGTTCATAATATTATACAATTTTCCTCTCGGAGAAGTCCAACTTTTTTTCTCAATCTGAATATTTGTTGTCAACGTTTGATTTAAGTCGTTGATAATATTTCTTAAGTCTTGATCAGAATATTCCGGAGGAGAGTTTAATGTTGAAATTTCACCTATTGGAACAGTTACCATAAATGTGTTGCCATCATCAGAGATTGCGCGAGAAGTAAAATTAACTCCGGAAACATTCAGAGCTTGTTCCATCCAAGTAATACGGCCTAAATCACGTTTCCAAGAGGTAACAAGTCCGCCGGAATTACAGGTTATACCTTCAATAGACCAACCTGGCGTAACAATTTGTACAACTTTTTTTGTTGCTTCGTAACATTCGCGCATTTGGTCGATAGGGTTTTTTATAGTTTCCCATGGCTTTGGTTCCGGAGGTTCTGGAGCAGGAGCTTGCACTTGTTCCACCGGCGCAATCACCGGAGCTTCGGGAGCCGAGAAAAACATACTCTGAATCGTTGAGTACCCATACCATAGTATAATTGCAAAGCCAACGACAACAACGCCAAGCATAATAGCGTCATTACTACCGTTAATTTTTTCCAATTTTACTAAAAGGCCGCGGTTAATTAAGGTTGCCAAAGCATCAGGTTTTGTATCTTCAATTCCCCACTCTTGCGGAGCAAAAAGCATATCCCAATCCGGAACCGCCAACATTGAAATAAACTGATCTTTAGCGTCTTTTTCGTTTACAAACAACGTATCGCCGTCAGAAAGGATAACGTCGTTTCTAAAACATATATACCACCAGCCGTTGTCAACTTTGAACACGCCTAAAAAAGAGGTCACATTGCCAAGCGCAGAAACTAAAGCGATAGCCGCAGAAGGCATACCGTGGGTAAAGCCTTGTGAAGAGGCAGCCAAACCAAATTGAGATGATTTGCCTTTTCGTACTGCATATAAGTCGGCGCCTTCAAGAATGTTTTCGGCAGCTTCCTTGACTTCCGGAAGCGGACTGTCATCATTGATTAACGGTTGCCAAAACAAGCTGGCGGCGTAGGTCACACCGCCCACAGAGAAGGACGACTTCCATGCTTTTTCTTCTTCTAAATCATCAGCCACGGATTTTCTCCTTAAATTGTTAGTTCATTCTGGATTCTGGCGACAGAGGAGATTCCAAAACAACCGGAGTTAACATAATAACCAAGATTGTTCTGTTTCTTGTTGCTGATTGTGAACCGCCCAACAGAGTGTTTTGAGGTGAGCCGACACCTTTTTTATCTGTTGAATCTTCAACACGTTCATAACCTGCCAAAATCAAAGTATCACCAGATTTGAGCGCAACTTCTTGAGTAAAGCCACGGGTTTCGATAACAGGGTTTTGAATAAACTCGCTGTCACCGCCGGAGCTGCTGTCTTTATCATCAGACTTACTAGAATCATCAGATTTATCCGATGATGAACTGTCAGAAGATGAACCACCGGAAACATTTACTGGCTCAAGTGATAACAAGTCGGACAAAGTCAAGTTGAAAAACATCAAAATACGGCCATGATCCAAGATTCTTGGCAAAACGCTCATGGTAAAACCTGTTTCGATTTCCTCTGTTTCTACAGAAATATCATAAGTGTTCGAATCACCGCTGTTCGTTTTGGTGATTTGCGAAATATAGTTCTGTGTTTTAACCACCTGAATTGGGGCTGGTTTGTTGTTCATGGTTGTTACCGTACCGCTGGTCACAAGGTTAGTATTTCCTTCTTGCGACAAGGCTTGCATTGCGGCGTCAACACTCCAACGGCTGGAACTAATACCCATGGTTAAATCTGACAACGGGTTATCTATTGTTGGATGTGTTTTGCCTGTAATATCTTTTATTGAACCGCGTCCTTTAAATGTGGCGGACAAGTCAAGACTATATTTATCAGCATTAGAGATGTTAACCTGAATAACTTTTACACTGATTGCAACTTGTTTGGATACGCGTTGGTTTTGTTCATTAATGTACTTTGCAACACGTTTGATATCAGTAGGAGTGGCAGTCAAAGTAATCGTGCCTGCGCCTTTATCCATTACCAAGTTTGAATCTGAGGTAATCATAGAACTGATGGTGCTTTGAATATTTGCCCACATATCCATACCGTCAACGGAGCTGCTCTGCGAAATGCTGGAAGAACCGCCGGAACCGCCGACAGAAACGCTCAAAGACGGATTTGTCGGTAAAGAATAAAGAACAAACGTTTTAGTGATATATTTGTAGAAGTAAATTTCATTCTTTTCATACTTCCACCAAATTCCAAAACGGTTAGAAACCTCGTCAAGCAAACCGCTGATAGGACCTTTGTAGTTTACAATCATTTTGGTTGAATCTGTCCATTGAGCGCCGATGTCTTTCATTGCCGGTTGGTTTTTATCTGCATTGGCAACGGCGTTTTCCTCCAGTTCTGGGGCATAGCGTACAGAAAGAGAAGTAATTTTATTAATCATAGAACCGATTTCATAAAGGGTAATCGGACGGTTGCTGATTAAAGTAATACCATCTTTAGTTTCCAAATAAGCCGGAACAGGCTGACCTTCAAATTCAACACTGCTGGTATCGCCGAGCCAAATATCGTTTTTAACTCTCACAACATCATCTGGAATAGGGTCCCCCGGAACGGCGGCTTTTTGCTTCAAGTCCAACGCGTTTTCAGTTTGACGCGATATAGATTCGTCCATTTCCGGTGAAACAGAACAAGCAACAGTAACGCCTAAAATTCCAACAACGGCAAGTTTCAGCAAATTAGTCATACGCATTTTCGTCCTCCATAGTTTCAATTACCAAGACGCGGTTACCTTTATAAAATGTAGCTATTGGAGCAGGTCTTGCTCGGGCAAAAGCGCGTACAAGGGCAGACGACACATCGGCAAAATTACCTCTGAACATAGCGCCTGCGTTTAATGTATAGTTACGGTTGGTTTTCCAAATTAATCTCCAGCCGGATTCTTCACTCCATGCCGTTAATAATTCTTTCAGGCTTTGACCTTCTTCAGCCAACCAATCTTTATTTTGATCTTCTTCTTCCGAATTCGTTTCGGTATTTTCCTCTGTTTCTGCAATAGGAGCATTCACAGCTGCGGCAGGACAAGGAGTGCCGGCAGGTGTTACTCCTTCCACGCATTTTATTACCGGACAAGGTGTTCCTGTAGGGGTAACGCCATTCACGCAAGGTGTTGTCGGAGCGTCGCGTTCCATAACTTCGGCTTCGTAATCAACAACTTCATCGTCTATGCTTGGCGGAACAGCGGCCGAAATATTGTTTCCGGCGCCGGCTTGCGTAATACGATGATCTCTAGGAGTACGCTCGCCATACTTGCGGAAATCGGCTTGAGTTCTGGTATAGTTAATGTTTTCTGCAGGTTCAACACTGTCTTCACATACGCTGAAGCCATCAGGAGTCTCTGTGCAAACTTCACGATATTCTTTTTCACTGGTGCAAATACCGTTTTCGCATTCTTCTTCCATATAACTTTTGTCGCTTACGCAGCCGCTTATCATTACTAAGCTTAAGCATAAACCCATCAAAACAAGTCTATTAGTCATAATATTTCTTTCAAAGTTGTATCTCATCGTATTTTCCTATAATACAGGTTGAAATTAAAATAGCAAGCAGAAGTTAATACCATGGGTTGTAAGCCTTTTTATGAGCATTGATAGCATCTTCTTCGCTGGCATATCTAACATTTCTAATAATAAAAGAGTTTGGCTCTCTATCCGTAAAAATTATGTTAATTTTATTATAATCAACACCATTATTCACTAAAATTGAATATAAAAGGTTCAAACGTTTTTGTTGTAGCTCAAAAGAGCTTGAACCGTCAATGCGTATTTCTACAAACACATTTTCATTATTAACAGCGTTCAAAGAAAATGCTTTTATCCAATCCAGTGTTTGTCCGGAAATTTCTGCGCGGTTAGGCTGAAAAGCCAGTTTCAGTTCTGATGGAGCAATATTACTGTCCTTTTTTGCTCCCAGTCCCAAAAGTTTACTAAAAGCCGAACCACTGTTTTCTTCTTTTTTATCTTTATCTGTTTTATTGTTTGCAGAATTGTTGTCTGACGAAGAACTGGAAGAAAACCAAGCGGTAATACTGTCAGTTAAGCTAGGTTCAGATGGCTTATTTTCACTTTGATCGCCAGTCAAAGGCACTGGAGTTGCGGCTGTTTCTTCTTTGTTTTTTGTTTCTTCTTTTGCTGGTGCCGGCGGATTTAAGATGCCTTCTTTCTGTAGCTTTTCGCTTAATTTTTTATTTTCTTCCGAATAAGAAAGCTGCGGGGTCAAATTTTCATCATTAGCGATGTCTTCTGGAATTGGAATCAAAATATTTTTAACCATTTTATAGGCAACTTTTTTTTCATTAGGCGATTTAGCCTCAGAAAGTTTGTTTTGGTCTAAAGCCTCCATAGTTTTATTTTCATCGTTTGTAAAGCTATCTATTTTATTTTTGGTTATATGAGAGTTTCCAACCGCGGCTACTTCCCAAGGGTCAGAGTCGTTTTCAGTTGTATCTGAAACCAAATTATTCGGTTCTCCGCTGGCGGAGGCTATTTTATTTTCGGTGCCGATGTTTTGAATTAAAACATTATTAGAGGCCAAAGCAACCTGACTGTTTGCAGCTTCATTAGAAACTTCCACTTTTTGCGCGGCAACCTGAAAATTATGCAACAAAGGAATTGTAAATGGTTTTGCCTTGGAAGCGTCGGCAATTTGTAAGTCCTCATCTTCAGTGTTTTCTACTGATATTGCGTGTTCGGAAGATGTGCTGTTCATAGAATCAGTTTCTTGGTTTTCAGAAACTTCCGGCGTTTCGGTAATATCATCATTTGCCGAATTATCAGTATCAGAAACAGAAATTTCGTGCATATCTTCATCAGGAGCATAGAGTACATCTGAAGAAAGTGATGATATTTCAAGAGACTTTGCCTCTTCGTCTGTCGCTGAAATATCAGCTTGCACGTTTTTTTGTTTTTCTGTGGTTGAAGAAATATCCTGAATGGCAGCCATTTGAGCCTGATTATTGTTTATTTCATTAAACTTTTCGACAATTGGATTAGCCTCTTCGTTATCGGCAAATAAGTCTATATTTTTGGTTTCGATATCTTCAAAGGCAGGTTTTTCCACCGGATTTTGATGTTCAATAGGCAGCAGCAAATAAACTTTAGTGGAGGCAAACACCGCCGCTAAAGAAAAAAGAAAGCTACCAATAAAACATTTCCAACCAAAATTTGGCATTTCATTACCCTTAAATGCAGGAATCCGCACGCACTACGGCATATAGGACACCCGTCTTATCGGCAGAATACATCTAATTGTGTTAAAATAGAGTTAATAGCAAAAAACAAAGTGTAAGCCATACAAAAACAAGCGTTACACCGTATTGTTTATTATCAAATTATTTACCTTTTCATGCTATAAGCAGCACGTATATACTGTATATGTAAATGTGAATTTTTTGTGACAAGTCATTTTTTATAGAAAAAACAATAAGTTGCATAACTACAAAAAAGCTGGAAAAGTTTACAAATTTGCGTTAAGATATAATTGTATAGAATTCTACTTAAGGAGAACTAAAATGAAATTTTTAAAATCAAATATTTTGAGCATTGTAACAATGTCATTATTGTTTACAGTTGTTATGCTCGGAGATGCCTTTGCAGTGACTGTGTTTGGAACTGCAGCAAGCAAGTTGGGTGAATTATTTAGAAATACTAAAATGATCATCTTTTTGATTGGTGGTTTTGGTTTGGTGGCACTGGCTTTCCAAGCTATTTTTGGTAAGATTAAATGGGCGTGGTTCGCCGCTTTGGCTTTTGGTTTGGTTGTGGTGGCAGCTGCCGGAGCCGTTGTTGACTATGCATCAGGTACAACTCAAGGTACATCAAGTTTCAATGATTCCTTGGGTTCAGTTGGTGGCGACTAATGTTTATGGCAAAGCATAAGGAAGCGCTCAGCACTTCCTTATGCTAGGCATAGTTGTTTCTAAATATAATTTTGGAGGAGTACAATGTTTATAAGAATATTGAAATTTTTAGATAGCAATAAGTATACTATCGGTTTGTTCCTTTCAGTATTCTTATGCGCATTTACTGCGTCGGCAGAAACTTTTGATGCCTTAAACACTGCTGGTAAAAATATCTTTAACGGACTAAATGGTATTATTGTTCCTGCTTCAACTATTGGTATCGCCTGCTGTTGTATAGCCGGAATGTTCGGCAGTTTTAACTGGAAGTGGTTTGCCGCAATTTCTATTGGTCTTTTTGTTATGGCGTGGGCTGCATCAATGGTTGGACAAAGTGGTGCAAACGCAGATTTGTTTGGCAATATTTAGGAGAAGATTTATGGTTAAAAAACTTAGAAATTTGCTGTTTCCTATCTTAATATTATCTTTGATCTTTATTCCTGAAGCTCAAGCTGATGTTTTTTCAAGTTTAAAAGGATTAGCAGAGAAAACAGGAAATGGTTTTATTAAAGTCGGCTACATGGTTGCTGGTATTGGCTTGTTAGCATTTGCTGTGGCAGCGATATTTAATAAAATTAGCTGGAAAACTTTGGCTTATATAATGATGAGTACGTTTATTCTGTCATTGTTAGCTAGTCATGCTATTTCAAATTATGTTCAAAAAGGTTTTGCTGTAGTGAATAAAGGCAACGGTGTTAGCGGCAGTGCAACTCCAGCAGGAAACACTCAATCAAATAAGGTACAAAAAAGTGGAAAATAAACCTTAAAGAGGCGAAAAATGAAGTTATTATTATCAATATTATCATTTATGCTGCTAAGCCATACGGCTCTGGCATACATGAATGTTGAGGACGCTCAGGCAACTCCGGGAGAGCAAACTTCTAATTTGTACAAACTTAATGCCGCTACGACAATGAAAATAAAAAAATTACGAGAAATAGATAAAGTCTTGGCTAAAAATCCTGACGCGATAATAAATAGTGAAAATGATATATCGGATTTGCTGGAAGATAAGGCTCAAATAGCTTTGGATGAACAAAATCAGTTGGTGCAGCAATATCAAGATGCCGTGAAACGTACCGAGCAGAAAAAAAATTTGGTGGCAGCTAATTCTAAAAGCTATCAGCAAATCAATCAAGTTGCCTTTTCCGCCGTGAAAGATGCCAAGGCTGTTTTTGAACTGAAACAAAAATTGCGGAGGAGATGATATGCGGGAAGAAATTTTAAAAGCTGTGGCTCAGCCGCCCAAATTTTTGTTTGCCCCTATGGTGCCGTCAATTATTAATTTGGGTATTCAGTTTCCAGTGTTGTTTATGGGTGTTGGAATATCCGGATTAAACCCTTTGTTTTTTATATTCAGTATAATTATTGCCCATGCGGCTTTAGTCGCCGCCGGTTTTAAAGAGCCTCATTTGTCGACTATGCTTCAGGCCTATGGACAAACCAATAAAATTAGTCATAATTTATATGTAGTGCAGGGAAATAAATTTGAGCCATGAATAACTATGATTTTATGAGTATATTTGTTGAAGGATTAAACAGCTTACAAGTGATTGTGGCTTTAATCGGTATTGCTTCGGCGGCGTCGTTTGCAGTTTTGCTTTCAACCAGATTCGGCCGAATGGTTTTGCCGCAGCCAAGAGAATCTCGAGTTTCAGATTTTTTGCCGTTTACTAAGCTGATGTCTGACGGTGTCACTATCCAGTGTAGTAATAACTCTTTTGCCCGCGTATTCCGACTTGATGGTATAGATTTGTCTGCCGCTACCGGAGAAAAGGTGTATTCCATGATGGAGGCTCGCAAATCATGGATTGATGATATGGCTAATATGCAAATTGTCTGCCGAGTTATTACCACGCGTGAAAGAATTTCACTGGAAAAGGAAAAAAGAGATTTTAATAACCAGCTGCTGGATACAATTTCGCAGATTTGGTTTCAAAATATGGATAGGGTGTATAGTAACAAGCACTATATAATTTTGTCGGTTATTGACCGTAAAGACGCTTTGAAAGATTTGAACTACGCTTCGCAAAGTTTGATTTCTACTTTGGGTGAATATGGCGTCAGACCAATGTATGAAACTCCGGAAAGTAAGGCTGAGGATAGTCCGTTTTATCTGTTTTCACGGCTGTGCAGCCCTATTTCTAAGCCTGAGCCAAAGGTTAGAGATGTTGAAGGCGCTCGATTATGCGAGATGCTGACGGCTGATCATATTCATTTTACTAAGGAAGAAGGTATAATTCATTTCTTTTCCGGCGAAACAAATCTTTATGAAATCGCCATGGGGATTCGCTCCAGCGGCGAAGCAATGGATGAAAGTATGATTTATTCGTTGAATGCTATTGATTGCGAGCTTGTGATATTGCAAAATATTCGTCCGCTTTTCCGTTCGGAAGGGCGTATGCTTTTGCTGCAGCAACAAAGAATGGCGCGTGTTACCAGCTTTTCAGAAAATGTTGCGGAACAATACAGTGAAGCTTTGGCTGCTATTGATGATAGCGATAATAACTATCAGTCGTTGTGTGAATATGCGTTTACCGTAATTATTAAAGGTGAATCTAAAGAAGAGATAAACTTTGGTGAATCTGAAGTACAGCGTATTTGCCGCGCGTTTGGTGTGACGCCTGTCCGTGAAGGCTGGGTTAACCAAGCTGTGTTCTTTACGCAATTTCCAACATACGACACCTATCCAAGAACGTATCGCTACTTGTCAAGAGTTATCGCTATGGCGACAACTATGGATAAACCGGCGGAAGGTTTTGGCAAAAGCGACTGGGGAAATGGTGCTATTACAGTGTTTAGAACCATGTCCGGTTCGGCGTATCGTTTTCAATTTCACGTATCCAGTGAAGAGTCCGCGGTGGCGCACTGTTGTATTATCGGTCCTACCGGTCAAGGTAAAACGACTTTGCTTACATTTTTGGCCGGACAAGCTATGCGGCATGGCGATTTACGAGTTTTCTTCTTTGATAGACACTTGGGTGCTCAAATATTTACCCGCGCCGTTAAAGGTGCATATGTTGGTTTTGACGGCGATGAAAAAAATGTGTCGCTTAATCCGTTTGACTGTGCCAATACTCCCGAAAACCGAGCGTTTTTACGCCGTTGGTTAAAGTCTATCACCATGGTGGACGATGCATTGGCCGAAAGAGAAGTGGCGCGTGCTATTACCACGGCTTTTGACTATTTGCGGCCGGAAGAACGTTTGCTGAAAAACTTATATAAGAGCTGTTTTTCACCAACCGGAAATATGCGGCGAGAATTATACCGTTGGGTGAATCCAGACCAATACGGAGCTATTTTTAATGGACAAAACGATAGTTTGGATTTGAAAAGCCGTCGTTTTATGGCGTTTGACTTTACGCATATTTTTGAAGATGAAAACCTTGCGCCGGCTGTAATCAGCTATATTATGCACCGTATTCAATCCGAAACCGGCGAAACCGGCGTGCCGTCGTTGATTATGATCGATGAAACGGCGCCTATGTTAAAACACCCAATGTTCCGCGACTACTTTATTATCGGTTTGCAAGAAGGACGTAAAAAACGTCAAGCTTATCTCTGCGCCTTCCAACAGCCGAATATTGTTGACAAGCTTGGTGTTGGCGAGGTTATCCGCGGTCAATGTCAAACAGTTATCTTTTTCCGTAACCCGCAAGCTCAGGTAGAAGACTATGCTAACTGGAATTTGACTCAAAGTGAACTTGATTTCATTTTTGGTAAAAGTTACCGTGATTTTCCGTATGCAATATTATTATCGCGTCCGGTAACCGGAGAATCGGTTATTTTGGATGTAAATTTAGGCGGATTGGGCAAATATCTGCGTATTTACAACTCTGGAAGAAAGAATGTTTTGTTGGTTCAGCAGCTCATTCAAGAGTATGGAGAAGATGGATTTGTTACAAAATATTTAAATATTGCCTAGGTTTTTGAAAAAAGCTTAACTTTTGCAAAAAAATAAGGTACTATTAAAATATATAATTATAATAAGGTTTGACGGAGGACGTTATGAAAGTTTTTAGAATAAATTGGGTTGTTTGCACCTTGGCAAGCCTTTTAATTTATATGTATTCATCAGTTTGTGTGGCGCTCACTCCAATGCCAACTAGGGACTGGAACCGTTTGCTAGCTTCGGGTAAACATGGCGTTCAGATAGCAAACCAAGTAAAAACAGAAGTTGACAGTAATCTTAACATTATCAAACAAGTTCAACACGGCGGTTATGGTGCCGCTGCCGGAGCGCTGTTTGGTAAAATAGAAAACGGCGACTATGATAGATATGGCAAAATGTTTGCCGATTCTAAACAGGTTTTGAAAGACGGCGCTGATGCTACAAAAAAGAAAAAAGAAGAAGACGCTAAAGTACAAGAAAAAAATCAAGAAACAGCGGCAAAAGCAGCCGAAGAAATAGCTAAAGATAATAAAGAAGCGCAAAAACAAGCTGATGCAGTTCAAAAAGTGAATAATGAAAAAGCTAAAAAAAGCAAATGGAGTCAGGCTTACAATTGGGTGAAAAAATATGGACGTAGCACGGCTGACACGGCGTTTGGCACGGCTGACGCAATTAAACAGGGTGGTTCAATTAAAACAATAGGCAAAAACATCATTGATGTTGCAAACAAATCAGGTAAAGAAGTTTATGAAGGCATGAAAGAAGAACATGACCAGAAAAAAGCCGAGGAACAAAAACAGGCTGAAGAATTGGCAAAGAATCTGAAAGAAGTGGGTGAAAAAACTGCTAAAGATTTGAATAAACAGCTTGAAGAACAGCATCAAAAAGAAGAAAAAGCCAAAAGTGACGCTTTGCTGCAACAGTTACAACAGCAAAATAAAAAATAGTGAAGGAGCAAAAAGATGATAACATTTAATAAATTTCTAAAAGTTGCAGCCGTTGCTTCTTTGCTTATCGGAATGGCTGGGTATGCTAGAGCCGCTGATGATTCTGCCAAAAGCGGAACTTCTACCAAAACCGAAACCATCAAAACCAATTTGGGGACAATTACGACTACAACAATAGAGTCTAATACTGAACCTAAGCCGACTACGTCAACATCTTCGGCAACTAATTCTTCATCAACAAATACGGCCACCGGCGGAACTGACAGCGCGAATAAAGCAAAAAATACTGCAAAGGATAAAACCAAAAAAGAAAAAATAGATGTTAACTATAGCGGTTTGGTCAATGGACGTCAGGTTATTCCTAACACCATGGCGATTTTTTGCAAAACTAACGCGATTGATATGGTTAAAGATACAGGAAAGTTGTATGATTGCATCAATAAGATGGTGAAAAAAATAAAAAATAAAGATTCACTAGTTCGTCAAGATGGCTTAAATGACTGGAACGAAATCCGTGCGGAAGAACTAAAAGCTATGATGGCGCAGGCTGTTGCCAAAGGTGCGACCATTGCCAATTATGAAGAAATTCAAAACTCTGTCGGAAAAGCTGTTAGCCAAACCAAAACCGAGCATGAAGACAATGTCGCCATTGCCAATACCATAAGTATTTCAACCGATGTGATGAATACCATGCGCGATCTTTATGCCGAAAGACTAAAATATGAAGCGATATCCGGTATCAAGGATATTGAATTGTCGGCTTTGGGGGCTGGAAATGATACAGATGGAACTGCAGAAGAGGGCGCAGCCGGAACCACAGTTGCTGGCAATGCGGCAAGCGGAGGCGATGTAATGTCTTCTTCAGAAATCAAAATTTCATCAACTGCAACAGATGAAGAAACAGCAGAAAGTAAAAGTGCGAAAAGCTTATGCGGCGATGAAAGCCTGAAAAACGTAAGCGGCATTACTCTGAAAATGACCTCGTCAGGAAGTGTTGCTTGCTCTGATGGTAGTAAAGAAGTAGCCTGCCAAGATGGTATTTATGCAAATGCTGATGGAACGTCATTTGCTTGCAAAGATGGTACATGCGCGTCTTGTAAAGAAGAAATCTCTGTAACGCCAAATAATCCGCAAAATGGCGGCAAACCTAATCTTGATATGGATGAGGATGAAGACCCTGATGCGAGTATTCCTTGTGAAGCAGGACTAAAAGAAGTCAGCGGATATAAAATGTTATCTGTGTCTACAGACAAAGCTATATGCTCTAATGGTTCAAAGCAAGTTGCTTGTCCGGATGGTAAATACAAAAATGGAGATGGAACTTACGCCTGCAAAGGTGGAAAATGTACAGGGTGTGTTGATAATGTAGAAGTTATTGGCTCAAAAGTAAAAGAGTGTCCTAAAGACGCTAAGGAGGTTACTGGTCAATCAGCATCGTTTAAGCTTTCGGATGATGAAAGTACATGGCAAGTTGTCTGCAAAAATGGAACAAAATCTGTAAGTTGTCCAGATGGCTTGTATCCGAATGGTTCAAAGATGTACGTTTGCACCGGTGGAAATTGTAAAGCTTGTACAAAATAATGGAATAATTTGCTGGTATTTTTTAAGTCTAAGAAGAGGAGAAGGAAAATGAGAACAAAAATAACTGTAGTTTGCAGTGCTATTATAGCTCTGTTTCCTTATGCTTCTTTTGCCGACTTTGATCCAACCACTTTTGTTCAAGATCAATTGATTACCCATCAGGAGCAAATAAACACCATTATCAAAAAATATACCGGTAAAGAGCTTGATATGCAGCAATTGACCAATAGTCCTGATAAATTAAAGAATTTGAAAAAGGCTGGCATTAAACTGGCAATCGGTTCGGCAACAAAATATGCTCCGCAAATGATAATCCGCACTAAGGTTTTAAAAGGAATTTCCGGAAAAGTTAAGGGGAATTTTGCCACTCCGGAATTGGCCGCTGCCGTCAATAATGAGATGGCTCGTAATGACCAAGTTAATAATGACATACAAAAAGCTAGAGAACGCCGTAAAAAGTTAAACAAATTACAAGTACAGAATGTGTCAATATTATATGCAAAGGCCTTAGTAACTCGCCGTTCCATTATTAATGAAACAGAACAACTTGATGAAGAAGAAAAGCAGCTGAAAGAACTTATTGAAGATTGCAGCGGTAGCTCAAGCGACGGAAGTGACAGCGGAAGATGTGAAGGACTTATACCGATTTTAACTAAGTCTTATGCTCAAACTGTTGATAGAGCGAATGCTCGTTGGCGTTCTATTTTGGACTTTACTGCTAACTACTATGGTCAAAAAGCATCTGTTGAATATTTGGGTGTGTCTATTAGTAGAGTGGATAAAGACGAACAAGCGGCAGAAGATGCTGCTAAAAAAGGACAAGCTAATTCTTCAAATCTGGCTAGCGGTTTACAAAGTGGAAACGGTGCAAATCCATTGCTGGATCCGAATAAAGGCAAAGATCTGTTTAACAAAGGCAAGGATGTTTACGGCAAAGTTAAAAGCGGTAACTACGGCGGAGCTTTGGGCGAAGTCGGCGGAGTGGCCGGTGA
>ERZ1034897.15-NODE-15-length-117492-cov-20.059981_pt1 | contig 117492 bp, 208 predicted proteins | sample MGYA00520629_ERZ1034897 | MGnify/ENA primary metagenome ERZ1034897 (study PRJEB33766, sample SAMN09781789) | gut metagenome | biome: gut microbiome | host: Homo sapiens | place: Madagascar | study: EMG produced TPA metagenomics assembly of the PRJNA485056 data...
TATTTTTTAAAATATTGGTAAAATTAACCTTATTTGTAATTTAATTTCCATTAAAGGTATAGGAGGGGCTATTTATACATATATAATAGCATATCGTAGATATGCATTTAACAATTAACATTTTTTAAACTTGACAATTTTAAATTTCGATATATAATTATTTGTAATTAAAAAACAGGAAAATATGACAGAAAACTTTTTAGATACTCTACTTGCTGATTGTAAGATAGAGTTTAAAGACAATCAAATTATTATTAATTTGAACGATGAAAAAGATACTACAGATTTTGAAGATAAAATTAATAACCTTTCTGATGATACATTTGTATCTATTTGTGAATCTATTGGTAAAGATAAGATTAAAGAAATGTCAGACAATGGTAATTATAAAGAGTTTGTCGAAGAAGCTATCAAGTGGGTAGAAGATAAAATTAATACACTAACTAACGAATTAGATATGCTAAAAGCATAACATTGTGGCAGCAATGCCACTTATTGCCCTATGTTGTAATGGTTAGCAAAGAAGACTCTTAAGATTTTAAAGTAATGGAAAATAAAATTTATAAACTTACGGATAAAGAGTTTTCAAACTTAGTTAAGTCAAGTTTGAATATCTCAGAAGTTTTATTTAAACTTGGATATACCACATCAGGTAATAGTTGGGGATATTCACAAGTAAAACAAAGAATGCAAGATTTAAATTTAACAGGACGAGATTTTAGAGGAAAATCTGCAATAATAGCTAATAATAAGAAAAAAGAAGTAGATGCTAATAAATTAATGTGTGAAAATTCTAAGCACACTAGACATGTTCTTAGGAGTTATATATTAAGAAATAAGTTACTTCCATATTCTTGTGCTATATGTGGTACTACAGAATGGCAAGGAAAAACGCTATCTCTAGAATTAGATCATATTAATGGTATTAACAATGATAATAGACTAGAGAACTTAAGGTTTTTATGCCCAAATTGCCACAGCCAGACTACTACTTATGGTGCTAAAAATAAACAAAAAGTAGAATCTAAATATGAACTATCTGATGATTTAAAAGAATTAATAATTAGTTCATATATAGAATTAAAAAATCAAAAAAAAGTTGCAGAAAAATATAATTTAAATCCAAAAGCAGTAAAGCAAGTTTTATCAGAAGCAGGCTTAACTAAGCAAAATCAAAAATATGTTATACAATATGATTCTTCACATAATGAAATAAGAAGATTTGGATGTATAGCGGAATGTTGCCAATGGTTAATGGACAATGATTTGGTAACTACTAAATTAATGAAAACTTGCAGAGCAACATTAAATAGAAATGTAGGTATTCTTTGGAAGAACTATTACTTTGAAACATTGGATGCTTAAAGGATAATACATAATCTTTAAGTAGAATCTCTTTTAATTGACTTGGAAGCATATATACTAAGTATAAAGTGACAAGGCGCAAGTTTAAATACAGCGTGAACGACTAAATAAAGAGACTGGTCTTAGGACTGGATGCGATAGTCTAATCCTCTACAGAGGTGTTAAAATGAAATCTTTTAGTCTGGGTTCGAATCCTAGTGGGGCAACACATTTAATGTTTATGTATTATGATAATTGCAATTTATGAATTAAATGGTAAGAAGTTAAAAACAACTAATCTTACTAAAAAGCTTAAGAAGCTAAAACAAACTCCTACTATTTTATTTCAGCAAGAGTTTGAAGGTAGTGTTAAAGAAGCCGAATCAATCTTAGATGAACAATTAAGAGAAGAAGAAGTTGTAGATTATAATAATGATGTAGTATTACATCATTTTAAAAATTATAAGACGGGATATACTATAACTTCAATATATGATTATGTAAATGATAAAGACTATGAAAAGATTGATTGATAGATATTATTACGCTAAAATTAATAATAATCTTGACGATTGTCAAGACATTTTAGAGTTAGCTTTTTTATTTAAAAAAGAAAACTCACAAGGATTTTTAGCATGGGAGGATGCTTTAAATCGAATTTCTACAGTTTGGTAAAAAATAAAGGCAGCCTAGCTAATTAGCTAAGTTGCCTTTTTCATTTATAATATTGAATAATAGATATGAACTAATTCATTATATTATTTTCGCCATATTCCTATGACACTATCAATACCTAATAATCCCATACAACATAATAAAACAGTATCAGTAACTTGTGGTGCTTCTATATTAACAATGGTACAACCTATAGTTATACCTAAACATACTAGCCATCCTATTACTCCACATACTCTTTTACTACTAATTCCTGTATGAGCTGTTATTAATTTAATTAAAAAGGTTTTATTTCTTTTTTGTAAAACCTACTGACGTATAATCAAAATCACTTATTGAACTATTACCTTTATAAGGAAACATAGTTTTTAATTTTAAAGGCTACGCCCCTATATTATCTACAAATAGATAATGTCTAAAGTTTGAATCAGTCATATTAGTAGATGGTACAGGAAAAGTACCAGCATTTCCTCTAACTACCTAATTACTTTGAACTCTATTATATAAAGGTTTGAACCATTTATTTCCTATTTGATAAGCGTTTTTACTATGAGCACTAGCTTTCTTTGCATATTTAAATTGTTTAGGAAAGTCAGTAGTAAAACTAAACATATTATCAGGAATTGGTTCAAAAGTAAAATCGGCAGCTTTAAGAGCCTATCTTCTATTACTAAAGCTCTCTAATGGCATAGTTTGTCTTTCTAATATCCCAATATAGCCATTTCCATTAGTGTATCTCTATGCGAGTCCTATAGAATTAGAAGTATATAAAGCATTTTCTGTCGACCTTAATGCTGCATTATTGGTAGCAGTAGTTTTTGGAACATGTGTTAAAGAGTACCTAGCAGCCTCTTCAAGACTGATATTTTTAGGAAATCTTCCCCATTTTATGGCTTCTGATGGATCTACTCCTCTAACAAATGTATTATGTTGTTGTATAATATGATTATATACTTTATCAAGTTTGTTATTATCAAGTACAATGGTAGGCTTTATATTGTACCCATAATTATACCTATTATTAAAAGCTTTTATTGCTTTATAGTCTAATATATTATTACCTAATTTTTTAGATAATTTTCCTAATTTGGGTATTACAGGTATATTAACACCATAATTAAATAAACTATTTAATGCCTAGTCATCTTCAGTAGTACCAAAGCCTTCATTATTTTCACTCCAAAGTGCAGTACCTGTTCTCATAGTTCCTACCCAATTACTGGGAGTTAATGTTCTAAGTATTGGTATTACTCCTGGGACTTTGGTAATAGGTTCTATTACTCTACCTACAGTATTGCTCATTATTTTATCTACATCTTTTATTAGCTCATTCCTATTAAATGCAGAATGTCTAGAATCAAACAAAGGGGCTTTACCAACTATTTCTACTTCAGGTGTAGTAACTGTTAATTCAGAGGCACCTACAACATTAGGATTTATATTATACTAAATACCATTTTTTATTATAGTAGGCATGTTATGGGTTTATTACAATAAAATAATTCAATAAAATAATAATTATCTATAGTAGCTATCCTACCATACCACCGAGCATAGTAGCTAACCAATCTAGCCAATCCCATTGATTGCCATACTATCTATCTTTAAATTCTAATCCACTAGCTACACCTAATACACATAGAATAGTAAATAAGAATCCTATAGGTATAGCATATAAAAAATGTTTATCTCTATTGCTTTTAAACATAATTATTTAATATTGGTTTATTATTTGAAGCAACATTTTTAAGAGCTTCCTTTATCTTCATTATTGTATGTTTATCTTTAAAATCTATCATATTAGATTTAAGATAATCTGTATGCATTGTGTCTATAGCTTCTCCTAATTTTTTATTAGACAATTTATCTATATAGTTATCTAAGGCTTCTTTAGTTAATCCTGATTGATTATATAGAATACTCCTTAATTGAGTATTAATTGCTCTTCTTTCTATATCAGCATTACCACCTATATTAATCTTAGGATAAGCTTGTCTTAATGTGTTTTGATCTATTTTATTATTTTCATAATCTCTACTTAATAGGTCTAATGTATTTTCCATACCATGCGAATACTCATGAGCTAAATAACCTAAATCTGTAGAATTTAAACCTTTGTATATGTCTGGATTTAGTACAACAGTATTACCAGCATCACTATAAAAACCTCCTGTATTAGGGTGCTCTCTAAAATAAGCGCTTCTTCCAGCTAAGCCTATACTATTAAATGCATTATTGACATCAGCTTGCGTAAATACACCTTTATGATGTTTATTCAGTCTATATAGGTAATCGTTATTATAAAAGTTGGCATTTCTTTCTATAGTATATTTCTTTGCAGGAGTATCATACATCTTATCCCAAACTTTTTTATTAAAAGGATTTAATTTAGGAATATCACCTCCTGTTTGTCGTTTTACTATTCGCATTATAACTTATTTCAATTAAATATTTATCCAACTCTTTATCTCTTTGTTTTACAAATTTAAAGAAATCTTCCCATTCTTTTATCATTATAAAGTCTTTAGTTTTATATTAGTACAATAGCCATTATGTAGTTTACGATGACAATTACTACACAGAATACAAGTCTTATGAAGTTCTGTCATTAATTCTTCTTTAGTATATCTAAATTCATTAACACTTTTAAGTGAAAATAGTTTATCTTCTGGATTTACATGATGAAACTCTAAACAACAATCTGCATTTTCACCACATATTTGGCATTTATACTTATGTTTATACTTTTTTAATAACTCATTAAAAGGTTTATGCTAAGTTGTCATTAATACGATATAAACCTGATATTAAAGGTAAACCATGTGTCTAATTATATTGGTTTACTATCTTTTTATTTTTATCTCTACCTCTATTCATTTCAACATTATAAAATGCAGGTCTATTATTATAATGTTTCTATTTAAGACCTTGTTTAAATTGCTAAAAATTAGTAGCATTATTTAAATTCTAATATCTACCAACAGTTAATGAATCTACAGCATTTTTAGTCCAATCCTATAAGTTAGTAGCTCTCTTGCCAAATGAATAGTACTTATTCTTTCTACCATCTTCTACTAATGATAAATTAGAAGTATCAAAAGCTACTTGTGGATTAATACCTGCATTTAGTAATGATGTATAGCGTGACAATATCTAGCCACCATTCTACATTAATAAACCACCATCTTTATGGTGCCACTTTTTAGCATTAACTGCAAACTATGCTCTCTTCTTTTGAAGTTTAGTAGCTTTAGGATTATTTAGTACGCTATGAGCATGTTCTTGTACTGACTCTCCAGCTGCTTTAGCTGCTTTAGTGAACTTGCCTCTATTTTTCTTTTTGATTTTTATCTCCATATATGTAAGTTAAATCAATTTAGATTCAATCTATTACCTATTATTATCTATTATGAGTTTAAGATTTGATGACACCTATTAATATATATATAATACGGGAGAATGAAATATTACTACAAGATGATGAATTTTAAAATGTTTAATGCTTAATGATTATGTTAGAAATTGACAAAAAGAATGGTTCAGTGGCTTTTAATGACCAAAGTCATACCTATTTTAACTTAGAAGATGATTCAATCAAATATGTATCTGTAACTACTATGATTGAGAAGTTCGGGCAGCCCTTTGATAAGGAATTTTGGTCAGCTTATAAAGCTTTAGAGAAGTTATTAACAAAAGATGAATGGATAGTAGAAAAGAAATCATTATTAAATACTAAAAAGTTCGATAATGCAATCTTAGAAGCTCATAATATAGATATAGATACTTTCAATAAAGAGCAACAGGCAATATTAGATACTTGGCAAGAAGAAAATAAAAGATCTTGTGAACGAGGTACTAAAATACATGCTAACTTAGAAAATTCTATGTATAAAAAGAAAAAGAATATAGACTTAACTAAGTTTCAAGTAGGAGGTAAATTTGAGTGTATTAAAGATAAAACTGAATTAGACTTAGAGAATGGTGTGTATCCAGAATATCTAATATCATGGGATTCTCCTTCTGGTAAGTTACATGTAGCTGGTCAAATAGACCTAATAGCTAAACAAGGTAATTGTATAACTATTTTAGATTGGAAGACCAATAAGAAAATAGATACAAAAGGTTTTTTTGATTCTAAAACACGTAAATCTGAAAAGATGAAGTTTCCTCTAGGTTCATTAGATGAATGTAATTATAATCATTATTGTCTTCAACTTAGTACTTATGCTTATATGCTAACTCAGAGACACCCCGAATTTATAATAGATGATTTGGTATTAGTGCACTTTGACCATAATGATAATATGACTGTATATCATTTACCATATCTAAGGGATGAAGTAATTCGGATGCTTAATTACTATGAGAAGCAAGTTGTTCTTGATACAAGGAAAGCTAAAAATAAACCTATAGAATATTAATGTTAATTTTATTATTTGGATTATTAATACAAATATTTGCCTTATTAATAGCTATTATTTTTAATAACTATTTATTAGGCATTTATGTACTAGCTAATATTTATATATTGTTTAAATATGGAGAATTATATAAACAGACGACAATAGATATGTAATCATTGTCCTATACATTTAGAAAAAGACAATATATGTGATGCATATAGTTACTTAAATCCTAAGACAATGGAGAAGTCTAAGAAACCTAAAAAAGGATTTATTAAAGGGTGTGGCTGTATGTTATCGTGGAAGATAAAGAATATTAATAGTAAGTGTATAGCTGGTTTATGGTAAAGCATATTATTAAGGCAGTATTTACAAAACCTTTATAGATACTAAAAAGTATTTATTACCGTTTCTCACATCAGAACCAACAATTAGCTGAGGAACGTCTTGCTATTTGTAATAAATGCAATGATAGATTAACATTTCTTGGACAAGAAATATGTGGTCAATGTGGCTGTGTATTAGAGAACAAGACTAGATTAGTAAATGAACAATGTGATAAATGGAAATGAGAACTGAATTAAACGGTAAAGAAAAACTTGCACAAGTTGTGAATGGTATGGAGAGTACAGGAACTCCTATAGTAGTTAATGGTAAATCTGCAGATATTATTCTTGCAGAAGAGAAGAAGGGTAGATTTAATACCAAAGTAGATGAATACGTAGATAAGTTTGAAAAGCATAACAAAGCATTAGAAAGCTATGCTGAAGAACTATCTAAAGATATTAATGGATTAGAAATACTACCTATGGGTAGTTATGCACTTATTAAACCATTTGAAAGTAATCCATTCCAACGAGTAAAAGTAGAGAGCGGTATTATTACCGATTTAGGCGGTTATACTCCAACTTATAAGTCACATGAAGATGGACAAATTCACGAAGAAGAGCAATTTATTCATGTAGGTACAGTTATTGATACAGGTTGGAAATGTGCGTTTCTAAAAGCTGGTGATGTAGTATTCTATACTACTGCTAGTGAAGCAATGGTTCCATTCTTTAAACAAGGATTCGTAGTTGTTGCTGAATCTCGTATTATGGCTGTAGTTAATGAAAAATTGACTGAACGTAAAAACAGATTAATTCATGGATGATAAGATTTATTTCAAGCCTGGCGATGTTGTAAAACTTCGCTAGGCTATTCCTAGTCCTTCAATGCTTGTGATTAAAAAAGAAAAATCATATTTTGGTGATGATATGCTAGGATTAAAATGTAGATGGTTTACTACAAATAATTTATTGTAGGAAGCCATATTTAACACTAGAGATTTAATATTAGTAAAATGATAACAAAATATCAACAAGGTGGTAATATGGAGTAGCAAATAGTTAATTTAGTATAGGCAGCAATGTCAGGAGATTAGCAAGCTACTCAACAAATAAATTAGATTATGTAGGCGGCTAAATCAGGTGATAAAAGGGCAGCTTAGTTAGCATAGTATATTCAACAGGTTGCTCAGAAATTACAAGGCTCTCGTAAAGCTAAGTTAGGTGCCAAGCTTAACTATAATCAAGAAGTAATTTGTGCTGAAGATGAAATACCTGTATTTATGAAACGTGGTGGTTAGATTTGTAAAACTTGTTAGAAACTTAAACAAGGTGCTAAGAAGTTACAAAAGAAGCGTTTATGTAAATAAAATTTAAATGACAGATTTTTTTGAATATGATAATGGAGTTCTTGAACTAACTGATTGCAGTATTCTATTATTAAAAGAATTTAAAGCACTAATGAATAGAGATAAAACTAAAGGTAAGACTAAATTAATGAAAGAGCTTACCTATATATATCTAGCTATTTGTTGGAAGTCTCCTTATAATGACTACACAGAACAAGAACGGCATGAAGAAGCACTATCGGATAGTGGGTTAACTGAGAAAGAATTTAATGATCCTGTATTCCGAGAAGCGTGCAGAAAATTTAAAGCTCTGCAAGACTCTAATAAATCTATATAGCTATTAAGAGCTGCTAAGAAGGCAGCAGATTAGCTTACAGATTACTTTGATGTTATTGTGGACTTAAATGAACGAGATGTAAATGGTAAACCTGTATTCTCTGCGGAAAAATTTATGAAAGAAGTAGGTTAGCTTAGTAGTGTGCATGAATAGCTTGTGCAACTAGAAAAAGAAGTTAAAGAGTCTGTTACTCAGCAATCTGCTACACGTGGAGGAGTTAGTACTGGTTTTGACCCAGGCATTATATGAATAAGGATTTAGAAAAACTTAGATTAGAGCGTTCTAATAATAAAGACTATTGGGATGTTCCTAAAGATTAGCCAATAGAATATTTTGACCCACAATTAAGTTATGAATTAGTTGGATATAGACCTATTGATGCTACTCATAGTTTAGATTTTGATCCTGATTGGTTTACTGAAGCAAGAGATACTTTTAAGGCTAAAGGTAAGTATTGTTCTGCCTTACCTAATAGCAAACGATGGCGTGAATTTTGGACAGAAGAATATAAACGCTGTACTTATGGTATGACCTCACACGGTTATACTATTACAGGTGATAATTATTTCTTTCTTAATTATTATTAGTTACCTACAGTAAATTTAAATAAAGCTTCTGGTAGTGGTACCACTGATGATTTTCCCAAGTTTATGGCTTCCTAGTATATGTTTTTTCACTATCTTAATCTATGCCGAGTATTACATAAAAATGCATGTCTTATGAAGGCTAGATCAATCGGTTTTAGTGAGATTAATGCTTCTTTAGCTGCTAGAATGTATACTATTATTAAATAGAGCAGAACTATCATAACGTGTTTTAAAGATGTGTATTTAAAAGGCACATTTAACAAAGTAAAGCACGCTCTAACTTTTCTAAATGAAAATGCAGATGGTATGTTTAAGCCACGTGTAAAGGATACTGAATTATCAGTTAAGTCAGGTTATCAATATAAAAAGGAAGGTTAGTTTGTAGAAGCAGGATGGCTCTCTGCTATTGTTGGTATTCTTGCAGATAAACCTTCTAAGATACGTGGTGATCGTACAGACCTTTTAATATATGATGAAGCCGGTTCATGGGTAGGTCTAACTACTGCTATTGTACAGGGATAGGAATTATGTGAAGTATAGGGTATTCCACGAGGCATCATGGTATTTGGTGGTACAGGAGGTGACTTTGGAGCACCTCTAGAAGGTCTTAAGAAAATATACTATAATCCTAGAGGTTATAAAATATTGCCTTTTAGACATAACTGTACACAAGACGGAAGCTATATAGAAAGTGGATTCTTCATACCTTATTATTTACAATCTCTAAATCCAGAGTACATGGATAATAGAGGTGTTTGTAAGATAGAAGAATATAAAAAAGTACTTTAGCAAGAACGTAATAACCTACTTTCTGACCCAGAAGAATATTTAAAGAAATGTGCAGAACGTTGTTGGAATGCCGAAGAAGCATTTACTCTTGAAGGTTAGAATAAATTTAATAAATTAAAGATAGCTGAATAGTTAGCAGCTATTAGATTACATAAAATAGGTCCTAAAATACATACAGGATTAATAGATTATACCTATAAAACAGGACTTCATAAACTTGATAATATCAATGGCTTTAAATGGATTCCTATAAATGTAGGTAAAGTGCAAATATTAGAACATCCTGTTTGGTCATAGCTTTATAAAGAAGACTAGAAAAAGAAGCGAGAACTTGCAGAAGAATAGGGAATTGAATTTGAAGAAGTTATTTATAATGAAATGGATAACTTATATGTAGCAGGTATTGATGGTATTGATATTGGTGCTGCATAGACTTCAGAAGAAACCCGTAGCCCATCTGATTTCTGTATAGTAATTAAAAAAAGAGCTTATGGTTTAAGTGAACCTTAGTATGTTGCAATTTATAAAGATAGACCACAAAATATCAGAGAAGCTTATAAAATAGCTATGTGTCTTATTAAGTATTATAATTGCAAAGTTAATATAGAGGCAACACGTGTTGGCTTCTTAACTTGGGCAAGAGAATATAAGTGCCTCCATTATTTTATGAAGCGACCTAGAGCTACATTAGGTGATATTAAAAATGGTAAAACTAATACATATGGTACTCCCGCTACTAAAGTTATTATTAATTAGCAAACTGACTTAATAGCTAACTTTGTAGATGATTATGGACATACTATATGGTTTGAAGATATGCTCGATTAGCTAAAAAGTTATAATGATGAGAATAAAGGTAAGTTTGATATCATCGCAGCAATGGGCATGGCAGAACTAGCTGATTAGGAACTCTCTGGTAGACAACCTATTAAAGTAGAGTAGGATGAAGGAGATGTATTTTAGGATTTTGGTTATTATAAAGATGAAAAGGGCTATACACACTTTGGTGTTATACCTAAAAAAGAATAGCCTACAAATGTAACTATAAAATATACAGATGACCCATACAGAATTGAAGCAAGTGATCCTAGATTATATGGTGGAATGTCAACAAGTCAAATTTATTGGACGTATTGATATTACTGATTTAGAACCATAGGGTTATAAAGTATCATTATACTTAGATGGTTCTGAAAATCCATTAGTAATAATGGCAGATTTACCTGATGATAAGTTCATCTGTTTTATAAAAGAAGAATTAAGACGTAGAAAGTTGCATAAATAGCAACATTTTAAAGCTGTTAAATTATGTCCAACGAGGATTTATTGAGAAAAACAGATGATACTATTTCTGAACTTGTTTATAATAAAACCAGACTATAGAAAGCCTATAATTACTATTATGGTAAACGAGATAAAGAGTAGTATAAATACTTAGAAGAAAACTTTGGTATAGGTAGTCCAACATCTGTATAGTTTACACCGCTATTAAGAAAACATGTTGATGCTTTAGTAGGTGAGTTTTTGGACACTCCTATATTACCTAAAGTTACTTGCAAAGATGATTAGACTATTAGTAATATTGGAAGAGAAAAATAGTTAGAAATTACTAACCAAATTATTTAGTTCTTAAAGAACCATTTGAATAATGCAATATTACAAATAGCACAAGGTAGAGATATAACAGACAAAGCTATTAAAAAGTAGCTTGATAAAATTATAGAAGATATAAATGAATCATTTGTATCTTAGTATGAAATAACTGCATAGAATGTTATTTAGTATATAATGCAATCTAGGTAGACTGACATTATTACTAATCTTAGGTAGCTTCTTACTGATATATTAATAACTGGCTATTGTTTCTATAGAGTTGTTTCTAAAAATAATACTAATATAGGTATAGAAGTATTAAGCCCACTTAATACATTTATTGATAGAAATCCTGATTCTATATATATTAAAGACTCATATCGAGTTGTAATACGGTCTTGGCTTACCAAATCTTAGATACTTGCCAAATATGGTAGAGAGTTATCAAAAGAAGATAGAGCTAGCTTACGTGATGATTGGCAAGATTATACAACAGGAGAATATCATCGTTCAAATAGTCCTGTAATAAGTGTTCATGAAGATATGGATGATGAAGAAGAAAGCACAATTCCTGGCAAGCCTTATAATGATAGAGGCAATCTTATCCCTGTTTATGAAGTGGAATGGATTGAAACCGATGATAACTTTGTAATGCAGCGCTATAATACTATTCGCATTGGTGACGAGTTCTATATATTACGTGGTAAGGATGAAAATGTAATACGCAGCTAGAGTAATCCTAATTATTGTGGTTTAACTGTTAATGGCGTTGTGTTTTTAAACAGAAGTAAAGAACCTTATAGTTTAATACTAAAATGTGCTTCTATGCAAGATAGGTATGATTTATTAATATACTATAGAGATGTATTGATTGCTAATAGTGGTATTAAAGGTAGTATTATAGATATATCAATGATTCCTAAGTTTTTGGGTGTACAATTTCCGGAACGTGTTTAGAAATGGATTGCTTATAAAAAACAAGGACTTGAGCTTATTGATACTACTATGGATGGTAGAGCTGAAGGACAACCTATTAATACTATATTTAATGGTTATGATGATTCTATACCAGCTGCAGCTGTGCAAGCTATTGAAGTAACTATTCAATCTGTTGAAAATACAGTATCTTCTATTACAGGTGTGTTTAGAGAGAGACTAAATGGTATACAACAGCGTGATGCTGTTTCTAATATATAGCAAGGTGTTAATAATTCATTTACTATTACTAAACCATATTATTAGCAAATGGATTTAATAACTTGTGAAATACTTACAGATTGTTTAAATTTAGCTAAAGTAGTATTTAAAAATGGACTTGAAGGTACACTTATACTAGGTGAGCATTAGCAATAGATATTTACTGCATTGCCAAAATATTTTACATTTACAGACTATGATGTACATATAACAGCTAGTACAGAAATAATGTAGGATTTGCAAACTATTAAATCTATGCTTCCTGACCTTATTAAGTCTGGTTTAGTAAGTGCAGATATTATATTTGAAGCTATTACTGCTAAGAGCTTAACTTAGTTAAAGGTTACTGTTAAAAAAGCTCTAGCTAAATAGAAATAGGAAAATGATTAGTTATAGTAGCTTTCACAATAGTTAGAACAAATACAATAGTAGAATCAAGATCTACAAAAATAGTTACAATAGGCACAATAGCAAATTAAATCTCTTAATGAGTAGAAGATGTAGCTTGATTAGTAGAAGATATAGCTTGAGTATCAAGTGGATTGGTTTAAAGTGCAAGCTGATAAAGCTTACAGAGAAAGATAGCTTGATATTGAAGAAAAGCGTACTAATATAGAATTAGCTTAGTTACGTGATGGCAATCCTTATAATGATAAAATTAAATAGATATGATACCCTTAGTAAAAGTATGTAAAGGAGCTAATTGCTCATTAATAATTACGGATGTAACATAGGATTCTGATTAGTATGTTGCCGAGTCTGTTATGGATTCTAAGGCTTGGAATGAGAAAAATAAGTTTAAATATAGTGAAACATACACTTTAAATATTATTTATCGACATACTACAGATAAAGATGAAATTGTATCTAGTGTAATTACTGACCATTGCTCTTATTTAGATGAAGAGCACATTTAGTTAAAAGAAGACGGTTACTATACTATTGATCATATAATATTACCATCTATAGAAGTATATGATGAATCTATTAATTTAGATTGGTATGTATGTAATGGTACATCTGTATATACTAGGTGTGAGAATTAGTGGAAAGAAGTAGCATTTGATAAGTTAGCTGACTTAGTAGAAACTAATGAATTAGAAGGTACTACTATTTCTGGTATTTCACTTACCTAGTTCTCTATATGTCATTTATATGAGTGCTATATAAGTAAATGTAGAACTATTTTTGAATCCTTATCACCATGTGCTTCAAATGAAACATACTATGCACGTGATTTAGTATGGATGGCAATTAATATAATAAAATACTATGTTGAGATTGGCTAGCTGTTAGAAGCCTAGCACCTGCTAGAAACGCTTAACTACTGCGGAGAACTCTGTAGCAAAAATATGTCTTAGACAACTAACTGCGGATGCTCTAAGCAAGCTTAAATTAAAATCAATAGATGATTTTAACAAGCTTATACACAAGATAAGTTATGGCTATAGACCTGATTATAAATATTTATTAGATTAGATATGCTTTATAGAGGTTAATAGTAAATTAGATAATTCTGAATTAATTTATGAACGTTTTATAAATAATGAGTTGTGATAATTAGTTTCGACATGTTTGTCTAAAAGATTTAGATAATTATGTCAAGCGTGATACTTATTTCTCTGACTTCAGTGAGGAAGAAATTAAGCAAATACAAAAAAATCTCGGCATAGTTACTAGTGGTGATACAGAAGAGTTCAATCCTATATTAATTTCAGGAACATATGCACAAGTTGTTCAATAGCAATAGCTAGGTAATTTAAAAATTGGCTATGTATATGTTATAACTGATTTTAGAAGTATTTATTTAGATTGTGATAACAATGTATGTGGTACTGACGCTTTTATACCAAGTTAGGAGTATTGGATTTTCTTAACACCTACAGGTACTAGCACATTTGATAAACGTGTTTCTCTACTACAATAGAACTCTGCTAGTGATTGTCGAAATTGGATAGTTGAATATAATATTAATTAGAATAGTTGTGAATAGTCTAAAGGAACTATAACTTATCTTAAGGATTCAAATGGCAACTATGCTTATTATGATTTTAAGAATATTAAGTTTAAGAAAACTTTATTTGATTTAAATAAAGGTCCTATAAGCTATGATCATGATACCTATCTATATACATTTGATAATAACGGTACTGATGCTTCTGAATTAAATTGTAAGAATAATCATATAGAAAAAGGGGCATCTAATAATGTATTTTTAGGTACTACTAAAAATGTGATATTGGATAGTGATTGTCATGATAATATATTCTTTAAAAATACAGAAAATGCCCATTTCTTATATGGAACTTACAATAACTACTTTAAAGATAATGTAAGTTATTGCTATGGTATTGTACATGACAAAGAATTAGCTGAGATTACAACACTTCCTTCAACTAAGCATTTTGAATAGTTGGGCAGTAAATAGATAGTAACATATTTTGATAATGAAACTCTAACTTAGTAGATAGTATAGTTATGATTCTTGATGATTCATTTGACTTACTATTAACTCCTAATCCTAAATAGGATGAAATGGAGACTATAAAAGTACCTACAGTTCCTTGTAGATAGTAGTACTTACTAAAATCTAATTTTTTATCAGAATTTTTAACTAAATCTGAAAAATAGAAAGTACTATAGAACTTAGGTATAAATGAGCTTGCAGGTGGTGGTAGTTGGGGGAATATTTAGGGCGCTATTAAAGATTAGTTAGATCTTATAGATTATATAAGTAATCCTGCTAATATTAAATATAAATCTGCAGATAACCCCACTATTACTAATCTAAAAGAAGCTCTAGATAATATGTTATACACACCTTTAATTATCAGTTTATCAGTATCTCCAAATATCGCTGAACTTGGAACAACTATTAAGCAAGTTAATATATCTTGGAAATATAACAAAGAATCAATAGTATCATAGACTATTAATACTATAGCTATTCCTAATAGTAAACGTAACTATGTAATGCAAGGTAATTTTAATACTAATCAAATTTTCACATTAAAAGTAATTGATAGTGCTAAAAATTATACGGCAAGTACTACATTAGAATTTGTGCCAGCTATTTATTATGGTGATTCATTAGAAACACCCACACTACCTTTAGCTGATAAACTACTTAGTAAAAATAGATATTGTAATATTACTATTAACGCTAAAAATTATATTTATATATTTATACCTAATAAATATGGAACACCTAGTTTTTATGTAGGTGGTTTTGAAGGCGGTTTTTAGAAAGTAGGAAGTTGTGTTTACAATACTATTAACTATGATATATGGAGAAGTGATAATACTAATTTAGGATAGACAACTATAACTATAAAATGATAGAGTTAATTAGTGAGATTAAATAGAAGAATAACGGAGTATTCCCACTTGTAGATGCAAATAATGTTAGAGGTGGTGTTTACTCCGTTATTTCTTTATAGGACAGGAATAATATACCTACGGTTCGTAAAAAGCAAGGTATGCTATGTTATGTCCAAGAAGTAGATAAATATTACAAATTAGAATCAACAGGTACTTGGACTGAATGGACTGTTAAAGCTACAGGTATTCCAATATATGATTAGGAATTAATAGATAAATCTACATAGCTACCCGATAAATATATAACTATAGCTAATAAAGAAACTGATTTAAATAATTAGCCATATTCACGTGAAATTAAATAGTCAGGAACTTACGTAGATATATTATTTTCTGCAATACGTAAATTACAAAGTGAAGTAGCTAGGTTACGTAATGCTTTTTAGTATGGACTATACTCATACACAGAAACTAATACAGCTATGTCTAGGTAGATGGAGGGTATAACTAATCCAGATACTGAGCCTTTATGGTGTATAGAAGAAGATGATTTATCTTTAATTTATAGTATGACTATTGGTCTCGGACACGATTTAACACCCGTTGATGAAGTTAATATTGACACAGAAGGAATACTAAAAATAGTTAATAGTGCTACTTGGAAATGTAAAGATACTGATATAGAAGACCCTAAATTATTTTTATATTTAACTACTACAAGTTTAAATATAGCTATTAATCTTAGTAATGATTATTCTTTTAATCTTAAAGATTTATAGATACCAAAAGCAGACATATACAATAGTATGATATGTGTTAGTCGTTAGAATGATAATAGTTTTATATACATTAGTATAGGGACGGGTACATAGGTATTAAAAGAGGGTTATTTGTATGAAGGTAAAATATATAATACACCAAGATTTATAAATGGTTTACTGTATTTTACATCCGCAGTATTTAATAATTTATCTTTATCTAAACTTAATTTATATTCTAAATATTAGGATTTTTCTAACTAGGTAATTCCCAGTGCTCCTACAGATGAAGAGTATAAATATAAAGTAGCACATTTAACTATTAGGTCTGTATCTACTAAGTCAGTATTAGATAATATTAAAAACTAGCTTCCTGAAAATGAACTTATATTTGTAGTGAATGAAAGGAAACTATATGTTAAATATGATAATAATTTAATATCAATAGGAGGTAGCAATGCTCCTATAGAAGAAGGTATGACAAAAGAAGAATTATTTACAGAACTTATAAATATGGGACTTGTTAAAAACTCTGGTACTGAGCAAAGTCCTATTTATGAAATTAATGATTTTGCAGATATAACACTTATTAATGAAGATACAGGTAAAATATTTAAAATAGATGTAGATAGCAATGGCACTATTAGAAGTAGTTTAGTGCCCGATAAAGTAACACTACTTGATAATAGAGTTTAGCAAAGTCAAGTAGAATTAAAATAGAATGTACGTGGGTTCATTGGATAGCTTAGAATGGCAGAGGGTATTAAATCTGGAATACCTCTATCAATTTCAGCGGATGCAGGTTTATATGCTGACCGAATAAAAATTGGGGCTTTCTATGCACCATTTAAAAATGATAAAGTACATGGTTGCAATAGAGCATATATAGAATTAGAAAATACCTCTGATTCTGATTTCCAATTACAGGGCTGCTATTTACATATAACACAACCTAATGCAGATAACTAGCAAATAGTTTATCATTTACCTTTAACAGGTGTTATAAAAGCTGGCAGTACATACTTAGTAGTAGGTAAAGAATATGCTCCTATAGATGATGCTAATATATTTATTAAAGTTACATCATTTGATTAGGAATGGTTTGTAGATAAAGAGTTAATTGACTTATCTATAGATCCTGATACATAGCTTGGCTATGGTATTGCACTTACTTATGGTAATGAGAATTTATAGGCAACAGACTATCTTTATAAAGTATCTGATAGTACTATATTAAATTAGATTGATGTATCATTAGTTAAATCATCATTTCCTAAAGTTTATGACCCCAGTTTTATAGATGCTGTATATTACTATAAAGGTGTTTTAAATGCATCTACATAGGGTTATTGGTCGTCATTAGTGATTAATATTAAATCAAACACTTTGTATAAAAATATGTTTGAATTAGACCCAGCTAAGCAAGCTTTTTAGTCTTGTAATAAAAAAGATAGTTCAAGAGCACGCTGGGAGAATCTTAATGATGTATGGGTAATGGATCTTTCACAACCTACTATTAAATTTAAACATTCTGATGCTATATACAAGTTAGAGAATTTCTCGCCAAAAGCATCATTTGAATCTAAAAACGTATCTACTGATAAATCTAAACTAGATATTACAAAACCAAATATGGTAACTTGTTCTTTTGGTATTAATATACATACAACAAGGTGTTTTAATTGGATTTCGGTTGGTAATTTTAATGAATATGTATATTTAAGAAAGTAGGGAACTGAAGAGTGGTATAAGTTTGAATCATATAAAGAAAGTTCTGACACTTTAAGTGATTCGTATCCAAGACGTAAAGTATATAAAGATACTACTAAAGCAGCTATCTATAATAGAATTATAGGTAGATTTCCTGGTGATGGCACATTTTATACCGCGCATAAGTGCATTATTGAATTAACTCCAGAAGCTCCTACATAGCCAGAAGTGTGGGAATATAAAGTTGGTAGAGACGATTCAATGTCTGATATACAAACATTTACTTTGTTACCAACTACCTATAAACCACGTATTTATCATATTACTGATTAGCAAGGATTTCATTGGATTGAATATTAGGTATGGGCGGCAGCAGCTAATAAACTCTATGAAAAAATTAAAGAAGACTAGAAAGCTAATAATATTATACCTATATTAATTAATACAGGTGATATGACATAGAATGGTACACGTATTAATGAATGGTATGATTACTATCAAGCTGGTAATATTCTATTTAAAGAGTTTGAGTAGATGAATGTAGTAGGCAATAATGATTTATGTGGAACTAATATAGAAGAATTAGGAACAGGTGATGATAATGGCAAATCTAATTCATTCTATTTCCATGTATTCTATTGCTATGATATAATTGATGATGAATTTGTACCTATTGTTAATAATAAGTATATACCTAGTCTTTATTACTTTGAATCAGATTAGTTTAGATTTGTAATGATTAATAGTGAAATTACATATATTAATTGTTAGAAATGGTTTAATCTTACTAAAGATAATGCTATTGTTAATATTTATACAGGTTTTACATTAGGTACTAACTAGGTTTATGATAATTCATTTAAATCTATTTACTAGATGGTATATCATATGTTGGATACAACCAAACAATGCATAGCGGTATGTCATGAAATGCCTTATACTGTAATAACTAATAGCAGTATTACTAATGGACAAGAGGGTTATTCACGCTCTGTTGGTCCAGGAGGAGGTGCTTTAATTGGTAGTCATTGCAATTAGATAACTAATTCAGAAACAGGTAAAGGTTTATATTGGTTAAGCAGATTGCTTGAATTTAAACATGTAAAGTTATGTATTGGTGGTCATAAACATACCTATGCTTGTACTTATCCTGTACGTGAATATTTCCTATTTGGCGAAAATAAAAATAGTAAGGATAACTATTCAGAGTACACAATGACTGATACACTGGAAAATGATAATGTAACTTGGGTACAGGGTTCTAAGCATCTTACTAAATTCCCATTAACTAAACGAGCTGATGTTGGAGAACCTACAGGTAGTATATTCTTTCCATATACAGCTGTTCCTGACTTAGAAGGTGGTGTTACATACTTTATGTGTCAAGCGACAGGTTATAAATTAACTTCCAATAAAGAATTACCAAGTGCTAACTAGAAATTCTCATTAGTAGTGCCTAATACTACTGTAAAAGGTGGTAAAGACACAGCAAGTAGTGAATAGAAATACCCTATGTTTGGCATAATCTCACTAGATACTACTGAGTATGATATTAAACTAGTACGTGTTGCTAATATATTTAAAGAATTTAAATTTGCTTAGAATGTATATAGTACAGAACCTATGCAATTATAGTATTTTAAATAGGTTCCAGAAAATAATTATGGGCAATGGGTAAATAACGAAACAACAATGCTTACATTATGAGATTAAATGGTAAAGACAGAATAATCACAGAAGACGATATAATTCTTTCGGGTAGCTCTCTATCCGAAAGATTTGAGTCTTAGTAGCAATAGATTAATTAGCTTCAAAGTAACGTTAAATGGATTTATAAATATGGTGGTGTAGGGAAAGGTGGTGGTGGAGGAGGTTCTTCATCCTCTTTCTCTGTATATGCTACTCTTAATAATGTGTAGTTAAAAGACTAGACTATTGTGTTAAATGGAGCAGGCAGTTATCATTTGTATATTAAAATCAACAATCCAAATAATGGAGCTTTTAATGTAAAGTATACATATACTATAGCTAGTAGTAATGGTAATAATACAGAACAATCAGCAACACAAGTATTATCTATTAATAATAGTTATACATTAGATACTTAGATTACACTAAACAATAATGATTCTTTAATTATTGTAGTAACTGATGGTAATGATACTAAGCAAGTGTCTTGTAGCTATGTAACAAGTCCTTATTCATTTAATTTAGCTTTAGTTAATGATGAACAAATATTTTATAATTAGGAAGAAATATTTATTTCTACAGCTAAAGATAAAGGACTTAATGCTGCATTGCAATACACAGTTTCTATTAATGCTTCTGTTACGTATGAGTACGAGTTTAATGGTAATAAAGTAACTGGCGAAATTACAGACAAAACTGGACTAATAGTTTTTCCTATTGATAAATCTTTATATGTAGAAGAAAATTCCGGTTATTATAATGCTGTTATTAAACTAAATGTAATACCTCAAAGCTAGGAACCAATAGAGTTAACTTATAATAAATAGTTTAATCTTGTTCCTGAGTAGTTATATGTATTATTATTACCACAAACAGGACATTTATATAAGGAAGAAACTGCCACTCCCGAACTATATAAACCTGGATATATAGCATTTAACTATCGTGTCTATGAAGGTACTCCTTTAGGCAGAACCTATACAGTAAAAGCATATTTAAATGGCTAGTTAGTTATGAATAATAGTGTTCTTGAACGCGATTAGAATGACTTTAAAATATTTTCTAATGTAAGTGGCAAGAATACATTAGTAATGGAAGTTAATGGTACTACTACCTATACATCTACTTATTATTTCTATGTTGATGAAAATCAAATTGATTTAAATTGGTTAGATAATACATGGTCAGCTAATTATTATCGTATTAATGAAACAACTAATTAGTTTAATGCCTATAAAAACTAGTTATATATAGAGTAGACAGTAAACACTCCTACTATAGAAATAACAGGGATTGAAACTCCAAATTTGTCGGGAACTGCAATTATTAATACACATATAGCTATAGGACTTTAGTATAATGCTGTTAATAATGATAATCCAACATTATTATAGTTTTATAATAGGAATAAGAATAATGCTATACTAGAAATTAGTCAAGCAACACTATTACGAGAGGGTGTTTCTAAAGATATTTATATACAAAAATAGGAAGGAGCTAATGCTAGTACTGTAACTAACTACCATCTAATACAAGTATATTCTTAGTATGTAAAATCTATTGGTAACGAAAATTATTATTAGCTATCATTTTATATAGATGGTAATCTAGAAGCAGAAATGCCTTAGTTAGTTAATACACCACTACTAATTAATTACTTTAATATATTACCTGTTAATTGTTTTATTAATTGCATTGATGTAGATTATAAAGAAGGTACTGCTAATAATAATTGCGATTATGAAGTATATAGATATTACTTAAAATACCAAAATGTAATATTAGGCAATGCTGATATAATCGAGGAAGCTTAGTTATTACCTTATCTTGTTAACTTCCATGTAGGGACTAATGGTAGAGTAGAAGTAGATTAGCAAACTATAAGTAACATTGCTGCTAATATCTCTACACCTACTATGATGCTAGTTTATGAAAATGATAGTGATGAAGATTTCATGGCTAAACTTGAAAAGAACTATGGTGAAGATGGTACAGGTATAGGTTCTGATTTAAATTTTCCTGTTACTATATAGTGGAGTCCTGGTAAAAAAGGATTATAGTTAGTTTAGTTTCCTTCAGAATATATAGCTGCATAGTTTAGAGCAGGTTTACAAGGTTCTTCAACTAAAGGATTTAGAGGTAAAAATTTCTATCTTGAAGCAGAAAATACGTTAGACTCTGAACAAGCAGAAGTTTATTTATTTTCACCTAACTTTAGTAATGAAGATAGTACTACATTCTTACCTGAACGTAGATTTAACTTAAAAGGTGATATTGTAGATAGTAGTCATTCTAATAATACTACCTGTGGTAAATTTGTTAATACTGTATGCAAGAAGTTCTATACAGATACTACTAATCCATACTCTCCTTATGTACGTAACTGTCTTGAGGGATTTCCAATGTTATTATACTTAAATGTAATAGAAACAGATAAAAATACTGGCGAAAAAATATCTAAATATTATTATTTAGGTATTTATAACTTTAACTTAGGGCGTGAAGCCTATTTTAATTTAGGTTATAGAGATTTAAATGTATTTGTTAATGGTAAAAATAAATTGCTATTAAATGCAGGTGATTCATTTACTTTCTATAAATTAACTAAGGAATAGGATACTAATATTAAAGGTTTAGGTGTTGCTGAAATTTAGGGTGGTTCTCCATATTTTGATTTCTCGCAATATGATAAATCTATATTATTTGAACAAGCCACAAGTAGCGATGAAACACAAGACATAACTTATATGTTTGGTGATTTAGTAAGAGGTAATGGATCTACGGATACTGATTTGCAAAATGCTATTACTAATCTTGTTAAAAGTGTAGCATTATCTGGAGGTTATCTGTTTGATTTTCTTAAAAAGAATAAAGGTTCTTATGAAGAAGGATATAATGCAGAAAAAATAGTAGATGGAAAACCATCAGGAGAATCTTTAAATTAGGTACCTGACTACACTACACAGTATGTTAGAACAATAGAAGCTGGAGGTGGCTCTACATTTACTCCTATTAAACAAAATCCAATTAAAGGTACTGAATAGAACTTAATAGAATTACTTATTCCTGATGTAGATAGTGGTAGGAAAGCTATATTAGACTATCAAAGTTTGGCTGAGTATTATACTATATGTATGATACTAGGCTTAGTTGATAGTGTAATGAAGAATCTCAATATTAAAACATGGGATCTTTATACATGGTTTTTGGCTTTTTACGATATGGATACTTGTTTAGGGCTTAATAATGCTGGTAATGATATTAGTTATTTTGCTTTTTCAGATTATTGGCATGGGACTAAGACTACTCTAAATAACATAGATTATCCTGATAAAACATTTGTTTATCGAGATTTCTCACCTAAATTATTAGGTGATGCAGGATATGATATACCAAGTAGTTATTTATTTGCAGTAGCCAAATATGCTAGACTTAGATTAGGTAGCGAAGACTATGCTGCATATATGTCTGTATATCCACAAGAATTATATGCTAAATGGCGTAGTAATACTGTAAATAAATCTACTAATGAGGGTATTTTAAAAAATGCCGATTATTTTATGGAAAACTTCTTTTCTAATAATATTGGTAGTATTAGTGCAGCATTAGTTTCATATAATTATAGGGCTAAATATTTATCATTAGGAAGTTAGAACTCTACAATATGGATAAATAATGATTATATTAAATTCCATGGAACACGTATTAATAAAGTAAGAGATTGGCTTAATGGGCGCTTACATATTCTAGATGTTTATTTTAATTTAAATAGACAAATGGTTGGAGCTTTCTCATACTTAGATAATAATGAGTGGAAGACATTAAAACTAGGCGAAACTCCTGTAAGTGACTTAACGTATAGAGGTAACTATAATATTTCATCCAATCCTGATGTAGTTATATTACATGACATATTCTCTGAAGATGAAAGTAGCGCAGGTGTTTAGTTATCTGTAGATACTAGCTTTACTATTAAATGCCCCGAATATTCACCTTTATAGATATGTTCTGCTAATAATGCTATATAGTATAATTATATATTAGGTGGTGAAAATCTACAAAATATTAAATTTAAAACTAGTGGTAACCAAAGTGTAAAGTTAGGTGGCTCACAAGCATGGACTTATTTGGAATCAATTAATTGGATTAGTACTTCGGGTAATTTATTGATTAATTCAAATAATCTAGAAACTATATATGGTGATGAAGGTACTTTTGCAGGTATAGAATTAAGAACTCCAAATGCTAAAACTATTAGTTTAAATTCATCTAAATATTCGGGATAGCTAAAGCTTAAAAACTCTACTAATTTTCCAAATTTAAATTCTATAGATATATCTAACTCTAAATTAAGTCTAGAAGTTGATAAACTAAATATATCAACTATAAATGTATCTAATATTCATAATAATTCAGCATCTATTAGTATTACTAATTGTTCTAAAATTAATAAATTTACTTGCAATAATGTTACTTTATAGGCATTATCATTTTTAAATATTCCTGAAGCTGTAAAGAATATTAATCTAAATGGTAGTAACATTGCAGCTATTAGTATGACCTGTGCAGCTCCTAATGGAACTATTTATATATAGAATGATTATTCTGTATAGGAAATTACATTATCTGGTTTTAAAACTGTTTATATTAATAATTGCCCTAAGCTTAAAAAGGTTACATTTACACAAGCAAGTGAATATCCTATAAATGAAATTAGCATATTATCTTGTTATAATAATAGTATGACTATAACTTCTACAGCATAGAGCCGAGAAGGATGTGCTGATTTTACAGGTATTACTACATTACAAAAGTTAATGCTTACTAACACAATGAGTATTACTAGTTTATTACTACCTCCTAATGTAATATTATAGTCTAATGCTTGTAAAGGTGTTACTAAATTACAAAAAGTAACAGGTACCAATATACAACTGGCTGGTACTAATATATTTGAAGATTGTAAAGAATTTGGATTAAAAACGGAAACAGGTAGTTATACTGATTTTCATACAATAGTTCCTAATATATCTAGTTTATTTAAATACAATTAGTATAGCACAGCTATTACTATTGATGCTGCAAAAAACTTCATAACTAATTGTGTTAGTGATGATACTACAAACATAGACTATTTATTCTTTGGAAATAAAGGTATTGTTTATGGACTTAATGAGTTTAAGAGTGACTTAGCTAATGGTACTACAAAATATATTAACTTAAGTAAATTAACTAAAGTTACTACAGCTGTTTGTACTTTTGGTGCTTGCCAAATAAGAGCACTGCATAAAGACATGCTTAATTTTGGTGGAAGTACTTTGGATTTAAGTGGTTTTATAGATCCAATTTATGTAACAACTGATGACTATATTTATGCTACATTAGATAGTTTATCTAATATTATCAGTAAAGTAACATATATGTTTAGTACTTATGAAAATAATAGGCATAGATATATATTTTTAGATAATAAAGGTAATACTTTAACAGGTAATATAGTATTAAAAGACTTCTTTAATCCTAATGGCTAGGCACCTACTAAACTTAAATCACTTAATCGATTCTATTTAAATACATATCAAACATTTGATATGACAGATGTATTTACTAGTAGTTGGGTATCTTTAACTAATATAAGTGAGTTCTTATGGTTGAATAATTAGAAATATATAAATGCAGATAAATTATTTTATTATCTTCCAAAATTAACAACTTTAGGTTTTGTACTAAATCCCTCTGTAATAGAAGAACGCATTGATTTATACACAATATTAGATTGGGAATAGTTTGCCAATAGAAGTGGCTGTAGTATAGAATCAGGTATCTATGTGTATATAACATTTAATTTTTATAAATAGATAAGTATTGAAAATTATTATAGACTTTGTAATATAATTATAAAATCAAAGCTTCCTAATATAGCTAATTTATTTCATAATTGTAATATTTTAGGAACTACAGATAATTTAACTTTTGGTACAATATCTACTATTAATACAAATATTACAGATATATCATTTACTTTTAGAAATTGTAAGTTAATTAATAATGATGTAGAAATACCTTTACCTATAAGTGCTACATTCTTTAAGAACTTTGACAATTTGAAATATGTATCGTATGCTTTTGAAAATACATATTTAGCAAAACCTATTCCGTTCAATTTCTTTAATAAACGAACTATAGATAATACTATTAATAGAAATGTATATGTTAAAATAGGAGAAGAATATAAAGATGCCGTTTTAACTTTATATACTTATAAACACGATATAATTGATTTCAGAAGATTATTCCGAGGTACTAAATGGACTACAGATAGTACATAGTACAAGGAAGCACTTTACAATATTCCAAGAAATAAAGTAGAATATAATGGAGAAGTGTATGACACTTATTATAAGAAAATAACTCATGTTGATGAAGATAATTAGATTTACTACACTTATGAAGAACATACTGTAACACAAGGTACTGAAATTACTGATAATATAAACTTAAAAGGGTATTATATATAGCAAGCTACATATAATGTAAATGGTAGTACTTTTAGTAATTTTAGTTTAAGTTCTGAAAATAAAACAGATGCTTTATGTATTCCACCAGATTTATTCTACGGAGCATCATAGGATGGAAATGTTAGTTATAATGAAGCTCTGTATTGTAAAACTCCGTTATAGGGTATTATTCCACCTAATATATTTAAATACAATAGAAGTGGTACTGTTAATAATACATTTAAAGATTAGTTTATTATACCTAATTTAGTTAAATAGTATTAGGAAGATGGTAAAACTGTAAGTATATATACTCATTTCCCAAGTAAGTATACTACTTCAACTAAATTATAGGAGGCATTTAATTGCCAAACAATAGTTCCTGAAAATGATAGTAAAAATATAAATTGGGTATTTATTATACTTACAGATACTATACCTTAGAAAGTTACTAGTTTAGCTAAAGCTTTCTATCATGTTAGAAATAACAATACTTGGTATGATGGTTAGTCTAAAAGTGACTATAACTATATTAATTATGTTGGCACTATAATAGATAATGGGGTACGTGAAGGATTTGATATGGATTATTTTGATTAGTTAAAAGTAGACTAGATGCTATATAGTGAATTAAATACATTTATGCATGGTAGATTATTTACTTCTAGTTGTAACATATCTAATGTACCTATGTTAAATAGTGGTAATAAGATATTTGGTAATAAACGCACTTCAAATTTAACTTCTCAATATCTATAGTTTCCATAGGCAACGAGTAATATTACATATTTCTTTGACTTTAATAATACAGATAATACATTAAAATCAAGTTAGATTCCAGCAGCAAGCAGATAGTGGTACATTAATGCAGGTATTATAATTAATGATTAACAAAAACATTTCAATTTGGAGGGGTAATACCACCCCTCCTACTAATTATCATTTATGGGAGAAAGAAGATGGTGGTTTATATGTCTACTTAGATGAAAAATGGCAACATCTTGTAACTCCTGCAGATAAAACAATATTAGATAAACATTAGCAGTAGTTAGATAAAATAAAGAATCTAGCTTTAACTGAAGTAGATCCAACAGATACTAATACTTATAAATCATATTAGTTAAAATCAGATAATAATGTATTTGGCACAACTATTAATATTCCTAAAGATAAGTTTATTAAATAGGTAACATTAGGATATGATAATGCTACAATAGATACATCTACAGGTAATATTAACATTGGTACAGGACTAGCAAAGGAGTATTTACTATTTTCTATAACATTAGATACAGGTAATTACGAATTAATTAGTATTAATTTATCTGAATTTATTACTGAAAAAGATTACTCTGATGGCTTAGAAATAGTTGATAATAAATTAAAAGTTAAAGTAGATCCTAATTCTGAAGAGTATCTTAAAGTAACTAATAATGGTATTAAAGTTGATGGTATTAATACTAAAGTTTCTGGTACTGTAGATGATATTAAAAATAAAATATAGAATGGTGAATGGATTAGTATAAGAGCGGGTAGAAATACTGAGGGAAGGGTAACTACTGCTATTGCTGAAGGTTCAGGGACTGCAGATGATCCATATTGTCACGCAGAAGGAGATAATACTGAAGCAGGTTATTATGCAGCACACGCAGAGGGTTCTGGTACTTACGCTGTGGGTACAGCTTCTCATGCAGAAGGATCTAATTCTCGGGCAACTGGTTACTATTCTCATAGTGAAGGTAATAATACTGCAGCAAAGGGTTCAACTGCACACGCAGAGGGTTCTGGTACTATAGCTGAGGGTGATAATACGCACGCAGAAGGTTTTAAAACATCCGCCAAAGGTAATTGTTCTCATTCGGAGGGTTAGACAACTATTGCAGAGGCAGTCAACAGCCATGCTGAAGGTTTTGGAACTAGTGCTACTGGTGTAAACAGTCACTCTGAAGGTAAAAATACTATTGCATAGGGAGCAAATTCTCATGCTCAAGGTGAAAATACCAAAGCTATAGGTAACAATAGTTTTACTTCAGGTCGTAATACAATAGCAAGTGGTGGACTTTCTGTTGCTTTTGGTGAAAATAGTGTTGCAAGTGGTTACTGCTCTTATGCAAGTGGAAGTTCTACATCGACTAATAAGTATGCCCATGCCGAAAATGGTGCAACTGCTAAAGGTGATTATGCGCATGCTGAGGGAATATCTATTGCTAATGGAAATATGAGTCATGCAGAAAATATGTCTGCTGCTAATGGGACTAAAAGCCATGCTGAAGGTAATTCAACGACAGAAGGAGAACTGGCACATTCAGAGGGATATAATACAGTAGCTGCAGGGATGGCTTCTCATGCTGAAGGAGATACAACTTATGCTAATGGACCTAACTCTCATGCTGAAGGAGCTAGTACAAAAGCAAATGGAGGAAGTTCGCATACTGAAGGAAATGGCACGACTGCAAGTGGAAGTTGCTCACATGCGCAAGGTTGTTATAACTATGACGATAAGTTGTTTATTGATATGATTGGCATTGGTGGGTATGACACTTATAAAAATGCTTCTGTAATATATGCAAAACGTGACACTGGTGGTTATGTTGAACAAGGTGCCCCCAAGAACGGCTACCAGTACCTCATCGATGTTGGCGGTTATAAAGGTCAGGAAATTGGTGATGCTAAATCTGTACAAGAAGTATTTGCAGACCTTGAAAATAATAAAGTAGACAAAGTTGAAGGTAAATCACTTGTATCTGATACAGATATTACTAAGTTATCTGAATTACCTGAAAATAGCACATTAAACACTAATATTGCTGATGCTAAGAAAGCAGGCACTGACGCTCAATCTACTATTAATACTCATATTAAAGACACAGATAATCCACACAATGTTACTAAAGCACAAGTAGGATTAGATTAGGTGAATAATACATCTGATGCTGATAAACCTATCTCTACAGCAACTTAGAGTGCCCTAGATAGTAAAGTTGATAAAGTAGAAGGTAAATAGTTAAGTACTAATGATTATACTACTGTCGATAAAAACAAAGTAAATGAATCTATTAATGAGTCTGCAGCTAGTACTCTTATTAACACAGCTATTGGTAAATTAACTAAAGCTAATGTTGGTTTAGATAATGTAGATAATACTGCTGATGCTAATAAAGAAGTTTTATCTGCCACTAAATTAAAAACAGCACGAACTCTTTGGGGACAATCATTTGATGGAACTACTAATATTAGTGGTACATTACAAGATGTAACAGAAATTTATACTACAGATGGTAGTAAGTATGTAGAGCCTTGTACAGAGGATGACATTAAAGCTTTATTTGCATGAAATACGTAACATACGAAAATTTAACGAAATATAATAATTATCTTAAAGATTTTATTTCTAATAAAGTAAATAATTTACAAGAAATGTTAGCTTATGGAGTATAGTGGTCAGAGGATTCTATAGACCCACATTTAACTCGTATAGGTAATATATCTATGCATAAAACACTGCCTATTTAGAATAATATGAAAGGTGTTATAGCATAGAAATCTAAGATTATATATTATTTAGATGAAAATGATTGGAGATGGCGTAGAGAGCCTTTACATTAGAAACTAACTATTACAGATAATACTATTATTAATGATATATTTAGTACTAAATAGTATGAAAAGCAATGGTTAAGAATAGGTGGTGAAGAGGTATAGGTAATAAGTATTGATACTACTACTAAAACAGCTACATTAGATAAAACTCCAACTTTAACAGGCGAGTAGTCTGTAGAATTAGGTGCAGTTCTTAATGGTTATGATGGTACAGTCAGAGTTAAAGTACCTAAATTTTATATTAAAGCCTATAAGTAGGATAAAATTAGATAGGTTTGGATATCTCCTACATACATTGATGATTCATGGACGGAATAGCCAAGTGTACTGATTGATGCTTATAGAAGTACTTATCTAAATACAGTGCCTGAAAATATGGGATTTTTAAGCACATTAAAAACAGCAGAGTTTATATCTGTATAGAATAGTAATACATATTGTCGAGGTGGAGCCAATAGAGCAGAAAGAGACGGTATGGACACACTTAGAACTGATTTAAACAAACCTAGAACTAATGTTAATATTACTACATTCAGACCTAAGCAAGTTGACTAGCATATATTATCTTATTTTGAATACAAAAATATATTCTATTGGTTATATGTAATTGAATATGCTAATTTTAATTCACAAGAAACTTTTAATAGTGATTTAACAACAGATGGCTTTAAATAGGGAGGACTAGGTAATGGTGTTACTACTATTGGTAATTGGGCTGAATTTAATGGTTACTATCCTATTATACCTAATGGTTACACTAATGAGTTTGGTAATAACACTAATATAAAAACTATAGAAACTTATAGTTTTGATTATAATACTACTGAGTACAAAACTATAACTAATTATAGTACAGATAACGGTGCTATAGATTATACTAAGCATAATAACACAATATTAGTTACTAATGTTAAAAAGACAACTATTCATGGTATTTATGTGAGTTGGCAATATGCTAGTGGTACGCATAAATATAAAATAGAAGGTTTGCAAGAAGACTAGTCAATTACATTTAAGAGTGGTAGCTACAGTGTAGATGTGACTACTGATGGTGAGTATACTATAGAATGGGATATTAATAATATAAATAACCGTACAATTTGGTTTAATTTTATAGGTGCTTGCAATATTACACTTTCTGTAATTTCAACAAGTTCTGTTCAAACTACTTTAACTTGGACAAATGTACAAGTGCCACGTTGGCATGGGATAGAACAACCTTTTGGTGACATATGGACTATATTAGATGGTTTTTTAATGGATATTATTGATACTAATCAAACTAAGGTATATATATGTAAAAATCCTGAATATTTTTCTAGTACACTTACAGAAAATTATAAACTAATAGGAACAACATTATATCAAAATGGTTGGGGTAAGAGTTGGAAGTTTACATCAGAGGCTGATTTACTTACAGAAAGCGTTGGTGCTAATTTAACATCAGGTATATGTGATTATTATTATATTACAACCACTAATATGTAGTTAAAATAGCTCTTTGTGGGCGGTGGCGCGTCTTATGGTTCTTCTGCGGGTCTCGGTTGCCTTAATCTCGCTAATTTTGTGGGTTATGCGTGGACGCATGGTGGTGTGCGGTCGGTTTCTTCCTTTTTTGGTTTCTAAATCACGTTTTATAAATTTTTTCTTGGTATTTTATTTTTTCGATATATAATAGTTTACACATGGGATAAAACCTGAAAAGAAAAAACTCTATGTAGGCAGTAACGCGAATAATAGTTCTAATGCAGGTCTCAGTTACCTTAATCTCGATAATTTTGTAGGTAATACGTAGACGAATAGTAGTGTGCAGTCAGTTTCTTCCTTTTTTAGTTTCTTTTCTTTTTCTGTTCCTTTTTTAATTGTTTATAACTTTTTGGGAGTTTTATTCCTTGCCTCTTGGCAAAAATATCGTAAATAAAAAACGTGCTAGTAAGTAATTGAACACTCGTTCTAAGGTACAATTAAAAAGTTATTTAATCCGATGAAGAAACATCGTAACCTGATGCAGCAGATTTGCAGCTTAGATAATTTATATGAAGCTGCAGATAAAGCTGCTAAAGGTAAAAGAAAGAATCCAGAAGTAGTGGCTTTCTATGAAAATATAGATACAAATCTTTTAAAAATACAACAATTATTATTAAGTGGTAAGTTTAAAACTTCTAAGTATCATTTATTTACAATATATGAACCAAAGGAACGTATTATATATAAATTACCATTTTATCCAGATAGAATAGTACACCACGCTATAATGAATGTACTTGAGCCAATATGGGTTAAAATTTTTACATCTAATACTTATGCCTGTATTAAGAATAGAGGTATTCATGCAGTTAATAGAAAATTAATTAGAGACTTGCATGATATTAAAGGTACTGAATATTGCCTAAAATTAGATATTAAAAAATTTTATCCTAATATTGATCATACTATTTTAAAACTTATAATTAGACAAAAAATAGCAGATAATAAATTATTATAGTTATTAGACGGAATTATAGATTCCGCAGATGGAGTACCTATAGGTAATTATTTATCACAATTCTTTGCTAATCTATATTTAGCCTATTTTGACCATTGGGTAAAAGAGGTATTAAAAGTAAAATACTATTATAGATATGCAGATGATATTGTTATTTTATCTGATAATAAAACTATATTATGGACTTGGTTTAGGTAGATTAAACAATACCTAAAGAATAATTTAAAATTAGAAATTAAATCTAATTATCAAGTTTTTCCTGTAGAAAGTAGAGGTATTGATTTTGTAGGTTACATATTTAGACATGGATATGCAATACTACGTAAATCTATTAAACTGAAAATACTTAGACAACTAAGACAAGGCTTTGTTGAACACTCTTATTTTGGGTGGTTAAAGTATTGTCATTCTAAACACTTTCTATTTAGAATAGAACGTCAAATAGGTATAAATTATTCTAATTGGCGTGGTAAACAAGTTAGATATAAATAGTTAAGAGGTAAGGTAGTAAATGTTGTAAATATAGAAGATAGGCAAAAATATTTTTTAATGCAATTTACATATAAAGGTAAGCCCTACTTTTATAAAAGTATAAGTAAGAAATTAAGAAATGCATTACAAATTGCCCACGATGACTACCGAAGAGGAACCTATGTGCTTCCAATCTTTGGGTAATGGAGTATACTACTATAATTATAATATAGTAACAACTCCTGTTTATTCACATAAGAAAGACAATATGGAAGGTGAATATGTCACAGGTTATAATTATACACAAGTGCGTATTAATGGAACACCTACCGTTGCTAAATGTATTGAAGCTATTTATAAAGTAGCTAAAGATGAACTTGGCATGTCACCTACTTATGATGAAGATATTATTTATCAAGTTAAAAGTGATTTTGATTTAGTACCGAAAAAAACGGAACTTGATAAATACAAAGATAAGTTAATAAAAGAGATTACAGATTATGATAAATCAGATAACGTTAATACATTTTATTATAAAGGTGAACAAGCTTGGTTAGATAAAACTACGAGAATAGGATTAGTAAATTCTACCACTTTACTTAAAAATAGTGGCGAAGAAACTGCACCGCTATGGCTTAATAATAAGTTATTTACTTTACCTTGTGATAATATACTTGATTTACTAAATAAACTAGAATTATATACAATTAAATGTACTAACGTTACTAATCAACACAAAGCTAATGTACTAGCATTAACTTCTATACAAGATTACGATTATAAAACAGATTATCCTTTAAAACTTCAATTTAATTAATATGGGACGTAAAAAGCCAAACACAGGATTGTCAGGACTTTCAAAAGGCGGAAAGAGTACAGGTGGACGTAAGTGTAAGTAAGTATAAACTTACAATAATCTATGTAAAATATATCACTGTTATATTAGCTATACTAGATATAATCCATACTACTTGTTCTTATTTTAATATAGATGCTTTTAGTATTACTATATTTAGTGGTTTATCTATAGGCTCACTAATACTATTATATTTAGTATCTTATGCCTTTAGTTATTGTAAGTATCATAGAATACCGTTACACTATATAGTACTAAGTAATTGTGTAGCAATTATAGATTATTATATTGGTATTCCAATATCGGATAGAGCTTTATATTGTTTCTATTTAATTATATTTGGTATATTTTCTATTTGGTATGTTATAGATTATAAGAAATCAACTTGCAGAAATCATAGATAATATAGATGCAGGCAATTCTAATTTAAGTTATGAAGATTAGTTAAAAGTATTTAAAACTATTCAAATGCTTACACAAGGTGACTAGAGAATGAGTAAGGTTATGGCTTGTGATTACTTAGGAGTTAGCCGAGCAACTTTTGATAATTATGTTAGAAATGGATTTATTCCTAAAGGTATTAAAGAAGATGGCTTTAAAGAGCTAAACTGGTACCGCTCAGATTTAGATAATTATCTTCATACGTATGGTAAAAAACAAAAATAAAAGCGAGTGTAAAAACTACTCAGTATATATTCATACTAATAAAACTAATGGTAAGAAATATGTTGGATAGAGTTCTAATGTAATAGAACGTTGGAGATGCGGAGGAAAAAACTATTTTAACAGTGTTAAATTTTTTAATGCTATTAAAAAGTACGGATGGGATAATTTTACTCACGAAGTCTTATATGATAATCTTGAAAGGAGACTGCTAATAAAAAATATGATTCTATAAATAGTGGATATAATATATAGGAAGATGGAGCTATTTCTCTTACTTAGGAAAGTCTTGATAAGATGGGTAAATCACTAAAATAGGGTTATATAGATCATCCTGAAAGAAGAGAAAAGATAAGACAAAAAAAGTTAGGAAGTAAAGATTCCGAAGAAACTAAAAGAAAGAAAAGTTTAAATAACCCTAAAACTAAATTAATTATTATAGATTAGGAAATTGGTAGTATTAGATTTTGGGCACTTAAAATAGGGAAGTCTCATACAACTTTAAATTATAGACTTAGAACCTACGGAGAAGATAATTTAATTTAGTTTATAAAATCTAAGTTAAAGTAAGTTTTTTACATAAATCTGACTTAGACATATTTCTAAATTAGAAATAGCAACGTTTTTAATAAATAGAGGATTTAAATAATGGTATTATTAACTAATAATGCTGCTATTTAAATTCTCTATTTTTTTTAGTAATATCCAACTTTTTACTTTTTATGATATATTATTATGTAGTTCTAGAACATAAGATGATTTTTATTTATTAACATTAAAAAGTAAAAACAATGAGCGAAACAAAAACATTTGTAGTGCCAGATAATTTAACTGGTAACAATGACAATTTAGCTATGATGGCTATGCTAAATGGTGGCGGTTTCGGAGGTAATTGGAATAACCCATTAACAAAATGTTAAAAATTTATAAAATCAGATATATCTCTTTGGAATATTCCGGATTATTACTATAATTGTCCATGTTTAATTTTTAAATTATTTTGATATGGAAAATTGGAAAGTAATTGAAGGAACTGCAAATTGATAAAAATACTAGAGAAATTTTAGGAAGATTTGCAGGAAGTGGTGATATTATTAGACATTTCCCAGAATTTAAATCTAGTGGAATAAATAAAGCTGTGTTAGGAATAAATAAAACATACAAAGAATATATTTGGAAACGAGAATAACATAAGTGGGTTTAAAACTCAGTGAACTCAGGGAAACTCCTTAGAGCTTTAACTACCAAATATAAATAGTAATATTTATATGGATGAATTAACTACTCATATATGGTAATAAGGTTAAAGATTGGACAATCCTGAGCCAAGCTCCCTTTAGGGAGAAGGTGCAACGACTATCGAAAACACATCAAATGATGGAAGTGAGTAGAGTAAGATTCAAGTGAATCTGAAGTGCTGAGTGCTCTTAAAAGAGTAATGATATAGTCTAAACTTTATAGTAATATAAAGATAATATGTGGAAACGATATATTAGTAAATAATAATGTTATGTATCTCGTGTGGATGTGGATGATGCGCTGGATGAATGGTAATGGCGAGTTCGGAAATTCTGATCCTAATGTGCAGCGTTAGTTATAGACATTGCAAGAGTAGATGCAAGATAATCATAATTCAGATTTAATGATGCAGGCTATTAAGGGTAACAGTCAAGCACTTCAAGATTTGTCTACAAGACTTAGCTGCGATGCTAATGCTTTACAGGCAGCTGTTCAGAATGTACAGTCTAGTATAGCTACAGTTGGTAATCAAGTCGGATTTAGCTCTGAACGTATTATAAATGCTGTTAATCAAGGTGATTGTGGTGTTATTCAAGCTATTAAAGATTGTTGCTGCAATACTCAATAGTCTATTCTTAAAATGGGTTACGATAATTAGATTTAGAATTAGAATCAGACATATCAGTTAACTAATTCTATAAATGATGTAAGTAACACATTATAGAGAGGGTTTTGTGACACTGCTTATGCTACTTAGTCTTAGACTTGTGCATTATCAAATGCAATTAAAGATACTGGCACAGCTAATACTAATTAGATTATTGCTAAATTGGATGCGATGCAGAACCAAGCTCTTCTTGATAAGATTGAGTCTCTTAGAGAGAAAAATAGTCAGCAAGCTGTTATCATTAACAATGCCCAATAGAGTACTTTGTTTAATTAGATGATTAGTGCAGCCACTGCTCCTATTAATGCTTCTCTTGCTGGCTTGACTAAAGAAGTTAGTGAAATTCAGTGCAAGCTTCCTTCTACCGTAACACTACCTTAGAATAATACTATTGCTGTTCCTACTTGTGTTGCTGCGCAATATGGATTGTATGGTGGTTTAAACAATAATTTGTGGGCATGATATATCCTTACTTTTATGCAAATATAAGAGGTATTCCTAGACTTGAAGCAGATAGTGTTAATATTACAACTACAGAAGTAACATATAATTTTAGTCCACATAGATTTATAAATGCTAATTTTTCAGGACTAATATTAGTAAAATTACCTAAGTATACAGCTCCTACAACTCCTGTTCCTATAGTATTTAATACTAATGGGAAAACATAGGCACTAACTACCTATGATGGAGCTGCTGTTACTTCTGCTACACTTAATACTGCTGGAATACGTCTTGCTTATTATGAGAATGGTGTTTTGCAGTTAATTGGTTAATTATGGCTTTTTCTAATTTACGTAGTGGTAATCAACTTTATATATTACATAAAGACTCTGTACCTACTATAGAAATAGGTAAAGTTATTAGTATATCGCAAGTATCTCCTAAGTATGGAAATATGTATAGTCCAGAAATGGTAGTAGATATATCCGCTAACGTAAATGGATAGCCTACTAACTTTTAGAAACTACCTGCATTAGGAGATATTGCCGATTTTGGTAATAACATTGTGCTTTCTTGTAATAAAGATGCTATGAGTAGTGAAGTAATTTCTATGAAATAGCGTAGTGTAGATTTAATTAATAGTGTTGAGTTACATCAGAATATTATTAAAGGTTGTGATGAAATTCTTACTTAGCTAAATCCCGAAATTAAAGAGAAATAGCGTCAGGAAGAAGAAAATAAAGCTTTAAGGGATGAACTCAATTAGCTAAAAGATATGTTTAAAGAATTTTTAAAAGTAAATACACATGGCAACAATAATTGAAATTCAAGAGAATAAATTAGATAGTTTAACTGAATGTGCAGAAAAGGCAATGCGTTACAGTAGTAAACTTATGAAGTGTCTAGACGAATTGCGTTATAACAAGGGTTATAATGAAAAGTATGGACGTAGATACATGGAAGAGGAACCTGATTATCATCGTTATTTTTAATGAGGCAGTCTTTAGATTCTTATGATATAATGCCAACCAATATGCGGAAATACCTCCAAAATTATGGTTGGCATTTTAATAAAGCTTTATGTCATTATGCTGTATCTTTAATGAGAAAAGATAATGCTAAATTAGAACCTGTTTCTAAAGAGTTCATTGATAAATTACTTTAGCAATATAATATAACATTAAAAAATAATGTTGGCTATGATTATATATTTGTGGCTAATATGTGCAAAGCTGATTATTATGGAAGCAGTATTAATGATGAAAAACATTTTGCTTTATATATAAAAGATACTATTGATGATGAAGATGCAGGTGATGGCACAACAATGCGCAGATGGTATGCTACTATGATAGCTAATGGACTTATGGTAGATTGGGAAGAATTTGTATGATTCATTTTAAAACTAATTTATATAAGTATAATTGGAATATAGATGTTTTTATACTATAGAAATTTAGTGATATTAAAGATATAAAAAGCTATCTATATAAATACGATAACTATGAATAGATGCTAACTAGATTGTCTAAGTTTAAAAACTCAGGCTTTAGCTATTCTTACCCAAATGATAGTATATTAGTAGTAGGATTATAGGATAATTTATATGAGTTAATAGATACCTTTAATCATGAAAAGAATCATATAGAAACTTATATAGGTAATTATTATAACATTAAATATGATTCCGAAGAATTTTCTATTTTAAGCGGAAACTTAGCAGCTACATTATTTAAAGACTTAATTGTTAATCTAAAAAGTATTTTTAGTTTTATATAATAGGAGATTTATTCTTAATTGAATATTTCTCCTATTTTTATTTGTATACATATTAAGCATAGTATATAATGATGTGTAAATATAAATAATATGGGAAAATACTTTACAATTAATGAACTAACAAAAAGCTCTACGGCTTAGAGGTTACATATTGATAATAACCCAACGTAGGAAGTAAAAGATAATTTAAATGCTTTAATAGATAATGTTTTAGATCCACTTAGAGAGCTTTATGGTAAACCAATTATTGTTAATAGTGGTTATAGAAGTTTTAAATTAAATAAAGCAGTAGGTGGTGCTAAAAATTCGTAGCACTTAGTAGGCTAGGCTAGTGACATTTGCACAGTTTAGAATACTAAAGAATCCAATAAATAGTTGTTTGAACTTATTAAAAATAGTAAGCTACCATTTGATTAGCTTATTAATGAGTATGATTATAATTGGGTTCATGTAAGTTACAGCCCTAGAAATCGTAGATAGATTTTAACAATTAAATAAAAGATATTATGAGTAATTTTGATGATGAAATGTTTAATGTAGATGAGTATGCAGACGATACTCAAAACTCTCCTCAGCAACAAGAGGAAGGGACTTAGGAAGATACTCCGAAGGATTTAACTGCCGAACTTTTAAAGATTAGAGGCATTGATGATTCTTCTAAAATTAAGTTTGAAGATGAAACAGGTGCAACTATTGAGCGTTCATGGGATGATTTATCAGATAATGAGAAGCTAAACATTTTAGCTGGAGAACCTTCTCCAGAGATAGATGATGATTAGCAGCTTGATGAAGATGAAATTCAGCTTATTAATGCTATTAGAAATAGTGGAATGAATGTACAGCAATATATGAATAATATTACTCCTGTACAAGCACCACAAGCATACAACCAAGAGAATCTTTCAGATGATGAATTGTATGCTTTAAATATACTTTAGACAGTTGGTTCTGATAATATTACTGATGAAGAGTTGGAGCAGGCTATTACTCGTGCAAAAGAAGATGAGGACTTGTATAATCGCACAGTAGCTGGCTTGAGACAACAATATCAACAGTTACAACAAGATGAACAGAATAGATTAGCTCAAGAGTAGCATGCTAAATAGCAAGAATAGTATAATGCTTTTGCTAATGTAGTAGATAATAATATTTAGAACTTTAGCAATTTCGCAGGACAAGAGATTGAGCTTGATAATAATGAAAAGCAACAATTACGAGATTATATGTTGAACATTGATAGTAAGACAGGTTTAAGTTCTCTTGGTCAAGATCTTTAGAATCCTGAGACACTCGTGAGAGCCGCTTTTTGGATTTTAAATGAAGACAAAATCATGAGCGAACTCGCTAAGTAGGCACAAGATGCATACAAGCGTGGTTATAATGCAGGTAGAATAACAAATAAAGCTACGTTTGTAAAGAAACCTCAATCTAGTAAAAAAGTAGCAGAGCCTAATTTTGACGATGATTGGGATTAAATGATTAATAATTAATTATGTTAGTAGCAAGCATAGTAACGAATCGCTCGAACATGGGTGATACTAGGACATATGAAGATTTTAGTAAATTCATGGGGGAAAAACCTCACCGTTTAGGTGTTGTTTCAAGATTATATCCTGAATTAACTACTACTTTCTTGACTGAAGCGTTGCGTAATATCTATTATGCAGATAGTAAGCCCAATAAGTTCCAGAGCACGGATTCAACTTACTTTGAGTGGGAGGTTGAAACTAACCAGATTAAGCGTATTCCTTTTGCAGTAAAACCAGTAGAAGGAGCGGGCGCAGACGGTGCCGAGTTTGAAATGATTTTCCCAGAAAATTATTATCAACTGCACGAAATTTTTAAAATCGAGAAGACAGGCTAGCAGTGTATGGTTGTTTCTCCGTCTGTACGTAAAGCAGATCGCATGTTCTCTGTAATGTGTCGTCTTATTGATGATGATTATTCATCAGTACTTGATACTACAGGTTGTGAAGTAGGAGATTTGACTCACTTTATTGGTAATGCAAAGCCAGAGCTTCATGATTGTGGTTTTGTTAAATATTAGAGTAATATTGAACGTATGAGAAACTATATGAGTACAATTCGTGTAGACGACACATATAGTTCAAAGTATGCATTAATGGAAGATACATTCATTAAGATTAGCAGGGGTGATGCCAATAGTGAAAAGATATATCGCCTTGAACCTATGAAAAAGAATCTTATTGAAAACTTCTTGTATGCACGTGAAAATATGCTTTTAATGGCAAAAGGCAATGTTGGAGTAGATGGTAAAGCAACTATCAGTGACAGAACTACAGGACGTCCTATTTATATTGGCGATGGAGTAATTCCATAGGTAGAACGCTTTGCATCTAAATATTCTGCCAATAAAGTAACTATCAATACTTTCTAGCAGATTATTTCAACAATGGTAGAAAAGGCTGAGAAGCCTACAGGCAATACCTTTACATTCCTTTGCAATGAAAAGGGCTGGTCTATTGTACAGAGAGTGCTTGGAGAGTACCTTTCTAACCGTAGAACAGATGGTGCTTATCTTTGGTCTAATCAAGGTGAAGGCAAATATGTAAAGGTTGGTAATACTTTTGATGCCTATGAGTGGGGAGGTAATACAATCGTATTTAAAGTTGATAGAACTTTGTCACGTGAGTTCCAAGATCCATATTTTATGTGCTTAGATCTTACTACTGGTAAGACTTCAGCACAGCCTCCTATCCAAATGTTTTCATTGAAGGGTAAAGATTACATCTTTAATGAAGTTTTGGGTGTTGGTGGACGCACAGGAGGTGATAGTGGTGTTGTAAGCTCACCTGTTGCAGGCGGTTTGATGACAATTCATGGTTATGCAGGCGTTGGTGTGTTTAACCCCTATCGTTCATTTATCCTTAAAGTTAAGGAATATTAATAAGATAAGAAACTAAGAGTAGGGAATTTAATCCCTACTCATTTTTAAATTGATTTATGAATTATGGCTAAGAAAACTAAAGATATTCAAAATGGTGATGTTAAAAGCAACATTGTCGTACTAAGAAGTGTCTATGGTAAAGTAGGATAGAAATATTTTATACAACCATAGCGTGACCCTAAAACAGGTAGATTTCCTGCTTGTGTTAAGCGTGTTAATTCACAGGGTGACATTATATTAACTCCAGAGGAGCTAGATAAAGAAGCAAAAGGTAAAGCCGCTTATATAAAGGAAGATAAAGTATTTATTATTACTGATGGCACTACATATAATCTTGATGATGTGTATCAAGCAGCAGAATGGGAGGCTATTAAACATTGTGATTTAATTGCACCTGATAGGTTTGCAAAGAATGAAAATGGTGACTATCTTATTGATGGCACTATTGACCCACGTTCTGAAAGACCCCGTTATGGTACTGCAGAATTGTATGTAGAACGTCCAGGTTTTGAATCACAGAAGCGTATGACACATAAGAAACTTGTACTGCAAGCTCAGACATTTATTATGAATGATGAACGCGGTTATGATGGTCGGTTACTTGTGGCTCGTGTACTTGGTCGTAATATGTCTAATCAACCTAATTCAGATATTGAAGAGTATCTATTCTCTGTAGCTGATAAAACTCCCGAAAAAATTATTAGCTGTTATACAGGTGGGGATATGAATCTTCGTATGCTCTTTATCAATGCTAGAGAAAATAGAGTTATTACTAAAAATAATGGTCTTTACATGTATGGAGAAGATGTAATTCTTGGTGCTAATGACAATGCTGTTATTGAATGGATGAAAGAGCCTAAGAATAGCTCAGTTCTAGCCTAGCTTCGCAAAGATGCTTTCCCAGAAATGTACGAGGAATAAAATATTAAAAACTAAAGCGTTTAGTGACCGCGAGAGGAATATACGAAGCAATTTTAATTGAATTGAGTAAAGTAAATGCCCCTCCTTTAAAATTACATGAATTTAATTATTTATGTAATAAGGCAATTAACTAGTTTATAAATGAGGTTTATAATCAATATGATATAAATTAGTAGACTACTGATGATATTAGAGTACTAAAATCTACGGCATATTTGTAGCCTAAAAAAGTTGCACTTAAATATCCTAAAGTAGAGGGTGCTATATCTAAAATAAAGCCTTTAACAGGAGCTACTTATGAAATATTTATGCCATAGGATTATTTACATTTACTAAATTGTGTCTGTATTTATTATATAGATTCTAATTATAAATGTTATGATAAAGGTGACTATATTGAAGTACCGGCTAAAAGACTTACGGCAGATACTTGGTCTAATATAGCTAATGATATCTATAATAGACCTTCACCTTTAAACCCTTATTACTATATACATAATAGAAATTAGCAATCTACTTTACCTACTAATCCTACTTATATTAAAAAAGAAACAGATAAAGAGGATGTAGAAGTTTATGGTACAGATATAACTAGTAAGGGTTATGCAACAAGTGGTAGTATGGTTAATACGATATCTAGTGGTGCTGCAGCATCTAACTTTAGTAGGACTATTAAGTTAAAAGATGCATTAGGCGAATCTGAAGAATCTGTTGTTGATAAACCAACAGCTATTAGAGTATCTAATCCAACTACAGTACGTTGTGAAATTAGATATGGTATGGATGATACTGTATATAAATTAGTAGAAGTACAAATAGAGTATTTAAAGAGTCCTCAATTCATACGTCTGACTTAGGAGCAAATAGACCGAACGGCAGACACATCTTAGATTATGGAATTTCCAGATTATATATGCTAGGAGATAATAAATAAGTTGGTAATGTTGCTAATGGAGCGTGCTCAAGACCCTCGATTAGCTAATAATATCTAGATTAACAGGACTATTGCTCGACCAACTGAACAGTAGTCACAAACAACTAATTAGGCATAATAATTTATGAAAACAGGTTTAAATTTTGTAACCACTACTATTATCAATAGTAATCTTGATCCCGATTCAGGTAAGAAACTTTTTCAAGTAGTAACAGGTGGTAAGATTGATGGAAAGACTGTAGATTATATTCACATTCTTCGTGATTTTATCTTTACTAAAGATAACATTAAGAAAGTATACAAGGCAGAAGGCTATGATGCTGAGTATGCAACTGCAGAGATTGATTTTACTACACTTGCAACTACTTTAAAGCCAACAAAGGGTATTAACTATTGCCGTCTTGATATGTATCTTAAAGTAGAAGGTGCTGAGCCTTATATTTATTCTACTCCTTGGGTGCAAAAAGGCAAGCCCTTCTGGTGTGAGTTTATTGTAAAAGCAACTGATACAGCCACTGATATTGCAAAGCGTTTAGAGCAAACAATTAACTCTAATCATATCTTCCAAATTGATAAGGATTAGGTAACTGTAAAAGCTACAGCAGCTAAACTTACCTTTACAAGCAATGCTGATTTCTTGCGTTTTAGTAAGATTGAAATTCACACATTCTCTGAAACTGATGAATATGCAGATGTTGCTGCAGAAGTTGATGGAACAAACATTACTATTACTAAGCGTGGTAAAATGCCATTTGGTACATATTCACAGATTATAAAGGATTTGCGACTTCCTACTACAGAGAATACGCGTTGGCTGCATATTCGTTAGGCAGAAACACCTATTGTAGGTGCTATTTATGATCAGTATATTATTGAGTACTGTGCTCCCGCAAACAACCGTCCGCTTGGTGCTGTTGGTTGTGAAGTAAATTCATATACTACTCATATATTCTGGGTAAAGCATGATGTTGCTGCCGAATTTGATGCTATGTTTAAAGCTGAAGGCGGTATTAATGTGGAAATTTCTACTGTAGCAGCAGATGGTTCAACTACAGATGCTGTTCCTACGGCTGATGATAATAGTGGTAAAGCCGTTGTTGATGAATTAAGTACAAAAACAAAGACTAAGTAATGCAGTCCCTTTTTGAATGGGCATTAGCTATAATAAGTAGTGGTGGACTTGGTGCTGCCATTACTTATATATTTACTTTTAAAGCTAAATAGTAGCAAGCCATAGCAGAAGCAGAATCTACAGAGATTGATGTTGAGCATAAAAAGGAAGACTTAAAACAAGATTAGTACGATTTTTTATAGAAAACGTGTGACAAATATATTAAGGATTATCATACATTAGAGAATGATTTTAGGAAATAGCTATAGATATTACGAGATGAAATGGATAAAATTGCATTTGAAAAATCTAAAGCTATTTCTGATAAATGCACAGAGATTGCAGAATTAAAATCAAAAGTAACATATTTAAAAGGAATCCGTTGTTATAATTTCACATGTTAGCATCGAGTAAAACAAAATCCAGAGGATGTACATAGAGAAATTAACTAGTCAAATAATTAATGATGTACTAAGCGGATTAGGTGGTTATCATTCTAACATATCTATTAATAGAGAACAAGTAGCCGATGAAATTGTAGCTCTTAGACTATCTTTACTAAAGGACTATTATTTAAAAGGTATTTATCCTATATAGGATTTACTAATGGCTATTAATTGTATTGATGTAGACTGTAACTCTTTAGAGCGTTGTAGTTGTACGGATAACATTAAAAATGTAAAACACTTTCAAATACCATAGATAGTTACGTAGTATGGCAAATAGGCTATTGATTATTTAGGGTCTATTGATAGATAGAATAAATTTAGAGTGGTGACTTCATTAACTGAACTACAAAATATTAAATATAGACGTAGGCAATCTAACAAACCTATAGTATGGATTGATACTGCCCCGAATGGAGATGGTATGTTAGATTGCTTTCTTTTTAATGCTCCATTTGTTAAGTAGATTTCTATTGTAGCAGTTTTTAAAGATCCGAGATAGCTATAGTAGTATAATTGCTGCAGTGAATTAGCAGATGATAATGTGAGTTTTATTGATTAGCAAATTAAAGATAAACTTACTAAAGAAAAAATATACTATTATAGACAACTTAAAGCTCCAATTTTACCAAATAATCAACAATATACATAATGGATTTTCATGTAGCAATTAGTTAGGCTTAGACATTATACGATGTAAAAGGCGATTAGGAAGATTTAGAAGAAATTGGTTTAATTGCTTATGAACAAATAGGAAATAAAAATACGATATTAAAAAGAATTACTTTACCTATAATTAATGGTATTGTTACTTTACCTTGTGATGTTGATATAATAGAAGCTGTAACTTATTGTGGTGAAGATTTTAATTATACAAGTAACTTAACTTACGATGGTTCAGCAGAAACAGAAGAATTTATAGAAAGTCAAAAAGCCTTCACCGATTCTTTCTATTTAAGTGGTAGGTTTGTTAAATATCGTAAAGTTAAAAATAAATTATATATAAATGAACCATGTGGTCATGTAAATATATTATATCATACTGAAATAGATGATGATTTACCTGATATTACTAAAAGTGAAGCAGATGCTATTGCTTTATTTATAGCTTATACAGTAACATATAAAGAAGCTATAAGAACACATAATTAGGTAATAATGTCAGAAGCACAAGAATTACTCCGACAATGGAATACAGCTTGTGATTAGGCAAGAGTTCCAGAGTATATGAGTCAGAATGATATGGATTAGATATTAAATGCTAAAACTGCGTGGGATAGAAAACAATATAATAAGTCATTTAAACCAATCAGATAATATAGGGAGGCAATTTTGCTTCCCTTTTTTCATATATATACATATAATGTTATGAGTAATTATGCAACAGGATATGCTTTAAACGCTCAAGATTTATTTGAAAATTTTAGATCTAGAAGTGTTACTTTTTCTAAAGATGGTACTTATGTATAGCATAAAAAGAAAAAGGCGGCATCTATATTTTTAACTTGTGTTAGATTAGTAATACAAGATATTATAGATAATAATGTATAGTTTAAATTACCTCCTGTAGGCAATGGTTCATCATACTTACAGATGGCTAGAACCTCAGGCGAATAGTTTAAACGTGCATTTAGAGCAGGTAAGTGGCGTGATGTAGATTTTTTAACTTCAGATTTTACTGGTTATTAGATTAAATACTATATGGAGCACAAGAATAAACCTGCAAGAGAGAAAAATATTTATTTGTACAATAAACATAAAAATTAGATTACTGAAAAAACAAATCAAGCCTTTACATATTGAAATAGAAAACAATATCAGATTATGCATAGGAAGTAGCTAAATATTATCCTAATGTCCCTTTAGGTGAAATTAAAAAAGTAATAAGACATGGCTGGCGAATGTTTTATATGGCTAATAGTTTTGGAGCAGATGTATGTTTAAAATAGCATGATTTTAATATATTCTGTGGAAGACTTTATAAAGAGAGTGAAGAGTTCTTTAATTATTATCGTACAAAACTAGCACGTAAAGTACGATTTATGTATCGCCGATATAAAATAGAATGGGATGGTTACTACTATTTTGCTTTGCATAAAAAACAATATGAAGAGTATTTAGCATAGATTAATAAACGTGGAAGAAAACGTAAGTATTTTGAGTTTAATAATATTATGCTATATAAAATAAAAGATGAATTATATTTAAGTTAGTTTGGAGAAATAGCTATATTTAGAATATCAGTAACATTAATGCGTGGTGAAAAGTGGTATGTTCGTCATTTAAAAACTGATAAAGCTGAATTTTTATATATGCGCCCAACACTTACATTTAAAGATGTTTCAACATTAGAACATAAATACGATTTTATAGCATGCAGATCGCAAAAAATAACTTCACAGAAGGACTAGTAATGGATATGTCACCTGAAGTTACTTAGAATAATTGCCTTACTAATGCACTAAATGCTACTTACATTACTATGAATGGTAATGAATTATAGCTACAGAATGATATGGGTAATGCAAAATTTGGAGCTTATTTGCCAGGTGGTTATATACCTTTAGGCACTACATAGTTAGGTGGTATAGTATATGTAATTAGTTATAATCCTTCTAGTAATAAAACATAGATAGGCTCATTTCCATCACCACAGACAAAGTTTTTACCTAGTGCTGATATGGAGGATGTATCTATTGACCCAACTTATTTTAATACTAATTTATAGTATAAAAAGGTGTATGATGATATACTAATGTAGCCTGGAGATAAATTTGTATTTTATTTTCCTAATAAAACTGAAGAATTATATAAATAGTATCTATATAATCCTGCCAAATTTCCAAGTACTGCACTTGGTCGTCCAGATAGGCGACAAGAAGCCTTATACAGTTTTTTAAAAATGGATGTATGTACAGTATCTTAGGAAGGTAAATTATTACCTTTAGATTTAAGAAAACCATATGCAATACCTAATGATAGCTCAACAAATGCTTATGTACCCGTAGAAAATGATTATAATATTTATAGTTCTCCTGTGTCTGGTAATTTAGCATTAGTATTATCAAAAGTATTTTGTGACAATGCTACTTTACAAATACAAGCATTAGAAAACCCTGATGACACAGAGTCTTTTATACTAAAATTTAGGTATACGTTTTGGAGTTCGGATAAGTTCTTTTTTAAATCTATTAGGTATAATATATATAACAATGCCATGGATATTGCATCGGATGATTTAACTTATAATGATAGATATTCTACACCATAGCAAATTGATGATGATAGTACCACGGTTGCTTGGTATAGAAATAATGAAAGAACTATGTATAAAATGTCCTATACTAATACATTTTTAAAGAACGATTTTGATGGTTATGATACATACTTAGAAATACAACCATTTAGGTTTGAAGGGCATGTTTTAGCTAATAAAACAACTAAATTGATAGATATATCAAGACTAGGTACAGGGGATGTGTAGTTAAGTCAATATTAGTATAAATTTCTTGATAAGGAGATACAAATACTATTTGGATTTGATACTTTCTTAAATGTAAATGAATCTATTAAAGATATTACTATTAATATATATGAATCTAATAATAATAATCCTATTGTTTCTGCTACAGTTAGTCCCGAAGCATCATCATATACAGTTAGCACAAATATAGTAATTATGAACAATGTGTATATAACTGAATTTGTGGTACATATATTACAAGAAACAGGCGATAGTGAAACAGAAGATACTATAAGAGATGTAACTATAACGCGTTGGCTTGTAACTATAGATTAGCTATTTGATGAAAGTCAAATAGATTATGATGGCAAAACTACTGTATATTATTGGGAAAAGTCTATAGATACTACACTAACACTGGGTAAAGATACTATTGAAGCTGATTATTCTAATGCCTGGTCTCTAAAGGAGGATAAGAAACCTATTACTTTAACAGAAAAGCATGCGTTTAAAGCTGCTAAAATAAAGACTGTTATTACATATGGTAGCAATATTGAAAATGTAAAATTAGGTAGCAAATCTATGGCAGTTGCTTAGCCTGTAAATAATATTCCATAGGTTACTATTAGTAGTAAACCTAGTGGTGCTACATCTATATCTGAAACGTAGATTACTGTAGATTAGTCTTTATATATTTATACAGACTACACTATAGAAGGCAGACGTAATCACCCACAAAGCTTAAACGGAAAGTATATAATTAAAAACTTACTTGATATAGATTACGATAGATTCAATCCTAATTATTGCTATATAAGAGATATACAATGGAATCAATCCTCTGATCCAGTATTAAAAGCTACAGGTAATTCAGATATTTATTATTGTTAGTTGTTTGCAGAGAATCCTAATTTAGTTAGGGAATATCCGTTGTTTACTAGCAATAACTTATATCCTCAACATAATAAATATCCAGATAAACTATTACAAGGTATTTATATTAGGAGGGATGTTAATGAAACTACAAATATACTAGTAACTAGTGATAAACTAGCTAATGATTTTGAATATGCATAGAAAGTAGCTGATACTATAGCTAAGAATATATGTGTAGGATTTCCTAATTCAGATGATATTTATTATTGTATAGATTTTACATCAGATTCTACAAAAATAGATTATGTGAAATCATTACAAGTTGAACATTACTTTGCGTTAAAAATGCCAGAGATTAAGGTTATGATACAAAATAAAACTTTGGAAGCTTATATGGATAATTTTGGTTATAGTGGAAAAAAACCTAAAACTTTAGAAATAAAGCAAGACATAGATAGATCTAAAACAACACAAATAGCTAATTCATCAGTTACTTTACCTGATATAAATGTAGGCAACTATGCATCAATACATAATGATGCAGTGTTCCTTCATGGAAGTGCTATTCATTTAGTACAAAATAGTCCAGAAAATTCTGAATATACCAATAAATATAGAAACCATAAATTGTTTTATATTACAGATAATATGGAAATTAAACAATTTAAAGGCTCCGATACTAAAGTAAACGAAGTTAAATTTAATCCTAGTAGCTTTACATACGATGCTGAGACTGGTTATTTAAGAGTAGGTGCAGCCTACGGAACTATGTATATTGAAAATGCTGATAAGAATAAAAAATAGGTATGTTATATAGATTATAATAGTGCAATACAATGATAAATCTACCAAAATTAATAATAAAGAAATATAGTAATAAAGGGGATTTAAATTATACATATAGTCCACTACATAACTATAGATATAAAGAAGATAAATATTATTATAACGGTGAGTACTATAATACTAATGAATTACCCGAAGTTACGGATAAGGAGTTAGTATTAAAATATTCATTAGTAGATTTTATAACAAAGAAGCTAGATTTTGATATTACACATCCTATAGATATATTGCCACAATGGTCTTACGATGGGTCTGTAAATCTTATCATTAATGATGGTAAGACATTTCCTAAACTAATAAATACCCGTTTTTCAGTACTAGGTGATAATAAGTATTAGATTATTGATAGACAAGGTAATAATGATACTAATATATATAATGATGCTGAAGACTTTAATACAAGTATATCATTATATAAAAATTACAATTTAATACCTAAGATTAAATTCTTAGGCACTACGAATAACGGTAATTTATCTGTAGGCAATTATCATTTTTATTTCAGGTATGTTGATTCAGACGGAAATGAAACTGATTTTATTGGCGAATCTGGATTAGTATCTGTATTTAAGGGGTCTACTAGGACTAAAGTCAATACAGGATTTAAAAATGAGAACTCACATAAAGCTGTTTCATTTAAACTTACTAATCTTGATACAGGATTTTAGTATATAAATGTATATTATACTAGGAGTTCAGCAGAAGCTAATTAGAATAAATTCACTAATGCATATAAAATTGCAACTAAGTTTATGGTTAATAGTACTTATGAATGTGTTATACGCATTACAGGTACTGAAGAAACAGATGCTATAGATATGTCAGAAATTAATCCAACTTATCTAATTGCTAAATCTGTGAAAACACAAACTATATGTTAGAATAGATTATTCTTTGGTAATATACAAAAAGGTGAAATTAATTATAGGGAGTTAGCTGACTTGTCTTTATACTTTGCTCCATAGCTTAAATTAAAACCTTATAAAAATGGCTATGACCCTAATTATACAGCCGATATAACAGAAACTTATTAGGATGTTAATTTTATATATAATTATGTAGGTTATCAAAATAATGAAATATATAGATTTGGTATAGTTTATATATTAAATGATAATACATTATCTCCTGTATTTAATATTAGAGGAGCTTATTTTAATAATGATACAACTTGGAATGGTGATACAAGTGAATTATAGTATAATTCAATGCAGCCATATAATGAAAATGGACAGCGTGTTTATTTATAGTATAATGAATCCACTGGTGTTATAGAAGAAGCTGCAGCTAACTTAGAAAATATTTATGGAATTACTAAAGTAAATATTAAAGGTGACGAATTTACTAATATTATAGGTATTAATATACAGTCATTATATCCTAACATTACTACTAAATTGCAAGATTTAGGAATTAAAGGTTACTTCTTTGTGCGACAACCTAGAATACCATTAAAAGTATGCTAGGCACTAACTATAGGCGTATTAGGTGAGGAAGGCATACCTGCTCCTAAGATTAATAATGGCTATTATGTAGAGAGTTTCCATAAAGTAGAAGCAGGACGTAAGTATTAGGAGCTAGTATATGATTACAAATCTAGATTATATACAGCTAATACAGCTACTAAGTTTGGTGCATTTTGTCCAGACTATGATGTTAATTATGAATATTTAAATTAGTTCTTTTGTGGAGAGCAGTTCTATATTAAACCTAGAACTATAGCATCTTAGTTTCTTAACACTTCTAATGAGCGCGTATATAAATATAATTTAGCAGGTTCAGCACAATCACAATTAATTAGTACTTGCATATTAGGTGTAGAGGATAATGTAAAATAGGTGGGATTAAATAAAAAGCTTTTTACTGCCCGTGCAGGTGATGCAGAGGATAGTAAGACCATTGAAATAGCAACATAGGCTAATGTACGTAGTGCTTTTGGTCCTTATTTAGCATTAGATGGTTATAATACGGCAGGTGCTATTATTGATATTTACAATAGTGACGCTGTATTACTAGGTGATTAGGATTTATTAAATATTAGGGCAGCTGATGTATCTTCTTATGAAGCTATATCAGATAGATACACATTAGATGAATTTAATAATAACACAACCTATTATAGAGGTGATTCTTATATATGTACATTTACACATAGGCTAAATCGTAATTTTCAAAGTACCTCAGCGCCTACTAATGATACTATTGTAGATACAGAAACTTGGGCTAATTATGATAAAGATAAATCTGATTCTAAAGTAAATATAGGTGATTTAAATGCAGTTAGTATAGGTGCTTGGTTTACATTCCCCATTATATCTAATTCTAATTTAAATATACGCTCTGTAGATTTTTCTTACGCAGAGGAATCTACAATAATGGGGCATGGTAGAGGTTTTTATCCATATTATCCTGCTAATGCTATAGGAACTACTAAAATACCTGAAGGATTATGTTACAATAAAGGGTTTAATACTAATTTATCTAGCCGTTTTAATTTTGCATTATCTAATATACCTGCAATTAAAAATGATTTTAGTAATAGGATTGCTTATTCAGATATAAGTGTTAATGACGCTTTTAAAAATGGATTTAGAGTATTCTAGGGAACTCACTTTAGAGATTACCCTAAAACTTACGGTGCTATTACTAAGATCTTAGAATCATCTGGTGATATTATATGTGTATTTGAACATGGTATTGCACTTATACCTGTTAATGAGCGTGCTGTAGCTGCCGAAGGTAATGGTGGGTATGCATACATTAATACATCGAATGTATTACCAGAAAATCCTAATATATTATCTGATATGTATGGTAGTTAGTGGAAGGATTCTATTATAAAGACAGAAAAAGGTATATATGGTGTTGATACAGTAGCTAAAAAGATATGGGTTATAAAAAATGGACAAGTTGAGTGTATTTCTGATTTATGTATTAGTGAGTTTCTAAATAATAATATTAACCTTACTGAAAAAGAAACAACACCTATTATTGGTATTAAAAATGTTAAAACACATTACAACCCTAATAAATAGGATATAATGTTTACTTTCTATAAAAATAGTAAATGTTGGAATATATGTTATAATGAAATGTTATCTAAATGGATGACATTTTATAGTTGGATTCCTAGTTTTACAGAATATATTAACAATACTATGTTTAGTTTCAATAGAGATAGTTCTAAATATATAGCAGAGCTGGCTTCACACTTAACTTCAAGTTCTTGGGCATAGGGCATTACTGTTAATACATATATTATAGACCATACAACTTTGTGGGCTAATTAGGTTATACCATTATCTGTTACAGGTAACTATAAAACTATTACATATGAAATTCCCGACAAAGTTTCTATGTAGACATTAGGCTTCGATATTAGTAAGACAGCTATTGTATTTAATGGTAATCTAGGAGATATAACAACAGAGTATTATGAGCGTTCTTATAAAGATGCTGATGGTGTAGAACACATAGTAAATCCCTGGACAAATAGATATGAATGGGTAAATATGCTATATAGTAATAATAGTAAAATAATTAAGCCTTTAAGTAAGCCATTTCAAGTAGATAAACTTATTATATATGTAGACGTAAAAGCTACACTTACATATGATGATGATTCTACTAAAACTATTACTACTAAATTAGCATTTATATCTAAGTATAATATGCAATATTTAACTACCGATTTTTGGAAACACGGACAAGCTGGTATAATAGATACACAAAATGATATTAAGCCTACTAATTGGTATGGTGAGTAGCACCCATTTGAATTTGAATTTATAGTATCTGAAAACGCTGATATGCATAAAATATTTAATAACTTGGAAATCATAGCTAATAAAGCAAAACCTGAATCTTTCCATTATGAAATAGTAGGTGAAGTATATAATTTTGCTAAAGATAAGAAGAATATGTATGTTAGACAAGAAGCTACTAAACATCTTTGGAAAGCTAATAATGTTGGTATTGAATATGATACTAAATATAGTGACATAAAATGTACATAGAACTTTAAATCAGCCGATTTATATCATAAATATTATGATCGAGCTGATTATAGTAATATTGTATATGATTCTTACCAAGAAGCATTTAGTTAGGGAAGTAGTGATTATAGTCATATATCGGGCACAGAAATAGTCTACTATAAAAACAGAAACGAGTTCAGAATTTGGGAACATACTCCTGCTATTGATATAGATGATTAGCAAGATACAAATGATTCTACATTTGGTGGAAGAGGATTGATTGCATCTAATATGTAGTATAGAGAAGATAGATGGTTAGTTTAGATAAATCCAATAGTTGTTATGTATAAAAATGAATATAATGATTAGGGTATATCTGAATGGAATAGAAATTACCCACCTATCTATGTTAATAATTCTCCTATACCCAATAAAGTATATGAATAGGGAGCTATTAATATACCTACAGAATTAGCTAAATGGAAAATTGTATATGAACCAACAGAATCCAGTTGGGTAAGAAGTGAAGTAGCTTTAAAAGACAGATTTGTAAAGATAAGAATAAGATATAAAGGAGATGAATTAGCTATTATTAATTATATAAAAACAATATATGAACAAAGCTTCTCTTAATAAGATAAGATATTTATAGTCAGGTGGATAGCCTTGGTAGACTTTACGTAATAATACATTTATGCAAAATATTGCGAATAACTTATAGATACCAACAAAGCTTACTCCAACTATAGCTACATAGGGATCACTAAATGGTACACCACTAACTACTAATTTAAATCCTTAGATATAGCAATAGCTTTAGAATTAGCAAGAAACTTACACATAGGCTAATATTAATTAGTATAGGCAACAATAGAACTAGAGATAGCAGACTACAGCACAAACAATGTAGAATATTAATACTGCAGGTTCCATATTAACAGCTTCGGGAGACCCAACATTAATGAAGATAGGTGCTCTTGCTAATCCTGTTTCTTCTTTATATGAAACCGCCAGAAATTGGAATACTTTAGGTAAAGGATAGCGAGTTGGTAAACTAGCTGGTGCAGCAAGTCCTATATTTGGCATGGCTAATTAGATGCTGCCATAGACTGAAGGTAATCCATTTAATAGCCAAGCTGTACAAAGTTTAGCACAAGCAGTGTCCACTATTAATCCCGTAGCAGGAGGTATTGCATAGGCTGGGTTATTTACAATTAATATGCTTGACAATGCTTTTGGGAAGCGTACACACTCATTTATTATTAATTAGGATACTGTAGCTAAGGCAGGCTCTGATTATGATGATAGTGTGTCAGACATTTATAAAGCTAAAGAAAAAGCTAATAAAAAATATAGTATGTGGAACTCAGGTGGCAGACATAGAGCTAATAGATTTATTGATGAAGCTGCAAGGTAGTAGAATACTATGACTGCCATAGTTACAGAAGCTGATCGTATCAAAGCTCAAAATTCTGATGCAAATGCATTACGTTATACTTTAGGATAGAATGGTGGTATTAATTCACAATACTTACGTGTTGCTAAATTAGGCGCTAAACTAGCTAAAGTTAAAGAAAAAATAGAATGGCAGCCTATCATTACTATTGATGAACCTATTAAGTTATAGAAAGGTGGTAAAACTATAAGAACCCTTGAATAGTTAATAGCATATGCTAAAAAATAGAATCCAAGATTTATATAGCGCATGTCTGAACCATTACGCTATATAGTACTACCTAATGGATAGAAAGCTACTCATAAAATGAGCTGGTCAACTGCTGATTTTGGTAATGGTGAAGAACCATTTATATACTCTGAAATATAGGAAGATGATAATGGAGAATTAAAAGACTTTGGAAAAGATGCTGCAAAACGTGCTCTAAATAAAAAGAACTACCTCCTTGTTAATAATCCAGAAGAAGCTGAGTTATTTACTAATAGTGAAGACCTAGAACATGGTTATAAGTCAGGTTGGAAGGACTTTTTCATGCCATTTTATAAGAATGGTGGTAATATTACTATTTAGGTAACTGTAGTTAAAGATAAACCAGAGGAAGAAGAAGCTAAAAATGTTATTCCTGAAGGAGCTTTACATGCACATAAGCATCATATGGATAATGCTGAAAATTTAACACAAAAAGGTATACCTGTAGTTGATGATAAAGGTGAGCAATTAGCTGAAATAGAAAAAGATGAAATTATCCTTCACTTAAAGTTAACTAATAAACTAGAAGAATTACAAGAAAAGTATGAAAAAGCATCTAAAACTGAGCAAGATAAACTAGCTATTGAAGCTGGCAAGTTATTAGTTGAAGAAATATTGCATAACACTATTGACAATACTAATCTTATAGATAAGTGTGAAAAAGGAGGTAAAATAAATGGATCTATCTGATTTACTAGTATCATATAAGTAGGTTGAAGTACCTTCTTATTATGAACCAACTCCTATATAGTCAGAATCTTTAATTCCAGAACCTTTAATCAGTAGAGTGTAGGATGTAGTAAAGCCTGAATCCAATAAATTTGTTGGATGGAGCTATGATAATATAGCATCACCTACACAAGTACATTCTTCTGAAAATTCTAATAATGATATAGTATAGTTTTTTATCAATAAAGGTTTAACTAAAACACAAGCTAAAGGTATCTATGGCAATCTTATGTAGGAATCTAATGGTAAATTAAATATACTATCTAAAGATGGATATAATTCATATGGTTTAGCACAATGGACTGGTCCACGAAAAGTAAGATTATTTAATTTATACGGTAGTAACCCTAATAAACAACAATAGCTTGAATTTATTTGGACTGAATTAAATTCTACACATAAAAATGCTTTAAAAGCATTGCAAAACTCATAGACAGTAGAAGAAGCTACTAAAGTTTTTATGGATAAGTTTGAAAAGCCTGCAACTCATGCAGCTAATTTTAAAGCTAGACTCAGATATGCAAACTCAATAAGCTAATGGATAAAAAGAATATTATTATAGGAGATAAAGAGTATACTGTAGAAATTGCAGATACTTCTGAAGAACAAAAGAAAGGTTTACAAGGCAGAGAATATTTACCACAAGACAGTGGAATGTTATTTGTTTACAATAAACCACAAGATAAAGTAAAATTTTGGATGAAAGATACTACTATTGCTTTAGATTAGATAGGTATTAATGAGGATGGTGAAGTAACTAAAGTATATACAGCTAAACCTAAAGATGAAACATTAATGCCGTTTGAAGATATTATGTTTTTATTAGAAGTAAACGCTAATTCTGGAATCGAAGTAGGAGACTAGTTTGATTTTGATGATAGAGAAGATCCTAATAAATATGTAATGAAAGTACTTGCTCCCGATGGTACTGCATAGACAGAACTTGAAGGTGGCGAACGTATATTTAGCCGAATTAGCACAAGGCAACTTATTTAGTGGGCTAAAAAAGCAGAAGCTAATAAAGATAATGAAGAACTTTTTACTAAATATTGCAAGAGATTAGGTAAGAGAATGTTTAGAGAAATAAAAGCTCAAAATACTCGTAAACCAGAGTATGTTAAGAAGTAAAGATACTAAAACTATACCGTAATAAACTAATTTATTATACATTTCCTCATCTTTTATTTTTACTCGTATCTTTTAAAGTTTATTATGGTTAGTGAATATAATTAAACGTTTAACTAAATTTATTATTGATTATGAAATTTAAGAAATTTTAGGAGGGTGGTGCTATGCCACAAGGTGGTGAGCAAGACCCACAAGCAGTGCTAATGCAAGGTGCACAGCAAGCAGTACAGAATCAAGATTGCCAGATTGCTATTCAAGTATGTCAAATGATTCTTGAAATGATGGGCGGAAGTGAAGCTCCTGCACCTCAGCCAGAGCAATCAGAGCCTGTTTATCGCATGGGTGGTAAGCTGGCACGTAGGATTAAAAAGTAATTTTAACTTAAAGGGGTATATCTATTATTATAGGTATATCCCTTAATTTTTTATATATGGCAAAATACAAATACGGACAAAATGAACTTGACTTGTAGAATCTCATTACTAACTTAGATAATAATGTAGATTCTTACGTTCAATCTAAAACAGATTGGTCACAAGCTTAGAAAGAATCCTTCAAAGAAGGCTATCGTGATTATATAGCAGGGTTATAGGATCAACTTGCTAATGATACAGGTAGATTTAGTGCTGATGCATTTGGTACTATTACAGATAAAGAGGGTAAATTAAAAGATAATACTGATACAGATTATATATATAATAAAAAAGGAGAGTTGCTTAATCCTGAAACAACTTCTAAACGCAAACTAAAGAAAGGAACTCCTTTTTATCGTAATCAAGAACTTGCTATATTTAATAATATTATAGCTAAAGGAATGGTAGATAAAATGAATGAACAATCTAAAGATATTCCTTCACTTGCTGACTATTGGTAGCAGCAATATAATCCAAAAGGTGATTTAGCTGACTACTCTGCAGTAGCTGCTTTAGATAAAGATGGAGAATATACAAATAGAATTGCTGAAATTAAAGGGTTGTATGATAACTATAAGTAGAAATATAAAATATCTCCCGAGCAAACTGCAAAATATGATGCCTTAATTAATAGTCTTAGTACTGATAACATAGGTTCTGATAAATGGAAGAACTAGATTATTAGAGATTCGGCAGCAGCTGGTATTGGTAAATTTCTTACAGGTTACTTAGGTTTTAATACACCTAAACCAGAAAGAGCATTTGACATTAATAACGATGACGATGTTATTAAAAGATATTAGCTTAAAGAAAAGATTAAATTACATCCTGAACTACGTGATAAGTTACTTGCTTATTATCGTGATTAGTATAAAAATGAAGGTTAGAAAGATATTGCCACTATAAATGAATACTATAAGTAGTAGGCAGATACAGCTTATAAATAGAAACTAAGCGAATTTTGGAAAGCAAATCCTGCTTTAGCCGATGTACGTAAAAGACAAACTAAAGATAATTTTAGTATAGGTGTAGTAACTGGTAATAAAGAATTAAGTGATAGGTTTAGTAGTACTACAGGTGAAGGAAAAGGCTGGAATGACAATATAAATCAAACATTTAAACGCGCAAATAAAACAGGAGACTATTTTTATACACCATTAACATAGCCTATTACACTAACAACAGGGCATAAAATAACTAATTTAGGTTAGTTATATTCATATTTATTCCCATATTTAGAGCATAATAATTTATTAACAAGCTTTGATAAAAAATAGGATAAAACAGGCAATACTGTATACCGATTAAAAAATAGTAAAAATAAAAATGGTGAATGGTTGTATATGTTTTATCACAATGGTAAATTACATACTTATAGAAGTAAATCTTATCAAGACCTATTACCAAAAGCATAGGAAGGTTTAAAATTTGAAACTGCAAGAAGTCTACGTAATAAACAACAAACAGCAGCAACAAAAGCACGTGCTAAAGCTACAGGTAAAACTTATTAGCAATAGAAAGCTGCAGATACAGTAAATCAAGAATTAACAGGTGCTGATATAGCTAGATTAACTGGCGTTGGATTAGACATTGGGTCTATGATAGCTGCATATGCACCTGGTTATGGTACAGCAATAAGTGCTGTAGCCGGATTAGGGTCTACTGCAGCAAATTTAGGTGCTGACTTATCAGATGGCACTATGTCTACTTGGGACGCTATTAAAAATGCAGGTATAAATGTAGGTTTTGATGCACTTGGATTATTTGGAGGTGTTGGAAAGGGAGGAAAAATAGCTAAAACTTTAGTACGTTATACACCTCGTATTCTAGCAGCTATAGGTACTATGCAAGGATTAAAAAATGCTCCAGAAATTACTGCCTCATTTAAGAGATTAACTAATGATGGTTATTCCGCATTAACTGTATAGGACTGGCAAAATATTTCACAAGGTATTGGCTTAGTAACAGGTATCGGTGGAGCAGCAGGACGTAAGCTACATAATTATAAAAAAACAACAGATCATACTTGGGATTAGGTAGGTCTTTATATGAATAAAAAAGGTGCAAAAAACAAAACAATGTTTACCTTTAAAGGCGAAGATGCTAAAGCCATTAGGAATGCTAAAAATAGTGCTGAAATAAAAGCTATTACTGATAAGTATGCTAAACTTAGAAACTATGAATTAGCTCCAAGTACTCGAGTAACAAGACCACATCTTAGAAAAATAGGTAGAGACCAAAACACAGGAAAATTTAATCTTAACCCATTTACTAGTAAAGCTGATAAAGTTTAGTTATATGACATTTATCAAGATAAACATGGAAATGTATATGCTAATAAAGAAGGTATAAGAGGTTGGCTATAGCCTTATGGTGCTAGTAAAAATTATAGTTGGAACCATGAAGTTAATAATTATATTCCTAAATCATAGCAATTAAATATACCTAAAGTTAGAAAGAAAGCATAGCCTAAATCTATTGATTCTGAAATTAGAGCTGCAGAAAATGAGCGTGCTGCTAATTAGACTTTATATGATGAATACAAGGCAGCTTTAGATATGCGTAAGCAAGCAATGGAAGCTAACAAAGCTGATGATATACAAACAGCAAATGATCTATTAAGAGAAGCTATTAATAATATTCGAGGTAAATAGACTGCTTATAATAAATTACGTGAAACCTTAAAAAATAATTAGAATTTGGTATATACAGATACTTCTAATAAACAAGTTCAAGCATCTTGGAAAGATATTTTATCTAAGTATAAAGTAGGATATAAGCAAGGTGGTGTTATTAAAGCTCAAACAGGTATTAAAACTCCTTGGTATAATACTTTAAAAGCCGTAAATAAGGACACTGATTTTACATCTAATTGGGATACAACCAATCTATATGCAGGAGACACAAGTAATGGATTAAAAAATCCATGGGCATCTAATCAGACAGGTAATGCTATTGGTAGATACTCTCCTACAAAAGGATATACACGTAAACAAGCAATAGAAATTGAAAAGAGTCCTTTATATAGTAACTTTTATAATAATCTTTTTAACGAAGATGGAACTTTTAATAAGTTAGGTGGAGCTTGGGCTAAAAAAGTTGATGAATTAATACCACAAGATAGTACAGCATCTTTTTATGACCCTAAAACAAAGCAACTCAGAACAAAATGGGTAACTACTAATAATAATGTTTATGGAGAACCTGCATAGACTTACACAAATCTTAAAGATTATGTAAAGAAAGTGATGAATGATAATATCATAGGTGCTAGACATAATATTTTTATTAAAAAAGGCAAGCGTTACTATTATACAGATAATAATGGTAATAAGGTGTATGTTAATCCATAGGACATAACTAAATATAAAGTATCTGATAAAGGCAATGATTTATTTGAAAATGGTACATTATGGTCTGATTATGAGATAACAGGATTAGATCCTGAAGTAAGTAAAACTACTACTAATATTCCTAAGAGTGTATCTAATAAGGCAAACATTGATTATGAAAATTTTGTAAATTCAATATCTCCTACACGTACTTATGGACTAGCAAGAGCTATTTTGGCAGAAAGAAATAATAATCAAATGCTAAAAGCTTCTTATACACAACCATATTTGATAGATCCTATGGAAATACATAGAAATATATATTCCGATTTAGGAGCAGAAATGTAGGGATAGAAAGATGCAGCTGCGTTATAGCGGTTAGCAACTACTTAGGCTGGAGCTGATTTTGATAGAAATGCAGCGATGGCTTTAGATGCTAAACTTAAAGGTATAGAGCTTAAAGATCTAAAGTTTAAAGCTAGTAATGATTTAGAACGTTAGACAGCGGAAGCATCTTGGGCATAGGAGAAAGAAAATAAATAGAGCAGGTGGCAAACAGCTAATACTAATAGATAGGCTATGTATGAAAATGATATGGCAAATTTACAGCGTAAACTAGCTACTAAAGCTTAGAATTTCCAAATTTGGGATACATATCGTCAATAGCTATAGCAAGAGGCAGCTACAGATTGGCAAGCTAACCGTGCTAGAATGGATGCTATGGCTGAAAATGATATTACTAATGCTATTAAAAATAATATTAGTGGTTATGTTCCTAATTTGTCTCCACAAGATGTATAGTTATGGAATGATATACAAACTGGTAGAAAAACTACAGCTAATATGACTGTTGCAGAACAAGTAAGATTTAGAGCAATAAGTGAGCAAGCTAATCAAGCTAAGTACGATGAACTTAGAAGATATTATAAAATGCCTAAAAACCAATATCGTTGGAATATATAGACAACTTCTTATTCTCCTACTATAGCTAAAGACGGCGGTAAATTACAAATAGCTAGGCTACGTGCAGCTACTGCCGATGCTGATAGATTTTATAAGACAACTAAAGACTTTGCAGATAGAACAGAACGTGCTATAGCAAGACTAACTAATAAAAAGAAAAAGAAGAAACAATGATATTTAAATTTGACTAGGGCGGGTGGATTCCGCCCTTGGTTTCTTATACTCCTGTTATTGTGTCTGATAAACGAGTTCCTACAGCAACTTAGGAAACTTCAAATAAATCAGATAGAGGGTTATCAAGTAAAGATATATTTTCAATGATTAAAGATAGATTTAAAGGATTGCCTAGTGATTAGTAGGCAGTTATGGCTAAGTTAACACCAATATTTGCACCTACTAATATTTGGGATCCGAGTACTACAGGATCTACAGAATCTAAATATCTGCAAGCTCTAAGTGCTATGGCTAATTTAGATTTTAATAAGGAATAGTATGATACTGTATATAAACATTTGCAAGAAAAAGGTGGCTTAAATGAAGTTGCTATTGATGGTGGTAGAGTGTATGTAACTGATGGCAAAAACTATAAACTCATGACTCCACAAGAAGCTAAACAATCTGGTTTATATATAGTTACCAATGCTAATTTATTATATGAACGTGCTAATAATGCATCATTAGCTATGAATAATGACATATTAAGAGTTGCTAATAATGGCACTAGTTAGGAGCAAATAACTGATTATATATAGAAATGTATTTAGAATTTAGGAGCAACAAATACTAGTGAAACCTTATATGCCAATGTAACAGCAGGGCAAATGCTAAAAGGTTTGTCTGATTTTTAGAAAGCTGTACAAGAATCTGGCAATTATGATGCTTCTTTACATGATTTATATAGTGGAAAATATATGACTAAAGATTCCGTAGAGCAAGCTAAACAAGCTCTTAATTATATTTATAGTACTCTTCCTATGAATATGAAAACTCTCTTAAAAATGCAGACTAATAATGGAACCGATACAGAGGCAAGAGAAATGATAGGTTCTCTTATTATATCTAAAACTTCTCCCGAAAAAGAATTTACACTTAAAAAAGAAGCTTTAGCATCTGATAAAGAAGATAAAGAAAATTCAATTACAAAAATGGCACTAGACCCCGTGTCTATGCTACAAGCAGGCTATGGTTAGAAAAATCAATTTACTATACAAACAGGAGCAGGTACTAATAATGGTATAGAAGTACCAACTGTATCAATGCCTATTACCCAAGGAGGTAAAGCTTTAGGTATGACTACTCTAGCTAATGTAGCTTCAAGTGATTATGCTGGTTATCTTGATTTTAGAAATGCATTTATGGGAGATGTTTAGATCCCACAAGTAGGTATGCAGAATATTGCAGTAGATGCTACTGCTCTATATACAGCTTATTTACCTGTTGATATGCTATATTTTAATAAAACAGGCAAAATTAGACCTGATATTGCAATGTTAGGTAGATATAAACAAGCTTAGGATGAAATTAAATAGTCTGGAACTAAAGATCCAGCTAAAATTAATGCAATTTATTAGCAACATAATCTACCAATTATGTATAGTCCTAATGGTGATGTTTTAACTAATTATACTAAGTTTGCAGTTATTAATGGCACTGCTTTAGATAATGCATTTAATGAAGATGCTGATTTTGCTGACTATTTGACAGAAACTAGTGACAAAAATCAAATAGCAAATACCCTATCTATATTAAATAAAGGCAGAGGAGAAAAAGATAAAGTAGAATATGATGAGAAGAGTATGTTTGATTCTATTTTTGGAACTAAATATACTCATGTTTATCAAGGTACAATATTTATGCCTATTAATGACGATTATTTTACAGCTGTGGCAGCTACAGGTAAATATCCTACTACTAAATAGGCAGAGACTATAGAAGCAAGACAAGAAGCAGTTGCTCGAACTAAAGGTTACGTAAATCCAGGACAACTTTAATGAAAGAAAATGATCTTATTTTAAATATATTAGCTAATCCATCATTTACACTAGAAGACTTTAAAACAGTAGGATTAACTAGTGATAATACAGGATTACAATCTGAAGATAAATATTTACAAAGTAATAAAATATAGTAGATAAGTAGTTTTAAAGATGCAAATAATAACTTTGATAAAGCCAAATTTCATAACTTTTACTTATAGGCTAGTGCTGTTTATAATTAGTTATCAACAGATGACTATGATAAAAAAATACTAGAGCAAGTATAGTATAGTAAAGATAATATATGGGTAAGTCCAGAAAAAAGGACTATTGATTATAGACCTAAACTTGTTAAAAGAGCCAATCTAGATTTAGTAAATAATAGTTTAGATTAGTTTGGACAAATGGGAAATAGAACTATGTCTGTAGCAGAAATTGCTCAAACATAGAAAGTTGTTAATCCATTTACAGGAGAAAAGTCTGATAGCCCTAATGATTCATTTTTTTCTAATTATTTTAATACCCTAGTATTAGCATAGTACGATGAAGATGTAATTGATCCAAAAACAAAACAAGTTATTCATGAAAAAGGATCATTAAAATATAATGAAGACGGATTACCTTACTATGAAGAATTAGCAGGTAGAGATGTTCATGGTCGATAGGTACTTAATAAAATGGATGTACTTACTACAGATGGTTCTGTTTGGAATAAATTTGATTTTTTTGATTCTGATGATATTAATTAGAAGGGATTAGGTTCTTCATTACTGAAAAATGCAGCATTAGTAGGTAGTATGTTTATACCATATGTTGGACCTGTTATTACAGGATTAAGTGTAGCTACTCAAACTGCAGGATTACTAGCAACATTAGGTAAGTTAGCAGCAGGTAATGAAAATAAAACATTAAACAATATACAAGGTTGGGCGAAATCAGTTAATAGGCAAAACTCAACAGAATATGCTTAGAATAATACTTGGTGCGCTGAGAATTTTATTAATATGATTGGTGACACTATAGGATAGTTAGCAGAACAACGTTGGATATTTAAAGCTGGACCTGCTCTATTTAAAGGTAAAGATGCTTATAAAGCTATGTCTAACGAAGGTTATGAAGCTTTAAAAGCTAAAAAACTTGCCGAACTAAATGCAGCTTCTAATAAAACTATGGGCGAGATACTTAAAGAAGGAGTAAGTACTAAAAATGGATTATACTATCAATAGTTTTTACAAGCATAGTAGGGTGCAAATGCGAATAAAGCCGCTTTGTATGTAGATGATATAGTAAGATAGGCTACCAAAATAGGTAGTCCTATATCTAAAGCATACATGGTAGGTATTACAGTACAAGACACTTATGGTGATGCTAAAGCAGCTGGTGCATCAGATCTAGAAGCAGCTCTATTAACTATGGGTTATGCAGCTGGAGAGTCTTGGATATTAAATACAGGTTTAGGTGAATGGATTCTACCTGAATTACATATTGACAAATATAGAAATAAGGCTATAGCGGAAGCATTACATAAAGGTGTCTATGAAGCCAAGCAAACTTTAGCAAGAACAGGTGACAAAAAAGGATTTATTAATAAAATGCTTGGTATTGGTAAAGATATATATACTAATACTGCAGCATAGAAAGTTATAATTAGTAAAGGTGCTTCTGTTGTAGGTGCGCATGCTCTTGGTGAAGCCTTTGAAGAAACGTCAGAAGAATTATTGGCAGATGCCTCTAAAGCTATATTTAATGTAACTAGATGGTTACGTGGAGAAAAAGCTTTAGATTTTTGGGAAGGGGATAATGCTTTTGATAGGTATACAATGTCTGCCTTAGGAGGATTAATTGGAGGTGGTTTAACATCTGCAGCTACTAATTTTAGACAAGTGTCTAATTTAAGTAGTATGTCCCGAGATACTGCTATACAATAGTTACTTTACATGTCTAATAATGGGCAATTAGGTGATTTTATTAAGGATATAGATAAAATGACCATTGCTGATAAAAATAAATCTGCTACTAAAATTATACAAGCTGATGACAATGGCGTTGTTTATGCAGAAGGAACTAGAGATGATAATCAAGATTTAGCTGCTAAACAAGAAATTAAAAATATATGCAAATTTATAGATGATGTTTTAACAACTAAAGGTGCTAAAATATCAACTGATTCTTTAATAAACAAACTTACTTATGAAGATTAGGCGGATTTAGTTAAATAGCTAAAAATTAATAATATAGCACAATCTAATGTTATAGGTAGTTATTTATAGAACTATCAAAATCTACAATAGAAGTTAGTTGAATAGGAATCAAAATTGCATGATATTAGCTTTAAGTTAGGTGATGTAAAAAGTAATCAAGACCCAGAACTATTGAAATAGCAATAGTAGTTACAAGTTGATATTGATATAACTGTAGGTAAACTTAAATAGTATTTAGACGGTACTATTTCACCTGATGTGGTGCGTGATGCTGTGTTTGGTATGAATCCATTATTAAGTTCTACATTTATCCCTGCAACATTTTCACAATATGTTAATAAAATAAAGGGTAAAGATATAAAGGACTTATCTGATTAGGAATAGAAGGATTATTGGAAAGAATTTTCTAATTACTATGCTAATGATGGAAAAATTGACACTCATATAGCAGCCTAGTTATATTAGGATATGATGGAATTGTCTACTCCTACTATACAATAGTATACTGAAACTATCCGTAATAGTAAATAGGATTAGGATATTAAAAACTTAGAAACATTAGTTAATAATTATTTATAGGACATTAATACTCCTACTGATAATTCTGATAGTTATGTATAGAAACTTGAATCCATTAATAAAAATATTGGTAATGCTTCAGTATATGCTCTATTAGATCCTTACATAAGTGAATCTGATAGAAATATTCTACAAACCATAGATTCTTAGGAAACCCCTACTCCTGAACAATTATAGGAAAAAGCGACTATTTTAAATAATTTAGTTGAAAATAATATTTTAAATGTACTAGAACATTATGCAAACTAGGAATTTATACATCCAGAATCTAAAAATATACTATAGCAAGCTATTGCCGCTACAATAACTAAATATTCTGATATAGTAACAGATTTATAGGAATAGGCTGCATAGGATCCCGAAATATAGGAATAGTCTGAAGCTGCAAATGCTAAATATATACCTATTATTAATGGATTAAAAGATTTAAAAATAAGAATAAATAACTTACCTTCAACCCCAATATTATCTCTAATAGATAGATTTAAAATGGATGCTACCAAATCTTAGTTATCATTTATGGAACATTGGTAGCAAACAATGGATTTATTAGAATAGAATAAGAATGACTTATCTGACTTTAGAATTGACGGTACTTGGGAAGATCATAATACAGAAGCTCTACAATTAGTATAGTCATTGCGAGCAGTACTTGAAGGTATGAAAGTCGATAATGCTGATATTAATAATCCTACAGGATATACTAAAATTTTAAATACTCTGTATTAGAAACAAGGAAGAAAAGACTTTGTGCAATTAGCTGAAATCAGTAGCGATGAAGCTAATATGATGATTGCTGATTTAAATAAAATCATTGGTAGGCTTACATATGCTGAATAGCTTAATGCTATTAATAAAGGTTAGAAACTTAAATAGCAAAGTCGTGTAGCAGCTAATAAAAATTATTTAGTATATAATAGTGCCAAAAGACTTATTAATGCTATAAGTGACTCTGATTGGCAAGAAATAGATGGATTAAAAACCGTTATTGAAACTATACCAACAGATCTTAAAGATGCTATTGAGAATAAGGATATAAAAATTACTAAAGAATTATAGGAATAGCTAAATGAGTATATCTATAAAATTGATAATGCAATATATGATTTCTTCCAAGCTAATTTAGATGGTGATGGAAAAATAAATAAAGAAAAATTAGGTAGACTATTACATAATTTCGCAGGCGTTAATGGGTTCTTTTAGAAAACCAATGGCACATTAAATGAAAATACTAAATTTATTGATGATAATGCTTTTATTTGGTATATAGCTTCTAGAGCTGCATTAAAAGCTTCCGATTTTTATGGTTCCTATAAACAAGCAATTAGTGATGATGTAGCTCCTATAGCAAGCCAGGAGTTGCCTATATATTTGGGAGTTGCGTCTATTACTAACATGGATGTTCTTAATACATTTGTAGACGCATATAGAGACATAGTTGTACAAGACTTTAATAATCTTACTGAAGAGGAACGCAAAAAAGCTATAAAGAACTTTGATAATAGTGGTGATGCTTATGCTAAAGAACTTTTATAGTATTTTAGTGGTTATGATGCACTACCTTAGTATAAAAATATGATTTTTATTGAAGGTATTGCAGGTAGTGGTAAAAGTATGGCAGTATTTAAAAACATAGTTCGTACTATTGCTACAGTAGATCTTAAAGTTATAGAAAATGCATATTATGTACATGAAACTTCAGATTCTGCAAAAAATGCTTCTGAAGCTATAGGACTCAAAGGTAAAACTTTTAGTAGAATTGATTTTTTAAAGTTTATATCTAATGAATGGAAAGACTGCCGTGATAATAAAAAGAAAGATTCTCATGGTATTTTTAAAAATTATCTATATGATGGTTCTTATGAAATTACTGATAAAGGATAGCTTAAAAATAAATGGACAATTAATAAAATTGCAGATCCACCACGAGTAATATTTATTGATGAAATTTCTCATTATAATCAGTAGGAAATAAGTATGATTGAATAGTGGGCTAATGAACATCATGTAGTAGTTATTACTGCAGGCGACTTTAATTAGGATACACTTACAGCTTATTTTAATGACAAAAAATTAGGTACTGAAGACACTAATGTAACTCTTAATAGAAATAATTTTATAAGAACTCCAAAACTTGGCGTATCTTTACGTACTAGAAATAAACAACTTACCAATAGTACTAATAATACACAATTAGCAGTAGAATAGATTGATAAAGGAGAGTAGGTAGGGTTAACTCTTAATTATCTTACTAATGATCCAGACCATGTTGGTTTATTTGGAGTTAAAGCGTTTTTACCTAAAACAACTAATAAAATAACTAAAGAAGAAGTAGAATAGCTTAAAGATATTATTGAACTAATGGCATTTACTACTGAAGATGAAAAGATTGGATATATTTATCATGATGAAAATTCTGAATTATATAAGTTTTTAACTACTAATTATGCTGATAAAATAGATCCAAAAAAGGATTCTGATGCATAGGGATTAGAAGGTAAGTATTATATTGTAGAAGCTAATGTTAATGGTACTGATAAAGAATATATAAGATCTCTTTACACAGGTATTACACGTGCTTCTTAGGGAGTTTTAGCTATTGTACCAAGTTAGCTTGGTAATATTGCTTCAATATCTAGTATTGAAGATAATATGTTCCAGTTAGAAACATTAGGTGAGGCTGCTATTCAAAAAGCGGCAGAAGAAAGACGTGAATAGCTAGATAAATTAAATACAACAGCTATTACTTAGATTAAAACACCAAGTAAAACAATAGAGACTCCTCCTATAGCAGCTCCAGAAACTTTACCACCTCCTATAGAACCACCAGCTGCTCCTATTACTTCTGCAGGATTAACTAGAATAGATGCATAGATAAAAGCTGATGAATTATAGAATCGTATTAAAAATTGTGAAGCAATAAAAGACTCTACTACATATAATATAGATAGTGTTAATCTTAGAGAGGATGCTAAAGGTAATTGGGAAGTTGTTTTAACTCTTACAGATAATGATAATAATACAATAGAAGTTACATATGAAGACTTTGAAAAAAATTTTTCTCTGCAAGATAAAATTAGTCATACTACCAAACCTTTATATAATGTGGGCAGTGGTATTTATATTAAAGACAGAGAAGATACTATATTTGCTACAATACAAGAATATACTACTAATAATAAATACATATTAGTTAAACCCGATGGTAGTACTTTAGAAATGGATGAAACTGAGTTAAAAGCAGCTATTACAGATGCTCCTTTACCTCCAGTAACTCACTCTGATGAAATACCTGACACAGGTATAGAAAATGCTACTACATCTGAATATTAGCAACTTATATCTAATGCTAACAGACCAGCAGAAAATACATCTTTATTAGGACTTGCTTATTCTTTTAATACATATAACACAGGTATGATAAACAAAGATGGTAAAGCAGTATTTGATGATAACACTTAGGAAAATAAAGAACATTTTGAAAGACGTATTGATAACTTTATAGGATTGATGCATATTCTTAAAGGTACAGTAGATTATGATTCTTATGATAATCTCGATAAAAAACTATCATACATACGTAATGAATTATTTTTTAATACGGATAATTCAAGTATACTAAAGAGGTTATGTAACAATTTGAATTTAACAGGTGAACTTAAAATATAGTATGCTTTAAAAAGTACAGCAGGGCGTTTAAAAGTCAAAGACCCTAAATGGTATAGATATGATTAGGGTGAGAATGAAAGACTTAGTTACTTATATTCAGATGATGAAAGTGCTGATACTGTACCTACTAAGACTATAGTTGCTATAATTTCGCAAGATAATGTTCCTATACTTGAAATACCAACAGTTACTTTAAATTCACCACTTACTATTATACAACGTGTTGATAAAGATAATCAGCCAATATATCCAGAATTACTTAAAACATTTTATAGTGCACGTAATAAGTATAAAGGTATAGATGGTGCTTAGGATCTAGCTATTTAGGAAGTTATAGATACATACAATGGCAAAGTGAATTAGGAATAGTAGAGAATTATCGAATTATTTAAAATATTCCGATTTACAAGTAATGGTATTTTCTTCTTTAATGATGAATTTAATTTAGCAAGTCAGAACTCAACAGGAATACAACTAACTTATGCTAAAGGTGAGCATCAATTAAATGGAACCTTTATCAGTGATAATAAGTTTGTTTCTATTGAAGAATTATCTAAGAATAAGTAGTTGTCTATTTCTAGAATAATGATTTCTCGAAATGGTATGGTTAATGGTAAAACAGTAGTAAGACCAGGACACTCATTTGTATTAGTAGGTAATTCTAATAATTATAAGAATACACATGATTTATACTAGAAATTTGCAGAATAGTAGGCAGATCCAAGTAAACCTAAAGAAGTAGAATTATTTTATGTAATGCCTCCTAAAGCCTCTGTATCTGAATGGCTTGAAAATTAGCATAATTTAGGTTTAAGAGCAGCAGGACTAAGTTCACCTGAAGTTTTTAGTATTGGTAATGATTTTACAGGATATAGAATACTTAGTGTTTTAGATAATGGTATTTTAGATAAGTATCTAAGTAAAGGTTCTGTAGTTGATTTTTATTTTAAGAACGGTGACCTTAATACTATTAAAAATATAGTAGAACAAGGTAAATAGATAGAAGCTAAGTGGTAGCAATAGACGCTTAATCTTGATAATTCTAATACAATAGGTGGTATAGGCGAAAAAGATTTGTATCAAAGACTTCTTAAAGAGTATACTGAAAAACAAGTAAGGTAGTTAATGTCCTTAAGAGAATTAAAATAGTTTTTGAACAAATCTCCAAATTTATTGCCACAAGGAGAGCGTACTAATAACTAGATTCTAAATGCCTATCTTACTTGTATGGTATGGAATAGAAATAGCGAAACAGAAACTGTAAAAAATGAAGAAGCTTTAGAAGCTATTGAGGAAAGTTGTAAAAACAATAATATTGATGGTGTTTTTTACAAAGTATAGTATTCTAATAATGAAGTAGGTGAGTTTACTGAAGTATAGCAACTAGATGATTATAAATTAAAAGGTACTATATCAACTAGTAACCCTGTATTTAGAATAAATGCACGTATTGATACTCCTGCTTTTAATACTGATAATATCTCATTTCAAGAAATTACAAATTAGATGTATTATGATGAAAGTAAAAAAGTTTGGAAAATAAAATATGGAGAAGCTAAAACTAAAGAAGAGTGGTATTTATCTACTAAAGCATCTCCTAAACTAACTACTAGTATTCTTGATACATATAGATAGTATATTGATAAGGGTATATTTACTGAAGCAGAAGTATTAAGTACTGAGAATGAACCTAATTAGAAAGAAGCATTAGTTAAGTTATATAATGCTAAAGGGTAGGGTAGATTTGGATTTGTATATAATGGCTAGATGGTACTTACTTAGAACGAAGCTTATACTGATTTTACAACTTTACCTACAGCAATAAGCACTACTAATAATTTTACAATATGGGCATATAAAAATGAAACACCTGTTATTTTAACATTTTCTTTTGAAACTGATGCTAATGGTAATATTAACAAAGTATTAGCTAATGAAACATACTATGAAAAAGTAAATATTACTTAGCAAAACGGTGTAGATAAAGAACTATTTAATATTATTCATAACTTATTTGTTCCACAAATAGTTAATGGGGAATAGCAACGCTAGGCAGTAACACTTCCACCTCAATAGGCAAAAAATCTATTTTTTAAGTATTTGATTAGTGGAAATTATGATGCTTTTGTTAACGATGTTAAGAGTGTACATATATCTATATTAAAAAAAGCTTCTTTTCCAAATGTAAGAAAAGCTCTAAATAATATAGATCCTGCTTTAGTAGCACAATTTGATACTTTAATAAGTCAAGTTATTACTAAATCAAAAACTATTATTAATTTAATGAAAGGAGATGAGGTATTTTAGAATGGTATACATTATACTATTACTGAAGACAATACATTAAATGCAGTTGATGATGATGGAAATAAGGTCAACCTTAAAGAAGATGACTTAAGGAAAAAGATAACACCATGTAATCCTATTGATTGGAAAATAAAACTATAATGGATAAATGTTCATTGAAAAAATCTTCAAATGGAATCTACGGCTACTCCGTAGATTCTGTTGAAGAATTACAAAACTACGCCTTAGAAGAATTGGGTATAGTTTTTGCTTATGATGATAATGTTGGTCAAATAAAAGCTGCTGTACGTAAAGCTTTGGCTAATATTGGCGAAAAATATGATAATAGATAGTTACAAACAATAGCAAAAGTCATAGAAGATTTGCTAAATGACGATTGGTCTCCAGAAGTTCAAAATGGAGAGCGAGAAGGTAATGGTTTTAGTTTTATATTAGATTATTTACCACCTGAAGGTATTTATAATGCATTAAGTTCTAAATATCGTTCTACAGTTAAAACTCGTACTGATGAAGCTATACTACAAGATCCAGATGAATCTGAGAATCCTACTTCTAAAAAATCACAATTTATAGATGATGTATGGGGTAATAATGTAAGAGCTAAAAATAAATTTAAGTAGGAAGCTACTAATTTACTTATTGATACTTTTATTATTAATAGAAAAAAAGGTAAATTAGTAACTACTATTGCAGAAGCTAATCAAAATGTAAGAGATTGTAAGTAGTAGATATTTAAAGAAATTAAAGAATATTTACAAGATTACTTAGGTTCAGATATAGATGATTTATATGATGATGAAGGTAATTATACAGGAGTACTTGATGATACTAGTATTCGTAGAGTATTAACTGCTAAGCTAGGTACTTGGGATGCAGCAAAAATTGCATCTAATTAGAATGAAAAAGCATACAATATATTTAAAAAGTACTTTATCCTTAAAAATTATGATAATCTAGTTAAACTATTTTTAGGTAAGGCAGTAATTATAAAACCTGGTACCGAAAATACTATATCAAATGAAGATACTTATACTTTTGCAACTAAAAATGATGCAGTTATAACATCTTGGCGTACTGATGATAATATTTAGTTAGAATAGGAAATTGGTGCATTAGCACAATCTTTAATTAATTCTACTCCATTTTTATAGTATAATAATGATGTTGAAACTGAGCAATATACTACATTTTAGGATTTTTATCATATAATAACTAAAATTAAGGATTTAGGATTTAATACTACTGCAGCTAATTTAGTGTATGATGATACTAACAATAACTATGAGAAGATGTTTAATAGTCTATCTTCTGTAGATACTGCCTTGATAAAAGGTAAAACATTACGTTAGCTAATTTCTAATATACGTGAAAATCCAGCTTTATACTCTCGTTTAGTATTTGAATGTTTAGTTAAAAATGAGACAGATCTAAATACATTAGGTTTTACAGAAGATGATAAGCATAAATTATATTCTTTATATAAAGGTATATTTGCTACTAATGGTAATTCTATTAGAGCTATTTAGTTTAAAGAGAACTATAAAGCTTAGAATTACTACAATCTAATATCATAGGTAGTAGATTCCATTAATTCTGTGAAATTTTTGCAATATAATATGCAAGATAATGTTACTAACACTAGAGCATTACGTGATTTTAGTGTAGAAAATGTGCAACGTAGAATTACAGATAATATTGCCTATACAAACGCAAGATCTATAGTAGAGCCAAAAATGGCAGAGCTATCTAAAGCTATTATTGAATTAAAAAATAGTAATGATACTTTTAATGGAATATAGTTTAGTCTTGGTGGTAAAAGACTAAAAATATAGGTAACTACTGAAACTAATGTGCCTTCAATATGGCTAGACAATGTTAATATACCTATAGAACAACTTAATAAAGTAGATGATGTACTTAAAGGTGAGCTGTTAAAATTTGCAGATTCTTAGTTAGCATTAAATTTAGATAATGTAGATTTTAAAGACGCTTTAAATATTTACCTACCAAATAATGTAGTATCTAATTTGGTATAGTTAGCTTCACGTGTTCTATTTAATAAGTATATAACATATGCTAAAGGTCAAAATACTACAGGTAAAAATAATTTTTAGGGATTATTTGAAGGAATTTATGGCAAAGAAAATGCATTATTACCTAAATATAATAATCAAACTCTAGAAATGAATCTTTATTCTGATGTTGATACACCTATTTTACAGCGAATTGCACAAGCTAAGGCACTAGTAGGAGGTGATATGAGTAAAGCTACTATCAAAGATGCAGATGGTAAAATGCTAAGTTAGTAGACACTAAGTCGCTTGTTAGGTAATATAACAGCTTAGTAGGATTGGATTAATGAATTTAATTTTTCTGAAAAACAAAATCCATTTTCTAAAATGGCAATATTTAATCCTAAAATATTTAAAGGTATATATACAACTAGAGAATTAAAGTCTAACACCGTAGGCAATAAGGCATAGACAAAATTTACAGTTGCTGAATTTATACAAGGTACATTCTTGTATGATTTTGTTGGAGGATTAATTTCACAAAAGGATTATGATGGTAGTAAAGTTATAGGTAACGGAGTTGTGTCATTTATGCCATCTGTAAATTCTGATAAAAATACTATTAATAGAATGACTATAGATTTAAATGCTACTGTAGAATCAAGTAATCCAATACTAAATGGAAGAACATATAGAAGTTTAAATTACTAGGAAATATAGTAGGTTATATGCGAATAGCTTGGTCATTATTATGCTAGTTAGGTATACAATATTAATAAAGATTTTGCTAAACTTCAAACTTGGTTAAGTACAACTAAAGACATTCATATAAAGATTAGTGCTGAAAATAATTTTGAAGCATTAAATACATATTGTTATAATAAATCAACTGGTAAATATAATACAGCTGATTAGCTATATGAGTGGACACGAGACTACAACAACACACATACTGATAATATAGCTCTAATTGATTAGACACATTTTATTAAAAATAATGATGGAAGTATTAAATTTAATAGTACTATACATGCCCTTAATAACAGATACAATAATAAATATCGTCTAAACGAATTTATGGAGCTTAAAAATAAAGAAGTTTTAAAAGCTCTATTAGATGAAAACACAGAAATACGTCTTATAGATGGTACCACATCTACTACTAAAAATTATTTATTAACAAATTATCCAGATTGGGTTAAACATGGCAAAATGGTATATGCTAAAATTAATGGCAATCCTATAATGTCAAAGCAAGATATAGAAAAGTTAAATTTAAATATTAAAGATTCACATACTTGGACAGATGTTGAATTGCATCCATTACTAAAATAGTATAATGCTCTTGATTTGTTATTTACATAGGAATTTATGTATTCTACAGTAGGTTCTCATGTAAATCATCCTGCCAAAGTTAATATAAAAGCTCCTGTTGTATATATAAATGAAGATGTAAATTCGGAAGATCCATACATTGCTGATACTTCAAATTATCAATGGCTAAAAAAACAAGCTAATGAGCAAAATTTTGTTCTTAGAACTAATGATAGACAAGTTTTCTTAGATAATATAAAAGATTTTAACGCTGTATATTTAGCTAAGCCAGATTTAGAATTAGAATCTATTGCAAAAGCTAATGGAATTAATATACTACATAAAAATTATACTGATTTAGATTGGAAAGCATAGTTACTTGACAATGAGTGTGCTGAGGAAGCCTCTCGTTTTAAAGCATAGGACAAACGTAATGTATCATTAACTGCTGCTATGCATGAGTTCTAGTTAAATCAAATTGATGGTATTCCTAGTACTTATAATATGGCAATTCTTTCAGATTTACATTCCGATGTATATACTATTCAAGCAGACTCTGATTAGGCAACTAATTTTGACGGTGCTACATTTGTAAATCCTTGGGTTGTTATATGGGAAAATAATTCATTAAATGGTGATAGAGCTGGTATTAATAAAAAATAGTTTGTACACTTTTTTGATAGAGCTACAGGTACAGGTGGTATTATTAAAACAGCAGGTTTTGGTATTACAAATGATAAAGCTAGATAGTATTAGTTTTATAGAGATATGGCATATAATATGACACATTTTAACTGGAAAGATTAGAATGGTAATTAGTTAATTATGCCTAAAAATGAAACTTAGAATGGTATTCTCAGAGACTTTAATGGTGATGATGTAAATTATGGAGATATTTATTTTACTAAAGCAGGTAAGAACTATCGACGTATTGTACAAGATTACTTAGGTAATAATACTTATGAAGTAATTGACTGTGAGGTAGATGAAAATGGCAATTCTATCACAAAAGAAGATTCTAGTCAAGTTGTATGTAATTCTAATTATGATGTATGGCAAATGTTTGGAGGTTGGAACTCTCTTGGAATTAAAGATGGTAAATTGTAGGGTTCTGAGCATTCTATTGAATTAACGGCAAGAGCTTGTAATATTTATGGTATTAAAAAAGAGGGCATAGCTAAAGTAGAAACTGCTGTCGATGTATTTTAGCCGATGAAACATTCGGATATTCACTATAGTCCAACTATAGGTGCTGTAAAACAAGGTGCAGCTAACATTAATCCTACTAGTTGTTATACAGGTAAACATGACTTAAATTTCATGCAAGTTGAAATGCAATAGGCAGGTATTTAGCTTGATAAAGAGCATCATGCCGATAATGAACACCTATCATTAATGACATAGGTAATATCTGCAGCATGTTCTATGGGCTATACCCAATAGGATGCAACTAACTTGTACTAGTCATTATATAATTTAACTAAATCTAGTACTAAAGAATTTCGTAATTCTTTAGGTTCTTTAGTAAGTACTACTTCAGATGATTTTGAAGCAGCTGTAACAAGTACTATTATTAAATCTTTAATAAACACATCCTCAACAGACGGTGATTCTTTGCAAATAATAGCATAGAATGTATTAAGAACTATTCGTGATAAGAAATTGCTTAATATTAATAAAGAAAATTACAAGTAGATTGATGCTAATATTCCTTATAGTGATGCGGCTATTTCTAATAAAATTGTAAGTATGATTACTTCTACTCTTACAAAGAACGGTATTAAAGCTCACATGCCTGGAGTACTTGCAGTATTAAATCCTGCTTAGGAAATTATTAAATTTTATTAGATACCTATTAAGGATAGAAATGGTAATAATATTATTAATTCAGATGGTTCTACTAAATATAAAAAAGTAACATTAGCATAGATTGAACGAGAGTATCATACTGAAGATGCTATGTCTGTACTTCAATAGTTATAGGATAACCAAGAATTTATACCATTAAATCGTGACATAGATGATAATGTTATTAGTGTTCCACAAGTTAAAATAGGTAGAAAATATTTAGTTACATATACTGATGGTGAATAGGATATAAATGGTAATTTAATATAGAAAGAAAAAATTATACATATAACTATGCCAAATAGAACAGAATCTGGCATTGAAACTGTTAACTATAATGGTAAAATCTATTTATAGTAGAGAATGGGTTATAGGAAATTACTTGATTATCTTAACACTATAGATGATAATAGAATCATGGGTATTAAAAACTTTACACTTGGTGGTTAGGATTTGGATAGCTATGATATTACTTTTAATGATATTAATGGTAATAGTTGGCAACTTTCAGATTTAGATATTGTTTAGGATTATTTTGCAGCACGTGAACAAAAAGACTCTAGGAACTTAATATTAAACTTACTAGATAAATATAATTTTACAGAGCAATTTTAGTAGTAGTTAATTAAAGAATTTAGAGAAAGTAACTTATCTAAAGAATTTAAAGAATCTTTAATTGGAAATCTTACTAATAATTTTAGGGCATACTTTCTTCAAACCCCTATTAATATATATGAGCAATTCTTCCAGAAATATGGATTAAAATTTTTAAATATTTAGATGCAGGAGCAACTAAAAGCATTAAGAACTGATGCATCAAATAGCCCTAGACAAGTGCTTATTAATAACTAGACAGTTACTGTTGATAGTAATACAATTAAGACTACTAATTATGGGTTAGTAATGCCTAAAGTATTTAAAAATGCATTTAATTTAAATGAATTTGATTAGGTAGAGGACATTTTAAATGATCCAGAGTTCTTTACTAAGAAGCTCCTTAAAAAGCTATATACTAAAGTTTAGAATTATTATATAGGTGATGATGCATTCTATAACTATCATGTAGAATTAAAACGAAATACAGGTGATCATATATATATTAGACGTGGTTTAGCTCATGCCGACTTAACTAACAAAATATAGTGGTTTAAATAGGTCGATGCGGATGGAAATGTATACAGAGTTGATAGCGACGGTAATATTATCTAGAGAATGTTTAGTGTGGATGATAAAATTTACACTGATTATGAGGGTAACTAGATAATAGTTGTTGGAGATGATGTATATAAGGATGCAAAAGGCACTGTAGTTCCTAAAAATAGAGTAAAGGCAACACCTAATGGATTATTTATTGACGAAAATACAGGTGAAGAAGTTAAATTAGAGTCACCACTATAGTTTTATGTAGATAATACTGACTTTTCTATATTAAATGTAAATAGCTTATGTAATAATGCTGAATTTGGAGATATTTTAAACACTTTAAGTCATTGTAAATCTCAATATGTTCGTAATTTTGCTAATAGATTTGAAAAAAAGGAAGACACTTGGGTTACTAAAAATAGTAAAGAAGATTGGGATGATTATATGGCTAAATACGAAAATATAGAAGAGCTTTATAATAATGGAAGTAACACATATATTATATAGAAACTTAAAAGAGAAGGTTCTAAAATGATGACTTCATTTATAAAGTCGTTGAATGTTGTGGCAGCACGTATTCCAGCACAATCATAGGCTTCATTCATGCCTATGCATATTGAATCTTTTGAGAATCCTGACACCAATAATGCTTATGTGAATATATTTCAATTTTATTTACAAGGCTCAGACCTTGATATAGATGCAGTATCACTACAAACGTTTGCAATTAATCATAATGGAATATATGAAGGGCACTCACCATATTTCAATTTAGATTCAATAAAGCTATTAAAAGCATCTGAAACAAATATACCATTTCCTACGGGTGAAAAATTACAAGAAAATGTAATTGAGCACTCTAAGGATACTACTATGATGTAGTTATTAGAGTAGTATGAAAAGAGACTATTTGGTATTAAAGGAAAACACGGGCAAGAAAATGCTTTATTGCAAGTAGATTGGAGTAAAGATGGAAAAAGAGTAAATGTAGAAGTTAATAATTCGACTATAGAAAATATAGAATTATTAGGAAAATTATTAAATAATGTAAAATCTTGGGAGTATAAACCAAATGATACTATTTCTGCAAAGAGATTTAATAATGTAATGTTTGATGATAGTGGTACATACTTAAATACAGATATTTACACAAAAATAACAAATGCTGTTAAAGATACTATTAATAGACATAATACATATATTAATGATATGTCTAAGACTAAAAGAGATTAGATATTAAAAAATAATGCAGTAACTGCTTTATTTAATATTATTAATAATCCTGTTAATTTACGAGAGGCATAGTCTTCTGTAGATGTTCTTACTAAAACAGCCAAATCTCTTGCTAAACAATCCGAAAAAAATAAAATACAGGCTACATTTACACCTGGTAATTTTATTAGTAAATTACAAAGTATTAATGAAAATATGACAGGTAAAGATGGTATTGCTATTAGTGCTACAGCATTAAAATCATTTTTTGCAGCTACATTTACAAATAACACTATATTTAATAATGGCACTGCAACAGATGCAGCAACCTTAATGTGTAATGTACCAATAGGTGGTAAAGTGTATCATGGCATAGCAAATGCATATGCAGATTATGCACGCTTTGCTAATAGTAATGATGTTAGTGAAGAAACTAAAGAAAAATTAATATCATATTTATAGTCATAGTAGTGGGAATCAGATGCGGCTAATGAGGAATCTGCTTTCTTATCACTTTCAACTGATAATGCTAAAGAGTTAGCACTTGCTAAACTTAATGCTGGTACTATTACATTAGGAATGTACTTATATGGGCTATCTATAGGTGTTCCTGTAGAAACTTTATATAAAATAATGACTTCTCCTATTGCATTTAGATTGGCAGAAATTACTAAGGGTGATGTGTTTAATGGAGAACCTAGTTAGTTTAGTATTCTGGGAGCATTTAATTACATTAAGACTGGACCAAAATTAAACATATTTAATAATATTGATATAACTGCGTATAAAGGTGTGCTAAGACCTACTGCTTTACTTAATTAGGCAATATTAGATCATAAAGCTTTTGGTAAATTAAATTCTAAGTACTTATATAGGGAGCTAGCAAGTAAAAACAATGCTATAACAGGTCTTGAGGAATTAAGAAGTGCTTGTGAAAAATATAAAGGTACTCTGTCAGATAGTGTCTACTCTATCTATGAAGCACTTTATAACTAGGCTATTGATAAATTAGAAACGTATGTTAATGACGTAGAAATGTATAATAACGCAGGTACTTATATAACAGTTTATGGAAAATCAAAAATTACAGATGATCTAGAAACATTAGCATATGGAGCTGCCGAATATAAACGTCTTGGCTAGATATTAAAATTAAATCAATCTATTAATACTAATCCTATAGATTTATATACACAAGTATCTAGAATTGAAAATCTTATAGTTGATAGAGTTAAACAAATTATTGCTAAAGATAAAGACTCATACAGGGAGCGGCTAGGACTTGATAAAAGTATTATTAGTACATTAAAAGGTAAAAAAATAGATTTGGAAAAATTTTTAACAGACATTAGTTACTAGCGCGAAGTTATTGCTGACTATGATGCTGTTAAATAGACATTTAATCCATTAAAAATATTAGTTACTAATCCTAACTATAAAGGTTATGTTGAGTCTTTATTAATAGCACACAAGGGTATGTAGAATAAGTAGCTTAAATATAGATTTTTAACTGAACTAGTTTCTAAATATATAGATTCACACAAGATTATTGTAGATAGATTAAAGAGATAGGTATATAAAAACGCTGATGCTTTTATTAATTACAAATTAAGGCAAACTTGGATGCAAGAAAGTGGTCTTACTTTTACTATTTCGGGCACTTCTAAAAATAATGATACTTACGCTTTTATTAATGGTGAGATAAAACCACTTTATTGTAATAAAACTATATAGTTAGGAACAGATGTAGGTGATGCTAATTTTAAATTATGGGTAGAACGAACACTTATACCTAAATTAAAAGCAGATAAAAATTTATCTAATAATATATTTATATAGAATTTAGCGCCTGTTATTACTACTAATACTAATATTGGAATACCCTCGATAAGCTATGGATTGGGAGGTATTAATATGCTACCACAAACTGATTATGAGCGAGAAATATTAGATGCTAATAAAGATGGCTTTAATAAATTGTCTTCTTATAATCCTATAACAGATGCTAAAGGAAATACCTTTCATATTAAATAGCTCTTATTTTATTATTCATTAATATGTAATAATGGCAAATTAAGTCCAACATCATTGCATAAGATATTTGAAGACTATCTTAATGAGGATGTTGCAGCAAATTATAAAGAGTTTATTGCTAAAAAAGAAGCTGAAGGTAAAGAATTTGTAGACGGAGAAAAAGAAGAAAGTAAATTTTATGAAATGCTCAAAGACACTGTTACAGATGAATGGCTAGCTCCTTTGTCCTCACCTTATGCTGGAGGTACTGATATATTTAAGTATAAAAATACTAATGAAAATAGAGTATATTTGTATAAGTAGGAGCAAAGCAATGATTCTGAAGAAAATTATGAAGAAGGATAGGATATGTATGATTTTGATTTACCACCTGAATAGGAAGATAAAGATAATAATATTAATGGGTATGTTAAATAGGAATCTAATGCACTAATATCTTCAGATTATAACTTCTTTACTAATCCTACAAATGTTAATTTTGAGTCAACAAACAAAGTACAAAAAGACACATTAAGTAACTATAACATATATTATGAATATGATAAAAATGGAAATCCCGTATTAGTATCTATAAGTAAAGATATAGCTAAAGAATTTAAAAAGAAAATGGATGCTCTAGTAGATGCAAATGGTAAGAAACTTAAAAGTGTATTACCATTCTAGACATAGCGTGTAGATGGAAAAATGAAGAATATTGTAGATGAAGATTAGATAGAACAATTTATTGACGATATAAATAACGGTTGTGGCAAATAATTGCTTAATTAAGACTTTGGAGTATCAGACTAAACTTAAATAGTCTGGTATTCCAGAATCTATTTTTTATTCAACAGTTAGTAACTTTGTAAATAAAGTTGGAAGATTCCCAAATTTAGATGAAATAGCTAATTCTAACTCATCTACATATATTACTAACTTATTACATTTAGATAAAAATAATTCAACATCTATAGATAATATATTAACTACTACAAGTACCAGTTCTATATAGGAAGCTAATATAAAACTAAATGATACTTATAGTGACTAGGAGGTAGAAATATTACCATTATGGAATGATGCTATAATAAATACTACACTACGACCTTCACAATATTTCTCAGAACCTAAATAGTTACATAGTATTAGTAGTAAGCCTAATATGCAAAGTGTTTTTAACACTGTATTTACTAAACTTAATAATTTATATGGTATCCAAATAAATACTATTACTGATAAAGAATTAGCACAAAAAAATTGGGAACCTGAAATACAAACTACTAATGCCTTTATTAAAGATGGAAATATATATATAAATACTGATCATGCTAAAGCTGATGCTCCTATACATGAACTGACACATCTATTATTGGGATCTGTACGATTTAAAAATCCAGATATTTACTTTAAAATAGTAGAATCAGCACAATAGTTTCCTAATTTTCAACAATTTTAGCAACAAAATCCTAATAGAGCAATGAATGATATTTTAGAAGAAGCTTTTGTTACTGAAATGTCAAAGTATTTAGCAGGTGAAAAAAGTGTTATAGAATAGTTACCATAGGATATTATCTATGAATTACACTATAATATAAAAAGACTATTAGATTCAGCTTTTATGGGCTAGTATAGTGTTAAAAGCATACCTAATTCATAGTTATATGGTTTGTCATTATCAGAACTAGCTACTATATTAAATAGTAATTTACTTGAAAGTAATTTTAGTGGTAGTTTGGATGAAGCAATGTAGCATAGAATTTTAGCTAATACTAAAGAAGAGTTAATTAAAAAAGGAGACTTAAGGGAGGAATGTGAATGAGCTGTAATTATACATACAAAGGTCATGTTATAGGTAATGTACAATAGTTAGATGATTTTTTGTTAAGTAAAAAACGATTTGAGCCTATTCTAGGAGATACAGTATTTTCTAAAAGTACTAAGTAGCTAGCATCTATGAATAGGATTGAAACTATTAATAAAGATGCAGAAGACTTAGGTAAACGCTACGCAGAAGCTAAAGCTAAAGCCTAGATAATAGATGGTGAAGAAGTGCTTAAGGCTACTAGACCATTTGTTGGTGTTAGTGAATTTATGAGTGGTTTACGTAATAATTAGGGGAAACTATGGTTTCCTGAATTTACTACGGAATATTGGGCAAACTAGTATATTAATTGGAGTAATGGTATTTATACTTAGGATGAAATAGAAGTATTTTTTAATGGGGATAAATCTAAAATATATAGTTTGGAATTAGGTAACTAGAAAGAATGGAGAAAACCTGATGGTTCTTTAAAAGATACATTTGGTAGTGTTGATTAGAATAAATTTCGCCAATTAATGGAAGATAAATGGAAGCACTAGGCTTCTTATGGTAATGATATTCATGCTATATTATAGAATTATTTTAGTAAAGCATCTTCTGGTAAATATCGTTATGAGTTATGGGATGAAAGTCCTATGCAATTAGCAAACAGTATAAAATATTTACGTAAGCATAATCTTATATCTAATTCAATGACAGATGAAAAAATAAATAGTATTCTTAATATAGCTAAAGAACTAAAAAATTAGTTATAGTCTAAGTATGGTAAAGATTGTGTATTTTATCCCGAAATCACTGTGAGTGCAGATTTAAATCATGAATATGAAAGTAGAGATGGTTTAAAAGTATTAGGACGTCTTGATTTATTAGTTATAGATGAAAATGGAGTTCCTCATATATTTGATTATAAAACTTCTCCTAAAAATTATATAGATTATGCAAGTGCTAAAAAATTAACTTTTACTTATTAGCAATCTATATATGAACGTATGCTGCGTAGGTATGGTTTTAATACTCTAGGTACTGATATTAATATCATTCCTTTAAAATTAGATGGATTTAGAAAGGAAGGAGATAATTGGGTATATAATGATGTAGTAAAAGGAGATAATACTCTTATACAAGATATTACAGAAGCTGCAAATAAAGAAACTATAGCTAATAACATTGATGAATATATAGAAGCCCCATTGGTTATAGATGGAAATGCTGAGGCTACTATAGAAACAGTAACAAAACAAATGCAGGAGTGCTTTACTAATTATGGTAAAGTAAAAACTGACGAAGAAATTAAAGCTTTAATTGAAAAACAAGGTGGTTTTAAAGCTAATGATTAGTTAGGAACTCTTGAATTTTAGCCAAAAGGTTGGACTCGTATGATTTCTGTTAAAAATGAAGGTAATGCTGAAGCTGAATTATTTAAAAAAGTTAAATAGTTTATTACAGGTTAGAAAGAAAGAAGTTTAAAAAATACTTAGACTATTATTAAAGCTCTGCGTGAAGCTCAATCAGAAGATTCTAGAACTCTTTAGTTACCTAATGGTATGAGTGATTGGTTAAAAACACGCTTATCTAAATATTGTAGTAAATCTTGGGAGGTTATGGATACTCCAGCACAAGAAGTAGCTGAATAGTTTGGTATGATACTACTTTATAATAGCACTATAGATGTTATGGAAGTAGTTAAAATATCTAACTCTGATTTATATTATCAACATAATTGGGGGCAAGGTAGAACTAATTTATTAGGTTCTAAAGAAGCTGATTTAAATGAAGATTCTAAATCAGATAGTTTAATTATGAAAGCTGTTACAGGTAATATAGAATTAATGGAAGCAATGGCTGTACTTAATACTATGGAATTTAATAAACCAATACAAATTTCTAATATAGCTGTATTAAATCCTATTTATGGCTAGGGAACTGAAGCTAACTCTAATAAAGAACTTATGTATAATTGGCAGCGATTAAGATAGGTTTTTGAACTTAAGGGAGAAAATAAATTTGGTGATAGTATTAAGTTACTATCTTTAGCCGAAAAAACTAATATGGAATATTAGGATATAATGAGCCGAGTGAACGATAGATGGCAACAATAGAACTTAGCTAATTTTAAACCAGCCTTTACTTAGTTATAGAGTGCATTAATACCAAATAATGTAGAAGAAAGTATTAATGCTTTAATGGATATTAAAACTAAGTTAGAAAATAATTTTGGTATGGCTAAGGATATTATTACTAAGGGTGAAAATACAGGTAAAAGTGTGTATGCAGATTATCAAAATTATGATTAGCAATATATTAAAACTATATATCAAATGGTTTTACGTTCTATTGCTGAGCTTAGTGGACTTGATATTAGATAGGAAGTTAAAGCGCATAGTAATTGGATTGATTCTGTAAATATTCTTAATAATGGTGTTTCTGGTAACTATATTGATAATGCAGGTAACTTTAAAAATAGATTATTAAATTAGGTTACTTCTATTGCTCTTGAGGGTTATCAAAATGCTAGAGATACTATTTATTCAAGAATTAGACATTTAACTACAGCAGTAGAAGAGCTAAAACGACAAGAAGGTTATGGTTCTTTAAAAGAGCACACCTTTGGTAATTAGACCTCATTATATGAAGGTATGATGGAATTTACACCTGATGGCGACCTACGTTTTGTTAATCCTTGGAGTACTGATTGTCATTTAAGTTATGCAAAAAAAGAATTTCTTAAATAGGCTATACTAGAATTTAATAAAGATTCACATCCAGATTGGACTTAGCCTATTATTGATTCTAAAATAAACTCTAATGATATTGAATTTTTCCAAGTGCCGTTACTGGAGGCATCTTTTGCTTCTAAAATTAATACTGATGGCTGGTTAGGTTGGCTTAAAAATAAGTTAAAAATGTTTTCTAGTCGGAGTAATTTTAAAGAAGCTGTAGAACGTTTTTAGACACAGTGGTTAACAGATAAAATAGATTAGGCACAAAGTATGGATGGAGAAGTATTCAAAGCTTTAAATCGAATGGATTAGGGGCATGGCGTAGATAGATTACAAATGATTGAAAATTTGCGTAAAAAGCATGGTGATGGATTTTTTGAACGTGATATAGAAAGATTACTTGGTGCACATATTATGGCATACTCTACATAGTAGGTGATGGAGGGCAGGTTACCATTAATAAAAGCTGCTTATATATCTTTAGCTGTTATGGGTAATAATCAAGGATAGGACTATTCTAGTGATGAAAAATTCATTAAAGAATATGTGTAGTCTAAAATTAATCATTTGTCTATTACTGATCCAAAACTTAGAAAAGTTAAAGGAGCTTTAGGAATGTTATAGCAAGGGGCTTCTTGGATGGCACTTGCATTTAGTCCTTTACAAATGACATATCAAAGTCTTGAAGGTATTTGGAAAGATGCCAAACTTATTATCACGAAACCTGATGGTAAAGATACATTTACTTTATAGAATATGAAAGATTCTGCAAAAATAGTATATAAAGAATTATTTAATTATAGTGATACCCCTTCTGTAACTGAAGCAATCAATGCCGTTTTTGGTATTAATGATATGGATAGTGTATCATTTGCTTAGAATAATAGCTCTAACACTAATGGTTTCTTTAATTTCTTTGGAAGAACAGCTTATCATTTTGCATCAAGACCAGACTTTTATAATAGAATGACTATTTTTGTATCTTAGATGTTGCATGATGGTAGTTATTATGCACATTCTGTGGATGAAAAAGGTATTTTACATTATGATATGAAAAAAGATGAACGCTTTAGAGCACTATTTAGTAGTCCTAAAGGTTCAGAATCTTATAATAAAGCTTTTTCCTTATACTTAGCAACAGCATAGTAGTTAGTAAGAGAAGGAGCCACTAACACAGATGGCTCTTTATTTAAAGTTGATTTAGATAACCCTAATTTACCTAAAGCCTATTCTAATAAAGAATCCGAAGCAATGAAAGCTATAGGAGACACTATGTACGGTTATTATGACAATAGTAAAAAATCACTTATGTAGGCAACAATGCTAGGAGGTTTAATAATGTAGATGAAAACATATTGGTCATCTAAAAAGAACTAGTATTTAGCCCCTGGTGGTATTAAAGCATAGGGAAAATGGGAACAAATGATTAGTCCTAATGGTAAGAAATGTTACTATTCATTAAATGATGAGGGTAAAATAGATAATAATTCAATGCCTGTTGAAGAAGGTGACCCAAGAGCCAGTTAGATACCTTTTATGCAATGGAAAGGTAAATTTGAAGAAGGGGTACTAATAACGTTGTGGGATATAATAAAACGAACTAAAGAACATCATGGTAATATTAAATAGGCTTGGAAAGAAAAGGTTAATGGTGATGATGATTTATCTAAATTATATGTATCTAATATAAAACTACTTATTAGTGATATGCTAGGTTTTATTTTAATAGGTGGACTACTTAGTGCACTATTGAAAGGCTTGGCAGATGATGAAATTAAAAAAGCTAGAAAATCTAAACACTTTGAAGATGCGTTAACTGCTACAGGAGCCAACTTCTTGTATAAAACTGTATATAATTCAGCACTTGATATGAACTTTTTAAGTTCTATTTTTGAGACATCTATAGATTGGAACCCATTTTCATTGTCTTTTATGTCCTCACAAGTTTCTAATATGTGGGACATGGCAATGGGTGACTAGTCTTTTTCTAAAACAGTATGTGGAGCTTTCTCTGCAACTCGTTAGCTTAGACCCATATTTACATGTTTAGAATCACAACTTAAAGAGGATTAAAAAAATAAGGCAGTAACCTAGGGAATTACCCCTAAGCTACTGCCTTTTACTATGATAGTTGTCTAATACGCTCTTGACATATGTGTATTATCTTTTTATAATCTTTAATCCTAGATTCTGTTTCTGTAAATCCAGGTTCATTTTTAGTTCTAAGTGTTCTCTTAATAATATCAGCATCCCAAGGATTTAGATTATAATCCATCCAAATACTCCAAGGCTGTATAACATGTTTAGAATAGTCACTTTCTCCTACATTGGCTTTTCTTTCTTCTGTAGGAAATATACCTATTTTTGTTAAATATTTTATTAATTCTTCTTTATTCATTTATAGTAGTCTAATAGGTTTAATGTAGTTTCATTTAAATCTCTTTCTTTCCACTCAAAATCTTTAAGAACTAATCTAACTATAGCAGTAAAAATATTAATAATGGTGGTAGAATTTTCTATATAATATGCACTATCATATTCAAGAGTTGTTTGTAAATCTTCTTTCTTAATTATATTATATTTAACTAAGATTTCTGAAGCTTCTTCATCTAAATAAAAGTCCTCATAATCACCATAGCAATACCCTATAAAATTAAACTGCATTATTTTAGAAGCTTCTTTATAAGCTTTTGTTATATCTTCTAATGAGTAATTACTAATAATATGGTAAGATTCTTTATTTTCATACTCATAAGGATCTAAAAACAATAAATTAAAATTATATTTCATATATTAAGCATATTCAGTAAGACCATAAGCTGCAAAATCTAATATGTCTAGTGCATCTTCATGTAAATTTCTATACTTTAAAATAAAATCTTTAAGGACTAATTTAATTATTTTAATAAATATATCAATGTACTCGGCAACTCCATCATCTATATAGTAAGAGCCTTTAGATACACCATAAAAATCTATATCTTCTAAGGATATTTTATTAAGTATCCCATATTTAACTAAAATTGAGGCATACGTAGGTTTTATATATGACTCCTGATATTTTACACAACAAGTTTTAATAAAATTAAAACCTAGTATTTTTGTAGCTTTATTATAAGCATCAGTAATATCTTGTACAGAATAGTTACTTTCCATATGAAACACTACATAGTGACCATGACCATCACCACTTGGATCACCTAAAGTAAAAGTGATATTATATAATTTTTGTTTTGAATTACTCATCTTCAATATGATTATAAATATATAAACCTTTAGCAATTATAGATAACCAAGATAATGTATCTATCAGTAACAATATAAGTATTCCAAGTATTGGTACTGTAACTTTATTAATGCGCCATATAAATAATGTAATACCAGTAAATGTAAGATTGATAATTACTCCTATAATATAAATTTCTAGCATAATTCAACACTGTCTACTTGACTATCTAAATATTTATCTACTTCTACTGCCGTACACTCAACAAAGTCACCTAGCATATTGGCATCTTCTTTTGCTGTTTCTATATTGGGTGCTTCTATTTCATATGTTTCATAGATAACTCCTTCTACATAACATTTATATGTAACTCTATACTTCATAATACAATAATGTAGGATTATCTTTATGTATATCTATTGATGGTAATTGCTTTAACCTTACTAAATGTTCAAATTTAGTTTGATTAAACCTGTGCGATAGTAAATGATAGCCATTGACTGTGTTTATTAAATCATACTCACAATTTCCTGTACAGTCACATTTATCTATTATATCTTCATATGCCCAAACAATATCTAAGTCTTTACAATCAATATCAAGAATATAAACTCTATCGTATTTTTTACTACGACACTCTGCCATAGCTTTATCAATTAATTTATAAGTACTTTGAGTATTATTTTTTATAGCTTCGACTGTTTTTTCAATAAGATTTAATTGAAATTGCTTGTAATTACGTGGGTTAACCCATATATAAGCCCTTGCATTGTTGTTAGTACATAATGTTTTTATTTCAGATTCATACTTTTTTAATTCATCTATACTAAAGATTGTATAATTTTTAATTACTATTTTATCAGACACATTATTTCCGTCTTTTTTACGGCAATAAATTTGTATCCAATAAAAATCTCCTTCTTTTAAATGTTCTAACCAAACATATATATTTTCAAAATTATCAATTTTCATTTATAGATTTTTAAGAGTCTTTATTAGAGTTATCAAATGTGAGTATTTTAGTTAATTCTTTTATACACTCTTTAGTTACTTCATCAATATTAATTATTGCATCAAAATCATATTCTAATACTTCTTCAATAGCATCTTCAAATCCTTCTTTAGTATATACATCATTTTCTATGTAGGACTTTACTACATCTAATGCATCTACATGTAGAAAAGTCATTTCTGTTTTAATATTCATAAATATGTTTTTTACCTGTTAATAAATCAATTTGAATACCATAATTAGAATTAGGTACGTATATTACATAATCTAATTTACAACAATCTGTATCATATGAACCATAGCGTTCATTTATTACTTTATCTAATATATTCATACTAATACTAGATATATCTGTTATTGGTAAGTCTTTATGGTTATCAATACAAGCTAATAGATTATTTAAAGCACATATTTGCAATCTTTCTGCTTGCTCTAGGTCTGTTTTTATGTACTTATCTGGCATAAGCAAATTTAGTTTTATTATTACAACAAGGGCAGTTTATAGTTTCTATAGTTTCATCATATACAGGTATACCTAGAAACTTATATATTTTTGTTGTTTTAGTTATATCTTGTTCTTTATCAATTAGAAGTAGACTGCCACAATTACAGCAATAAACTTTTGCAAAACGAGCATTTTTAATTACATTCATCAAACCATTTATTTACTAATTTTTTACACTCTGCTTTAATTTCATTTGTATTTAGTATATGTGTACTTTCTCTTTCTAGATTATAGCCATCTAATACACCTGCAATGCAATCTAAAAAAGAATCATATCCTATTGTTACAAAATTACTAATCATATCTTCTAGTAATTCATTATTAATATCAATACTTAATTTTATTTCCATATTACTTAGTTTAATGTATCCAATAATTTCCAACTGCAGGTTCTGCAGGAATAGGTAATTTAGTACAAAATATTGCAGCAGAATCCTCCATACACTTTTTAAGCATATTAGGTACTTCTTCTAATCCTTCTGGATATTCAATAATAAGTTCATCATGAACCATGTCACAAATTCTTATCTTATTGAACATATTATGGTCTAGTATCCACTGAAAAAATTTAATAGAAGCAAATTTTAATAAAATTATCCCGGAACCTTGTGTTGGGCTATTAAGTGGCATCCTTTCCCATTTGCTACCTGCCATATTATGAGTTTTTAACTCATCTTTACTATACTCTTTGTTTCTTATATATTCAGGAGTGTCTTCTATTTTCTTCCACTTTTTCCAATCTTCCCAATATACTTTGTGCCCAGTTATTTTGTTTATTAACACATAACCATGTGTTTTGACAAACTCGGCACCTTTAGCTTTAAAATCAGCAATACCTTTAAATTTATTATAATATTTAGTAATATAACTTTTAGCTTCATCTAAAGTGCAGCCTAATTGTTTAGCTAAACCTCTTGCGCCTCCACCAAACTGAATAAGAAATTCAGGAGATTTAGCTTTACTACGCCATTCTTTATACTCTTCCTTAATTACTTTTGTTGGAGTACCCGGCGGAATAATATAATCAAAGAATGTAGCTGCCATTAGACTATGAATATCCTGTGAACCCTCAGTAAATTCCTTAATCATGTGTTTTTCGTTATAAATATCAGCTCCGAGTCTAGATTCAAGGGCACTGTAGTCACAACTGCACATTTTATTACCTTTGGCACTTATAAAACAACTTCGAGTAAATGCATCATGGGGTAAATTTTGCAGCTGAACATAGCAGCATTTACTTGCAGAAATTCCTTTGTATTTAGCTAAGTCTTTATCGTGATCTTTAGAATTACCACATGACATACGACCTGAACTTGTACCTAATTGTTTAAATGTAGTATGTATTCTATTAGTTATAGGATTAATGGCATCTATATATTGTTGTCCATAAGTGCTACAAACTTTAGCTGCTTCTTGATAATCATCATAATATAGTTTAATAAACTCATCATTAACTCCTTTTTGATTAGTAATAAGTTTTTCAACCATGCTTTCTTTAGATTCACCTGTATGTTTATCTTCTGTTTTAGTTTTAAATCCCATACTTTGTAATAATGGAATAACTTGGTCTTGACTATTCCAATTCATAGTGCATATAGGTTCTGTAGAAAATCCAGAAAATAAATCGCCTTGTTTATTTATTTCAAAATATGGATTATCCACCCACTTCTGCCAAGTTTCAAAACCAACTTCTGAACCTTTATAAGCAAACCCTTGCTTTTTTAGTTTACGTATTTGTTTATCATAATCTGTAGCACATTTATCAACTTCTATTTTTCTAAATCCTGCAACTACATGGTCTTTAGACCAATTATAAAGCCATTTATTTAAAGCTTCTAATGCTTTAGCTTTTTTAGCTTGATCGTTCTTCATCTTTTGCTGCCATTTTGGAACATCAAGCATTATACCACACCATTCTAGATAAGCAATAACAGGCACAAACTTGTTTTCTAGTTTAGCACCTATTAAACAATTATTGCCTTCGCACTCCTTAATTTGTTGTTCCATTATATCTATTAAGTAAACAACATCACCTGCTGCGTACTTAATAACAGATTCATCAATACCTCGCCAAATAATTTCACCTCGTACTGTCTTATCTATATAGATACCAAGTCTGCGTTCAGCTACTGCTTGTAAACTATATTTGATATTTTTCGGATTGTAGCCCAAATGTAGTAATTGTTCTACAATCATTGTATCCCAAACTTTTCTAGGTACTATTTCATATTTATATAGAAATTGACAATCAAATTTTAAATTATGTCCAATAATTAAATGGGTTTCAAGTATTTCCTTATACTGGTTAAAATCAATAGTAGTACAATCTACAACAATTTGAATATCCTTAGTGCCGAATTGTGCAGTAAGTAATTTACACACATGAGGATTTCTACCAGAAGTTTCTGTATCAAACATAATGTTGTCCCAATCCTTCATTATTTCTATAGATTCTTCGGCAGTAATAGGTTTAAAAGTATCTGTATTAAATAAATTCTTTTGATTACTTACTAAATAAATCATTTTGTAGGTATTGAAATTTCTCCTTTAATCTAGCTAATGCTTTATCTCTAATTTGTCTAATACGTTCCTTACTCACACCAAACATATCAGATACTTCCTTTAACGATATAGATGTGCCATGTATACCATATAGTAAGCTCAAAATATCATATTCTCTATTATTTAGAATATTTGTACCTTCTGTTACTACCTGGCTAATTAAATTCATATTAACTACCTCTTCCAAGTCATAATTAGATGGTATTATATCTTGTAACTGGCTATATCCATCATCTGATGTTCCTAAAGTTTCATCTAATGAAGCAAGCCTATTAGTAAATTGTGCTAAGAATTCTATTTTAGCTATAGGAATACCTAATATTTCAGATAGTTCTGAACTAGTAGGTTTTACTCCATTTTCTTTAATAAATTCATTAGTTGCTTTAGCTATTTTATTAGCAACAGTACGTTGTGTAAGAGGAAGTCTTATAGTATTTCTACAATCATATATTAATTTATACATAGATTGCTCGATCCAATAAGCTGCATAAGAAGTAAAGGGAACATTAAGTTCAGGATTAAATCTCTCTACCGCTTTAACTAACCCAATATTCCCACTAGATATAAGATCTTCAACATCCATACCTTTCATCTTAAATTTATTAGCTAATAATATAACAAATTTAAGATTTGCATTTATTACTTTATCTTTAGCTCTGTTATCTCCATTATGAGCTTTAATTATCAGCTCATTTAATGTTTCTTTATCTAATACTTTATATCTTTTAATATCATTGAAATAACAAGCTAAAGAGTCTGTCATATTTCTATATAAAATGGTTCATATGCATAATTATATTTGTTATCTAATATTGATACATTATAAATCTCTGTAGTATCATATTTATAATACTTTTCTTTACATTGATGTAAATGTCCACAAAACACTATATTTGGCTGTGTTATAGCAATAGTATGAGCTAATGGTACATTTCCTGCTTTTAACCAATCAGGATTCCATTTACTTGGAGGTAATAAATCCAAATCTCCTATACTAGGAGTATCATGAGTTATTAGTATATCTAAATCATAAGGAATTGTACTATAAATTTGCTTTAATGTATCATCATTTACCATAAATGCCCAATTTCCAAATCGGTGACAATAAGGTGTTCCATATATTTTATACACTTTACCTTCTGCACTTATATAATGATAAACAGTATTATCTAGATACATACATTTACCTTCAGTCCATTCAGTTAAATTAATAGTAGGTAATGGACATTTTTCTAGATAGAAATCATGATTTCCTGCTATTATAATAACTTTATCACAAGGTAATTGTTTAACATAGTTACTAAAAGTAGTATAAAACCAATCTTCTGATTTAATATAATTTCTTTGTATATCTAGAGGTACTATATCTCCAGCTATAATTACTAACTCACATGGTTCTATAACAGGTAAGGTTCCATGTAAATCACTTAAAGCACATACTTTCATATTTCAATAATTTCTTCGTCTACTATAGAATTAATAGGTATACCACAGTATTCTTTAGCCTCTTCTAAAGTATAAAAACGTACTGGTTCTTTCAAACTATCCATATAATGATACATATTTCTTGTTTCAGTGTGCCAACCCTTAAATATTGAGTATTTTTCGATTCTATATCGAACTTCACCATCTTTATAAGTTTCTTTAACTATCCTCCTCTTCATGTTTTTTAATAAAATCCTTTATTAACTTCTTTGTTCTATACACTTCATCTTTATCCTCGAAGGTAAGTCCAGATATTGTAGAATACACTATTACTGATACATAAGAAAGCTTTTCTAAAATATCAACTTCTTTACCATCAATACAATATTTAATACCTTTATTTAACCTTTTAGAATGAATAAAATTTATTTTTGGAAATGGTAAATTAACATCATCAATGGAATCTACAATAATATCTACATCTCTATAGGTATCTACATCTCCATAGAAATAGAGGGCACAAGACCCTCCAATTCTAGGATTAACTTCCTTTGGAAGCATATTAATTATTTCCTTTAATCTTTTGACTGAAAACATAAATTTATTTTATATTTTTAATGTATATTTAGTAATAAAGTCTCCACATTCCTCACAAGTTCCTAAATCTTCATAGTTACCTTTAGATTCTATAAAATCAATTAGTATGGATTGTAGTAATCCTAAATCTGTTTCTTTATCAATTAAAGTTTTAATAGTATCCTTAACTTTATCTATTGATAAATCTATAGTTTCTATACCATCTATGGTTATAGAATCGCATATACAACCATTAACAGTTTCTAATATCATATTTATTTACAAATTAGTATATTACTATTATCTAAATACTGATCTGTAGAGTGTAACTTTAAGGGTTTATTATAATATATATGATTTATAATAGTTTCCCAGATTCGTAAGTTCTTGCAGTAATCTTTACTCCAATATATAGTCCAACTAAATATCCATTTTCGGAATAATATAATTGCTATAAATGGATTCCATTCCCATCTTACCATATTATATTTAGTTTTCCAACCTACATTACTAGTTTGTATACTAATAATAGGATTTAAATAACAAGTACATATAGGTAACCCAAAGAACCATCCTATATCAAATGTTTTAAGTCCGTTGTAATGAATATGTGGGCGAATTATTTTATTTCTAACTTTCCACCAATCATAATATGGAAAATGATAAGACCACCAAATTTTAAATTTCTTTACCATAACCCTATAGACTTACCTACTTTTTCGGAAATATAACAAAATTTACTTCCATCTTTCAAAGTTTGGATATAATCTCTACAATAGTCTACTATAGAGTTAGTAGGTTTAATCCCTACTACTTGTCCTGTTCTATAAGGCTCTTCTTTAGTAGATTTATTTTCATCTATACCAATAAAAAATACTGCTTTATCTTTATATTGTTTACACTCAGAACAAGCATGGTCTGCATAACCTATAGCTTTATTATGTAAATCTTTAACTATCTTAGCATTTTTCTCAGTAAGTAAGGAGTTCATAATAATTCCTTCTTCGGCTACTTTACCACATATAGGGCATAGATAACTAACAATAGAAACTTCTAGATTATCCATTAATTTGTTTATTAATAATTTGCTTTATTTGTTCCCAAGATACAGGAGTATAATTATTATTATCTACTCCTACATCATATTGATAAGGAAATGTTATATTTAGTCTAGACATATCCTTACCTTCACAATGTGGTCCAGAGTGCACATGCCCATATAATTGCCAAACAGCATCTTTTCTCCAAGCACCTCCATAACATAAAAATGGGTAGTGATTCAAGTATATAGCTTGTCCATCTATTTTAACAATAAGCTGTGAAGTAACACCTTCAAATAGATCAAATACTTGATGTCCTGGGTAACGAATTTCATCATGATTACCTACTATTAAATAGATATGTCCATTTAATGTTTGTATAAGTTGTTTCCATCTAGCATTAGGAGCAAATGCAAAATCTCCAAGATGAAATACTATATCATTTGGCTGTACTATAGAGTTCCAATTATTAATAAGAACTTCATCCATTTCTTCTACCGTTTCAAAAGGACGACTACAAAACCTAATAATATTAGTATGACCAAAATGGGTATCAGACACAAACCAAATACCTTGTTTAGAGGAGTCTAATACTAAGGGTTTAATATAATTACTCATCTATTTTAGTGTCTAAAAATTCGCATAAGAAATTGGCATATACCTGAGCCTGTGCTTCTGATATACTATTATCGAAGTAAAACTGCATACAATGTACATACTCATGGGCAAAGGTATTAAACATTTGGTCTTCTGTGAGTTGCACTACTTCATCATCTATTTCTATAGTTTTAGCTATAGTAATTAATTGCTTAACTTCATTATATGTGCCATATTTGCTATCTTGTATACTATCTACTATATCAACAGTAATCCAGTTATTTGCAATTTTGAATTTCTTCGGAATTTTGAATTTCATTATATTCAGTATTAACTAATGTCCAATCTTTTAAATCTAAAGCAGGGATTTGTAAACCTCTACTTCTTAATGCTTTATCTGCCGTTGCTAATGCGTCTAGTGGTTTTATACACTCGTTATAAATATTAGCATTATCATCTACATATAAAGTTTTTTCTAATGTAACTTTAATATTATAACCCTTCATTAAAATTGTATTATAGATGTCCCTATTTGACAATTAAACAATCTTTCTAAATCATATTTAGATACATTACCAATAGTTTTATCTTTATAAATTACATCAAATGTATTGTTACTAACTTTCTTTATTTTCATAATTTAATTCGATAAAATAATACATAGTGATACTACAAACCCTATTACTAGGAGTAGCCCAAACATTATTAACCATTCTAAATGTATTAGCCATATACATATTAATGCTAATCCAAACATTATTATATATGCTATAGATATAATAATTAACCAATTTGTTTTAGAATCGTGCATTAGCCGCCTCCTTTTTAAAGTATTTTAACTGCTCTTCAGTTACATTAGAAGCCCATTGCTTTGCTAAGTAATGATACTTATTATGATTACTATAAATAAATCTATAAACTAAATAATTCATTTTTTAGGTGAAAATACAGGTTTATAACCAGACACTTCATATTCACAATATGTTACAGACGTATTTAGATCTTCATAATCCATATACTCTGTAAAGAGCATAATAGGTCCTGAAATACCTAAATAACCATCTTCTAAATGTGCTATAATAGTACCATACTCATACCAACGAAATGTTTCTCTATTTTGTACTTCAACTTGAATAGCATCATCAGCTAAATCAAACATAGCATCATAAGCACAATAGTATATACTTTTGTTTAAAAGATTAATTGCTTCTTTACAAGTCATTTCTTTCTAGTATCAAGTACAATATCATTATCTAATATTCTTACTACAGCAACTTCATCACCACCATGTAATAGTCTCATTCTTACTAAAGGATACTCTTTCTTTAATTGTTCTGCATCTTCAGCAGTACATTTAATCCAAAAGATATTATCTTTAGGCTTAGAGTGATTCCATATAAGATGTTTAATAAGCCAAATGTATTTAGACATAATCAATTAATGTTATTATAAAATTATTATCTAAAGGTTTGCCTAATTTCTTAGCACAATATTTAATACCTCTAATATAATCATACCAAGGAGAACTTACACTAGCATGATATTCGGCAATTTCATCACAGTCTTTTATATGTTGCCAATTCCAATATATAATAGCATCTGTAACTTCTAAATTAGGCATATCATCTATAATTTCTATTAGTTCATTAAAGCAACCTTTTTGAAACTCTGAATCTTTAGGTTTCTTTCTAATATCAAGAATAAGACGTAAATCAACACTGCCTTTGTAAGAAACTTTACTTAATTTTTTAAGTTCTTCAAATAAGTCACCTTTAAAAGCTACCTTATTATGTACAATTTCACAAATACCTTTTTTAAATCGAACACGTATGTCAAAATATCGAACTCCCATATTATATTGTCCTACTAATGTTTTATTTTGACACCTAGTCCAAGGCATTAATAACTTACCCACTAATGTTTTAGCGGGTAAGTATGTTAAACTATTATGACTTCCTATCATTATAATAATTCTTTAATTTTATCAGCAATAAGCTTGACTTCAGGTCTTACTTTACCACTAATTTCATCACTTCTGAGGAGGCAATAATGCTTCCAATCTTTGACAAATGCAGTATGCACTGATTGTGTTTTAGTACTAAATGTAAGAACATTACTACATTGCTGTGCTGTCTGTCCTAGCTTATGTAGATTATTATAAACTATCTCACACATTTGTTCATACCACATATACCAATCAATAGCTTCCCAATTATTAGTATCATGAGCATGAATTACTCTATTATCAAATAAATCTTCTGGATGAAATTCGGCTTTATAATAATCTTCATCTGTATACCATGGTAATTTACATATAGCTATCTCTGAACTAAATTTAGGAGAAGAATATAAACAATATCTTGTACTTTCTTCACTAATACTTTGTACTCGGTGTCTATTAGTATCTCTAATACCCCCTGCATTAGTCCAAAGTGAAAATGTTTTGCGCAATGCATGATGTTCAGTAGGAGTACAGAGGTATTTTAAATCATCCATCTGTCCATTTTCGATAAGTACACGCATATTAGTAGTAATATATACATAGTTATCCCTTTGTATTACTTTTGACCATGGGTTACTATAATATTCCATGTAAATAGCATCAAAGAATCGAGGTTCATTTGTTTTTAAATACACAGTACCATGTTCAAGAACAGATAAATGAAGTTTTTCTTGTAATGTTCTATCTTTAGCTATCTCTTCATAACTATAATTATGTAGAATTACTCTGTTTACAAATTGTTCACCTGTTTCGCCATTTTTTCTTGGTTCAGATTGATAGCACACTCTAGCACATCTAGCTATATGTTCCCATATTTCATCTAGTGTATTACCTTGATTCCACAATTCTACTTTTGGGTCTATTAATTTCATTTTTAAATATATTTAGTTACCGTTTCTTTTATAGGTGTAACCTCTGTTAGTTCTATATCTTCTTCTCTAGCTTGCTCTTTATAGTCACAATATGGTCCTTCTTTATAAGTAAAGGTATAATATTTACCACCTATTTTGATGACAGCTTTATATATAGCAAAGCCTTTCTCTAAATCAATATATGACATATCATATGTAAGATTAATAACATCTATATATGAATATATGTCATTAATTACTCGCCAATAGTCAGCACTAATTGTATTATCTTTATCATATTCATTTCGATATTGCTTTATTTTATCTGCTATATCTTTAGGAGCATTTTCTGGGAGAGCACTTCCTTCTGTTACTATCCAATAAAATTCGTCAGGTCTTAATTTCATAAAGATGTTTGTGTTGTAAAAAATTAATATTACCAATTCCAACTATATGAGCCTCATTACTTTTATCTACATAATAATTAACTTCACCATCAAAGTCAGGAATTGTAGTTACACACCAGTCATGTTTTTCTATCCATTTATCTATGTCTGGATTATATTTTCTTACTTCATCTAATAGAAAAACTGAAACTAATCCGGCATCTGCACAGAAGTTTCCAAGTTTAGAACAATCAATTCCATAATCTTCACCTTTTTCAGATGCCTCCACAAAGTTGTCAACTACTTTATAAGGATCTTCTGTAATCTCATAAGTAGTGCAACCCCAATCTCCATAGATTGTATCCTCAGTAAAATACGTAGAAATACCTAAAGCTTCCATATTACTTCCACACTCACATTTGCTCCAATCATCATGTGTATCTTCCCATTCAGTATATTGTTTAATCATTTCATCTATATTAGGAGAATCAATGAGATCTGAAGTCCACGGAAATGGATACGGATTCTTTTCAGTGCAGTTTTTAACAATATAACCAGGGTCTGTAATTATAATTGTTCCTTTAAATTTCATATTTTTGTTTAAGTTTTCTAATAGCTTCATTTAATACATTTAACACATCCTCTAAGTCTTCTATAGTTTCTTCTGCTTCTTGTTTATCATCTTCTAACCAGCCAAGTAATTTTGTATAAGCTTGTTCTTTAGTATCACAAACATAAGCAATAGAAGCCCAATTATCTCCTTCCTTTTCAAGATATTTAACGTGTACATGCCACGAATTATCTTCTTCAATAAATTCGACCGGCTCTATATCATAGCCATTAATAAGATAGCATAATTGACCTTTTTCCATAATTTTTATATTAGTTTTTCTATATAATTTCTATCTTCTCCCTTAAAAATAGGGATATCATTATCAATAACCCAAACAGATAAATCATTAATCTTCTGTTTAATACAACAGCTTCCCCTTTTTAAATGTATTGGTAAGTTATTCCAATTAATACCTTTTTCATTAAAGAGTTTATCTTGTATTTGATTTACATTAAGTCCTTGTAATTCTCTATGAGAAAAATAAGCTTGCCCAACAGCATTAATACTATTTCTAGTTGCGTCTTGCTGTCGCCATAAAATACAATTAGTTACTTCTTCTTTAGGTATATTAAAACATCTAGCATCAAAAAATGCTCCTTTTAACCATGCTTTGTAGTGCACTCCTAGCATCATACTTTCTACATTATCAGAGTTTTGATGTAATACTGTGAAGAATGCTTTATTAAACATTAAGGTAGCTATAGATGCAGACACACTACATATTTTTTGTACATCATAATCAAACCATGCTGATGTATCTAATTTATCATAATCTGTTAATACTAATGTAATTTCATCAGATTGGGTATACCCTAACACACATCCTTGTACTTCTTTACATAAAGATAGCATAGTCTGTTGCATTGCTTTAATAAAAATTTCATCAAAAGGTTTATCAAAACCTTTTGTAAATGTATGAAATGCTTTACCATCAAGTCTAATAATAACTGGAGTTCTACGTAATAGTTTTGTTTTAGCCCTATTTTCATAGTTCTCCTTCATTCTATCACCTAAGTTGTCTTTCATATTTTACCTCCTTGTATCTATCAATAGTAATTAATACCAAAAATGCAAGGGAAAGTCTCCATATAGCTGATGGGTCTGTAGGTATTCTTAGTAACCATATCCAGATACCAAATATAGCAAAAGCAAATAATACTATATTAATATTTTTAATTGTATACTTATCCATAATTAAAAGGATTCAATATATTCAGCATTAGGAAATGTCATATACACATCATCCCATGCAGCATCTCGTTCATATTCTTCATCATAGCGATTACTATAAGTTTCTCTATGCCCGTCTTTATAGTGAATTATAAATGTCATTGTTCCTTTAAATAGTTAATTAATGATTCTACATTAAATCCCAACGAAAAATTCTAAATCGAGGTTGGAGGGGTAGTCCTGCATTTGACCAGCTAAAAAAAGTGCATTCCCCTATTTTATTTTTATATTTAGTTTCAAAATTCTCTACATATTCTGCTTTAGTAGCTCTATCACCACAAGGCATTGCTTCAAATGTTCTACCATCTTCTAGTTCGCAAGTAAAGGTCATATCTTCTGAACCTCTAAGTCCAAGCTTATAGCCAATCACTTTAAAGTCTTCTGATTGATAGTGCTTAATTTTTATAAGATTATTACATCTAGAACCAGGTTTATAAGGTTTATTTGGATCTGTAATAACAGCTCCTTCAAATCCTTCAGCTACCCATTGGTCATGAAGTTTATTCATATTATCCCAACCTGAAACATGTTCATGGAATAATAATTTAATAGGAGTTTCTACATAGTCATCTAAAACAACACTATAAATTGAAATGTTATTTGCCTGTGCAAAATTACCTACTAGAAATTTCCATCTATCTTCTGCAATCATATCTGGATTGGCTGTATCATAGCAGTCATATACCCAATATTCTAACCAATCACAATCATATGCATTCTTTTCCATTCTAGCTGCTCCACTAATTTGCTGTAATGTCTTAAAACGCTTAAAAAGTTCACCATCGAGTATAATAGTAGGATTAGTCTTAAAGAACTCTATTAATCGTGGGTTTTCACGTAAATGAGTAGTAGCCGCATCATAGTGCTCACCACCTCTACTAGCAGTATGTACTTCTTTTCCATCCCAGTAGAATAGTGCTTTAACACCGTCAAGCTTTCTACTAATTAACCATTCCTTATCGAAAATTTTCTTATTAGTGACCTTATCTGCTTGTTTAGCTAATTGTGGTTTTATAATACCATATTGATTAGTTTTAACTTCACCAAATAATTCGGTACATTTTTCTTCAGAATAAGTATTAGGATCTGTAGGAACTTTGATATAGCCTTTATCTAGATAGCCTTTAACAAAGCTATTGAATTGCAGAGTTGCCTGGGTTCTATGTGACCTACCTGCTTTTCCTTTTTCAATCCAAGTTTTAGGACTTTCAGTAACTTTACCTCCTATTTGACCATATTTCCTTGTAATTAGGAATGCGTGTTCTGGTTCTTTCCACTCTTCATCCCATTCTACAATGGCAAAACGAAACTTACCTGTGCTTGCTCTACTTAAAAGATACTCCTTCATTTAAATTAATTAAATATAATACAAATATTATCTTCTAATAATCTTATATTATCTTATATATTAAGGTATAAACAAAAAGGCTCCAAAAATAGCTAATATTTAACTATTAATGGAGCCTCGTTCATTATTGGGCATAGAACCCCCTATGCTGGTAATGTTCCACAAACTGTAAAAAGCATACTATATATAAAGCTGCTCATTACATTCGCACTTTACCAAACCAAACCTCTTCCCCTTCCTAGGTACTCTTTTCGTTGTAAGCAAAATGCTTATACTAAGAGGTCGTCGCTACTAACCCATGTATACACAAGGTGATGCTGGACACGCCGAGATTTATACCAGCACCCGTTGTCGGGGTTTAGGACAGAGCGGGATTGACTTCGGCAGTTAGCTTTGACAGGCGATTACACGCACGGTTCTATTATTTATTATGTGTTAGAACTGATTTACAAAGAAACACTAAGGTATGTAAATATATTATTTCTTAGTAACGTTACCAATAATTTTTTATTATATACTTTAATAAATAATAAATTTAATAGATAATTAGTTCTTTTTAGTACTACCAAATCCGCCAGCACCTCTTGTAGTAATACCAAGATCTTCTAGTGTTTCTACTTCAGTAAAATGCATTTGAGGATGATGTGTTATATAACACTGAGCAACAACATCTCCTACTTTAGGTATTACGTAATTATCACTAATAGGTCTAAAAACAACGAATATTTCTCCTCTATAACATTCATCTACAGTACCTACACTATTAGGTATAACAAGACCATACTTAGTAATACGACTATTAGGTCTAATAGACAAAGCATCATGTTGTCCTAGAGCCACATGAAGACCTGTACCACATTTAATACGCCCATCAGCTGTTATTTCTACAGATTTACAAACTAAATCGCAACAAGCGTCTTCTGCTCTACCACTTGTAGATACATGTCCATAAGTTGGCAAGGGTATTGACTTATCATCACGATAGCATTTTACTTCTATATTATCAAATATTTCATCAAGTTCTTTAGCTAATGTAGTTACTTTTTTAATATCTGTGTTACCTGTGTAACGTGCCAATACTGTTGCAATTTTAGTTCCATTTGTTATCATAATAATTTTCATTTATATAATCATATAATTCATCTATAGTTCTAACACTAATCTCTTTATTATTATAATATAGTACTTTATCTACATCTTCATAAAGCCACCAATTAATTAAATCAATTAGTTCATCATTATTAAGTCCGACACAATCAACAAGCCCATCAATAATATAACCAACTTGTATAAAAATCGGGCATGCAAATAAATCACTTCCTAATGTATCACACCAATTATCAAGTTCTTTATGATACTTTAAAATGTGGTTAATATACTTTTTAAACCGCTCTCTCTGCATATCTATTTAATATTTCATCAATATGTTCTATTGTGCAATCATTATTATCAGAATAAAATGGTATTTCTACTTCTTTATTTTTAAAAACACAAAATGGTAATATCCTAGCACCATAGTAATTTTTAATTTTTAATGCTTTAGCAGAAGTATGTTTATAGTCATCTAAACTTACATTATACTTTTTAGAAATAACTTCTACCTGCTCTTTAAAGATTTTATTATCATATAGTAGTATTAATCTCATAAGGCTTTTATTGTATTATATATTTTTTAAATATCTAAAAAGTCAAGTAAATCAAAATCAATCGAATTGATTAATTGTAATTTCATTTGTATCTACTATAAAAGTTTTTCTTACATCTAAACATGCAAATTTATCAGTAATAATTGGTTCTAATTCTAATTGTGTATGTCCAAAAACCTGATAATAGCCGTTTAATTTATCACTACTATCATATTCTCTAACATCGCACCATGTAGGTGAGCTATATTTATTATAACCACCTCTAAAAGCAGATACTTGATTTAGTCTAGTATCATCCCAATGAAATTGTAGTAAATCATCTATGCCTATATTATTATATCTAAGCCAATCCTGTGTAGTGCCAGCATGACTAAATATAATGTTGTTTTGAATATAAATGGGTTTCATTGGTAATTGCCTAAGTAAAGTAGCTACTTCTTTAGCCTGTTGTGCATCATAACGACAAGTAATCATACTACCTACATAGCTGCAATCATGATTTCCAAGCAAAAATACACATCTATCTGTATTATTATTATAGAAATTTACTAATTCATATAGATTAACTAAAGAATCATGATTACTACATTGCCAATTATATGGATCATGATAATCTCCTAAAAAAATTATCTGCCCATCCCATTTATTACATGGTTCTTTCCAAAACTTCCTGCCATGTATATCAGGTACGACTAATACTTTATTTGACATTTTTCACATATTCATAAAATCTTTTCCAAAATTCTGGTGTAAAGATTTCATTTAGGTTAGTTTCTTCAATATCACCATTTAGTATCCAAATACTATATATATGATCTAAAATATCATCTTCATATTCTTGCCAGCAATCTTTTAATTCATTTATGTTACTAACATCGTCAAAATTATCTGTCCAAGTATCAATTAAAGCATCATACAGTTCATCTTCATAGATTTCTTCTGTTCTTACTTCGGTATATATTAATGTAATCATCGTGATAAAAAATCATTAATTTGACAAGTCAATTCATGTCTTGCTTTTATAGTATCTGTAGGTATATCAAATTCATTTGCTATCTTTTCAATATCTTCTTCAATATCTAGATGATTACTAGTTATAAACTCTACTAATTTAGAATCATCAATATCAAAGAATCTTATTAATTCTGTAGTAATAGTAACAGTCATTTACTTTCTTTATATTCTTTTAGATATTCATCCCAATGCTCTGTAAAATAATCAAGTAAAGCATCTCCAACTGTATCAGATACTTGGTTAATTATATCATCCTCATACATATTATTCAGTACATCTTCTTCCAAACCTATATAATTACAAAAACTATCAAACCAAGTGTCTGATGTTTCAAATATGTAAGATATAAATTCACTAGAATTAGTATCCACCCCACATTCATCAAAATAATCTTCTATAGGAGTAAAATTATCTATAAAGAAATTAATTATATTTTGCGTAGGATAGTTATCTTCACTAGCTATATTAATTGTTTTTGAATATATAAAATACATAATTAAATTAAATATCTATAAATTTGCACAATAGTTGATTTTTGAGCATTAGGATATTTAGTATTTACTATACTACAAATTTTAGGAAAATCCTTCATTGTAGCCTTATATGGCAAAGCCATAAGTGCGTTTTTAATAGTTGTATGTATAACCTCAATAGGTGGTTCTTTAGGCAGTAACTCTTTAATTACAGAAAGCTCATATTGCTCATTTTCAAGTAAATCTTTCCTATCTGTAGTTTTATAAATATCAATAGCCTTCTCACGTTCTTTTGCCATTCTTTGTAATACTTCTATCTCTTTAACAGGCTTTTTAGCATGCTCATTTTTAATAAATTCGGCTTTAATAAGTCTGTATATAGCTAATTCCTTAGCATTTCCACTTTTAATAGCTTCAGCAATTTTCTCGTTCATCATTAATTTTTATAGTATCACCACACATCCAAATACAATCATCCAAAGAATAATCATATTCTCTGCTCATAAAGTCATTAACATCATCAACATCAGGAATTGTATATAAATTTACTTCACCTGATACATAATCTAATATTGCTATATCCATTACTTTCTAATACAAAATATTCCATTATTATTATCTATAATTCTTTGGTTAGAACTACCTCTGAATTTGAGATTAATATCTTTTAGATTATTAATAAATGGACCATCTACTAAAGTATCTATAGTATATAATAAATCTCTAGTTTCTAATCTATTTAATAAATGTTCTAAAGTATATCCACTATATAACCATATCTTTTTATTAGGATATTTATCTTTAATTTGCCGATTAATATCAGCAATAGCAGATGCCCATATTGTAGGCTCTCCTCCTAGCCAAGTTAAATGGTCTATATAAGCATTATCCAAGAGAGAGCATATAAGTTTAAATTCTTTATCTGTCCACTCTTTTCCAAGATTACTATCCCATAAATCCTTGTTAAAACAATGAGGGCAATGGATATTGCAGCCCTGTGTAAAGACACTAACTCCACAACCCTCACCATTACTAATGTCTAAATTTCGTATTTTATTGTATTTCATGATTATCCAAATGAATAACTCTGTCTTTAACATCTGAAGTACGTCCTTCATTAGCATTTTCTGTACTTGCATAGCCACAAATACGATATAGGTGTCTAAGCTTTGTAGGATTATGTTCTCCGCACTTCGGACAATACCACTCAAGATTATCATCAATCTCTTGTGGTTCTTCTGATCCACAAGTATAACACTTACATGATTTTATATTTAATTCGGCATACATGCAGTTATCATAAATACATCTTTGTATAGCTTCAATAGCTTCAATGTTATTATGCATATCTGCACACTCTATATATGAAATACATCCATTTTTCGAGTACTGTTGAAACTCACCTTCAATCTTTAGCTTTTCAAATGGATTGATATTAATAAATACAGGTATATGGTAACTATTAGTTATATAAAGTCTATCATAACTAGGATAAATAGTCTTTAATGCCTTTGCAAACTTAAGAGTTCCACTTTCCATGGGAGTTCCATACACACCATAAGCCATATTATCTTCTACAGACCACTGCTTACAATACTCATTAAGTTTTTTAAGTATATTAATAGCTTCTTCTTTGCCATCTTCCCAATGATTCTTATAGCCTAGTATTTGAATACACTCATAAAGTCCTGCATAACCAAGACTTACACTTGCATACCCACCTTTAATTATGTCACCAATTAATGTATTTGGATCTTTGCATTTAGTAAACACACCATCACGCCAAAGTAATGGAGCACATGATATTGGTGTACTCCAAATTCGTTTTAATCGGATAAGATGTGCTGTGTGGCATTGTTCTGCATACTTATTAAGTATACTATAGAAATCTACTTTCTTATTTTTAGCTTCAGCAGCAATATATGGTAAATTTAATGTTACCACACCACAATTAAGACGACCATAGAGCTGTACTTTACCATCAGAATTATACCATGGCGATAGGAAACTTCTGCACCCCATCGATGGGTATACATATCCATGGATACGTTTCATTACTTTCTCTGATATATAATCAGGAGCACATCTATTAACATTACATTCAGCAGCAAGTCTTGTCAAATAATACCATTTATCAGTTTTATGTATATTATCTTCTTGAAGCATATAAATAAGCTTAGGAAATGCAGGTGCTACCCAATTACCATACCTATCTTGCATCCCTTGAATACGTTGTTTTAAAACTTCTTCAATGATATCAGCTAGATATTGTCTATCTGCTTCTTCTACTTCATTTAGATACATACAAATCGTAAGGAAAGGGGTCTGACCTTGAGTTGTATGCATACTATTAACTTGATACATTAATGTCTGTACTCCATCTTTAATAGTTCTTTTATAAAACTCCTTCCAGTTATTGGGATGTGCCTTTTTAAGATTTTCTGTTTCGGTTTTTAGAGCAGGAACTAGATGTGAAAGTGTTATTGTTTGTCCTCCATATTGTAAAGCTGCCACGCCCTGTATTAATTGTGAAGCTACAGTGCAAGCAGTTAAAAATTTAGTTTGTTTCTTAATACCAACTTCATTTAAAACAGTACATATGCCATTTTTGTCTTCTTCATACAAGCAGGCTTTAAGATTTTGTAAACAGCAATTTGTAATGCCAGACATGGCACTCATATCCTTATCATGAATATGTATAGCACCTTTATCATGTGATTTAAGTAACCATTTAGGAAATATTATTTTATCACAATAAAAACTACTAAGTAATCCACCAAGATAACTAAACTGTACATTTGTTAATTCTGCCTTTTTATTTGCATTCTCTCGCATTAAATATGGATCAGAACCTTTAAATAGGTTAGTAGCACTAGTAAGCATATCAGCTTCTCTCTTTAGTGCATGTTGATAACGATAATAAATAAATTGTTTCGCAACATCTTTATACCCAAAATCAAGTAAAACTTCTTCTATTTGATTCTGAATATCCTCAATTTCAATTCCATCCCAGAATCGCAATTCGGCAATTAATTCATTAATCTTTTCATCTAAAATTGAATAATCACAAGCACTAAAAGCTTTTTTTAATGCTTTAAAAATTTTGTCTGCATTAAATTCTTCCTTTCTTCCGTCTCTTTTAGTAACGTACATTTAATAAGATTTAATTGTTAATTAGATAATCTAGGTATCTATTTATCTAGAAAGCCATACTCATATAATATATACAAGTATGGCTTTTACAAAATAAATCTTATTACATTAAAAATACAATAGTATTAAACTCACTTTTTAATTTCATTAAATGGTATGGCTTTAATTGAAAAAGTATTACCATATTTATGAGTCAATTCGTTTACAAGATTTACTAAAGATGGATAATTACGATCACAGTTAAGAATGGTATCATTAGTTAGGCCGATATCACTATAAATGCTCCACGTGCTATCATAATTATCAAATGTTATAAATCCTACACATACATCTTTAATAAATACAATTAAAATACCATTATAATACTGATTAATCTCTGATAAATCAATACTATCTTCCTTTTTAGTAGGTAAATTTACATTTAATATCATATTATTTTAAAGTATTTATAAACTCTTCTTCCGACATTTCGGGTTCATAGTCATTTTCTTCAGTACCATATAGTACATCTTCTATATAGAAGTCTTTAATAGTAAAATTAGGTCTATTATTATCTTGCCAATATTCTTCTACTTCTTTAGCACTAGAAGTTGGACTACCTACACCTAAAGCCATAGTAAAAGAAAAGTCATTAGCTTCCTTATTTACTCTATAAAAATCTCTACATTCACCAATTAAAGACATTACAATATCTGCATCTTCTTTATCAAGATACTCATATATGGAAGGAACTTTCTCATAACCTTTATATCCAGGACATCCTTCCTCTTTAATGTATTTACTTTTAAGACCTCCTGAATATAAATAATTAATTATAGTTTCAAAGTCATTTTCCCAATCATCTTTCATTCGATATGCACTTATATAAGCGTCCTTTAGATATACAAAGTTCTTAGATGATAGATAATGTCTTCTATATAAAGGGCTTTCTTCCGTATCTTTATATCCTGTTTTAAGAAGCTCGTCTATATTAATAGAAGGCTGGCTCCACAAGTACATATCACGTAAACATCTATGTACTGCTTCTTCAAGAATTTCTTTTCTATTTATCATAATTAAATTCTATTAGTTTAAATGAATCACAAACATTAGCTTCTAAAAGCTCCATTATTAAATTATGAAGTGTATCTTCACTAGTGTCATTATACCATATATTTATACTTTCATTAAAATACCATTCAGATGTATCAGAATCATAATTTATATAACCTACAGGATTACTATCTTTATAACAAATAATAACACCTTTAGTATCTTTATTTATAGCTGATATAGAAATATCTTTACTATCACTTTTTGGTAAAATAATATTTTTCATTATTCATATAGTTTTATGTACTCAAAACGAGTAATATTATAATTTTCTTGTAGCTTAGTGCATAAGTTATTAAGTTCTTTATCACACAATAAATCAAGACAGTCAGTATTTAACTGACTAATAGCATGCCATTCCTCGATTATGCAGTCATAGAGTAATTGATATTTTGGTATATCTTTATCATATGCTATAATAATAGCATTATCTTGCCCTGTTATATCATGTGTATATTTATAAGATGCACTAGTTAATAGTAGTTCCATATTTATTAATTATATAACTTACCTACTTTTGTTTGAAATACAATAATCACTTTCTAATATTTTTTATGTTAGAGGTAATAAATACTTTGTATATATGCTCGTACAGTTAATATTGGAAAAGTTATTGGCATATTTTCAATATTAATATGTGGTAACCATACAAAGTTATCTTTTGCTGGTTTTAACTGATTTTTATTATTAAATATTTTAAACATTTCCTTTAACAGTTCCCATTAAAATATCATCTTTCTTAACTATAGTATAATTAATACTCCATTTAGTATGCCCGAAATTAGATACAATATAATTGCTACTTCCATACATACTGCCTACAGATATATAGTCAAACTGCTTACCTGTAGTATAAGCATAATTATGTAAATCACCTTTAACTACATATATGTGCTCATTAGAAATACCTTTTTCGGTAATATAATTATTAAACCATAACTCTGTTTGCTGATTCAATGTAAGTGGAAATGAACGAAATTGATTTGCATCATCTTTGCCATGCATATAAATCCAAGTATGTCCACCTATTACAAACGAATCAATAGGATATTGGCTAATATAACTTTTTACATTATATTTGGTAAGATAAGATGCTAAAAGTTTTTGATTAAGCCATTCATAGTCACCGCCATGATTTGACTCACCGATAGATAGATAGTTAAAGTCATCACATTGTACCTTACTTGTTAATGTAGCAAAAAATTCAGTAAGACACTCAATAAATGCTTCACTTATTTCTTTATTATCAAGTATTTCGGGAAGTTGATGTCCACCTCTAGTAGTTTCTTTATTGAATCCATCTATTGCATCACCTAGATTAACAACATATACAGAATGAAACTCTTGTCCTACAAAAGATTCAACAATACGAGCTAATCTAATTTTAATTTCATTAATATCATAGCTTGGAAGTTGTATATAACTACTATATTTAGCATTATAAGCACCTATATGTAAATCTGACAACCATATAATAAGATCTGGATATTTATTAGTTTGATTATTAAGATTTACAGGTAATTCCTTATAAGGTAATTTGGTAGTTGTTTCTACTATTTCTTTGAACTTATCAAAATCAATAGCAATATTAGATTTCTTTGCTAAATTAGCAATAATAGCTTTTAAATCTTTAATCTCGTCCTTCTCTGCTTTCTTTAGGAAGTTATTTTCTTTAATACGAAGATGCATTTCTTTAAGCTCTTCTTCAGAATAACGTTCATACATATGTGGCGCAAAACAAGAACAAGATTTAGTTATATTAAAAGCTCTTAGAATACGTTTAAAATCTATTAATGAATATTCGGGAAATTGCCTACTAACTTGACGTTGTGTAAGACCCTCTCCATAATAAGAATACATAGCATATATAGATTGCATTTCATCAGCAGTAAATGTACCTCTAATAGCTGGGTTATTTTTACGATAAATTTCAAATTTATATGCTATTAGTTCATTAGTATTTTCATCACGTATTTCTAAAGTAGTAGCTCTATCATCAGTTTCTACTTCTTTAGTTTTAGTCGTTGTTAGTGTTTCATATAAATTTAAAAGTGCATCTTCCTCTTTAGTTCGTTCTGTCTTTTTAAGATTCCTCATTGTGGTATAAACAGTATAAATACTTATATCACTAAGTTCACACTGCTTTTTTAGTGTATTACCATTTTTGATAGCATTATTAAAAAGATTTGAATAAAAAGAGATTGTTTTTGCTTTCATGTTAATGTTTTAATTTATAGCTGTTAAGCTTTTAAGTATGAGTTACTCTATAATAGTAAGGTATATTATAACACCATGATTTACTGTTGTCAATTACCCTGTCTACAATAATAACTCCTTCATCTATTGCTCTCTTTAGCATCTTATTAAATTCTTCTTGTGTCATTCTTTAAATCCGTATTCTTTAATAATTTCGGAATCACTTTTAGCTTCTAAATCCCAATAACTTTCCAAATAGACATCTGTACTATTTAAAGCAGCCGAATAGTTAACCCAATTATCAACTCCTCCTATTTCAAGATAAGTAAGTTTATAAGAATCTCGTATTAATTCTGCTAATAGTCTCTTATCCACTTGTATTGTGTCTTTATCCGTATAAGACATAATGCTTTTATTATAAAAGTCTATTATTTGTTGCTTGTAATTACAAGAATCAAAACTATCTAGTAATTCTTTGTCTACTAGTAACATATTAAATGCCCATTATTTCACGAATAAGGTAAGTTTTTTCAAATTTATTGACAATATCTCTACCTTTATCATGAGTTACTATATCGGTAAATGCATTATATATATCAAAGTGACATATATCACCTTCTGTTGAATAATATGGAGACTTTTCATCAATTACTAATGCTTTATAAGCATCTATAGCTGTAGATTCTGCCAGTTTAACATTACCAAATCCCGAATTAAATTTAGCATTTATACTTCTATCTACCCACTCACCTAGTCTATTAGTAAGTTCATTACGTTTAGTATATGTATTAGCTAGATTCTTTAACATCATAGTCATACCATCAGTAAGTTCCATTACTTGATTGGTAAATGTATATTCCATTGCTGTCTCTGGTTCAAGTTCACGTACTTGAAGATGCTCAGGTGAGAATACACACATATTTAGACATGCTTGTCTAATAGTGTTCTTAAATATTTTATACAATGGTTTGCGTGTGTCTAACGCATATAACAAACTTACTGATTGTACATGTCCTTCATAAGCATATTCTTCCGGTAATATAGCTTCTACCCAGACTCTATTGTACACTATATTTTCAAAGTTAGTAGTACCATCACTATTAAGTGATATTTGATCTGCAGGTTTTGCTTGTATAGTAAAATTATCAGTATATTTAGACATTCTATCTATGAATGGTTCAATATAGTTACGTGTTGCAAAGTATTCTTTATTTTTTATTTTAGTTGGCAGTCCTAAATATGCCTGTTCGATTGTTATATCCACCTGTTTATTAATTAAATTATACAAAAAAAGGCAGCTATTCCGAAGAATAGCCGCCTAAAATCATTAAAGAAAGTTTACATTATTACAGATTACTTACAAATTCCGAAGAACTTCCAAGTTCCCTGACGTGTGTGTTTACTTGGCTTATATGCTGCCTTAAATACCTCTGAGGTACCCTCAACAACTTCCTTAGTCAATGTACAAGTTACATTATCCTTCAAAGTACCGCTCTTATAGAGTTCCTTTACAGTGTTCTCTGCATCTTTCTGATTAGTAGTTACCTTACCAACAGAAAGACCTGTGCGGTCATTGATAAGGTTATAAGTTGATTTATACTTACGCTTACCATCATTCTTTACATTAGTAATCTGATAAGGACGCTCACGTGTATCACCAATAGCTGACTCCAATACAATGTAGAAACCTGTGCCTGGGCAAGAACGATTCTGTGCCTGACAATAATCCAACATCCAAGCCTTCTCGTCACGCTCTGTCCAAGCACCAACGTGCTTTGCCTTTGCGTTCTTCAATGCCTGTGTTGCGTTCTTAATTACTACAAAATACTCTTCTGCAATCTTATCCTTTGCTTCGTCAAGTGTTGCTGCTGATACTGTGGTTGCCTTGAAATTTACAATAGTTGTACTCATAATTTTTTATTAATTTTAAACATTTTCATAATCATAACATCTTGAAAGTCTATTAATCTATTTTTCTTCGTTGATTGTGAACAATTATAGGCTTTTTTCAAAAAATAACAAGCCTTAAAAGTGTTAACAAATGTTAAAAAATTATTTATCTAAAATCTAAATCTTTTATCTATTAAAATGGTATATAATTATCAAGTAGTTTAGAGAGCTGTTTTGGGGCATCTGACAGCTTTACTCCGAAATCGGGATAATCGGTCACACCATACATTATATCCTCACAGATACAAGCTAATGACTTTAAAAAGGTACTTTTTTCTACTTCTCCAAAATTTTTACCTACTTTTAATAAAACATCATAGCAAGTAACATTCTTACCTTTCTTTTTTAAAGCATCTGTAATTCGGCAAGTAAGTGCAATAATACCTAATTTATCTCCTAAATTACTATTTATATAATGTAAAGAAAAATATTTTTGATAAAATGCTAATAATTTATTATATTCTATATCTTGGAGTTCCACTTATTCTTAAATTCATTATAGTAATGACCTGTTATATAATCGGTAATATAATTTACGAAAATAATTATATATATTTTTAATCATCGTACTTTATACTGCATATCATAGCTATTATTCTAACTACAATTAATAAGCATACAGCTTGTACAAAAGTAAGTGCATTAAGATTAAAAATACAAGGTATTACTCCATTCCAAGCATACATAATTATAAATGCTAGGATAGCATAAACTATCACTATTGCTAATACCCATGTAAGAAAAGTTACTAACTTTTTAGTTTTCATAAATAAGTTTAAGTCCATATAAATCAGCCGCTTGATGTTCTACATTACAACCTCGAGTAATTCCCCAACCTCTACAAAAGTAAACAGCATCACATTCACTCATTTTCTGTAGTGATTTGGCAAGAAACCAAAGAGGTATGTTAGCTACATCATTAGCTTTTTCTTTAGCTACCCACTCATCTGTAAATAGTGTGTTTACAAGTTCATAACCTAATTCATTAAGCTTTTTAATAGCTTTATCACGAGTTATTTTAATTTCTTCTTCTGTTTTACCAGCCATTGGCTGACTAATCATTGCTTTTTTCATTTTCTAATTAATATTAAAAACTATAATTTTTATAGATCATTAAATATGCAGCATATCTAAGAAGCGTTTTAAATTCATGGAAGCCTTCAATAAAGTCTTCTTTAGTTAGACTAGTAACTTTAGTATAATAATGAGGTATAGTAGATACCCATAAAAAGTTTCCTTTAATTTCAG